>Ga0105050_10000909_pt1 | contig 45161 bp, 35 predicted proteins | sample FRY01_FD_78088 | JGI IMG/M metagenome (GOLD analysis project Ga0105050, IMG submission 78088) | Freshwater microbial communities from Lake Fryxell liftoff mats and glacier meltwater in Antarctica - FRY-01 | ecosystem: Environmental > Aquatic > Freshwater > Ice > Glacier meltwater ...
ATGGTGGCGCCCATACCCAAAAACAGGGCAACGAGAAATCGGGGAAAAATGGACCGCTCTTCCCACCGGCGCAGTAGATCAGTCTCAAGTCCGACAGGCTCCTAGCCCGGAATATTCATGAAGGTTCGTGGCGAGGGTGACGAGATGCGCGAAAAGACAGTGTGACGCGCCCTTGCAGGCGCGCAGTCGTACTAACAGTACGGCGAGCACCTGGAGGGAGCACGCGCTGTGTTTTCACGACTATCGGCAGCCGCAGCAGAAGATTCATGAAAAGGCCGGGCCAGGTACCGGGCAGCACTTCTCACAGGCGAGAAATACCTGCCCGGACTATTTGGTCTATGGCGAGTCCGATTCGAGATTCAGCCACGCGATCTGGGCAGGAGACAGCTTCAGGGCAAGCGCATTGATGCAGCTGTCCAGTTCCGCCAGCGTGCGTGGTCCGATGAGTGCGAAGACGGGAAATGCCTGCTGCAGCACGTAAGCCAGTGCAATATTGATCGCGCTGGTGCCGTGAATGTTGGCCAGACTGAAAGCCCGGCGGCGCCGTTCGAAGTTGTCTTCGGCAAACCAGGTTCGCTGCAGTTCATCAATGGTTGGCTCGACGCGCGTGCCTGAGCCTGCGCGGTGTCCCTGTTCGGCGAGCACGGCATCCACCCATGACGTAAAAAAGCCTCTGGCCTGGGATGACCAGGGCATCAGTGCGGTGCCAGTGTCGTGCAGATAGGCCCGAAAGTCCGGATTCCATGCCGATTCAACACCCGGCCATATGGGCGTAACCATACGCGCCAGAGAGAGATTGTTGGAAACTGCTGCAAACCCCTGCTTGCCGTTCTCGCGAGCATAGGCGCTCACTGTCTGGACTCTGGGCAAGGTCCAGTTGGAGCCACCAAACACCCGGATCCGGCCACGCGCAACCTCGGCGTTCAGCGCATCAACAAACTCACCGACAGGAACGTCCGTGTTGTCACGATGCAGAAAATAGACATCGACGTAGTCGGTCTGCAGGCGTTCCAGGCTTATGTCCAGTTGTGGACCGATCTGCTCGGGAAAGTTGTGCGGCGTGTGTGCGCCTTTGCCAATGATCACCATTTCCGAACGTATCCTGCGCTGGCGATGCCAGTGACCCAGCAGTTTCTCCATGCTGCCATTGCCATAGACAAAGGCGGTGTCAAAGGCATTGCCACCACGCTCAAAGTAGTGATCCCAGATCACGCCGGCGTGGCTTGCGTTGGGTTGGTTGTCACAGCCCATCACCAGGTGAGCCATGCCTGGTGCCAGTCCTTTCACCGTGCCGCGGGTGATCGGGGCGTCTGTTGCACCCGGATGGTGTCGCGCGACCAACGGTCCGCGATGAGTGGTCGGCTGCTCTTCCAGATATTCGAGTCCGATTTCCGCCCGCCAGGCATCAAGGGCCCTGGCGTTGCCCAGCGAGTCCTGCCATGACATTGCGGGCGATTCCAGTTTGCCGCTCTTGATCGCCTCGGCAACGGCTTCGACTTCGAGTACGTAGAGTGGTTTGCTGGTGCCGGTGATCTGCTCGGTACGACCGTCGCTGGAAAGTTCAAAGTGCCACTGACCGTGTGCGTCGGCCGGCAACCAGGGATTTGGCAGGTGGATATGGCCTTTGCTGCCGCTGATTCGTGCACTGTTGTCCAGACCGACACGGATTGCAGTGCCGACCTGTGCACTGACGCCGTTTGAAAACGTGAGCAGCGCGCTCGCCCACTCATCCACACCAGTGCTACCGAGGTGTCCGTGTGCTTTGATGTTCACCGGTTCTTCATTCATCAGCAGCCGCGCCAGCGATAACGGGTAACAGCCGACATCGAGAATACCGCCACCGCCAAGCACATTGGCATACAGGCGGGAGTCCACATCGACGGAGGTGTGATAACCGAAATTGGCACTGATATGCCTCACCTCGCCAATGGCACCGCTGGCAATCAATTCTCTGACAATTCGCGTTTGTGGGTGGCAGCGATACATGAAGGCTTCCATCAGGAATCGTCGCTGTACGCTGGCGCCATGGGTCATGGCCATGACCTGCGCCGCATTCAGACCCAGTGGCTTTTCGCAGAGCACGTGTTTGCCTGCCGCCAGTGCCTTGATTGTCCACTCGGCGTGCAGTGGGTGAGGCGTTGCGACATAGATGACATCAACCTGTGCGTCGGTGAGCAGTGAGGCGTAAGAGGCGTATGGTGTTACGGCGCCGTATCTGGCAGCAAAAGCCTGCGCCTGCGTTGGGTCGCGGCTCGCGACGGCAGCCAGGCGATTGCCGGGTGTCGTGGTAATCGCTGCAGCCAAAGCGTGGGCGATGCGTCCGGTGGCGAGGATTCCCCAGTTCAAGGTCATTTCAGTTTTCTCGTTACGTCTACAGAAGGTTAGCGGCCTGGTCCGTGGCAATCAGAACAGTGCCCAGGGGCATTACACCCAGGGGCATTACACCCAGGGGCATTACACCCAGGGGCCTTGCACCCAAAAGCACTGGGACCATGAGAACAGGGATATCAAACTGTCTCAAGCCTGGTCTCATCACCGGCTTCGGCTGGGTCTTTTAGCGGATTTTTACCGGATCCCTTGCCGGATCCTTTGCCGGATTTGGGGCCGAGCCGCCGCCGGCTTTTTGAAGCCGCGCCTTGCGCTGCTGCCAACCCATCCAGAGGCTGCCGCATCGTGACGAACATCACACCATCGCTATCGTTTACGGATTTCCCAGGCGAAGTCGTTAGCTACGACAAGATTCCCTCACGCGGCATCTCTTAGGATATCGACGTCGCCGATGATCGGCTCCGTCTGCAAAGTACCGCATGAGCAACACCATCGTCAGGATCGCCCTGGTCAATATGCTGTTGGCCGGCATCTATGTCGCAATCATTACGCTGCAATTGGGAAGCGTATCGCCCGCGGCGATGGTGCTCGGTGGGCTGGCCCTGCTGATCAACGCCTTTTTCCTGATGCGTTCACGACCCAAAAATGGTTCTGTGCACAAGGCTGGCACCACCGACGCATCGACCGTGTCAGGGACGGCTCCCATGGGTCGCACCATCAGCGCCGCCGAAGCGGCAAAGTTGCCGCAGCCGCGCAAACAGAAGGCCGCGGAGCCACACGAACTGCCGCCCTGGTTGCGGGTCAAGGACAACATCGTCATGACCTGGGAAGGTAAACACCACGTGGCGCCCATCAACGGAGAAGATCCCTTTAAAGCAGCACAGCGTCTGCACGTGCGGTTGCTTGCGGCCCTACAGGCCAAAGAGGCCAAACAGGTCGACAAGCCAGCGGTTCGTACCACCGGGTCCTGATCCCGCCATGAGGCAAGTGGATCATGGCAGGCGCGCTGATTCATCCGGAAAGAGCTGAAACCGTAACGTCTGTTCGGCTTCGACCTGCTCCCTGCTCCAGAGCAATGGAAAATCGAGATCATCTGCCCAGCCGTTCAACAGGTTGGCGTAGAAAGGAGATCGCGGGTCTCCCGATTGACCCGGAGCATTGGTCATGCGCGCCGCGTCCCAGTTCCCGACGTCGAGCACCATTCGCCATGAAGCACCAGCCCTGACCTGAAAATCGTTGCCGGAAAAACCGGTGCTGTTGACCGTGTTGCCGGAACCTCCCCGTTCGCGAATGGGCATGCTGAAGATTTTCTGGTTTGCAGTGTCCAGGCGTGACACGAGTGGGTGCACAAACCTGATCTGGTGCAGCTTGCCCCACTGCCAGGCCGAGGGGTCATCGCCCAGCTGACTGAGCGCCGAAAACCAGGCTGCAGACAAACTCTGGCTGACAAGGTCGCGAACGTTGACTTGCCGGAATTTCCCGTCGAGAACATCAATGACCGTAAACGGATCAAGGGGTTCCAGCAGATGTGCATGTTTGCCACCGATGGCACTGGCAACGGCAGGGGTTAAATGCCGGTAAAACCAGATTGCCCACAACGCCCCGGCCGCTGAGTTGCGAGTCAGGACACGGTCCCACCCGGCCAGCATGGCCCCGGCTTTGCCGGAATGACCAATGTCCGGAATCCGGCGGAGTACTTCTTCTGCAAGCAGTTCATGGTAATCGCGCTGCAGGCTCGAAGAGTCCGCTGGTGAGTGCTGGCCGTTTGCACCCAGTGACTGCCACAGCCGCTGGTACCGCCAGGGAGCGGACCATTCAAAGCCGAGCCGATATCGATTGATGTCAAAGTCAGCGGGAAGGTTCATGGAGTTGGCTGTGCCGGTGAACCCGCGAACCGGATTGAACTCGGTTGGCAACATGTCCATGTCGGCGAACCCTGCCCACTCATGACGCCCGTCACCGGGCACGGGCAACAAACCATCCCATGTGCTGCGTATGGGCGTCAAACCGGCTGCCTTGTAGCCGATGTTGCCGTCGACGTCCGCATAGACCTGGTTTTCGCTGGGCGCACCCCATCGGTTGAGGGCCGCGGCGAACTGCCGCCAATTGTTCGCACGCATGTACTCCACGGAGCCGAAATAGGGCGACATCCCAGGTTCAAGCCAGCCCGCGCGGACGGCCCAGATGAGCTGATCATCTTCCCGTACAACAGGGCCGTGGCGAGTAAAGCGGTAGGTTACCTGCGCGTCTGCGGCACCGCGAACCTTGATGGTGTCTCTCACCTCGCGGATCGGCTCGACATCGCCAGCATAACGATAGCCGTTCTTGTCGCGGGTGTAGAAATGCAGATCTTCCTGATCGACCGGGAAGATAGTCAGTCCAAAAGCGATGCGCTCGTTGTGGCCGATGGAAATACCGGGCAGCGCCGGCTCGCCGGCGCCGATGACATTCAGGTCAGGAGCAACCAGATGAGCGACGTATCGCAACGAGGGAACAGCGTGGGCCCGATGCGGATCATTGGCAAGAATTGGCCGCCCGGTGGTTGTCCTGGAAGGCGCGACCACCCAGTTATTGCTGCCCGTGTTGTCCGTGAGCGCCATGGATCTTGCGATCGATGCGGTTTGCGCTGCTGGCTTGAAAGTGACAGGCGCTGTCGCCAGAAGGTAGTCGTTCAGTACGTCGACAGGCACCGCGCAGGGATCCAGTCCATCCGGCAACCGTGTCTGCCACTGTGGTTCCAGCTTTTTCCATGCGGCGGCCAGTTCCAGTCCTCCGGCGCATACCAGCCGTGCCCGTTGAACTTCCTGCACGACATTACGCAACAGCCCATGACTGCGTATTCGCACGACGTCTTCCGCTGCCCACTTCGACGGCCGGTAGTCGAGTTGCTGAAATTCAGGTGGCAGCAGGTCCGGATGGTGTTCGATGCGGTCGATCCAGGCGTTTATCCCCGCTACAAACGTCTCAGCGATGCGTTTGGCATCCGAACCGTAGGCGAGCCATTCGCGATACATGTCGCCGCGGTAGAGAAAGAGCCGCGCGGCACGATCCTGTTCGAGATATGCGGGCCCAAAAACCTCGGACAACTGGCCAAGGCCCCGACGTCTCCACAGATCGATTTGCCAGAGGCGATCGCGGGCAGCGTTGAAACCCTGGAGAAAAAAAGCGTCGTAGTGTGTCCCCGCATAGAGATGCGGGACGCCGTACCGGTCGACGATGATCTCAGCGCTGCGCTCGAGCCCGGCGACATGGATGGAGATCGGTGTTGGAGTAGAGGTTACGGTGCCGGGAGAGACAGTTTTCCCGGCGTGGACCGTGAGCGGAAGGAGTACCACACAGGCAGCGCCAATCAGTGCAGCTGCCTGGCGAGAATAAACAAAGCTGATAGGTAACCTCCTGCTCAATCCCAGGTCAACGCTCCGCCCGTCTGATATTCGGTGACGCGGGTTTCGAAGAAGTTCTTCTCCTTCTTGAGATCCATGATCTCTGACATCCAGGAGAAGGGGTTCTTCATACCGGGATACTGTTCGGGCAATCCGATCTGAACCAGCCGTCGATTGGCGATGAACTGGAGGTATTCCTCCATCATTTTTGCGTTCATGCCAAGCACACCACGCGGCATCGTGTCACGTGCGTAGTTGATCTCGAGCTGCGTACCTTCGAGCAGCATCTGCCGGGCAGAAGCTTGCATCTCCTGGTCCCACAGATGCGGGTTCTCCAGCTTGATTTGGTTGATGACATCAATGCCGAAATTCACGTGCATCGACTCGTCACGCAGGATGTACTGGAACTGCTCGGCAGTGCCGGTCATCTTGTTTCTGCGGCCCATGGATAGGATTTGCGTGAATCCGCAGTAGAAAAACATGCCCTCGAGAACGCAGTAGTAGGCAATCAGGTTCCGCAGCAGCACGCGGTCATTCTGCGGTGTGCCAGTCTTGAACATCGGGTCCGACAGATCACGTGTGTACTTGAGTGCCCAGGACGCCTTGGCGGCAACTGCAGGAACTTCGTGGTACATGTTGAAGATCTCGCCCTCATCCATGCCAAGGGATTCGATGCAGTACTGATAAGCGTGCGTATGAATCGCCTCTTCAAACGCCTGCCGCAGCAGGTACTGACGACATTCCGGATTGGTGATGTGTCGATACAGCGCCAGTACCAGATTGTTGGCGACCAGAGAATCTGCAGTCGAGAAGAAGCCGAGGCTGCGCTTGACGATGATTCGCTCATCTTCGCTGAGCCCTTCGTTTGACTTCCAGAGTGCAATGTCCGCAGTCATGTTGATTTCCTGCGGCATCCAGTGATTTGCACAACCATCGAGATACTTCTGCCACGCCCATTCGTACTTGAACGGAACGAGCTGGTTGAGATCCGCTCGACAATTGATCATCGCCTTCTGGTCAACGGTGACCCGTTCGAAACTGTGCCGCGCGGCGGCTTCTGTTGCGGTCTCCGGCTGTGCTGAATCCATCGGCGCTGCTGTTCGCGGTTGTGCCACTTCCGAAACCACAATATCCGCAGTCAGCAGTTCCTGTTTCAGATCGGCAGGCAGCACCGTAGCCGGCTTGCTGCCATCCTCATCATAATCATCCCATCTGAGCATTTTCTTCTTCCTCCGCTTACTGACAGGATTCACACGCTGGATTGTCGATCGAGCAGGCCTCTGGAACAGGTGCCGCGTCGCCCAGTTCAGCAACGTCGATTGGCTTGGCAGCGGCTGAGGCCACGCTGTTCAGCCTGGTTCGATCCACCGTCGATTTTTCGGCACTGGTTGCCGACAGCGCGCGCAGGTAGTAAGTCGTCTTCAGACCTTGCAGCCATGCCATGCGATAGGTGTTGTCCAGTTTGCGACCGTTGGCACCATTGATGTACAGATTCAGCGACTGGGCCTGATCGAGCCACTTCTGGCGCCGGCTCGCTGCATGCACCAGCCAGTGTGGTTCAACTTCAAATGCCGTTGCGTACAACTGTTTCAGGGCTTCGGGTACACGCTCGATCGACAGCAGGCTGCCTTCGTAATACTTGAGATCGTTCACCATCACCTTGTCCCAGAGGTCCAGGACTTTCAGATCACGAACCATGAACGGATTGACTACGGTAAATTCACCAGAGAGGTTCGATTTGACGTACAGATTCTGGTAAGTCGGCTCGATGGACTGTGATACGCCGGTGATGTTTGCAATAGTCGCAGTCGGTGCGATTGCCATCACGTTCGAGTTCCGCATACCGTGGAGTTGCACTTTCTTGCGCAACTTGTCCCAGTCGAGTGTGCTGTCAAAGTTCACGTCCAGATACTTTTCACCACGCTCCTGCTTGAGCAGGCGAAGTGAGTCGATTGGCAGAACACCACGGCTCCACAACGAACCCGGGAACGTGGCATAAGCACCGCGCTCCTTGGCCAGCTTGCAGGATGCGTCGATGGCGTAGTAGCTGACAGCTTCCATCGATCGATCCGCAAATTCGACTGCAGCGTTCGAGTTGTAAGGCATGCGCAGGCGATACAGGGCATCCTGGAAACCCATGATGCCAAGGCCAACAGGCCGATGCCGCATGTTGGAGGTTTGTGCCTGCGGTACCGAGTAGTAATTGATATCGATGACGTTATCGAGCATCCGGACGGCTGTCTTGACGGTTTTCTTCAGCTTCTTGAGATCGAGTTGGCCGTCGACGACGTGTTGTGCCAGATTGACCGAGCCGAGGTTGCAGACCGCGATTTCTTCTGCCGAAGTGTTCAGCGTGATTTCCGTGCAGAGGTTGGATGAGTGCACAACACCGACATGCTGTTGAGGCGAGCGGATGTTGCAAGGATCCTTGAACGTGATCCACGGATGTCCGGTTTCGAAGAGCATGGAGAGCATCTTGCGCCAGAGATCCGTTGCCTTCACACGTTTGAACAACTTGAGTTCGCCGGTGCGTGTCATTTCTTCACAGACTTCATAACGCCGCTCAAACGCGCTGCCATAAAGATCGTGCAATTCGCCGACATCGCTGGGCGAGAACAGTGTCCATTCCCTGTCTTCGCTGACCCGCTTCATGAACAGATCCGGAATCCAGTTGGCTGTGTTCATGTCGTGTGTGCGCCTGCGATCGTCGCCGGTGTTTTTGCGCAACTCGAGGAATTCCTCGATATCCAGATGCCAGGTCTCCAGATAGGAACAGACTGCTCCCTTGCGTTTGCCACCCTGATTTACAGCAACAGCGGTGTCATTCACCACTTTGAGGAACGGCACGACCCCCTGTGACCTGCCGTTAGTGCCCTTGATGTAGGATCCAAGTGCGCGTACCGGCGTCCAGTCGTTGCCGAGGCCACCCGCCCACTTGGACAACATGGCGTTGTCGTGAATCGCGCCGTATATGCCATCCAGATTGTCCGGGACGGTGGTCAGAAAGCAGGATGACAGTTGTGGGCGGAGCGTGCCGGAATTGAACAGCGTTGGTGTTGAACTCATGTAGTCGAAGGACGACAGCAGGTTGTAGAACTCGATGGCCCGTTCGTTGGGTTGTTCTTCGCGCCAGGCAAGACCCATTGCTACACGCATGAAAAATACCTGCGGCAGTTCGAAGCGAACTTCGTTGCTGTGCAGAAAATAGCGGTCGTACAGCGTTTGCAGACCGAGATAGCTGAATTGCAGGTCGCGCTCGGGTTTGAGCGCGGCGCCCAGAGCATGCATATCGTAAGTGGCAAGCTGTGGCGCCAGCAGTTCCAGTTCGATGCCTTGACGAACAAAGGCTGCCAGCGCGGCCGGATAAACTTCCGCCATCTGGCTCTGGATGGCGCTGTAATCTCCCGCTGCTGCGCCTTCCCTGTGTACGCAGAGGAAGGCGAGTGCCTCGGTGCGCAAATCGTCCATCAGCAGCCGGGCAGTGACAAATGTGTAGTTGGGTTCTTCTTCGACGAGTGTGCGCGCAGTAATCAATGTCGAGGTCGCAACGTCTTTGGCGGCGATGCCGTCATACATGTTCCGCAGTGCCTCGGTGATGATTCGCTCGGGGTCGACATCACCAAGATCCTGACAGGCCTCGTGGACCAGTGTGCGCAGTCGGTCCAGATCCAGTGGCGTGCGACTGCCATTTTCGTGGGTAACGTGAATCGTTGCGACTGGTGTGGGGCCTTTTTGTACGCTGCTCTTTTCTTCCCGCAACCGGGCCCGCTCGGCGCGATACAGCACATAGGATCTGGCCACCTTGTGCTCACCGGACCGCATCAGGGCGAGTTCAACCTGGTCCTGGATATCTTCGATGTGCAAGATGCCGCCACTGGGCAGACGGCGCTTGAATGCTTCCGTGACCTGCCTGGTCAGTGCTGCCACCAGTTCACGAATGCGTGGTGAAGCTGCGGCAGTGCCGCCTTCGACGGCGAGAAATCCCTTGGTCATCGCGACAGCGATCTTGTCATCCGTATACGGCACGACGGTACCGTTGCGTTTGATGATTCGCAGTTCGCCCGGCGCCGGGGTGGTGATAGCCGGCGACAACGCTGGTGCGATCGCCGGAGAATTGACCTGGCTGGTTGTGGACGTGGAAACCTGATTGTCCATTTGCATTTGGCCCCCTGAATTAGGTTTGGGCGATTTGAAAGCCCTTGAATTTGTGTTCGTTCCGTTTGCGCGGTGCGCTGATTAATCCCCTGTTCCGCTGGTCTTTGGTATCTCTGCGGATACTGTCTGACATAACCCTTCCCCAACGAGTCCGAAATGAGAAGGACTGAACGACACAGGTGCGGACCGCTGGCCACTAACACCGGCCTGATGACACCGGCCTGCTTGGGTATCGACAGGTGTCACCGGTCAGTGTCACCCCCGGCAAAGCCGGATCCCTGGCTGACCTCATGCCAGCGGGACCTCGCCTCGCTACCCTGGATTCCCTGCGCGTCACTTCCCTGCGCGTTACCGCGGCGCATGAGAGGTTTTGGCGTGGTCGATGCTTCCGGGCGTGGGTGCTGACCGCAGCCGGGTTTGCTCCCGCAGCGTCTATATCTCTTTCCATCTCTCTTTCAGTCTCTCTTTCAGTGCTCATCACACAGTGCTCATCACACAGTGCTCATCACACAGTGCTCATCACGATCTCTCCGGGTTCGTATCGAACCTGTCGAGCGGCCCATCGGTTGACCAGTGCCGTGACCAACGCTTTTTCCATGGAAATCTGACCTTGGGAAAAACGGTAACAAAACGGAGAGCTGGAGATCGATAACACAACATATAGTGTTTTCCAACGGGCTGACCACAAGATAGTGAGGTGTCGAGGGTTTTGCAAGAAAAAAGCTGTGGATAACCTGTGTGTTCCCGCTCGGTAACTCGATGGACTGTTCCCGTGCCAACAACGGGTAGTTGCAGCCCTTATCCGGATGGTTGAAATTGGTGCTTCTTGCGACTTCCGGAGCCGTCGATGACTTTCCTGCTTGCCCTGGATCAGGGCACTTCCAGCTCGCGGGCATTTGTCGTCGACGAAGCCGGGCAGGTATACGGGCGGGGTCAGGAGGCTTTCGACATGAGCTTCCCGGCCAGTGGCTGGGTTGAGCAGGATCCGGAAGTCCTGTGGACTACGGTACTGTCGGCAACGCGCTCGGCGCTGTCGGCAGCCGGTCTGTCAGGCGCGGACATTGCGGCGATCGGCATCACCAATCAGCGCGAGACGACGCTGCTGTGGGAGCGGACAACCGGGAGACCGGTTCACAACGCCATTGTCTGGCAGGATCGCCGCACCGCAGAACGGTGTGCGCAGTTGCGGGTGCAAGGCGTCGAGCCCTGGGTGCGGGAGTTGACCGGGCTTCTGCTGGATCCGTACTTTTCCGCGACCAAACTGGCGTGGCTGCTCGATCAGGATCCGGCTCTGCGTTTACGCGCAAAGCGTGGCGAACTCTGTTTTGGCACGGTGGATACGTTTCTCATCTATCGCCTGACCTGCGGTCGCAGCTTTGTGACGGACCCGACCAACGCCTCCCGCACGCTGCTCTTTGACATCCACAAAGGTGTCTGGAGCGAGCGGTTGCTGGCGCTGTTTGACATACCCCCGGAACTATTGCCGACAGTGGTCGACAGCGCCGGACAGTTCGGCGAGGTCGACAGCCAGTGGTTCGGATCGCCCATACCAGTGACCGGGGTTGCCGGGGATCAGCAGGCGGCATTGATCGGGCAGGCTTGCATTCATCCAGGCATGTCCAAGAGCACCTATGGCACCGGCTGCTTTGTCATGACCAATGCGGGTCTGGTTGCCCCATCGTCAGCTAACCAGCTGTTGACCACCGTGGCCTACCGGGTTGGCGGACAAACCACCTATGCTCTGGAAGGCAGCATTTTTGTGGCCGGCCAGGCGGTGAAGTGGTTGCGGGACAAACTACGGCTCTTCGCGGATGCTTCGGAAACTGAAGCGTTTTGCCGGGCAACCGGAGGCAACACTGATGGTGTGTATCTGGTTCCGGCCTTTACCGGACTTGGGGCGCCACACTGGCGGCCAGACGCACGCGCCTTGCTGACGGGTATGACGCTGGATACCGGTATCGCACAGGTGGTCACCGCCACGATCGCCAGTGTGGTGTATCAGACCTGCGATCTGCTCACTGCGATGCGTGCTGATGGCGCGCCTGTCGAGACACTGCGGGTCGACGGCGGTATGGTCGTCAACGACTGGTTGTGCCAGTTCCTGGCCGACATGCTGGCGGTGCCGGTCCAGCGCCCGCGGGTGACGGAAACGACGGTACTCGGGGCGGCGATCCTGGCAGCCGTTGGCAATGGACTGTTTCCTGATCTGGAGGCTGCGTCGGTTCTGTGGCAGCAGGAAGCCCTCTTCACGCCGGCCATGGCCGCTGCAGATCGTTCTGCACATCTGGCCGGCTGGCAACACGCCGTCAGGCAGGCGCTGCTGGTGTAGTCCACGGCGCAAAATCGGGATCAACCAACACTGCCCGCACAATCGAATACAAGACTACCATCGCCTCGCCGTTCGGCTTGGCTAGGATGTCAGTCTCCAAGCCCGGAAGATTCATGAATAGTCCGGGACAGGTTCGCAACCAGTTATTGGCAGGCATCGCGGTATCGTGCTCTCCTTCATGCAATCCCGCTCGGTCCGGCTGTCCATCTGGCTGCTTGGCTTTCTGCTGTTCATTGCACTGAGCTGGCAGCTGGTAGAGCTGCAGACCGAAACCGGCCGCGCACGCGTGGATCAGACCTTGCTTCTGTTCTGGGCAGGCGGCCTGCTGGTGTTGGTCCTGTTTCCGCCTGATGCAGTCCTGCACCTGGGTTTGCGGCTGGCATCGCTGCGTGTCATCTGGCTGAACGTCGGTGCGGTGGCGTTAGCCCTGCTGACCCCGGGAGCGTCACGTTACCTGCTCCTGTGTGTCCCGTTCATCGGTATTGCTTTTGCCTCGACACGCCTGTCTTCGCTGGAGGTGTTGGTCAGTGCACTGGCTGCCTGGCTGACATATGGGATTGTTCTGGCCGCCCTCATCCATGGGACGCATCTCGACGTTCCGGTCGAACTCATTGCCTTCGGATTGTTCAGCCTCTCTCTGGCTGCCATGGTCGTTAGCGGTGTCGAGATTGCCGATCTGCATCGGCAACTGGTCTGGCAGCGGCAGGGATTACAGCAAAATCTCGAACGCATGCGTGCAGCGGCATTTCAGGATGAACTGACTGGAGTCTTTAATCGCCGGTTTGTCATGGAAGTTCTGGCGCGAGAAATTGCTTACGTCGATCGTGAGCGAACGTCGCTGGCGGTCTGTTATTGCGATCTGGACAACTTCAAGGCGGTGAATGATCAATTTGGCCATGCGGGCGGAGATCGTGCATTGCAGGATTTTGCGAAACTGGCCGGGTCCCTGGTTCGATCTGCGGACTATGTCGCTCGTCTTGGCGGCGAAGAGTTCCTGCTGGTACTGGTCGGCGCCAGCGCCGAACGCGCCAGAAACGTGGCGCAGCGGCTCTGTGTTCGTACCCGGGAACTGCGTACGCGATCCGATCTCGGCATCGTTCAGTTCACGGTTTCCTCCGGCGTCACCGGCTACCGGCGCGGCGAAGGCCTGGCGGCGTTTCTGGAGCGAGCCGATCAGGCACTCTATCAGGCCAAACATGGTGGGCGTGACCAGGTGATCATGGCCTGAACGGGTGGATCCGGGTCGCCCGTTTGACGGGTAATCTGTCAGTACGGGTTCGGGCTTTGCGGCCGCAGGCAATGGAATTGTTTGCCGGTTCTCGAATCAGGTAATGTTCACGCAGAGCACCACCTGCAGCCGGCCAATTTCTTGAGTTCACCTGTGTTGAATCGACGTCAGTCCGTACGCCACCCCATTCAGCTGTCCGCGCTGGCGCATCCGCAAACAGGTCGATCCTGGCTCTGCACGATTCGCGACTTCTGTGAGGCTGGCATGCTGCTGGTCGGTAGCGGTTCAGGTCGCCTGAATTCAGCCAAATCCAACGGCTTTGCGCCACAATCGTCAATATCGATGCACTTCTCCGTCGCGACACGGGAAGGCATCCGGCATTTCCGTACCCGGGTGGTGGTCGTTCGGCTGACTGACGACGGATTGGGCATGGGTGTTCGTTTTGCGGACGGCGCACTCGCGCCGGCCGCGTATCGCTCCCTGATGGACTTTGCGATCGCCGCCGGCATGGCACTTGCCGAGGGCGGTGATGCCGTGGCGGGAACGGACGGGGAAGTCGACGGGATCCGCCGCCTGGCCACCGAGATACCGGAAGCCTTTCTGCGTGACAAGAGAATTAACGAACGTGACGCGGCTCGCGTGCGTGACCGCATCAAACTCGTGACGCAGCGAGCTGTGGAACGAATCGCCAGCAACTTCATCAAGTACGGCAAGGAAGCACTGCTGGTCAAGGCACGCGACGCGGGTACCAACGCGATACAACTCATGTACTTCGAAGGCCTCAATGTGCTTGAGCGGCACTCAGCCCTCTTCCTCCAGGAAGTGCCAGCGCAGATTCTGGCTCAGGTCGAACGTGTCCCTCGTATCGAAGACGTTCTGGAAAAGCGCCGCCGCCGTCAGACGGGGGATGCCCAGAAGCTGGAAATAGTGGATACCCAGCAGTTCGAGGAATGGTTGTCGATTACCGAAATCATCTCGAAGACCGAACAGCGCTATGCCGAAGAGCTGCTGGACCTGCGGGCGCTGATGGGATTGCTGTCGCGGCCATGGTCCCACAAGGACGTACTGCCGGTCGGACCAGCCACCCTGATGTGGGTATTTGACGACGTACTTCGTCGTTTTGATCTGCGTCGTCAGGTTCGGGAAGATTTCTGCCGCATTTTCGAGTCGGCGATGCTGCCTGTGCTGTCCCCCCTGTACGGAGCATTGACCAAGCTACTCACCGAGAGCGGAGCCTTTCCCTCCATCGAAGAAATGCGGCGCAAACTGCAGACTAGCGTGATCCGTCGCACCGCGAGCGGTGTTCGGGTGGACACCGCTGCCTACCAGAAGATGGATGCCAGTGTCCGCAATGCGGCGATGGCGGCGGACGGTGTTGGCGCCGGAAGGCTCGATTTCAACCCGTTCCAGCCACATGAAGGGGTTGGTGAGAAGGTCTACAACACCGCACGCAGCCTGCTCGGACTGCGTCGACGTGCACGGGAGCGCATGGGGCAGTCAGTGGATGACCTGCTGGCCAAGCCGGATACCCGGCGCGCTGATCTCATCAGCACGGATGACATCATGGAGGCGCTGGCACGTGTCGAGCAGGAAGCCGAAGGATCGCCAGCATCGGACCGACGTATGCGGTTGCGCCTGATCGATGTGCTGAAAGCCCGGCATGGCGGCCGCAAGCTGTTGTCCGAGGAAGACTACGACACATTGGAATTGATGGAGGGACTGGTCGACTCCCTATCCGAGGACCGCTTCATTACCGGCGGCATTCGCGACTGGGTGCGCCGGCTTGAAGTGACGTTGAACAAACTCGCGGCGAGAGACCCTGAATTCCTCCGCCATGAAGCTGACCGTCCGCACAGTGCAGTGCAGATGCTGAACCAGCTGGCAAGGCTGGGAAACGCGACCGATGTCCAGGAGGGCATCGACCGCGAAGTCGGGGTTCGTGTTGATGAACTGCTGCAGCGGGTGGTCCGCGAGTATGACAAGAATCCGGAAATCATCGAACAGGTTGTGGACGAATTGCATCCCCTGCTTGATCGGCAGACACAATCCTATCGAGGCAATGTAGAGCGGACCATCAAGGCCAGTGAGGGACAGCAGAAACTGGCCCGTGCACGGCGGACTGTGCTCGATGAAATGAGCACACGCTTCGAGAACCGCAAGGTGCCAACACTGCTGATGGATCTGCTCAACCCCGGCTGGCGGAACCTGCTGGTGCACACCCATCTGCGGAAGGGTCCGGAGTCTGCGGAGTGGCGTGATCAACTGGCCATCGTTGACCAGATGTTCGGCCAGTTGTCCGGTGGATTACGACCAGAGCACGCCGAATTTGTCAACCCTGACGAATTGCTTAAGCGGGTAGTGGAGGGTCTCAACAGCATTTCATTTGATCCGGGCAAACGCACGCCATTGATCATGAAGCTCTCGGCAGCGTTGGTGGGTGATACCGCGGGCAAAAAAGCTCCGGTCAGTTTCGAGGAAGTCCTGGCCGGCGGAATGGAAAGACTCCTTTCCTTTGACGGGTTGTTGCCGGAATTGAATCCGGACATCCAGAGTGAGGATGAAAGTGTTCGCAAGGACTTTTCCAAGGCGCTGGTCCGGGCCCGGCGGATCCAGGTGGGTGAGTGGCTGGCCGCCAGTGACGTCCAGGGGCGCTCGGTCATTCTCACCATCGCCTTTGTTGGGGATGCCAATGGATCCTTTGTGCTGGTGAATCGGCGAGGGGTCAAGAACCGGGAGCTTGATCTGCGGGCGATGGCGCAGAATCTGTACGAAGGCAAGATCACGATGCTCGAGGATTTTGATCTGCCTTTGATGGAACGCGCTTCGCAGCGAATGCTGGAGAGCATGCACAGTCAACTGGCGTTCCAGGCGAGCCACGATGACTTGACGCAGTTGCTCAATCGCAAGGAATTTGAAAGGGCGGTGGACAGTGCGATTGCGCAAGCCCGTCGCACTGGCGTGCAGCACGTATTGCTCTATCTCGACCTTGACCAGTTCAAGATCGTCAACAACACCAGCGGTCACACAGCCGGTGATGAGTTGCTGAAGATCATGGGTGCGACGATTGCCAAGCCGTTGCAGGGGTTGCCGGCCAGCGTGGCTCGTCTTGGTGGGGATGAATTTGGTGTTCTGCTGACCAACGTTTCCAATGCCGACGCGCGCAGGCGAGCCGACGAGGTGCTGACCGCCATCCGGGGAGAGAAGTTCACGTGGCAGGGGAGGACCTATACCCTCAGTGCCAGTGTTGGTCTGGTGTTCATCGATCAATCAACCGATTCGGTTGACAGCGTCATGCAGTACGCGGACGAGGCTTGTTACGCAGCGAAGGATGCCGGCCGGAACCGGGTGAAGGAGTACGAACTGGGCGATGCACGCATGTTGCGGCGGCGCGGAGTCATGGAATGGGTCGCCGAGCTTGACAAGGCAATCAACGAGGATCGACTGATTCTGAATTGTCAGCGAATAGCCTCGATCAGCAATCCGGAGCGCCGGACTGAAGGACACTACGAGATCCTCCTCACCATGCGCGATGAACTGGGCGAGGTAATGCCGCCGTCGGACTTCATCCTGGCCGCTGAAACCTACAACCGGATGACGGTCATCGATCGTTGGGTGATCGAACGGGTGTTTACCTGGCTTGCAGACCACCGCAGCAGGCTCGACCACTTTGGTGGATTTTCGATCAATGTGTCCGGACACTCGGTCAATGACGAGAGTTTCCCGGATTTTGTTCTCGATCAATTCTCACGAACGCAGGCGCCATCCTCCAAGGTGTGTTTTGAAATTACGGAGACTGCTGCGATTGCCAATCTCGACAATGCCGTCGAGTTCATGAATCGCATGAAGATCATTGGCTGTCGTTTTTCGCTCGATGACTTTGGTACTGGCCTGTCGTCCTACTCCTATTTGCGTACACTGCCGGTTGACTATGTGAAAATTGATGGTGTGTTTGTCAAAGACATCATCTCGACACCAGGGGATCAGGCAGTGGTTCGATCCATCAACGAAATTGGCCATTACATGGGCAAGAAGACGATAGCCGAGTATGTCGAGACAGACGCCATCTTTGCTGCTCTCAAGGATATCGGTGTTGACTACGCGCAGGGTTACAGCATCGAAAAGCCGTGCGAGTTGTCGCGGCTGGTGTTGTAGACCGATCGCGTACGCAGCTTCAGGCGAGCAGGAATTCGAGGAGCGCTTTTTGACTGTGCAATCGGTTGTGAGACTCGGCAAATGCAACACAACGCGGGTCTTCCAGCAGCGTTTCGCTGATTTCCTCGCCGCGGTGTGCGGGCAGACAGTGCATGAACAGAACCTCCTTGCTGGCCTGGTCCAGCAATGACTCGTTGACCTGGTAAGGCGCAAACGCTGCCTTGCGATCTCCCGCTTCTTTTTCGTGCCCCATGGATGACCAGACATCGGTGACCACCAGGTCGGCGCCGCTGACGGCTTCACCGGGAGAGCCAACGATCCTGGTTCGAGCGTGGGTTTTCAGCAGCGCATCATCTGGCAGAAATCCGGGCGGTGAACAGATGCGCAGATCGAAACCCCACAATGACGATGCCTCCATGTACGAATTGCACATGTTGTAGCCATCACCGATAAAAGCGACACGTCGTCCGCTGATTGGCCCGCGCAGTTCTTCAAAAGTCTGGATGTCCGCCAGCAGCTGACACGGATGACCGCTCCTGGTCATCGCATTGACGACGGGAATGCTGGCATGACGCGCGAACGATTCCATGCTGGCCTGCGACAGGCAGCGGATGATTGCAACGTCGACAATGCCCGAGAGCACCGCGGCGGTATCGGGAATCGGTTCACCGCGACCAAGCTGACTCACCTGCGGGTCAAGATAAATGGTGTGCCCACCCATCTGATGCATGCCTGCCTCAAACGCGACCCGCGTGCGGGTACTGGCGAGTTCAAAGATCATGGCGGCCGTTTTACCGATCAGCGGTTGATGCAATACACCGGCGATTTGCAGGCGCTTGAGTTCGTGCGATCGATTGAGGACCTGTTTGAGCTCTTCCAGGGAAAAGCTCGACAATGTCAGGAAATCACGTTTGCCCATGTCACACGCGATTGATCAGGCTGGACAGTCGCTCGATCAATTCGTCAGCTTCGTCATTGGTCAGCGTCAACGGTGGCAACAAACGGACGACGTTGCCGTGGGTGACGTTGATGAGCATGCCCGCTGCCAGTGCATCCCGGACCAGGTGTGTGCACTCGCTTGTGAACTCGACGGCCAGCATCAAGCCCTTGCCACGAATTTCCCTGATATTGTTATTGCCTTTCAGATTTCGCCTCAGGCCGTCGAGGATACGATTGCCCAGTTCAGTTGCCCGTGCGCAGAGTCCTTCTGACTCGATGGTATCGATGACCGCGATCGCCGCTGCACACACAAGTGGGTTGCCACCAAAGGTGCTTCCGTGATTACCCGGCTGCATCAGTTCAGCAGCGGCGCCACGGGCCAGACAGGCGCCGATGGGAACGCCGTTACCCAGGCCCTTCGCGGTGGTCACCACATCCGGCATGATGCCGCTCTGCTGAAAGGCGAAGTAGGTTCCGGTGCGACCGTTCCCCGTTTGCACTTCGTCGAGCATGAGGAGCCAGTCGTTTGCATCACACAATGCGCGCAGCCGGGGCAGATAGTCCTCGGCTGGAATATTGATCCCGCTTTCGCCTTGAACCGGCTCTACAAGAATCGCCACGATCTCGTCTTCATTTTCTGCAATGCGAACAATTGCGTCGATATCGTTGAATGGTGCGCGCACAAAGCCAGGCAAAAGTGGCTCAAATCCGGCTTGAACCTTGCGATTGCCCGTTGCGGTCAGGGTCGCCATGGTTCGCCCGTGAAAGCTCTCGTCGGTGACGATGATGGTCGGGCGCTTGATGCCACGTGCGTGTCCATGCAGACGTGCAATCTTGATGGCCGCTTCATTGGCTTCCGCGCCTGAATTACCGAAGAAGACACGATCCATGCCGGATACTGCGCAGAGCTTGTCGGCAAGTTTTGCCTGATTGGGAATGCCATACAGATTCGAGGTATGGAGCACTCGACCGGCCTGTTCGGCGATTGCCGCCGTGACACGAGGGTGTGCGTGACCAAGCCCTGCCACCGCCAGACCGGTCAGTGCATCGAAGTACCGTTTGCCATTGGTATCCTCGAGGTACGCACCCTGGCCTCGTTCGAATGAAACCGGCAGTCGAGCGTAGGTCTGCATGAGATGGGGGGAGTTCGAATCGGTCATGTGCAGTTCCTTCCCGAGGGAGGTCGCCGTAAAAAACAACGGGGTTGGAATCTGCGTACAGATTCCGGAAACGCCGCGAAAAAGTCGTGGATCCTACTGAAAGCCCCTGGGTAGTTCAATGTAGTTCAATGGAGTTCAATGGAGTTCAATGGAGTTCAACGTGGATCAATGTAGTCCAATGGAGATGCACGGAGATCAATGGACTTCGATTTAGTTCATCGCAGAGCCGGAAGGTGTCATTGATCGCCGGGCCGACCACGTCGCCCTTCTGCGCAAGTGTGATGCAACCCTTGAGCTGAATCTCTTCTGCTGTCCTGGGATTTCAGATCCGGCAGGTTCAGACGGAATCGTGCAACGCGGCGTCCAGCCGGTTCAATCCCTCCCGCAGGGTCGGGCGTGGGCAGCCAAAATTGAACCGGATGAACCCTGGTCCGCCGAACTGCTCGCCGAATGAAGGACCCAGCCCATGCTTCAGGAAGTGGGCCTGGACATCCTGCACCTTCAGATCCCGAATATCGATCCAGGCGAGATAGGTGCCTTCGACCGGTGTCATTCGCGAGCCCGCGACGTCCCGGACCAGTGTTTCGTTGCCACGAAGGTAGTCGATCATGGCGGGCAGCCAGGTCCCACGATCGGACCACGCGAGTTCGCAGGCGAGATAAGCCAAAGGACCGATCCCCGACACGATGCCACCGCGCGCGGCGACAAAACGTGCTCGAAGTGTGCTGTCAGGAATGACTGCAACCGCACAGCCCAGGCCCGGAATGTTGTATGCCTTGGTTGGTGAGAACAAGGTGATGGTCTGCTGGAGCAGTTCCGGAACCAGCGTTGCGATCGGGATATGCGCGGCAGACTCGTCAAGAATCAGCGGGCAATGAATCTCGTCTGACATCAGGACCAGATCGTGTCGCAGGCACAACTGGGCGAGTTGCGTGAGTTCCTGCCTTGAGTACACCCGCCCTGTGGGGTTTTGTGGATTGCAGAGCATGAACAATGATGCATCCACTGCCTTTGCGGAGAGATCGTCGAAGTCCATCACCCACTTGCCACCATCGAGCACCAGGTCACTCAGCAAGGCCCGACCGCCAGTGTTGGCGGGCACCTCCAGAAACGGGTAATAGACCGGTTTTGGTATGAGAATTCCGTCACCCGGCTGGATGGCTGCCCGTGCCGCCAGGTTGAAACCGGTCACCACACCAGGCAGCCATGCCAGCCACTGCGGATCAATGGTCCAGCCGTATCCCCGCTCCAGCCAGTCAACGAACGCCGCTTCCAGACCCGGCGGCGTAACGGTATAGCCGATGATGCCGTGCCCGATGCGGTCGCGAAGCCCCTGAAGAATGAAATCTGGCGCTTTGAAGTCCATGTCGGCGACCCAGAACGGCAGAATCGCCGGCGGATACTTGTTCCACTTCGAACTGGAGGTCGGGCGGCGATCAGCGACGCCATCAAAATCATATGTAGTCATGAGCTCATACAGAAAACGTTGTAGGGGATCGTCGTGCCAGGCCCGACCTTTTCATGAATCTTCTGCTGCGGCTGCCGATCTGCTAAAAACACAGCGCGTGCTCCTTCCAGGTGCTTGCCGTACGGGTAAGTACGACGGCGCGCCTTCCGGTCCGCGCCACACTGTCCTTTCGCGCATCTCGTCACTGGCGACGAACCTTCATGAATAGTCCGGTCCAGGAGTCTGCGCGGCAGAACATCGACAGGCTGTGGCGGTGCAAGAATGGCCCGATTTTCCGTTCGTTTTTGTTGCGTAGTACCCAGTACACGCCTCAAACGAACGAAAAATCGACCCTGAATTGACACTCGCCTTGCACTGCCGCCTTCTGCCGCGCGGACTCCTCGGCTAGAATGAGGCAGTTTCATTCCCGGATCAAAGGTGCCTCATGGCAGAATCAACAGTTCTGGACACCATCAAACAGCAGATCGAAGACAACCCGATCATTCTCTACATGAAAGGCTCGCCGCAGACGCCGCAATGCGGGTTTTCGGCGCGTACCGTTCAAGCCCTGATCGCCTGCGGAGAACGGTTTGCGTATGTGGACATCCTGTCCAATCCGGAAATCCGTGCAACGCTGCCGAGTTACTCGGAGTGGCCTACATTTCCCCAACTGTTTGTCGGTGGGGAACTCGTGGGCGGGTGTGACATCGTGATCGAAATGCACGAGGCTGGCGAACTTGAGCCTCTGATTCGCGAGGCGGCTGGCGCCAGCGAATAAGTCGGGTCGTACTTCGCCGAGGTAAAGTCCGGCGAGGTCAGTCATCCATTGCGATGGGCGTGGAATTGACGATGCGACAGAACAGTTGTGCAGTTCTGTCAGCGTCATACAAGGCGCCGTGCGCCTGGTTGATGTCAAAATCGATGCCGGCACGCACGCAGGCTTCCCTGAGCACTGTATGGCCGTAGGCGACGGCTGACAGCGATGCCGTATCGATCGTCGTGAACGGGTGAAATGGATTGCGCTTGACGTTGTTGCGATCCACGGCACGCATCAGGAACTCACGGTCGAAGGCGGCGTTGTGGGCAACCAGAATGGCGCGATGGCAGTCGGTTTCCTTCATCTGCTCCCTGACTTCCCGAAAGAGGCCTTTGACAGCTTCCGCTTCAGACACCGCCCGCCGATCAGGATCCTGCAGATTGATCCCCGTGAACTTCAGGGAGGCTGGATCAATGCTCGATCCATGGAACGGTGTCACCGCCCAGCGATGGCTGCTCAGTGGCCGCAGCCGATTGTTTTCCCACGTCAGGATCACGCACGCAAGTTCGAGAATCGGGTTGATGACAGAGTTGAAGCCACCAGTTTCTATGTCGGCGACCACGGGCAGGAACCCGCGAAAACGTTTATTCATGGACATTGCCGCACGATAACACGGCTCAAGTGGCGATCGTGCCTGCCGATACAGGCTGTGGTCCTGGTTGGATAGCAAGTGGATAGCAAGTGGATAGCAAGTGGATAGCAAGTGGACAGCTAGTCGACAGAAAGTTGACAGAAAGTCGACAGAAAGTTGACAGAAAGTTGACCGAAAGCATGCATGTGTTGCGCACACGACTCCTGATCAGGCAGGTTCCTGCGAAGGTCAACTCGACGGTGTTGTCATCCCTGGCCGGATTGTTCCTCGCAGTCTGCAGTTCAGGTCTCCACGCGTTGCAATTCGACCCGGGCTTCAATGCCCAGTGGACGTTTTCAAAGTTGACTTCCAGTACCGGCGACCAGTGTGTCCTGACGCAGGAAATCCCGGGTTATGGAACGGCCCGATTTCAGGGTTCACCCGGGCTGGGTCTGCGATTTGAACTTTCTTCTCATCGTGATCTGTTTGGGTCGGGCGGGGTGATGGCCGTGGCGCAGGCACCAGAATGGCATCCGGCGTGGCCGGACGTCTACGAACGGGGCTATCTGCAGCATATTGATGGTGGTCCGATCGCCGCTGAGGAACCTGTCGCGACGACGCTGCTCATGGACCTTCGGCAGGGCAGAGCGCTCACACTGACCAGCCAGTCCAGATACGGCAGCGAAGACGAGATCGTGGCGGCCACCATCTCGCCTCTGCGCTTCGATCCGGCGTACTCCGCGTTGATGCATTGCCATCAGTGGTCGATGCCTGCCAACTACGGCGAGGTAGCGAAATCTCACATTCACTTTGAACAGGGTCAGTTATCCTTGCCGGCAACTGCCCGTGCTCGACTTGATCTGCTGGCACGCTATGTTCTTGCCGACCGTTTGATGACCGGGATTTTCATCGACGGTCATGCAGACCAGGTTGGCAAAGAGCAGGCCAATCTGAAACTTTCAGAGCGCAGGGCTCGGCTGGTCGCGGATCACCTGGTGCAACGCGGCATTCCACGAAACCTGCTGAGGGTGCGTTTCCACGGTTCCCGTGACGCCGTCGCCACCGGCGATACGGCCGCCGCGAACGATGCAAACCGCAGGGTAACCGTGCGTCTGGAGCGCCATGAGACTGCACTGGCGTCGAGTGCGAGATAACGCCTTCGATTTCGTCGGGATCAACAGGCGCGCGCGGCGAGCGTCTCCGACCTGCGCTGGCGTCCGTGAGAAAGTCATCACGTTTGCAGAGATGGGTGCTGCGTATTATCGCGGTAACGATGTGGGCTTCACTCAGGTGTCACCCAGGTGCGCAGGCTGTCACCGCTTCCCGGCTTCAAGGTCAGGGGCTGTCCAGCGGGCAATGGGCTGACTAGGAGTCTGTCGGACTTGAGCGATCGTAGCGAGCCGAGTGGGAGAGCGAGGGCAGTTTTTCACGATTTCGAGGCGCATGGTGGAACCATGCAACGAGAAATCGGGGAAAAATGGACCGCTCTTCCCACCGGCGCAGTAGATCAGTCTCAAGTCCGACAGGCTGCTAGCCCGGAATATTCATGAAGGTTCATCGCGAGGGTGACGAGATGCGCGAAAAGACAGTGTGGCGCGGCCTTGCAGGCGCGCAGTCGTACGAACAGTACGCCGAGCACCTGGAAGGAGCACGCGCTGTGTTTTCACGACTATCGGCAGCCGCAGCAGAAGATTCATGAATAGACCGGGCTAGAAACGGATGTGCGGCACGATGGAAGCTGGCACAGCAGCCCGCTATTGGTGCATGGACGCGCCCGGATCAACCAAGGACAGCGGACCATGACCAACTTCCACGTACTCTTCAGTGGCGAGATTGCTCCCGGCTCAAAGCCTGAATCGGTCATGCTTGGACTGCAGCGCACGCTCGGTATCGATGCACGCAAGGCCAAACAGCTTTTTTCCGGGCGGACCGTTGTGCTCAAGAGCCAGCTCTCTGCAGCCGAGGCGCAGTCTTTGGTGGCAATCCTGACTGCGCTGGGTGCAGTCTGTCGGGTCAAGGACTACACCGCCCGCTCGACGTCCTCCAGCCTGTTCAAGTTTGACGATGTGGGACGTGACAAGACGGTGCGCGATCTGACAGCTGCGCATGTCGAGTGCCCGCGTTGCAGTCACCTGCAGCTGCTCGCCGATTTCTGCGCAAAATGTGGATTGGACATCGAACAGGCGCAGAAGAAGCAGCGCAAGGAAGATGTCCTGATTGGCAAAAAGCTCAAAGCGCTGCGAGACCGCAATGAACCCGGCACGGTCGAACAAAAAGCTGCAAAAAAAACTGAACTGGCGACTAAGATGGGTGGCTGGTTTCGCAAGGCGCGCTGATTGTTGAATGTTTCTGCAACCGATCTGCCGATCGGTGTGTTCGATTCAGGTATGGGTGGACTTACCGTGCTCGCAGCGTTGCAACGCGCAATGCCCCGCGAGACCTTTATCTTTCTCGGTGACACCGCCCGACTGCCGTACGGGACAAAAAGCGCCGACACCGTTCGACGTTATGCCGTGCGCGCGGCAACGCATCTTGTCGAACTGGGCATCAAGGCGCTGGTGGTCGCCTGCAATACGGCGTCCTCAGCTGCACTGCCACAACTGAAGGCAGAGTTTGCTCCGCTGCCGGTATACGGTGTGATCGTACCAGGTGCAGTGGCGGCGAGTATCGCCGCAAAAGGTGGCAGTGTCGCCATCCTGGCGACCGAGGGCACGGTGCGTTTGGGCGCGTATAACCGTGAACTCCTCAGGCTTGGCGTAAAACAGGTGTACGCACGTCCTGCACCACTGCTGGTTACCCTTGCGGAAGAAGGCAGAGCTGAAGGCAGTCTCGCCAGGCACATCGTTGAAGACTACCTGGACGGTCTGGGTGGAGCCTCTGTTCCGACAACACTGCTGCTGGGTTGCACCCATTTCCCCGTCTTCAAATCCCTGTGCGCACAGGTGCTCGGCGATGCTGTGCAGATCGTGGATTCTGCTTCGACCACTGCTGCAGCCGTTGCCGCGTGTACACCGGCCTGTCAAAAGCCCAGTGAGGGTGTACACCGATATCTGGCAACGGATGGTGCTGATCGATTTCGCCGTATCGGGAGGTTTTTTCTTGGACGTCCACTACCCGCTGTAGAACTCGTCGATCTCTGAGCGGTTGCCGAATGGTTGCCGCATAGCCTTGCCGTGGCAACTCGCCTATCCTCCATTTTTTCAGCCCCAAGGGAGAACGTTGTGAAAATTGGTGCCATTTTTCCGCATCTGGAAATCGGTGATGATCCTGCGGTAATTCGTGACTGGGCACAGACGGCCGAAGGTCTGGGGTATTCCCACATCATTGCGTATGACCATGTACTCGGGGCGGTTCACGCCAATCGCGAACCGAAGTTGTGGGGTCCTTACACGGAAGAGTCTGCATTTCATGAACCGTTTGTGCTGTTCGGTTTTTTTGCGGCCTGTACTTCCCGCATCGAACTCGCTACGGGAATTCTGATTCTGCCGCAGCGGCAGACGGCTCTGGTCGCAAAACAGGCTGCAGAAATCGATGTGCTCTCCGGTGGGCGCCTGCGTCTGGGCGTCGGCACCGGCTGGAACCATGTGGAGTACGACAGCCTCGGTGAGAACTTTGCCAATCGTGGGCAACGCCAGGTTGAACAGGTCGAAGTGCTTCGCCTGTTATGGGGTCAACCAGTCATCGACTACACCGGTCAGTGGCACCGGATCGAACGTGCGGGGATCAAGCCGTTGCCAGCGCGCCAGATTCCCATCTGGTTCGGGGGGTTTACGGAGGTTGCCTTCCGCCGGGCGGCAGCCATCGGCGATGGTTTCATGTTTGGCAGTGGGCACCAGGAAAATCTTGCCGCTCTCACCAAAGTGCGCGAGGCGCTGGCTGCAGCCGGGCGGCTGCACAGTGAGTTTGGCACTGAAGCGTTTCTGAACTATCAGTCCGGTGCAGCAGGATGGCGTCAGGAGATCGAGGATCTGATCGCAGCCGATGTCGATTACGTATCGATGAGGGCCATGGCGCTGCGTGGCCAGGGTGACGGGCTGTTGTCTCCTCAAGAGCATATCAATGCTCTGGAAACTTACTGGCGAACCGTGGGCGATCTGTCGAGCTGACCTGCCATGGTCAAATGCGCGAAGTCGCACGATGACAGCCACCGATGTCTGCAATCTGATATGAGCGCAATCTCACCGTGATATCACGCTGCTGCCCTTAAGTTGACTGGGCGCGAATGACTGGCTTCGTCTGACGATTCCCTTCATCGCCATACCCAAAACAACTGACAGGAAAGCAATCATGCGAGAACTGACTGGTGAGGAAATTGGTATCGTCTCCGGTGGTGGCAACACTGCTCGATCTGCTTCGGCGGCTGGCACTTCAATGGCGCTGCTTGGGCTAGGCCTGCGCATGGGCGCCTTTGGAGTTGCAGGCGCCGCGATGTTCCCGGTGGCGGCAGGTGTTGCCATTGGTGCTGCAGTGGTTGCAGCCGGTATTGCGATCTACTGGGAGACCCGCAAGACGCAGCAGTAACCTCGGTCTGCAGAGGCCGCAGTCAAGTGGTGCATGGACGCACCGCTCGAGCCTGGTCAGTCGATGTCGACTGATCACACCTTCTCGCTGTACTCACACAGATCGGCGATCGTACAGGTTGCACATTTTGGCTTGCGTGCGATGCAGGTGTAGCGCCCGTGCAGGATCAGCCAGTGGTGGGCATCCTTCCTGTACTCCTCGGGGACCATCTGCAGCAGCCGATCTTCGACTACACGGACATCTTTGCCTGGTGCAAGGCCGGTGCGATTGGCGACTCGAAAGATGTGGGTATCCACAGCAATGGTTGGTTGTCCAAACGCGGTATTGAGAACGACGTTGGCGGTTTTACGCCCGACACCAGGCAGTGCTTCCAGCGACTCTCGATCCTGGGGTACTTCCCCACCATGCTGCTCGATGAGAATGGCGCAGGTTTTCACGACGTTTTGTGCTTTGGTGTTGTACAGGCCGATGGTGCGTATGTAGCGCTTCAGCCGCGTCACTCCCAGCCGCCTGATATCGGCTGCAGTCCTGTATTTTGCAAACAGCGGTTGGGTGGCTTTGTTGACGCTGACATCAGTGGCCTGTGCAGAGAGCATGACGGCGATCAGCAACTGAAAAGGTGTGGAGTAGTTCAGCTCGGTGGTGGGTTCCGGCATGGCTGCCTGCAGGCGAGCAAACATGAGGGCGGCATCAGCATCTCTCATTTCATCAGACTCCTGATTCGATCGGGTGGTGCAACGTGCGGTAGCCTGGCCCTGACTATTCATGAATCTTCTGCTAAGGCTGCCGATCCTCGGGAAAACATAGCGTGTGCTCCTTCCAGGTGCTCGCCGTACTATTAGTACGACTGCGCGCCTTCCAGTGCGCGACAGTGTCTTTTCGCGCATCTCGTCACCCTCGCGCCGAAACTTCATGAATAGTCCGGGCTAGCGCGATCAGCAATCCGGCGACGATGAAGGCGCCGGGTGGCAACGCCGCCAGCAGCAGACGCTGGTGCTCCGGGAGAATCTGGATCGTCAGGTTGGCGGCGCCTGCTCCCAGCAATTGATCCACGTGAGCAAATAGCGTGCCCTGGCCGATCACTTCGCGCACGGACCCAAGAACGATCAAGGCGATGGCAAAACCTGCAGCAGTGCCCAGTGCATCGAGAAAAGATGGCCATACGGGTTGCCGGCTGGCAAAGGCTTCGGCCCGGCCGAGAATGATGCAGTTGGTAACGATGATCTGCACAAACAGCGCTATGCCGAGATAAAGTTCATAGGCAAACGCCTCCATCAGCATGACAGCAAGTGTGGTCAGGCCTGCGATCAGCAACATGAACGCCGGCAGCCTGGCAAAATGTGGCAACACGTTTCGCATCAGCGCAATGATCGTGTTACTGCCGATGAGAACCAACGCGGATGCTGCTGCCAGGCCAAGCGCATTCACAACACTGGAAGAAACGGCCAGCAGTGGGCACAGTCCGAGCATCTGTATCCATGCCGGATTGCGCTCGACTATCCCTGCAACAGCAATCGACGCGGTGTTCATTGCAGACCCTCCACTTTTTTGACAAGTCCATGCACGCCTCGCCACAGCGCATCGGTGGTAATGGTGGCGCCGGTTTTAGCATCGATCTGGTGCACGGATTCTGCATCGATGCCGATGAACTGGCGCATCCAGTCAGAGTCCGGCTGATCTATGAAATCACCGATTCCTGGTGTCTCCTGGTGTCGGATCACGCGCATTCCAGCGATGGCGTGGGATGGGGTGAGGAGAACCAGGAAATCGATCGGACCCCCATAACCTTCGACGGAGCCAAACAGGAGGCCGCGACCATCATCCAACCGGATGGCTGATCCAGCGGCCGGAGGCGTGCCGCGTTTATGCAGGTCATCGACACCGGTCAGGCTCTGCGCGTGACGCCACAGTGCCCGGGCACGATTGCTTTCCACTCGATTGCGTGTGGCTTCGAACACTGCAGCCAGCGCCGATATCACCACCAGCGTCGTTGTCATCAACACCAGAAACCCGCGGGTGCGCGCGCTCATGGCCAACGCCGGTCCAGCCAGGGTGCACAGGCGTTGCCCAGCAATATGCCGAAGGCGATGCCATCGGGATAGTTGCCGTAGCCACGAATGGCCATGATGGTACTGCCAATTACCAGAGCAAACAGCCATTGAGCGGTAGGTGAGCGTGGATGCGTGACCGGATCGGTGGCGACAAAAAATGCGGCCAGGATGAGGCCTCCGGAAAACCACTGCTGAACCGGAGTGCCAAGGCTGTTGGTACTGCCGCTGTCATGCATGGCCATCGCCAGCAGGCTGCAGGTGACCAGAATGCCGATACTGACGCGCCATGCGACCAACCCTTTTGCCACCAGCAGCAAACCTCCGGCCAACGACGCAGCGGCGATCCACTCGAAACCCCAGGCCCCAATGCCGCCAGCGACCGGGTCCAACCGAAGTTCGGCAAGTGTTCTGCCGTGGTCATGCTTCAGCACATCGAGCAGGGTTGCACCGCTCACGGCGTCGGGTGGTAGCGGCCAGGTTGCCAGCGCGGCTGGAAATGAAACCAGAACCATGGCGTAACCCACCATGGCCGGGTTGAAGAGGTTTTGACCAAGCCCGCCAAAGGCATGCTTGCCCAGGCCAATGGCAAATACGGCGGCGCCAACGGTGACTCCAGGGGGTGTTGCGGGTGGTAAAGCCATGGCAATGAGCAATGCGGTAACCAGTGCGCTGCCGTCACCGAGTGCGACCAGACTTGCGCCACGCAGGCGCAGGCAGACCAGTTCTGTCACCAGTGCGGCGATCACGGCGACGGTTGCCTGTACCAGTACCTGCCAACCGAACCAGTAGCCGGAAGTCAGCAGCGCAGGCATGAGCGCGGCGGCGACCCACAACATGATCTCGCGAGTGCTCCGCCGATCAGTCATCGTTCTGGCCCTGGCGGAGTCGATCAAGGCGTGCGGCACGCCGGTCGGATTGGATACGCTCGAGTTCTGCGAGCCGAAGTGTGTGTCTTGACGAACGGGCGAGTGCCTCCTGCACCACCACCATGCGCTGCTGGTCTGCGCGCAGTGAATCCAGCCCGAGCCGAAGCCCGGCGAGCACGTCGATATGGCTTGGACATACCGGATTGCACAGCCCGCACTCAATGCAGTCATCGAGCTTCAATGCCGATAATTGTTGTACGTGTCCACCACCTGACCAGGCAAGGAGTTGAGCTACGGGCAGATGTTCCGGACAGCTCTCATCACATCGTCCGCAGCGGATGCACTCGGAACTGCGCTCCGGGGTGACTTCGGAAATTGCGTTGGAAGTCTTGTCGACAAAGGCGTGCGATGTGTTCTGGATGACCCCGGATAATGGTCCGCCCGATCGGAACAGCGGCGTCGACACCAGAGATGCGATCGGCAATCCGATGGGGACCCAGCGAACATCGCCGGTCAAGGTGACCAGTCGACGAATCAGCGGCTTGCCGGCGAGCGCTTCGCTGATGGCGAGGAGAGTGCCGATATTGATGACCATGAATCCGGCCGCCACCGGGTAGGAGTCCCGTCGAACTTCGACGTCAAACAGGGTTTGCAGCAGCCGCCTTTCTTCTCCGTCGGTCGGTCGGGTCTGTGGCAATTCGCGGATCTCGAAATTGCCAGTAATCCCGGGTCGCGTGTGTCCTGAGCAGGCAATGACCAATTGATCGATCCCGGGCAACTGCCGCAATGCGGTCAGTGCTGGCAGCAGGTCGCGCGCGTGACAACGTGCAAGCATCGCATCACAGCTGATCCCTGGTTCGCATTCGACGGCGTTGATGACAACGGTATGCACGTTGTGCCGTATGGCTGCCAGCAGTTTGAGATGGGTCGGATAAGCAGCTCCACCAAGCCCCTCGATGCCGGCCTTCTGAACCCGCTCGATCAGCGCCGTTGCACTGACGTTTGCGGCATCCAGTGGCAACATGGTGTCTTCCTGGCGGTCCGACTGAACTTCGATCAGGGCGGACGTTGAAACACTGGTGACCACCCCTGATGCAGCGGCATGCTGCCAGCGTTCCCCCTGGGCAATCGGCGAACCTTTGATCACAGGATCACCGGGCTTTACACACCATCTGGAATTCCTGCCCAGGTGATAGCCAAGCACTCTCGTAGCGCTGACTTCCTCGATCATGCGGCACCGCCTGGAGTCAATGTGATGCAATCCACGGGACAGGGTGGTACGCACAGACCACAGCCGGTGCACGCATCAATCAGCACTGTGTGCATGAACCTGGGTGCACCGACAATGGCATCAACTGGACAGGCGGGTACACACAGGAAGCAGCCGATACAACGATCCTCGTCAATTGACGCGATCAGCGTGACCGGGTTTGCGGGGCGGGTTCCGGCATCATGATCCGGCAACAGGCGAATCAACTCCGCGTGAGTGATGCTGCCGCCGGGTGAGCACTGATCCAGTGGCGCACCGCTGGCGATCGCGCGTGCATAAGGAAGGCACCCCGGATAACCGCACTGGGCACACTGTGTCTGTGGCAGCAGTGCGTTTATTTCCGTCACCAGGCTGCTGTCTTCGCCCGGCCATCGTCTTGCGGCCAGCCACAAGCCGCCGCTCACTGCGGCAACCAGTGTGAGCATGATGGCAAGGGCAGCAATCATGGCAGGTCAGTCGCGCAGGCCGGCAAAGCCCAGAAAAGCCAGGCTCATGATCCCGGCACTGATCAGCATCAGTGGCGTTCCCTGCATGGCTGCCGGGCTTTTGCCGGCATCCAGGCGCTCGCGCAGTGCAGAAAACAGCACCAGGACCATGGTGAATCCAAGCGCTGCACCGATGGCGAACACCATGGTTTGCACAAACGAAAGTGACTGCTGGATCGATAACAGGGCGACTCCGAGTACCGCGCAGTTGCTGGTGATGAGGGGCAGGTAGATGCCAAGCAGTTGATAGAGCTGGCGCCAGGTTGAGCGAATGTAGAGTTCGGTGAACTGAACTGTGCCTGCGACCACGACCACAAAAGCGATGATCCGCAGATACTCAAGTTCAAAGGGCACCAGCAATTGATGGTAGATCACATGGCACAGTCCGGCCGAGAGACTGAGTACAAAGGTGGTCGCCAGTCCCATGGCCATGGCCGTTTCGTACTGGCGTGTGCTGCCAAAAAACGGACACAGACCGAGAAACTGCGCGAGCACGAAGTTGTTGACCAGCATGGCTCCGAGCAGAATCGACAACAATTCGCTCATACCAGATGCCCTCGTCAGGTCACGTCCATACCGGGCAGTGCTCCACTGTCCGGCGCGATCAGGAAGATATCAGCCCCACCTGGCCCCGCTGCCAGAACCATCCCCTCCGAAGTGCCAAAACGCATCTTGCGTGGTGCAAGATTGGCAACCACAACCGTAAGGCGTCCAACCAGCCTGGCCGGATCATAGGCGCTCTTGATGCCGGAAAAGACGGTTCGTTGATGGTCACCCAGATCCAGACGCAACTGAAGCAGCTTGTCAGCGCCTTCAACTGCGCTCGCCTCGAGGATTTTTGCCACCTTCAGTTTGACCCTGGCAAAGTCTTCGATGGACAGGGTGGCGGCCTCGGTCACCGGGGTCTCCTGGTTGACAACGGTTGGGCTGGAAACGATTGATTGTGCAGGCTCCGCGGCCTGCTGATCGGCTATTGATGCTTCGACCATACGGTCGATGGCTTCACGTTCGAGACGGGTCAGCAATGGCACATAGCTGTTGATTCGATGACCGATCAGCGGTGCACTGGAGTCACTCCATTGCAGTGGCGTCACGTTCAAAAATCGTTCCGCCGCCATGGCGATATCTGGCAGCACCGGCTTGACCCAGATCAGCAACTGACGGAACAGGTTCAACGCCTGGGTACACACCGCCTGCACCTCGTTACGTCGGGCGGGATCCTTGGCCAGGGTCCAGGGCGCGTTGGCAGCAACATACTGATTGGCGCGGTCGGCAAACGACATGATCTCGCGCACCGCTCGTGCCGTGTCATCAACTTCGTAGTAATCGGCGATTCGTTCAGCAGCCGCAGCAAATTCAGCGAACAGTTCAGGCTCAGGCAAAGTACTGGCCAGTTGCCCGGCAAACTGTTTGGTGATGAAACCCGCGCAGCGGCTGGCGATGTTCACGAGTTTACCGACCAGGTCCGAGTTGACCCGCTGCACGAAGTCGTCGAGGTTGATGTCGATGTCATCGACGCTGCCGTTGAGCTTGGTCGCGTAGTAATAACGCAGATACTCCGGTCGCAGATGCTGCAGATAGGTTGCGCCTTCGATGAAAGTGCCCCGCGACTTGGACATCTTGGTGCCATCTACGGTGACAAAACCGTGCACGTGTACGCGGGTTGGACGCCGGAATCCGGACGCAGTGAGGAGCGCAGGCCAGAACAGGCAGTGAAAATTGATGATGTCCTTGCCGATGAAGTGATGCACTTCGGTAGTGGTCGCTTCCGCATTCCAGAACTCATCGAACGAAAAGTCGTTCCGGGTGGCGAGCAGATTCTTCAGGCTGGCCATGTAGCCGATGGGCGCATCCAGCCAGACATAGAAGTACTTGTCTGCTGTGCCCGGAATGAGAAAGCCGAAATAGGGCGCATCGCGCGAGATATCCCAGGGTTTTAGGCCGGCATCCAGCCATTCCTTCAGCTTGTTGGCTACTTCTGGTTGGGTACCATTCACCAGCCAGTCACGCAACAGATCGGTAAACGCCGGCAGGTCGAAAAAAAAGTGTTCGCTGGCACGCAGTTCAGGCGTCGCTCCGGAAATCACGGAGTAGGGAGCAATCAGTTCAGTAGCCGCATAGGTGGCCCCGCAGACATCACAATTGTCGCCGGGTTGATCCGGTGACTTGCAGCGCGGACAACCACCTTTGACAAAACGATCAGCAAGAAAAAGCTTCCTGAGCGGATCGTACAGCTGTTCGACGGCTTGAGTGAAAATGTGCTGGTTGGCCTTCGCTCGTGTGTAGATCAGCTCTGAAAGTTCGCGGTTCTCGGGCGAGTGTGTGGAGTAATAGTTGTCGTGAGCGACCAGAAAATTCTGGAAATCGCGAACGTGGTCCGCTCGCAGACCTTCGATGAGCTCTTCGGGCGTGACGCCTTCCTTTTCGGCGCGCAGCATCGTTGCGGTGCCGTGCGTGTCATCCGCGCAGACGTAGAGCACCTGGTGGCCGCGCATGCGCTGGAAGCGCACCCAGATATCGGTCTGGATGTGCTCGAGCAGATGCCCGAGGTGAATCTGCCCGTTGGCATAGGGCAAGGCGCTGGTGACAAGAATACGGCGGGGCATGCTCGGGCTCGAATTGCTCGACGGTTTTGGCGGGCGGGACTATAACCCAAGTCTGGTCCGGGGTCGGAGCGATGCGGAGTTTTTGTCTGCGTGAATAATGCGGGCTAGAGCAGGCTCACGTGAGCAGCAACGACCCGCCATCCCGCATCGTGAATCCGGACCCAGGTCTGACTTTGCCGCCCAATCAACCGTGTCCCGTCGCGTACAAACTCGGTCATCGTCGTACCCATGTCCTGTCCGTAGGTGGTGATGACCGTATTCTGCAGCGAGCGTGCGAGCCCTGCAGGTGACCGGGCTGACCGAAACGCCCTGATGGCCTCGTATCCCACCAGGTTTTCACCCGTGCCATAACGGACCGTCATCGGAGAATTCCAGAACAGTTCGTCGAGTACGGCCACCCGGTTGTTCACCAGCGCGTCTTCGTATCGTTCGAAAACTGCCTTCAACTCGGCGAGCGTACCTGGATCGTTGATGCGCAGCTCGCTCAAGACAGTTGCGCCACGGGCGCTCGCGTGACACCGGCGCGCTCAAGCGCGCAGGCGACCCGCAGTGCATGATCTTCACGCCACGGTGCCGCGATGATCTGGACGCCGATCGGCAGCGCGGGATGTGCGTCCCAGACTGGCACACAGCATACCGGCAGGCCGATACACGAGATCGGTTGTGTGAGCAGGCCCAGGCTCGGTCGCGCCTGGACTTTTCGACCCCCGATCTCGATCCACTCGGTGCCGATGAGCGGTGCGGGAACCGGAGTAGCCGCTGCAATCAGAACGTCGACGTCCCGCATCAGTTCAGCTACGCGCAAGGCAAACCAGCGGCGAACCCGTTGTGCCTGTATGACCCAGGCGGCCGGCAGCAATGCACCGGCCAGGAAACGATCCCGTGAGAGTGGTTCGAAGTCCCCGGCGCGGCTGCGCAGATCATTGAGATGAAGTGCTGCACCCTCCGCGTTGGTAATGACAAACGCGGCGGCACGGGCTCTGGGTACTTCCGGTAACTCAAGCGTCGCGAGCCCACCCAGAGCCTGGGCAACCCGATCCACGGCATGGCGAGCAGTCGCTTCGGAGTGTTCTTGAAAATAGCCGCCCAGCCGGGCTATCCGCAAACCTTTGAGACCTGGTTCCAGCGTGCCAGAGCACGGCTCCACGTAGCGACGCACACAACCGGAATCGTTAGCGTCGTAACCTTGCAGTACATCGTAGCTCAAGGCGAGGTCCCTGACCGATCGTGCGAAGGGGCCAAGATGATCGAGACTGTTCACAAATGGGTAAGTGCCGGTTCGTGGCAGGCGACCGTAGGTCGGTTTCAGCCCATAGATGCCACACAGGGACGCCGGTACACGAATGGATCCGTTGGTGTCCGAGCCCAGTGTCAGCGGGACCTGGCCAGCTGCAACCGCCGCCGCCGAGCCACCCGAAGAGCCTCCAGCCAGACGCGCTGGATCGTGCGGATTCCGGGTTGGACCGTAGTGCGAGTTTTCCGTGGAAAATCCGTAGGCAAACTCATCCATGTTGAGGGCGCCAACCAGAATGGCTCCGGCGGCTTCGAGTCGGCTGACCAGCGGACCATCCACTTTGGCGACGGGCTCACCGGCGAGAATCGTCGAACCCGCCAGCGTCGTGATGCCCTCGATATCGAACAGGTTCTTGACCGCAAATGGTACGCCGAGAAGCGGCAGGGCCGACGTGCTGGCATTGCCGGTGGCGAGCTGCTGATCGATCTGCTCCGCACGGGCCCGTGCCCGCTGATGAGTGATCGCCGTGAATGCGTTGATCAATGGGTCGGTGTGCCCGATTCTGGCGAGTGATGCCTCGACCAGCATGGTTGCGGAGACCTGACGGCTGCGAAGGGCGGTGGCGATTGTGCAGGCGTCCTGCATCAGGAGGTCAGGTGCGCTCATCAGCGGTTGTCCAGCGCGTCTGCATCACCCGGCGATGCAGGTGCAATCGGGATGAAAGCGCCTGCTGCTTTATCGAGCGCGCTCAGCGGGAGTTCGTTGACCAGTGCTGCCATGTCCGCGGCGATGGAGAAATAGTGCAGGACACCGGGCCGATGTTCTTCAGCGACCGGCAGCCCGAGGAGCCTTGCAGCCTGATCAACCCACGCACTGAGGTCTGTGGGTGTCATGCCGTCGTCCGCTCACGATTGACCCACGCTCGCCAACCGCCGTATTCCGAAATGTCCGTGGCGCCGTTCAAGCCTGCGGGTTCACAGATAAACCCCTTCACCCACGTTCCATCGCTCAGTTGCAGGTTGCCCAGACCCAGAGGCGGCGGAATCCTGGCCAGTAACTGACCCACGCTAGTGGCAGGTGTGTCCCAGACTTCCACGACAATTTTGCGCCCTCCATGCTCGACCCGCTCGAGACCCGGCTTGGGGGGAGTGCTCTCGGGCAGTGCGTACAGACGATAACGCGCAGCGGTAGTCGTGGTCTGTTGAAGTCTGGCCCGTGCCTCGATCAACTGGCTGTTCAAGGGCATGCCTGACAAGTGGGCGCCAACAACCGCGATCGGTATCGTCAATTCGCAGGCAGGCTCGATGATCGGCTGGAAGTCCTTTTGGAGAGGGGCAGCTGAAGTCGCGCCCATAGAGACCGGAAAGGCGGACAGACCGGTGACGTGGCACACGGCTGCAAAACGGGCAAGTGCAACATCGCTGCCGCCGGGTGCAATGAAAGTGACCCCAAAGGGCAGTCCTGCCGGAGATAAACCTGCGGGTACGGCGATGGCGCACCAGCCGAGCAGATTGACGAAGTTTGTATATCGTCCGAGACGGGAGTTGACCCCGACGGGATCGGCGTCGATCTGTGCGAAGGTGGGATGCTCCGGGGTTGTCGGGACCATCAATACATCGACATGTTCCCAGATCCGCTCCAGTTCTGATCGCGCTGACTTGAGGGTATACATGGCGCTGAAGGCATCGGCCGCACTGAAGGCCGACCCGAGGGCGACGATGCTGCGCACGGTCGATTCCACTGCCTCGGGTTCGTGCTCGAGAAGTGATTGCAATGTCACCAGACGCTCGGCAACCCATGGTCCGTTGTAGAGACTGTTACCTACCGCATGCAGAGCCGAAAAATCAGTGGCCTGAACCGAATGCCCGAGAGTTTTGATCAACTCGATCGCGTTCTGCCACTGCCCCTGGTAGGTGTTGTCGATGGTCAAAGGATCGGGAATGGCAACCCGCAGTGGCGTCGACCATTGTTTGACGCCAGGCTGAAACGCGCTGTAAGGGTCGTTGACATCGGCGCCTTCGATCGCACCGAGTACGGTGGCTGCGTCGTCGACACCCAGTGCAAATACGGACACACAGTCGATGCTGCGACAGGCTGGCACCACCCCGAACGTGCTGACTCTGCCGGGAGTGGGCTTCAGTCCAACAACATTGTTGAAAGCAGCCGGCACACGACCAGAACCTGCCGTATCGGTACCCAGCGCAAAAGGGATGATACCAAGCGACACGGCGATGGCGGAGCCCGCACTCGAGCCACCGCTGATGCGTTCGCCATTCAACGTGCTGGGCAGGCGGCCAAAGGGTGAGCGTGTCCCGGAAAGTCCGGTCGCAAACTGGTCCAGATTGGTTTTCCCCACCCATACCGCACCACAATCGAGCAGTCGTTGCACCGCAGTTGCGCTTTTTGCCGCGACGTAGGAGAAGGAGGCACAGGCCGCAGTGGTCGGGATACCAGCGATATCGATGTTGTCCTTGACCGCAAAAGGTACGCCGAACAAGGGTAATTGTTTGCGGATGGCGACCACGTCCCCTCCGGCAGCGGCCAGTCTTTCGTGCAGTATTTCGAGTTGCTCCGCAAGATCATCGGCGGTGGCCCGATAGATCCAGATGGGGTCCGCCGTGGCTGCCAGGCGTAATGCAAGCTCAGCAAACGTGGTGCGAAGATCACCGCCCTGTGTGTAATGGTCCAGCCATTGAGTGATGGTGTGTCGTTGTGCTGGTCGAAGCGAGCTTCCCGGCTGAGGCGACCCATCTCGCACGTGCATGTTTATTGTTCCAGCGACTGTCTGAATGGTCATTGGAGGCAGAATTCGTGCCAACGCCAGTTGGATGGCTCATCTATTGCAGGCCCGCATTCTTCAGTCAGGTCCTTGATCGGAGTGTGGTGGTGGAGCCGCGAAGACGAAGATGCACGGTGTTGGCAGCGTGAAGGCAGTTGTCATTGATGCCGAACCGACGTCGTTCGAACTCAAGGTCATGCACACCGCGCTGATCATTATCGACATGCAACGGGATTTCCTCGAGTCCGGCGGCTTCGGTGCAAGCCTTGGCAATGATGTCACGTTGCTGCGCTCAACCATTGCCCCGTGTGTTGCATTGTTGAGTGCTGCGCGAGCCGCTGGCATGACCGTTATTCATACTCGCGAGGGCCACCGGTCTGATCTTTCGGATACCACGGCCCAACGATTGAGTCGGGGCGAGCCCGGCCGCGGAATCGGCGATCCCGGACCGATGGGAAGGATCCTCATCCGTGGCGAGCCAGGGCACGGCATCATTCCAGAACTTGCGCCGATGGCCGGTGAGCCGGTGCTCGACAAACCGGGTAAAGGCGCCTTCTACGCCACGGATCTTGACCTGATTCTGCGATCCCGGCAGATCCGGACACTGCTGGTTTGCGGGGTAACGACGGAGGTCTGTGTGCACTCAACCGTGCGTGAGGCCAATGACCGTGGTTATGGTTGTCTGGTGGTCGGTGATGCGTGTGGATCGTACTTCCCGGAATTTCATGAAGTGGCGTTGAGGATGCTGTCGGCACAGGGTGGAATTTTCGGGTCGGTCAGCGATTCCGCACGAGTTCTGGTCGGATTGAAGCGTAGCGAAGTGTCTCGATCGTGATCAGTGAAACCAGCGTTCCCGGGCTTCGACTGTGGGTTCCCGGAGACTGGAACGCACTTTTCGGCTTCGGGACAAATATCCTTGTCAACCTGCTGGTGCTGACCGGGCTGCTGCGTGGTGTGTTGCAGATGCCGGACGAACTGGTGTTCGGCCGCATCCTCCCCGCCGCCGGTCTGATGATGTTTCTCTCGACGATGTACTACGCATGGCTGGCCTGGAAACTGGCCAGGGAAACCGGTCGCACCGATGTATGTGCATTGCCATCCGGAATTGCCGTGGCCCATATGTTCATCGTTGTGTTTGTAATCATGTTGCCGATATCAATCTCGAGCGGAGACCCGGTCAAGGGCTGGGAAGCTGGCCTCACGTGGGTGTTCATCCAGAGTTTTGTCCTGATGCTGGGCGGGTTCATTGCACCGGCGATTCGTAGAATTACACCGCGTGCAGCACTCCTTGGCACGTTGGCCGGAGTGTCGATCGCCTTCATCTCACTGCGCCCAACGCTCGAAATGTTCATGACACCTCTGCTCGGAGTGGTGTGTCTGTCCATCATCCTGGCCAGCTGGTTTGGTGGTGTTCGATGGTTCAGGGGTACACCGGCGGGTCTGGTGGTCATCGCACTGGGTTGCCTGATCGCGTGGGGATCCACTGCACTGGATATGCCGATCGGCGGCATGAGTACTCAAAACGTCGCGGCATCGCTTTCCAATTTCGGGTATTCAGTCCCGCTACCTGCTTTTGATCACGTTTATTCAGGGTTTGAGTATCTGGGCATCATCCTCGTCACCGCCATTCCGTTTGGCATCTATGACCTGGTGGAGGCCATGGACAATGTCGAGAGCGCAGCAGCCGGTGGTGACAGCTATCCGACCACGCGGGTGCTCTTTGCCGATGGGGTTACCAGCCTTATCGGTTGTCTCATGGGCAACCCCTTCATCAATGCGGTGTACATCGGACATCCAGGCTGGAAAGCCATAGGGGGACGCATTGGCTATTCGGCGGCGACTGGAATCGTGGTTCTGGTGTTGTGCTGGTTCGGAGGCATCTCCCTCATGACTGCGCTGATACCCGTGACGGCGCTGGCGCCGATTCTGCTGTATATCGGCATGCTCATCGGCGCGCAGGCATTCCAGGAAACTCCGCGCAGCCATGCACCGGCGATCGTGCTGGCATTGCTGCCGCATCTGGCTGCCTGGGGGAAGCTGCAGATTGACAATGCACTCAACGCAGCCGGAACCAGCGCATCGGCCATCGGGCTCGACCGGCTTGGTGAAGCAGGTGTTCTCTATGAAGGGCTGGAAGCGCTGGGTGGTGGAGCGATCCTGGGCGGCCTGATACTTGGCGCCACGACCGTATGCATCATCGACCGCCAGTTTCACCGGGCAGCAGGCTTTGCCGCGGCAGGTGCCGGCATGACGTTTTTCGGCTTCATGCACGCGGAGGCCATCGGCTTCGGACAAAGCCCGCAGGTCGCGCTCGGTTATCTGGTATTTGCCGCCGTCATGCTGGGTTGTGCCCGATTCACGGCGCCTGCGACTGCAGAGGTCGAGGTCGGCGATTTCAGGGAACAGCACCATTCCGGTTGAAATCACTGGCTCAGTGTCCACTCTCTTACGTCTGCCTAACCTCTCCCTAACTACTGTAGGAACGTCGTCTCCCATCGCAGGCCAGGGCTTGCACACCCGTTTGATGGTTTGTCAGCTGAGTGCGCTTCATCAAAGTCGTCAGTGCCGGGTCATAAAGCGGTGGGGACGGACCCTGCCTGTGCTGACACCGATAAAGGAAGTCTGGACATTCGACTTGCATCATGGTCTTGCATAAAGACCTGCGCCTCACCGACTACCTGAGCCAACGATGTAGAAGTCCGGTGGCCAAAGGCGTCGTTGAACGAGGAGCGAAGGCCAATCCCTGCTGCACCCCAAGAGTACACACCTCTTCAAGAGACACCTCTTTCAACTGGCACCTTTGGCGGTCATATCACGTGGATCGAATAACCGGTCGGGCAAAACCCCCACCGGCCCCGGCACCGGTGTGTATACCCGCTTGCCGGCCTGGAGCGAGGCCGGTCGGATCGGACTTTGTGCGGCGTCAGGATTGCGTTTGAACACTTTTGGTGCCTGCCATGCGCAGACACAAATGAGCCGACGATTGCAAACCCCTGCGGGTACGTTGCTCAAACGACTCAGCCTTGAGGCACGCATCAATGTCTGTGCCAGCCATAGCGGTTGGCGTGTGGATTGCATTGACCAGGGGTTACCCAACATTGTGACAGGAGACCTGATTGTGCCAAGGCCAGACCATGCTTCAAATTGCAGCAGCGATAATCCCGAGCGTGCAGCGCTGATTGGATCACGCACTCTACGGCGACACGTTCGTGTGTTGATTGCTGCCTGTACGGTATTGCTCTCCACGCAAGTTACATCCGCGGATCTGCTGATCGAAGACGCGATCATTCTGACCCTCGCAGAGGGAGTTGATGAACCCTTCACCGGGCACCTGGTGATCCGCGATGGTCGAATCAAATCGGTCGGAGCAGGCAAGATTTCCGCAACGGAACGGGCCGGTCTGCAGTCTCTGAAGGTGGTCGATGCTGCCGGCAAGATTGTCATTCCGGGATTTGTCAGTGGCCACAATCATCTTTGGCAGAGTGCGTTTCGCGGCATCGCCAGCGATGGGGAACTGTACCCCTGGCTTGAGGCTCTGCACTGGACGTACGGCGACTATTTTGGCGATGGTGATCTGTACGCCTTTACGTTGCATGGAGCGCTCGATCAACTGGGCCACGGGATTACCACCACCTACAGCCATTCGCAGCGCCTGGGTGCAACCGAGGTGCAGTACCTTGAATCGCTCGATGCATCGCTGGCTGCGGGCCAGCACTTTGTCTTTGCCTACAACGCTGATCTCAATCAGCTTGCGGCAGCGGTTCGAGCGGACGTCGATGCACTTGTTTCCAGGGCGGACAAGGCAGATAACCCGTTGCTGCTCGGGCTGTCTCTGAACTCCGTAGGTAACCACGCTGCCGATCCGACGATGTTCGCGGTGGAAATGGAACTGGCCGGGGAACACAGGATGACCGTGCAGATTCACTACCTTGAGCAGGCGTCCAGGCGTTTTGTGGAGCGTCTCAAGTGGCCCGAGTTTCTCGAAGTGGGCGCAGTCGCGCCGCATGTTTCCTACGCGCATTTCATCCACACCACGGACCAGATCGTCGCTGACACCGGGCATCTTGGTGGGGCGATGATCTGGAACCCGTTGTCGAATGGTCGACTGGCCTCAGGGCTTGCCGATATTCCGGGTTATCTCGAAGCCGGGATCCGTGTTGGCATGGGTGTGGACGGCGCAGCCAGCGCCGATATCGCCGATCCATTCGAAAACATGCGAATGGGGCTGTATGGCCTGCGAATGAAGTACAGCAATGCGGGTGTGATGCAGCCAATCGACATGCTGCGGTTGCATACTCTGCGCACCGCCGAGGTACTCGAGGTCGAGAAGGAGGTTGGCAGTATCGAACCTGGCAAGCGCGCAGACCTGTTGATCGTTGATCCGCGTTTCCCCCTGACCGGGTCGGTAACGGACCCGGCAGCAACGCTGGTGTTTGCCTGCAGCTCGGCAAATATCGAGCAGGTCTATGTCGGTGGCGAGCTGCGGGCCACGCGTGGGGTTCCTGCAGGACACGATATCAGCGCGTTGCAGCTGGATGTTGAACAGCGAGTGGCTCGCATCAAGGCGGCCGTATTGCTGGCCCAGGACGCCAAGAGCCGTTGAATCAATTGGATCGTCCTGGGGAAGTGCTCACGTAGCGTAAAGATAATAGAGCGCGAAGACCGCGACCAGGACGTAAGTCATCGGAGCCAGTTCACGGATGCGGCCGGTCAGGGTCATGGCACCACAATAGATCATCAGGCCGATGGCGAGACCGTCGGTGATGGAAGTGATCGGCATCAGGAACAGGGTGAGCACTCCAGCGCCGCTGGAGATCGAATCGCTGAAGTCGAACTTTGCGACATCAGCGAACATGAGCAGGCCGATCATGATCAATGCCGGCGCGGTTGCCTGCGCCGGTATCACGAGCAGCAGTGGTGTCAGGAACAGGGACAGAAAAAACAAGATACCGACAACGACTGCCGCGAGGCCGGTGCGTGCTCCTGATTCGATGCCCGCGGCAGATTCGGCGTACACGATGGTGGTTGAGTTACCGAGCATGGAACCGCCGATGGCAGCCACCGCATCCACGGCAAGTGCGCGATTGGGTGCCAGCATCTGGCCATGCTCATCCACCAGACCGGCGCGCTGCGATAGCGCATTCATGGCAACCAGTGAGCTGAAGAGATCAAGGAACACCAGCGTGAACACAGCGGGTAGCGCCAGTGGCAGGTGACTCCACAGATAAAAAGGGTCCAAAGCCAGCCAGAGCGTGTTGAGGGGCAGGGGCATCGCGACAACCTGTGCGGGGGTGGCGGTCAGGCTGGCACCGTCTGGTCCACCGGGCACCCAAGCTCCCACCACGGTCATGAGAATGATCACGAGCACGATGGCGCCGGGAACCCGCAGGGTCATCAGGGAGATCGTTGTGATCAGCCCGGCGATTGTCAGCAGAGCCCCAGGTGAACCGATATCGCCAAGGGCCATCAGCATGGGCTCTGGCGCGGTCACTACCAGACCTGCGTTCTTGATGCCGATGAAGGCGATGAACAGCCCGATGCCGATCGTCAGGGCCACTCGCAGGTTGTGGGGCAGGGCGTTCAGCATGATCTTGCGAACACCGGTGACGGCGAGGATGAGGAAGATGACGCCGCTCCAGAACACCAGACCCAGCGCTGCCGGCCACGGTACACCGAGGCCAAGGACGATGGTGTAGGAAAACAGCGCGTTGGCGCCCATTCCTGGTGCCACCGCGAGGGGCAGATTGGCGACGAGACCCATCATGATGGAGAAGACACCGGCTGCCAGTGCGGTCGCCGTGATCAGTTCGCCACGATCCATGCCGCTATCAGCGAGGATCATCGGATTCACCGCCAGGACATACGCCATGGTGGCGAAGGTGGTCACGCCGGCAAAAATCTCCGTACGCAGGTTGCTCCCGCGTTCCTCGATGCAGAACCAGCGCATGAAACGATCACGATAACCCGGTGAGCGCCTCAGGTGGTTTGTTCGCGCTGCCATCGATTCGATGGCGATCGCCTGGTCTTGACTGGTGTCCTGTTCGATTCCGGGCATGTTGCCCTTCTGCTGCGGGATGGTGCCCGTTGGCAGGTTCTTTTCAAGTTTCGTGCCGCTTCAGGTTTCGCAACCGAGTGAGTCGTCTTGCAGAGTCAAGTTTCGTGCCGCTTCAGGTTTCGCAACCGAGTGAGTCGTCTTGCAGAGTCAAGTTTCGTGCCGTCCCGGAGTTTTCAGTGGGTGCAATGATTTTTCGGGAGCTTGATCCGAAATCTCGTCGGATCGGATTCAGTTGAGCACGGAACTTGCTTTAGACCTCAACGCGGACTGTACATGGACGCGGTCCGCGCTAATTTTTTCGTACTTTTTTGGTACTACCGTACTCACCATCACTTGCGAGGTCCCAGAGCGTGTCCGGTCCAGCCTCCTCCGATGTACATGCCCTTGCGGCAATTGGTGCGCATCTGGCGCCTGATGCAGAAACGCTGCGACGCCTGCAAAAGGTGGGTCGTGGAGCAGTCCCCGGTGACCTCATCGTCAGGGATGCGCGTGTACTGAGTCTGCACACCCGCGAGATCCTGGCGCGGGACGTGGTCATTTCTGGTGCATTCATCGCCGCGGTGACCCCGGTTGGACATTTTGTGGAGCCGCTTCGCGAGCTGGACGCCAAAGGTGCGTTCCTGAGTCCGACGTTCATCGATACGCATATCCATGTCGAGTATTCACTGCTGACACCCGGCGAGTTCGCCCGCTGCGTGATACCGCGTGGTACTGGCTGTGTGCTGGCTGACCCAAACTGCATCGGCAATGTCCTGGGTGCGGCCGGTATGGACTGGGTTGGTCAG
>Ga0105050_10000911_pt1 | contig 45156 bp, 41 predicted proteins | sample FRY01_FD_78088 | JGI IMG/M metagenome (GOLD analysis project Ga0105050, IMG submission 78088) | Freshwater microbial communities from Lake Fryxell liftoff mats and glacier meltwater in Antarctica - FRY-01 | ecosystem: Environmental > Aquatic > Freshwater > Ice > Glacier meltwater ...
AAACTAATTTTTGCGAATGTTTTCGTTTTTATACTTATACAACTCATCCTTGTAACCTACCGATTATTGCTTTTTGATTCTAACTGGTCGATTGCAGAAATTCTTTTCACAATTGATACGAACTTTTTTGGATTTATTTTAAAACCTTGGGGGATTTTTACAAGTATCTTTTCGCATTTTGACTTCTTACATTTACTATTCAACCTAGTGTTTTTGCATTTTGCTGGACAATTTTTTGAATCAATTTTCAATGGTAAAAGATTACTTTACACCTACATTTTTGGCGGAATTTCAGGGGGATTGTTGGAAATTCTATCTCATTTTGTTTTCCCGGCTTTACAACAAAGCCACAACATCGTAGTTGGTGCTTCTGGCTCTGTAATGGCAATATTTACAGCTTTAGCATTTTATAGTCCAAACACGAAAGTTAACTTATTTGGTGTTTTTCCAATACGTATTTATTTCATTGCGCTTTTCTTTTTACTGAAAGATTTAATTGGTCTTGCAAGTGATGATAACATTGCTCATTTTGCTCATTTAGGCGGAGCAATTTTTGGTCTAATTTCTATTCAAAACATGTACTCAACGAATAATGTTATAAATTTACTTTATCGTTTTATCGACAAAATCAAAAATTTATTTAAGTCAAATAAGACAAAATTATCTAAGTTTAATACTTCAAAAGGTGGGTTTAAAAAGGATGAAGATTACAACTTGGAAAAGAAAAGACGTCAAGAAAAAACTAATGCTATTTTAGATAAAATATCCAAAGCGGGCTATGAGTCATTAACAAAAGAGGAAAAAGATTTCCTCTTCAATCAAAGTAAAAATGGATAAATTTCGCTTTTTTGGAATTCCGTTTATCTTTAAAGTTATTTCTATTCTCAGCTTTTTAGGCTTACTGTTTTGCTATTTAGCGCCATTAATTCATCCAGAAACAATCTTTATTCTCCCTTTTTTGGGCTTAGCTTATCCAATTATTTTAACAGTTAACTTGTTTATATTGGTCGTTTGGTCACTTTTTCGCTCCAAATGGGCGCTTTTTTGCATATTGGTTTTGCTTATTGGTGGGAAATTACATTTCAGGGCGTTTGCATTTAATTTGTGGGAAGACAGTAAAAAACAAAATGAACTTAGGGTGCTTTCCTATAACGTGCGCTTATTTGATATTTACAATCCTTCTCGAGCGGGAGCATTAGAAACGCGCGATAAAATATTTAGTTTTATCCGGAAAGAAAATCCCGATATATTATGTATTCAAGAATTTTACCGTCAAGATCATCCTACAAATTTTCCAACAATTGACTCGCTTTATGCAATTATGGGAACGACCATTTACCACGAAAGAAGCGCTTACAAAAGGCATGCAAATCAAAATTTTGGAATTGCCTTATTTTCTAAATATCCGATGATTGCAAAAGGTGACGTGATGTTTGATGCACAAAGTAGTGAAGATTTTAATTATTGTATTTATGCCGATATTGTCAAAGATTCTGATACTTTTCGATTTTACAATGTTCATTTACAATCCATTAAATTTCAATCCGATTATTATCAAATCAAATCAGGAAATCCAATTGACAATTTAACAGATGAATCGACGATAAAATACATGTTAAAAAAACTACACATTGCTTTTCAGAAAAGAGCGGAACAAGCACGTCGGGTTGCTGAACATGCTAAAACTTCCCCTTACCCAACAATTGTTTGCGGAGATTTTAACGACACACCACTTTCTTACACTTACAACCAATTTAATCGAACCTTAACCGATGCCTTCCTAAATACCTCAATTGGAATTGGCGCAACTTACATCGGGAAATTACCGGCGGGACGAATCGATTATATTTTTCATTCACCTGAATTATCCTCTTATGATTTTAAAATTCAGAAAGAAGAATTGAGTGATCACCGCGCGATTTCGTGCACAATAGCAAAATAATGTTTGTAGAAATTAGCCCTAATAATATTGATAAACGACTGATCAAACATGCAGTAGAATGTTTGCAGAAAGGTGGAATTGTCATTTTTCCAACTGATACGGTTTACGCAATAGGTTGCGATTTAATGAACAAAAAAGCACTACAAGAATTAGCAAAATTAAAAGGAGCAAAACTGAATAAAGTCAATTTCGCTATCATTTGCCACGACCTCTCTAATTTATCTTTGTATTCCAAGCAGATTGATAGAGCAACTTTTAAATTATTAAAACATCATTTGCCCGGACCGTTTACTTTTATTTTACCAGCTAATAACGACATTCCAAAAATTTTTGACACCAACAAGAAAGAAATTGGAATTCGTATTCCTGACAATGAAATCGTATTAGAAATTGTGCGTCAACTAGGGAATCCAATTGCGACGACTTCCTTGCACAATAAAGAAGATAATATTCAAGAATATTTCTCTGATCCATACGAGATTTATCAAAATTATGAGGACGATGTAGCTATGATAATTGATGGTGGTTTTGGAAAATTAAATGTTTCAACAATTGTAGATTGCACTAAAGGAGCTCCAGAAATAGTGCGTCAAGGATTGGGGATTTTAGAACTATAATTATGCTACTAATAATCGATTGTGGAAGTTCAAAAGTTCCTTACATTGAGCAAATGGTAGATGAATATTGTGACTTCAAAACAGTTGCATTTTTTGATTTAACTCTTGAAATGGCTGACGAAGCAAACGGACTCATTTTTTCAGGTGCGCCAATTCTGATTACAGAAATGGAAATCGTGAAATTCACTAAGCACATTGAGTGGATAAAAGAATATAAAAAACCTATTCTTGGAATTTGTTTTGGTCATCAATTATTGGGATTAATTCATGGTGCAAACGGTTCTCGTATGAAAGAAGACCGTGATTGGCAAGAGATTGAAAGCTATTGTGAGTCGCCACTCCTAGATAAGTTTCCTATTGTTTTTGACATGATGGAAGACCATTGCGAAAGTATTTCTACTCCTCCAGATTTTGATTTAGTTGCTTCATCAGATGCATGTGTGAATGAGATGATGCAGCATAAGTCTAAGCCGTTTTTCGGAGTGCAATTTCATCCAGAAGTATCTGGAAACCTAGGTAGTTTGTTAATTGAGAATTTTGTTAAACTTTCAATTCAGACAAGTTCAAAGTAATTAATATTTAAAATATAACAACAATATGTATTCCAACGAATTTCAATCGATTATTGACAGAAGGAGATCTAATCGAAGTTTTGATCCGGCCACACTTGTTCCAAAAGAAGTTATTCAACGAAGTCTAGAGCGTTCTATTTTGTCACCCAATAGCAGCAACATGCAATTATGGGAGTTTTATTGGATTCAGTCCGAAGATGAATTAAAGAAGTTTGTTCCGCTTTGCCTCAGTCAAAGTGCAGCAAAAACAGCTCAACAAATGGTCGTTTTTGTGACGCGACAAGACAAATGGAAAGAGCGAGCAAAATGGAATTACGGTAAAATTAAAGGGCAAATTAAAGGCGAACCTTCCAAACTAGAAAAAGGCGGCTTAAATTATTACGGTAAACTTATGCGGTTAGTTTACGGAAATGATCCTTTTGGAATCTTAACTTTCGTGCGAAGAAGTATTTGTTTCTTTATGGGCTTACGTAAACCATTCATGCGAATGGGCGGAAAAGCAGACCAACGAATTAGCGTCCATAAATCATGTGCATTAGCCGCTCAAACCTTTATGCTTTCAATTGCTGCAGAAGGTTTTGAATCCTGTCCTATGGAAGGATTTGATAAATTGAGAGTAAAAAAAGCATTGGGTTTACCTCGAGGTGCAGAAATAAATATGATAATTTCAGTTGGAAAAGGAACCGAAGAAGGCATTTGGGGAAAACGTTTCAGAGTTCCTTATGAAGAGGTAGTTTTTGTAAAGTAATTAAATATTAAAGTAATAAAAAAAGCCCTATCGAATAAACGATAGGGCTTTTTAGCTTAACTAATTTTCAATTATCTAATAATTGTCATTTCATTAACGATGTGTTTTGCACCAGCATATTTGTCGATGATAAACAAAACGTAACGAATATCAACGTTGATTGTTTTTTGTAGTTTAGAATCGAAAATAACATCGCCAGCCATTGCTTCAATGTTTCCGTCAAATGCCAAGCCAATCAATTCTCCTTTTCCATTCAATACAGGAGAACCTGAGTTACCACCAGTAATATCATTGTTTGTCAAGAAATTTACAGGCATATAACCTGCTTTATCAGCATATTCTCCAAAATCTTTTTTATCGTTCAATTCGATTAATCTTTTTGGCAAATCGAATTCTTTATCATTTGGTTTGTATTTGTTAATTGTTCCTTGTAAGGTAGTATAATTATTAATTTTTGCATCATTGCGTTTGTCTGCGGGGAGGGCACTTACCTTACCATAGGTCAAACGTAAAGTACTATTAGCATCTGGATATGTAATCGGACTCAAGTTAGATTGACGCATTCCATCAACTAACAAACGGTATGATTTCCCGAAATCATTTTGCAATTTAGTCAACTCATCAGTACGTGTGTTCAAATGCGTAATCATGTCGTTTGACACTTTCATTAACGGATCATTTGACAAAGTACCTTCAGAGGGAACTTCTAAAAATGCTAACATTTTTTCTTTGGATGTCAAAATACTCATTTCGAAAAGTGCGTTTACGTAATTTCTTAAATCACCATTCCCTTCTTTGAAAGCAACTTCGATAGAAGGAACCAATTTATAACCCGCTTTTTTAGCATATAAATTCAAACCATCGACCATGATGTCTCTTTCTGCGGGAACATAAATTCCAGCAAAAAACTCCTCTATTCCAGCTTTTAATTCAGGTAACATTGTTGCTCTTGTCGCTTCGTCAGCTTTAGCGTAAGCCTCTAATTGTGCTCCTAAAGTTCGTGCGATTTTTGCGTATTCAGAACCTCTAAACATAATTTGCAAGTAATTATCATGACGTGATTTGTCATTTGTCGCAGCGTAATAATTGTTGATTGTTGCAACAACGGTTCCAAATTTTTCAACGTTTTCTTTTTTATTTGCCCAAGCATTGAATTTTGCTTCATTTGCTGCTTTTGATGTTGCCGTTCCGAATTTTGACAAAGCGTCAATCATTCCCTGACGGTTTTTCCAGTAGTTTGCGATTCCAGCATATTTAGAAGCGTAATTCAAACGAACTGCATCATCTTTATCCATGTATTTTTTCATTGCATCCATGCTTGTTTTTGAAGCTTCCACCCAAGCAGGATAAGCGTATTTGACATTTTGATCAATTCCACCAGCAGGCAACCAACGGTTTGTTCTTCCTGGATAACCTAAAATCATAGCAAAATCACCTTCTTTAACACCTTTGATGTTTACGGGTAAATGGTGTTTTGGTTTTAAAGGAACGTTGCTCATAGCATAATCCGCAGGATTTCCACTAACATCAGCATAAACTCTGAACATAGAGAAATCTCCTGTGTGACGTGGCCATTCCCAATTGTCAGTATCACCACCGAATTTACCAATGTTTTCAGGGGGAGTACCCACTAAACGTACATCTTTGTAATCTTGATAAACAAAATAGTAAAATTCATTTCCCTGAAAGAACGAACGTACACTTACCGTATATTTCCCACTTTCACTATTTTCTTTTTCAATTAAAGCTGTTTCATCTTTAATCGCTTTTTCGCGTTCAGCTTCTGACATTCCATTGTTTACCTTTGCTAAAATTCGTTTTGTACAATCATCCATGCGAACGAAGAATCTAACGTATAAAGATTTTGGTTTCAACTCGTCTTTCTTGGTTGCAGCCCAAAATCCATTTGTCAAATAATCCATTTCTGGAGTTGATAATTCAGCAATTGCATCGTAACCACAGTGGTGATTTGTTAGCAATAAACCTTCTTTTGAAATTAATTCAGCTGTACATCCGCCGTTGAATTGAACAACTGCATCTTTTAAGCTAGAATTGTTAATACTGTAAATCTCCTCTGTTGTGAGTTGAAGTCCCATTTTTTGCATGTCTCTATGATTCAAACGTTCGATGAACATTAAGAACCACATTCCTTCGTCAGCACGAACGAAGAAACCAACGAATAAGGCGATGGCAACCAGTGTACTTTTAAAACGTGTCATATTTATTAAATTTTTAAAACGAGCCTAAAAATACCAAAATTATCTTCATTCGGCTTTAAATTTGGATGAAAGGAAAAAAAGAAGCTTAATCTAGAATAATTACGATTTGATTTAATCGATTAATAATTTTCTTAAACTTCTCCTATTCTAATGTTTAAAATAAAAAACTAAGAATACTTAAAAGGATATGTATTGAATCAATTCTAACTTCTGCCGAATATGATTTTCGATTAGTATCTCGAAATTAAAATAATAATCAATAAATAATAATTTCTAATTTGGCAGTGAAATAGCTAGTATCTAATATAACCTGCAAACTCCACGTCAATTTCATTCAAATCAAATCAATTAATATTCTAAAAAAACAGAACTTATGATGAAAAAAGTATTCCTTTTTTTTATAGCAATTATAACAATTGTATTGGTAGCTGCTGCTTTTTTACCTAAAGAATTTAGTGCGGAAAGATCGATTGAGATTAACCAATCAAACGAAATAGTTTATGCCTATTTACACCTTCTTAAAAATCAAGAAAATTACAGTGTTTGGGGAAAAATCGACCCAAAAATAAAGAAATCTTTTAAAGGGATAGATGGTAAAGTAGGCTTTGTTTCAACTTGGAAAAGCAAGAAAGAAAGTGTTGGCGCTGGTTCCCAAGAAATTATTAAATTGGTGAAAAATCAACGGATTGATACTAAATTACGTTTCACATCTCCTTTTGAATCAGAAAGTGATTCTAGAATTTTGACACAGAAAATTAATAAAAGTAAAACGAAAGTTAGTTGGAGGTTAAAAGGTTCGTTTCCGTACCCCGTAAATATATTTTTGTTGATAACAGACATGGATAAAGAGTTAGGAAAAGAGTTGGTTAATGGCTTAAAGAATTTGAAATTAGTTCTAAAATGAAATAAGTTTTAATGGTTTTGTTCAAGATTTGGTAACAAATAAATAATTTACTGTTTATTTTCACTTTCCTTTCAATTAAAATAAATATATTTAATTTATGTTAAAATTAAATATCTGAAGATGAAAAACCGTTTACTCTTATTACTCTTGCTCCTTACTGGATTTAAACCACTTTTTGGACAAAATAATTTCAACATTCGAAGTGGATTAATGCCTCAGTTAGCACCTTTTTACCATGGAGTTGCTTCTGGCGATCCACTTTCAAATCGCGTTATCATTTGGACTAGAATAACTCCTGACTCACCAACGCAACCTGGAGAATTATTAACGCTAAATTGGAGAGTTTCCACTGATGTAGCAATGAATAATATCGTAGCAACTGGAACAACTAACACGTCTTCTCTTCGTGACTACACTGTAAAAGTTGATGTAACTGGTTTAAATCCAAAAACTTGCTACTTTTACGATTTTAGTTATGGTGGTGTAAACTCGTTAATTGGAAGAATGAAAACCGCACCTGAAACAGCTGCTGATAGTGTTCGATTTGCAATCGTTTCATGTTCTGATTACGAAAATGGATACTTTAATGCGTATGCTTCCATTGTTGAAAGAAATGATGTTGATGCCGTTCTTCATCTTGGAGATTATTTTTATGAATATGTTGCATCAGCTGGAGTTGATGGAAGACTAGCTGAACCTTCAAATGAAATAATTTCAATTTCTGATTACCGATCTCGTTATTCTCACTATCGGTTAGATGAAGATTTAAGAAATATTCATCAACAATATGCTTTCATAACTGTGTGGGATGACCATGAATCAGCAAATAATGCATGGAAAAATGGAGCAGAAAATCATACTGAAGGAACAGAGGGATCTTGGACAACAAGAAAAGCAAGTGCGAAACAAGCATATTTTGAATGGATGCCAATTCGCGAGTTAAATTCAGACACGAGTATTTATAGAAAAATTTCTTATGGAAATCTATTAAATCTTTATATGTTAGATACGCGCTTAGAAGGTAGAGAAGTACAACTCGCTGCAACAGACCAACAAACAAATAATCCAGACCGAACTATGCTAGGAATTGACCAATATAATTGGCTTGCGAATGAACTTGGGAATAGTACGGCTCAATGGAATATTATAGGTCAGCAGGTAATGATGGCGCCACTTAAAGCGTTTGGGGTAGTTTTAAATACTGATCAATGGGATGGTTACCCTGCTGAAAGAACAAAACTTTACAATCATGTTTTAGATAACAATATTCAAAATTTAGTAGTGCTTACAGGAGATATTCACACATCTTGGGCAAATGACTTACCTTTCGCTGGGTATAATTCTTCAACTGGTGCGGGAAGCGTTGGCGTTGAATACGTTATTACAAGTGTTACAAGCTCTAGTTCGCCAATAGGTTTTCCTTCCTCAGTAATATCAGCTGCAAATCCACATATTAAATGGTCTGATCTTTCGAAAAAAGGATATTTAGTTTTAGACATTAACCAGCAAAGGGTTCAAGGTGACTATTGGTTTTGTGAGAATATTACAACTCATTCAACTACTGTCTCATTGGGTAATAAATTTTATGTTAATTCAGGTGAACGATTTTTAAGAAATTCAAGCACTGTTTCTTCTAGAAATCATTCAAACTGTGAGCAAGCGCCGATGATTGATCCAACTATAAACGTTAGTGAATTAAATAATGAATTAGTTTGGATAGGTGCATATCCTAATCCGTTCGAAAAAGAAATTACGGTACAATATAATGCTGCCACTCAGGGTAAAATCAAAGTGAAAGTTATCAGTCAAGAAGGAAAACTGTTGCAAACTATTGATTACCTAACTTTAGAAGGATTAAACTATTTAAAAATAAACGGTGAAAATCTTAATTCAGGAACGTATCAAATTCAAATTACAGATTCAAAAAGTAATAAATTAATGAGAATTGTTAAGTTGTAAGTTATTTTAGAATTTTTGATCTTGAGACTTCGACGTGGCGGAAGTTTATAAAAACTTTGAGACTTTATAAGTATCCGCCGTGTTTATAATTTCACAATTTTAAACCTAAATAAGTTCGAGGTCGTAAGGTAAATTTTAAGATTAAAAAACACAAAATAAAGAGCATTAGAGACTTCGGAGAAAAGTGAAATACGTCAAATATTCTTGAAGATTAGTAATCAGTATCGAATTTGTTTGTTTTCTGTATTGATCAATTAATGTAAGTTTTAGTAATGAAAATCAAGGAGAATTTGGTAATTAAACTTTGGAAATTATAAAATATTTTCCTAAAAATCACTCCATTTCATACCCCATCTTCTCCCCTTTTTCCAAAGCTGGAATTCCTGTTTTCATCCAAATTGGTGCTGGTTGTCCTTGTAAGTAATGATCAAAAAACTGACGCATGCGAATACTTAAATCCATTTTATAAGGCACTTTTGTGAGATTGTGGTCATCGTCATTATAATTTAACATCCAACAAGGTTTTCCCAATCGACGCATACCATTGTAGATTTCGATACTTTGGTACCAGGGAACAGCGCCATCTTTATCATTGTGCATCATTAACAAAGGTGTTTTAACTTTCGGTAAATGAAAAATTGGTGAATTTTCTATGTATAATTCCGGTGCTTCCCAAATCGTTTTACCAATGCGACTTTGTGCAGATTCGTACTGAAACTGACGATTCAGACCAGTTCCCCAACGGATGCCACCATAAGCAGAAAACATATTTCCAACTGGAGCTCCAGCCATTGCAGCAGCATATTTATCAGTCATAGTAATCAATTGCGCAGTTTGATAACCTCCCCAACTTTGTCCCTGTAAACCTAAACGTGTTGAATCAACAGCATAATTTTCGACAATGTAATCTGTTCCACTCACGATACAATTATAAGCTGATTTTCCAGGATGCCCCGCTTGGTAACGAATATCTGGAATTAAAACCAAATAACCTGCTGATGCATATTCCGTTGGATTTATGATACTCGGTGAAGTTCTCGGTGGTAAATGATTGTGTAAGTTTTCAGAATTCAATTCATAAAAATAAACCAACAATGGGTACTTTTTAGATGGATCATAATCGGTAGGTTTATATACTATTCCCTCTAGTTTTTCACCATCAAAAGCCTTCCAAGCTACCAATTCTGTACTTGCCCAATTGTATTGATTTTGTTGCGGATTTGTGTTAGAAATTACTTTTTCATTTTGGTATTTTGCATCTAATAAACGAATCTCAGGATACGCTATCACGGTCGAGCGTCGAATAATTTTCAAATTCCTTTTTTCATTTGTTGAAACAGAAAGTACTTTAAAATCGCCACTATACTTAGAAAATAAACCAAAGTCACCTGTTTCATCAAAAAACTCAAATAGATGACTTCCTTTCGTTTTTCTGTCAAAACCACGGACGTAACAATCTTTTAAATTGAAATAAACACTATCATAAGAGGCTTTTACTAATTCCAATTCTATTCCGCGATTCTCTCCTTTTCTTTCAGTCAATGAACGCAAACTTTTCGCTGCAATATCATAGGTCCAAATATCGTATTCAGATCGTACTAAAAAATGCGTTTCATCCTTAAAATAACCGTATTCTCCGATTGGTCCTGCCTCTGTTGGTTGACCGTTTAAGTCTTCATGCCAAATCACTTCATTTGCAGAACAAGTGACACATTCCTCCAATTTAGTACCAATATCAATTAAATAATGATTCAGGTCTGCCGCATTAAAAAAACTGTAGTACATGCCACTTGGCGATAAATTCCCTCCAAAAGGAAGCCCCGTTGCAATCAATTCTTTTTCGCCTGTTAAAACTGAAATTCGGTAATAATCTTCCAACCGTGGTGATTTCCATTGCGCTTGAATTGCGTACCGTTCGTCAGATGAAGCGAGTAAATAATCGCCAACTAAACTCTTATTGACGTTTGTGCTTAACGTATCTTCCGACAAGCGAATAATTTTATCATTCTCTAATTGAAAAACATAAAGTAAACTGTTCTTTTTAGCCTTTTTCAATTCTGCTAATTGTTGAGGTTGAATTTGATGATCTAAATAATGCCAAACGTCAACATTTACTTTTTCTGAATCGAGCAAACTATCTTTTAATTCAGCTTTGATTCGATCATTAACACCAAAAAATAAATAGCGACCGTTGTCTGTAAATATAGGCGTCCGATGTTCTGAAATTCCCAATTTTACTGAAAAATCTAACACGTTTGTGTCTCCAATAATTTGTTCTTTTTGTGTGATTAAATCAATGTAATGCAAATTGAACTGCTTTGTTTTATTCGTGTCGGCAGAAACTAAAAATGCAATTTTATCCATCGTTTTATTCCAAATTGGCAATTTGTATGCTGTTCTATTTGGGAATTTAAATAACTCTGAACCGTCTTTCATAGCATGAATCGCCAGCGAAAAAGAATCAACTTTTGTCTTCGTATGCTGAATAATTGCAAGTTGCTGTCCGTTTTCGGAAAAAGAAAATTCAGTCACATTGTTAAGCTTAATTTCCTTAAAACCAAAGGCGTTCCAACTAAAGAATAAATTTCCATTACTTTTAATTTCTTCCTTACTTTTCTTTTTATTTGAAAAAAGAATGGATTTTTTCTTTTTCTTTTTTCCTGTTCCTAATTCATTTCCTTCAACCGTGTAGGCTAAAAAACTTCCTTTTGAAGCAACTGAATATTGATTTAATTTTGGGATTTTAACCACAGAATCAGTTTTTGTTAAAAGAATGAATAGAGAATCTTTCGGCCATTTTTTCTTATCAACTTTAGTCAATTCGCACTTTCGTAAAGTGTCGAATCCTGGTGTAACCTTGAATGCTATAAACGATTCATCATAAGCGATTTTAGCATCCTTACCACGGTAGAATGAATCTAAATTTTGTGTTTTTGTATTGAAGAGGTACAAATAACCATCGCCACGAGCAGGTAAAGTTTCATACGTTACCCAATTTCCATTAGTTGAAATTTGTTGTTTTTCAGTTCGTTTCCAATCATTATAAGCTGTATGATCAATGATTTTCTTTTGAGAAAAAGCGGTTGGAGAAATTGAAATGAGTGTAATTAAAACAGTAACTATTTTCATATTAATTTGTTTTTCGTTTAATTGATGCCATGTAAACTCCTGCGAATATAAGTAACATATACAAGATTTTTTGCGCTGTAATTGTTCCTGTATAATCGTCTGACCAATGAAGCGCTGCAAATAAAAATGCAAATAAAATCACAACTATTGGTTGAGTGTAAATGTAAGAACTCGACACTGTTGGACTTAAATACTTCAAGCTATACATCGTCAAGAGATAGGTTAGAAATGTTACGCCAATCACAACATAGGAAATTTTTAAAATTACTGAAGTAGTAAAAGAAGAGAAATCAGTATTCATAAATTCAGGAATTGTTGCTGGAAATAAAAGCACGAAAACCAAACCAAAAGTAAATACCCAAGTTATAACTGTCATAAGATTATACTTCTGCATTAATGGCTTTGCAATAACCAAATAAAAGGCATAACAGAAGGCGTTAAGTATTAAAAATAAATCTCCAACTAAAGAATCACCATTTGAAGCTGCTCCTTTAAAAGTCAGTAAAATCATTCCTAATGCTCCAATTGCAATTCCTATTATGCGCAAAAAGGTTATGCGCTCCTTTAGAATGAAAAAGGAAAGAATTACCACCATAATCGGATTCATTGCCATGATAATTCCCGAATTTAAGGAGGAAGAAAGGTTTAAGCCATGAAAGAAAAATAACTGATTTGCAGCCACTCCAAAAAATCCACAAGCGATAAAAAGAGGCAAATCTTTCCGCTTTATTGTTTCAATTTTAGTAAAAATCAAAATCAACCAAAACAGGAAAGTGGCTCCTACTACACGAAACAAAATGAAAACCGTAGGAGTCAAATAATCAGGCATCACACCTTTTGCTAAAATATAACTTGCACCAAAAAGTACGTTTACAAGAAGCAATGCAAGGTGCGCTTTTAAGTTTGAAACTTTCACCTTTTTAAATATGATTTCCAGCGAGACCGGAGAACTGACGACCTAAAATCATCTAATTTTTCTGTTACATTATAGGTTCTGAATTTATCAAATAGCTTTGCTGTTCCCTTTCCTTGTTTGAAATCCATTTCATCGGGAAAAATAGGAATAACCCCAAGAAAACCAACACTTTTAGTTTCTAGATTTATCACGGCTAAATCTTCGTCTAGTTCAATTGGACGTGTCAAAATAAAATGATTTTGGAGCATCGTTTCAGATAAAGACTCCATGTCTTTGCCACAAGGAAAAGTGTGACCGTTTCCAAACCACGTATTTTTTTCAATTGCGAAATTCTTCAATCGTTGCAACCAAGAAAAAACCCAATTATATTTTTGGTTTTCTAAATCGGTGATATTCCAATAATTAGGAAGTAAAAAATACAATTCATTAAATTCTTCACCTATATGCTTTTCATGCACTGACATCTTAAAGTCTGATAAACCTAAAGTCATTAAAACAGTAGAAGTTCGCACTTGGTTAGGTGCAAATACTAAAAAAATACCCCACTGATTTTCAATTATTTGAACTGTACTATTTAATCTATTGCCTAAACAATGTTGAAGATTATTCATGGAAACAAAGATAAGATTAAAGCGGCGGAGGTCTTACAAACTTTGGTTAATTTTCTGATTTAACACGAAAAATAAAGTAAAAAGCAACAATTAGTGTAGCAAGTCCACTAAATATAAACAATGCATTTGCACCGAAAACAAACCAAATCAAGCCTGCAAAGGCACTAGAAAATAAGGCTGCCAAACTTTGAAAAGCTGCATAAGTTCCAATCGCTGTTGCTGTATTTTCTTTTGCTGAAATTGTTGAAATCCAAGCTTTTGAAATGCCATCTGTTGCCGCAGCGTAAATTCCATAAATAAAAAAAAGTAAAAAATAAACCTCTTTTTGCGAGGCGAAAGCCATCCCAAGATAAACAAAAGCGAAAAGAAATAAGCCACCAACAAAGACTTTCTTCATTCCTAATTTATCTGCCAAGGAACCTAAAGGAAAAGCAAAAAATGCATAAATAAAATTGTAAAAAATATAAACACCAATTAAAGTAACATCATCAAAACCAGCCTCCTTAATTTTTAACAACAAAAAGACATCTGAACTATTAAACAACGCAAAAACCAATAGACCTAAAACTAGTTTACGGTATTTCAAAGGACTCTGTTTCCAATAAGTTAGAAAATCAAAAAAGCGTACTTTTTTAGCTGTTGGCACTTGATTTTTAGCTTTTTCTTTTAGGAAAAATGTAAAAGAAATCGCCAAAACTCCTGGGATAATTGAAATGTAAAAGAGTGTTTTATAATCCTCAGGTTTCCAAGCGAGGTATAGTAAAGCGAACAAAGGACCTACCACAGCTCCAAAAGTATCCATCGAACGGTGAAAACCAAAAACACGACCTTTCGTTTCTTTTGTTGCTTCATCAGAAAGAAGTGCATCCCTGGCTCCTGTTCGGATTCCTTTACCTAATCGGTCAATTGTTCGGGACAGAAAAATCCAAATTGGAAAAGTAAAAACAACGAGCAACGGTTTGGAAATAGCACTCAAAAAGTAACCTATTTGAACAAAAGGCAAGCGTTTTCCTATCGTGTCACTTTTTTTTCCGAAATATCCTTTACTCAAACCAGCAATTGCTTCAGCAAATCCCTCTAAAACTCCAATTAATAAAATCGAAAAACCAATGGATTTCAAATAAATAGGCATTACAGGATACAACATTTCACTAGCTATATCTGTGAACAGGCTTACCATTGAAAGTAAAAAAATAGTTGGAGTAATTAATTTCATTGATTATTGCCGCAGATTATTCGGTGATTATTTGGTGATTATTTGGTGATTATTTTGTGCAATTCAAAATTTATTTGTTTGCTAAAATACAAGCATTTTAGTGATGTCCAATAGTCAATTGAATTTAAAGTCAAATACCTGAAGAAAAACAATTATTTTTTCGCTTGTTGACATTATTGCCTTTTGACGGTTGGTTTGAGTGTATTGAAAGTGGGTGTTTTAAAGATATTCTGTAATTGTTCTGCCACTTTAACACACTGTAACTGATTTTTCTGACACCTTGTCAAGATTTAAACAATGGCAGTATCTTTGTCAAGCAAAAAACAAATTTGAAATTATGTCAAAAGAGAAAGATATTCAAAACGAAGAAAACGTGAACGAGGCAAACGAAAATCAAACAGATTCTTCTGTTGACGCTCCTTCCACAGATGAAAAAAAAGAGCTTACCGCTGAAGAAAAATACAATGAATTAAACGATCGTTTCTTGCGTTTGTACGCAGAATTTGAAAACTTTAGAAGACGATCTAATAAAGAACGTTTAGATTTAATTGCAACTGCTAATGCTGGTCTAATCAAAGACTTTTTGCCGATTATGGATGACTTTGAACGTGCGATAACAAACAACAGTACAGCAACTGAAATTGATGGCGTTAAAGAAGGTTTTAATCTGATTTTCAATAAATTCAAAAATACAATTGAAAGTAAAGGCGTAAAACAGATGGAAGCTAAAGGTCAACCTTTTGATAGTGAATTACATGAAGCAATTGCCAACGTTCCTGCTCCTGATGAAAAGCAAAAAGGAAAAGTAATCGATGATGTTGAAAAAGGCTATTTCTTGGGTGAAAAAGTAATTCGTTACGCAAAAGTAATAGTAGGACAATAAAAATAGAGCGCACTTTATGAGTCAAAAGAGAGATTATTACGAGATTCTTGGAATAACAAAAAATGCAGACGAGGCTGAAATCAAAAAAGCTTACCGCAAAATGGCAATTAAGTTTCACCCTGACAAAAATCCAGGTGATGCGGCGGCAGAGGATAAATTTAAAGAAGCTGCAGAGGCCTATGAAGTATTAAGTAGTTCTGATAAAAAAGCACAATACGACCGTTTTGGTCATGCTGGAATGGGCGGTTCTAGTGGATTTGGTGGCGGTGGCGGAATGAATATGGACGATATTTTTTCACAATTTGGAGACGTTTTCGGAAATTCATTTGGTGGAGGTGGGAGTTTTGGCGGAAGTCGTAGCGGATCCCGAGTTGTTCGTGGAACAAATTTACGTGTCAAAATGAAACTTACGTTGGAGGAAATTGCCAATGGAGTTAAGAAAAAAATAAAAGTAAACAAGCTCGTTAATGCGGAGGGTGTAACCTACAAAACGTGTACAACTTGTAATGGCACCGGAAGGTTGACGCGTGTAGCTCAAACATTTCTTGGCGCAATGCAAACACAAACAACTTGTCACGTTTGTCAAGGAGCTGGTAAAATTATTGATAAAAAGCCTTCAGATTCTGATGCGCAAGGTTTAAAACGTCAGGAGGAAGTTATTGAAATCGAAATTCCAGCTGGAGTTGAAGAAGGAATGCAATTAAGCGTTCAAGGTCGAGGAAATGCGGGACCATTCAATGGAGTTGCTGGAGATTTAATCGTTGTTATTGAAGAAGCAGAACATTTAGAATTAAGACGAGAAGGAGAAAATGTACATTTCGATGCCCTTGTTAATTTTGCAGATGTTGTACTTGGTGAAAGCATCGAAGTGCCAACAATAAACGGAAAAGTTAAAATCAAAATTGAACCAGGAACACAAAGCGGGAAAGTTTTACGCTTGCGTGGAAAAGGTTTACCAAGTGTCCAAGGATATGGAACAGGAGATCAATTTGTGCATATAAATGTCTTCACGCCTTCTAAAATTTCAAAAGAGGAACGCGAATTATTTGAAAAATTAAAATCAAGTGAGCATTTTAATCCGAGTGCGGAGGAAAAAGGTAAAGGATTTTTCAAACGAATGCGCGATATGTTTTCCTAATGAAATTCATAGATGGAGCGCTTGTTGGAAAAAATAAAGCGTTAAGGTACGTATTTGGTATAACCTTAATTGTGTTCGCATACATTATTGGAAGCACCTTTTTGGTTGCAGACATTGCCCTCAATTTTCCATCAGAAACGATTCCTGAAACAGAGCATGAAATCATTGATTTATTGGGTAAAAATCGCTTTCTAGCGCTTGTAATGATTCCTTTCGTATTGGTTTTTATTGCGCTATTTTTCATTTCCACAAGGGTGCATGAACGAAGTTTTCTGCGGTTAATCTCAGGAAGAGAAAACATTGATTTTAAACGAATATTGTATAGTTTCACAGTGGTTGTAATACTTCAAAGTGTTTTACTTTCCATTCAAATTTATTTTTATCCAACTATTGTTTTTCAATTTGATTTTCAAAAATTCGTTCCTTTGTTTAAGATTGCAATTCTCTTAATTCCAATTCAAACGACGTGTGAAGAATTACTTTTTAGAGGTTACATCATGCAAGGATTGAAGTTAAGGACGAAAAATAATTTAGTGGCAATTCTCATTTCTGGAATTATGTTTGGAATGGTGCACATTGGCAATCCTGAAATTGAAGTAATTGGTTATCATATCATTGTCTATTATATTTCCGTTGGGATTTTCCTAGGTTTGATTTCATATTTCGACAATGGAATGGAATTAGCAATTGGCTATCACGCTGCTAATAATCTTTTTGCGGCTTTAATGATTACAACTAATTGGCAAGTATTTCAAACAGACGCTGTTTACATAGATAATTCGCCGCCTCAAATTGGTTGGGATACAGTTGTTGGGATTTTAGTGATTTTACCCTTTTTATTCCTCCTCTTTAAAAGAAAATTCAAGTGGGGAAAATTAACCTTAAATGAGTGATTTATTTTAGATTTTTCAGCTTCTTAAAAGCTATATCATAAATTAAAAATACCTAGTATCTTGTTGAATTGTAAAGATTTATATATTTTCAACAACTATTTTAAAGTTGTATTGTTACTTATTAAAATAAAGATATGATTCTCGACAATAGCGCACCAACACCAGATATCGTTCGGAAAATCGATCAACACGTTGGTAAACCTTTCTCTTTCTTGGCACGCTACCGTATGGGTGGAATTGGTTCACATCGCATGTATGTAAAGGCTTACAGTCAAGGTTTTGAGAAATTACTTCAACGAAATTCTAATGCTTTATTCGCAAATGTTGAGTTGCGCCCAGATGGAATCATTGTTCATATCTCACAACGAAATCACCGGTTTTCTTGGGTTCTACCTTACTACAAATTGTCTGTTTTTCAATCGGAGGGATTCACATTGCATGGAAATGGTGAATTTGTAAGGTTTCACACAGATGCTTATTTTGATAAAAACAAGGTCTTTTTTGAACGTATGTTCAAAGCAAGAGAGCGAATAATGGAAAACAATGAAATTTGATTGCTAAGCGTTGAAATTTGGTTTTTGTTTAAGAAAATTCGTCATTGGTTCAAAAAATAACTTTTCAAAAATTAATTTTTTGGAAGTTTTTCTGGTATTTTTTTGCTTTCATAAATTTAGAATATCAAAATTTAAGTATTAGATTTTAGTTGCTGTTATCCGTAATTTCTAATTATTTAAGTTAGCGAAATTGGTAGGTATTAAATTCTATGTTTTAGCCTCTGTAATAAAACTATACTAATCTCAAATTTCTATAAGAGCATTCGCTAAAATCTAATTTTTGAAAGGAGTTAAAATTGTTCAATACGAATTGTAAATAGATGATAAACACGATTTTGCTAACAAAATTAAATTCAGAGTCTTACTTATTTAGCTCTGCTCCTACTTCTTAGCGTTTCTTTATGATTAAGCAAAAGAAAGGTGAAATTCGATTAAAAAAGTTATTTTTTGTCGTTAATGGTGTGAAAGCATAAACTCAAAAATTCCAATCTTTACTTAAGAAAAAGTACTTTTTGATTTAAAACTAATGCGGAAATAAAGCTATTAATGTCATTAAGTTGCTTTTAAAAGCCATTTAAAGGCTGTTTAAATTTAATTCAATTAGGCAATTTTTTCAATTAATGAGTTCTTCCACTAAATTTGAGCTTAACTTTGACACATGCGCATAGATATTCTCACCGTTTTACCTCAATTATTAGATAGTCCTTTTGCTGCCTCCATTATGCAACGTGCACAAGATAAAGGTCATGTTAGCATTAACGTGCACAATATTCGAGATTACTCCACGAATAAACACAAAAACGTTGACGATTATCAATATGGAGGGGGTGCTGGAATGGTGATGAGTATTGAGCCCATTGCTTCCTTAATAGAAAAATTAAAAAACGAACGCCTCTACGACGAAATCATTTTTATGACTCCAGATGGTGAAATTTTAGAGCAAAAACACTGTAACGATTTATCCTTGAAGAAAAATATCATGATTCTCTGTGGTCATTACAAGGGAGTAGACGAACGCATTCGGGAACACTACATTACCAGGGAAATTTCAATTGGTTCTTACGTGCTTTCTGGCGGGGAACTAGCAGCTGCCGTTGTTGTGGATGCCGTGGTTCGTTTAATTCCAGGTGTTTTGAACAATGAAACTTCTGCGTTGACGGATAGTTTCCAAGATGATTTGTTATCGCCCCCAGTTTATACACGCCCTCCAGAATTTAACGGTTGGAAAGTTCCAGATGTTCTATTGTCTGGAAATACGAAAGCTGTTGAAAAGTGGCGCGAAGAACAAGCACTGGAACGCACAAAAAGTCGGAGACCCGATTTATTGGCAGATTAAAAATTAATTTCACCACTTAAATTAGTCACTAAAACCCAAACTATGAGATTTTTAACCACCTTAATTTTAGTAGCCTCATTTTCTTATTCTTTTTCTCAAACCACTTGGAGTAACTCGGATAAAGCTGAAATTCAAACTATTTTATCCAATTTAGAATCTCAAAAAGCTCCTAGTTGGAAAGCTAAATATGCAATCAACACCATTAATAAAATTGACTATCTTTCACTAGTTGGAAAGATAAATGCAGATTTCAAAGGAATAGATTTAAGAGAAAAAGGAATTTTAGTTGGAAAACCAATCAATTCAATTGTGAGTATTAGAATTCCATTAGATCAAATTAATAATCTAAATCAATTGAATGGATTCGATTATTTGTCACTTTCCAATAAATTTCAAATCACGAACGACCGTGGAGTAAAAGATATGCGAGCAGACAGTGTTCAATTAGGAATTGGTTTACCAGAAGGTTATACTGGAAAAGACGTTTATATCGGAATCACGGATTGGGGTTTTGATTACAGTTCTCCAATGTTTTACGATACAGCACTTACTCAAACACGCATTGTTGCAGCTTGGGATCAGTTTAAAACGAGCGGTCCGCATCCACAAGATTTCAATTATGGAACCGAATACGCAAGCTCTACTACCCTACTCGCTGCTGGTTCTGATACAGCAAATATTTACTCTTTTGCAACGCATGGTTCTCACGTCGCAGGAACGTGTGGCGGAAGTGGTGCTGGAACAATTTACAGAGGTGTTGCTTTTGAATCAAAGTATTTATTCGTAACTTTTTTAGTAGATGAAGCAGCGGTTTTGGACGCTTGGCAATGGATGTATGACAAAGCAAATGCGGATGGAAAACGCTTAGTCATAAATATGAGCTGGGGTTTATACCATTTTGGGACATTGGATGGAACTTCTACTCTAAGTCAAGCAATTAGTGCTTTCTCAGAACTCGGTGTTGTGTTTGTTAACTCAGCAGGAAATAATGGAAATGTAAATTTTCACTTAAAAAAAACCTTTGATACTAATTTACTTAAAACTAAAATTGACTTTTACTCCTACGCTTCCAATGTGAATATGTGGGGACAGAGTGTGCATGCTTGGGGAGAAGTTGGTGCTAATTTTGAAAGTGGAATTGCTGTAACTAATAATCAAGGTGTAACGCTTGTTGAAAGTCCATTTTACAACACAGCAACAACTGTAACATACGTCGATACATTTTTGGTGACAGGAATAGACACAATTTGGTACAACATTTCAGCAGATGCTATTCACCCTTTAAACCAACGTCCACAAATGCGTTTACGCGTAAAAAACACTAACTTAAACTTACGTGTTTTACTAAAATCTCAAGCTGTAAGCGGAACCGTCCATTACTGGAATGTAACTGAACTTACGAACGATGTTGGTAACTGGGGAATGCCCTTCTCAAGTGCTGGAGCAGGAACAAGCGCTGGCGACAACAATAATGGAATTAGCGAACCTTCTTGTTCGGATAATGTGATCAGTGTTGCTGCTTATGCACCACAGTATTCAACTACTGGAGGAAGTACAGCTGGTGGTGGAATTGCTTCTTTTTCAAGTATCGGCCCGCGTTACGATGGTGTCATGAAACCAGACATTGCAGCACCAGGAGTTTCAATTGTTTCCTCGATTTCGTCTTATACAGATAATTCGTACACATCTGTTGCCTCTGTCCTTTTCAACGGAAGAACCTATCATTTTGCTAAATTTTCAGGGACATCCATGGCTTCACCAATGGTTACGGGTGTTGTAGCTTTAATCTTGGATGCAAATCCGTATTTATCAGCGCAACAAGTCAAAACCATTATCATGCAAACTGCACGAGAAGATAATTTCACTGGTGTTATTCCAATCGAAGGAAGTACAAAATGGGGAGCTGGAAAAATCAATGCGTATGCTGCTGTGCAATTAGCTTTAATTACAGCTGGAACAACTGAAATTAAACAAGAAAAACTTTTTGAAATTTATCCGAATCCAACAAGTTCAGATCTTCACTTTATAGGCGAATCTATTCCTACAGAAGTAGAAATAGTAGATTTAAACGGAACAATAATCAAGAAAGAAGTTTTGACCAACACACTTTCAATTGCTGAATTAAAAGCTGGAGTTTACTTTATCCGAATTCTAAAAGATGGTAGAATTTATCAAGAAAAAATTATTAAATTGTGAAAACAGAAATTCGGTCACTTTCAGCAATTGATATGCCTTTAGTGCAGGAATTAGCATATAAAATTTGGCCAATCGCTTACCGAGAAATTTTGTCAAAAGCACAATTAGATTACATGTTAAATTGGATGTATTCATTAAATTCATTAACACAGCAATTACAAGAGGGACACAAGTATTACGGAATTTATGAAGCTGAAGAATTTCTAGGATTCTTAGATCTCCAACTAAATTACCCTTTTGAAAATGAACTAAAGATTAATAAAATCTATGTTTTAAGTTCCTCCCAAGGGAAAGGACTTGGTTTAAAATTGATGCGTTTTGCGCTTGAAACGGCAAGGATTTCAGCGATGCAATCCGTTTCTCTACAAGTAAATCGGCACAATAAAGCCAAAGACTTTTACGCCAAAATCGGATTTACGGTTCGCGAAGAAAAAAAATTCGATATCGGAAACGGCTATTTTATGGATGATTTTGTAATGGAATATCGATTTTAGATACTGAAAATCTAATCAAATCAGCCTCAATATATTTGAGGTAAATTTCCGCTTCTTAAAGTTTCCAAGTAAACTTCCTATAAAATTAGGTCTTCGCTTATAACTTCCCCCTTCCTTCTTTTTAGTTTTTAAGATTAGATAACTGAAAATTAAATTTTCGCCCATCCAAGCATTTCAAAAGATACCATAGATTAATACAACAACCTTTTTTAATTGTGTAAGGTTTTTGTGCTTGAATCAAAAGACCTTTATAGAGTTAAAAAAGTTCAAGTTATACTGAAAATTAATCGTATGAAAACCAAAATAGAAATGCAACTACAAATCGACGCTATTATCAACACTATTCATCAGAAATTTCCAGAATTGACAAAATACATTCTTGAAATACCTGAACCAAATGCAAAAAACGAAGAGGTTACTTTAAAAAACCTAACGGATTATTACGAGTCGTTGATTGACATTGTTGCGAAATATTCTAAAACACACAACCCATCCTTGCCAGAAGAAAAGAACGAAATTTTGGTTAACCCAGATCTCAAATTCTACCCGTCGTCAGAAGACATTTACACTAATAGCAAGAAAGAAACTGAATTAGATCCAGAGGAGCCAACAAAATACAAAGAGCCGAACGAAAAAGAAGAATCAATGAACGAAAAAGACTTTCAAGGCGGCATGTCTGGAGGCGATTTGGATGTCCCCGGTTCTGAATTAGACGATGCCCAAGAAAATAATGGTAACGAGGATGAAGAGAATAATTATTACAGTTTGGGCGGAGATAATCACACGAACTAGAACGAAGATAACAGTCAAGAAAATTAATAATCAAAATAATCAATATAATGAAAATTCAATTTAACACAGACAAAACGATACTCGGAGACGAACGAAATGAGCACTATTTTACCGCTCAAATTGAAGAAGGATTAAGACACTTTAAATCACATATTACAAGAATTGAAGTTCATCTTTCAGATCAAAACGGCAAAAAAGAAGGCGTGAAAGACATTTTATGTATGCTTGAAGCAAGAATCGAAGATCGAAAACCAATAGCTGTTTCTTGTAAATCCGATACGGTAGAACAAGCCGTTACGAACGCAATAGATAAATTGAAAACAGCAATAGAAACCATTATGGACCGAAGTCAAAATCGCTGATTCTCGCACTGCAAAGATATTGACTTTTTTAGTATCTTTGTTACTCAAATAAATTAAAGTCCGATTAATAGGGGGCTAGACCATTAGAGATAAGTTTTCATCTGTAATCTGATAATTCAAACCTAAGTTAAGATTGGATTTGCAAGTGGGATAAATTACGTTTTTACGGAACCCATTTACATCTAAATTTTCATAGTGGTAAACACTTAAAAATGTTAATTCCGTATGAATATCTTTCTGCTTTTCTAAGTAAACATTGCCTGCATTGTCCTAACTTTACACCTTTGCAATAAACTATGAATTTCAGTCCACTAACAGCTATTTCACCGATTGACGGTCGCTATTTTTCAAAAACAAAATCACTTAATCCTTTCTTTTCCGAATTTGGTTTGATTCGTTACCGTGTTCAAGTAGAAATTGAATATTTTATCGCCCTAACACAGCAACCAATTAGTGCTTTGAATTCGTTTCCGATAGAAAAAATCGAAAGTTTGAAAGCAATTTATAAAGACTTCACAGAAGTTGATGCTCAATGGATTAAAGATTCTGAAAAAATTACTAATCACGACGTGAAAGCGGTTGAATATTTCTTGAAAGATAAAATGAATTCACTTGGTTTGAGTGAATATTTAGAATTTATTCATTTTGGTTTGACCTCTCAAGACATTAATAATACGTCGATTCCGCTTTCATTGAAAGAAGGAATTTCTAACGTTTATTTGCCCCATTTAGATGAAATTATTGCTAAATTAATCTACTTTCAAAACGAATGGAAAGACATTCCAATGTTGGCTAAAACTCATGGACAACCTGCTTCACCAACTCGTTTAGGAAAGGAAATTCAAGTTTTTTCGGAACGATTGACTATTCAACGTAAACAATTATTAGCAATTCCTTTTTCAGCGAAATTTGGTGGTGCAACAGGTAATTTCAATGCGCATCACATTGCTTTCCCAGAAATTAATTGGGTAGAATTTGCCAATAACTTTGTAAACATTTCACTTGGTTTAGACAGAAGTCAAACAACTACACAAATTGAACATTACGATAATTTAGCGGCACTTTTTGACTGTTTAAAACGAATAAATACCATTTTATTGGATTTAGACCGCGACATGTGGACGTATATTTCAATGGATTATTTCAAACAAAAATTGAAAGAAGGCGAAATCGGTTCTTCAGCAATGCCGCATAAAGTAAATCCAATTGATTTTGAAAATTCAGAAGGAAACATCGGGATTGCAAATGCACTCTTTGAACATTTAGCTGCAAAATTACCCGTTTCTAGATTGCAACGTGACCTAACAGATTCAACAGTACTTAGAATGGTTGGTGTTCCAATTGGTCACACTCTAATTGCTTTCCAATCAACTATGAATGGATTGAACAAATTATTACTAAATAGTGACAAGATTGAGGAAGATCTGGAAAATAATTGGGCTGTTGTTGCCGAAGCAATTCAAACAATTTTAAGACGTGAAGGTTTTGAAAAACCGTATGAAGCCTTAAAAGGTTTGACACGCAAAAATGAAAAAGTAACAAAGGAATCAGTGCATACCTTCATTGACACATTAACTATTAATGAAGATTTGAAAACAGAATTAAAACTGATAAAACCAACAACATACCTTGGAATTCAACTTGTAAACTAACTCAAATGAAACTAAATCTTCTATTTCTTTTCATCATTTTGCATCAATTATTAGCCGCTCAAAAGGAATTTCCGATATTTTGGGGTGAACTAGAACGAAGTCAAGGTTCATTAATGGAAATTTTACCTAAAAATAGCCAAGATTTTTACAGCTTACGTTGGACGGGAAGTTCATTTGGGACCTACCGAATTTCAGAAAACGAAAATCTTTCTTTTCTTCAACAAAAAAGAATAAAACTTGTAGCTGAAACTGGAATTGCAAACTTTGAAACAGCCTATTACTTTGGCAATCAATTAATTGTATTTCTTTCCGATAAAAGCAATGGGATGATGACACTTTATTTACAACCATACGATGACAACATCGAGTCAGCTGGACCTTCCATTTTAATTGCAAGTTATGCTAACAATAAAATCGGAGCAAAAGCAAATTTTAGTATTATACAATCACAAAATCGTAAATACGTGGGTGTTGTTTGGGAAGTTCCAGGCAGAAAAGAAATCAGTGATCTTTATGGATATAAGGTTATTGATAGCGATTTAAAAGAACTTCAAACAGGAGAATACTCCTTGCCTTATGATGGGAATTTATCAACAATCAATGAACAACATATTTCAAATTCCGGTGATTATTTAGTGAGCATCACCGAGCATACAAAACCCAATGATCGCCTTTTTGGAAGAGATTTTGAAAACTTTAAAGCGCTTCATTTATATAAAATTCATAACAATCAATTAAAAGAATTTTCCATTGATGTTGATGGTTTACGGGTAGATGATATGCAACTCAACTCTAATGATAGCAGTATTTGTACACTATCTGGACTTTACGGAAAAGGGAATCGTCAAGGAATTTTAGGCGTTTTTATTATTACCATTGATGCAAAAAATGACAGTGTCGTTTCAAAAGGAATTATTCCGTTTGATAAAGAGATTTCAATGGAAAGTTGGCTTGATAATGATATGTATGACCGTCAAGTTACAATTGGCAACAATCCAGGACTAAATAATCAATATTATAATTATCGTTTGCGAGATATTTTTGTCTTAGCAGATGGATCAATTGTTGGTTCCATGGAACAATATTATGTTTACAGAAGATCAAATTACGATAACAGAACTGGGATGTCTTCTAATGTGACTTATTATTATTACGATGATATTATCGCCTTTAAAATTGGTAAAACAGGTACTTTTGACTGGCAAAAAAGAATTCCAAAATCGCAAGTTTCCATAAACGATGGAGGTCCATTTAGTTCTTATTCAAGTTTTTCAGACGGAGAATCAATTAACTTCATTTTCAATGATAACTTACGCAATTATGACGATGAAGGTAATTTCAGACAAGATCTAAGAAGAGTTTATTCTTTTAACCTTTCAAAGAGAAAAAATGTTGCTGCTATTACCAGCTTGAATTTAGAAACTGGAACTATTGAACGAAAAAATCTATTCTCACGAAAAGACTTGAAATCTATTGTTGTCCCAAAAATGTTTAAAATAGATATTGTGAATAAAGATATTTTAATGTATTCCATTTCAGGAAACAAAGAACGATTTGGTGTATTAAACTTTAAATCAAATTAATGCATTTGTTTAACAAATTTGTTTTCTTGTCGCTATTTTTTTACCTCGTTTCTTGTGACACAACACCAAAAGCTTCTATCACAAAAACAGAACAACTTGCTGATTCCAGCTACGATGATCACAGTTATTCTAATTTAAAGGAAGTCAGAACAACTCACCTTGATTTGGAGTTAGATGTGAATTTTAAAAATAAAACGATTTATGGAATTGCGCGTCACACAATGCAAAACCTAGGAAGTGATACGGCTATTTTTGACATTAAAGGCTTACAAATTCAAAAAATTACGATTGGCAAGAAAAACCATGAACGCGAAGCAGATTTCGTTATCGGAAATATAGACAAAGATTCTATTTTAGGTCAACCTTTACTTGTAAGTATTCTACCGACAACAACACAAATCAATATTTACTATCAAACTACAAAAGATTCTGAAGCGTTGGATTGGTTGGATTCAAATCTTACAAGCTCCAAAAAACACCCTTTTCTCTACACGCAAGGACAAGCAATTCTGACAAGAACTTGGATTCCAACCCAAGATTCTCCTTCTAATAGAATCACTTATTCAGCAAAAGTGAAAGTCCCTAAAGAATTAATGGCAGTAATGAGCGCTAAAAATCAAAAGAAAAAATTAGTCGATGGAATTTATTATTTTAAAATGGATAAGGCGATTCCTTCTTATTTGATTGCCTTGGCCGTTGGTGATTTAAAATACCATGCATTTAGCAGTAGGACAGGCGTTTACTGTGAACCCGAATTGATGCCTTCTTGTATATACGAATTCGCAGATTTACCAAGGATGTTCAATGCTGCAGAAAGATTGTACGGCAAATATCAATGGGAGCAATATAATTTACTGATTCTCCCCTACTCTTTTCCTTTTGGAGGTATGGAAAATCCGATGTTAACTTTTGTAAATCCAACAATTATTACCGGTGACAGAAGTTTAGTTTCAGTTATCGCACATGAATTGGCTCATTCTTGGTCAGGTAATTTGGTAACCAACACTACTTGGAATGATTTCTGGCTAAATGAAGGTTTTACGGTTTACTTTGAAAATCGTGTTATGGAAAAATTATACGGAAAAGAAATTGCGGATATTCTCGCTTTGGTAGAATTCCAAGAATTAGAAAATGAATTAGATCAAATCAAAAACTCCAAATATCCCGAAGATAGTAAATTATATTTAAACTTAGAAAATCGGAATCCAGACGATGGAATGACAAGTGTTGCTTATGTAAAAGGAGCCTTTTTCTTGAAAACATTGGAAGAAAAAGTAGGTAGAAAGCAATTGGATGCATTTCTTAAAAACTATTTTCAGAATTTTGCTTTTAAAACCATTAACTCACGCATTTTTGTGGATTACCTTAATGAAAATTTGTTGTCAAAAAATGGTATTCAATTTAATACGGACGAATGGATTTATAAAACAGGACTTCCGAAAAATTGCCTAAAAATCACTTCTGCACGCTTAGATAAAATGAAAGAAATGGCAATGAAAACGAATAATGGAGAAGTGCTTTTTGCTCCAAAAATTGCTTTTAAAATAATTCGAAGAAAAGGAAAGCGCGTGCGAAAAATGATTGTGACTAAAATCGAACGAAGCGATTTCATTGTGCAAGAATGGCAAACATTTATTAGAGAATTGAGTCCTAAAATTGGCAAGAAAAAAATGATGGAATTAGATCAATTTCTTTCTTTTTCGACATGTGGAAACGCAGAAATCATGAATGAATGGTTTGTACTTGCTATCAAAAATGATTACACGGAAACAAGACCACAAATTGCAGCTTTTTTGTCAAAAATTGGAAGAAGAAAATTCCTACTACCAATTTATAAAGAGTTAGCTAAAAAACCAGAGAACTTAGCTTGGGCAAAAATTCAATTTAGACAATCTTCTGAAAATTACCATGCTGTATCACGCAATACCATCCAAGAGTTATTGAAGTAAATTTATTAGTTAGCTATTTCACTCATAAATTTAATCCGCATTAAGCGCAATTCCTCTTCCGTATAAAGTCCATCAAATTCATGATAAGCTGTAATTAAATCATCAGTATCAGCACTAGAAAAATAATCAAAAACTTCTTCCTGATTATCAGAATCTAACAAGGTATTAATGTAGTAATTGATATTTACGCGCGTGCCTGAATTAACGATTGATTCTATTTCATCTAAAATAATATCGAACGTTTTCCCTTGCGATTTTGCAATGTCTTCTAATGGTAATTTACGATCGATATTTTGAATTAATTGAACTTTCAATACTGATTTATTCACCAACGATTTAACGACTAAATCTTGTGGACGTTCTATATCATTGTCTTCAACGTAATTTGCAATTAAATCAACAAAAGGTTCACCGTAACGTTGTGCTTTACCTGTTCCAACGCCTTGAATATTCGTTAACTCATCAATTGTAATTGGATATTGAAAACACATATCTTTCAAGGACGGTTCTTGGAAAATCACAAAGGGTGGAATGTTATTTTGCTTTGAAATTGACTTTCTTAAATCAACGAGCAAATTATATAAATTCTCATCAAAAGCGCCGCCTTTTCCACTTTGCACAATCGAATCGTCGTCATCAGTATTTGAAAAATCATGCTGTTTAATTAACATGAATGATTCTGGTTTTTTAATGAATTTTTTTCCGTTGTCTGTTAATTTCAAGATTCCAAAAGATTCAACATCTTTATATAAAAGTCCACCTAAAGTAGTTTGGCGAATAACGGCATTCCAGAAATGTTCATCTTTTTCTTGCCCAATTCCAAAAGTTGCTAACTTATCGTGTTTGTAAGCCTTTATGTCCGAAGTTACGTGCCCTGAAAGGAATGCGCAATAATGTTTTGATTTTTGAGTTTCATCCAATAATTTAACTGAATTCAAAAGCATAGTAACGTAAGTTTGGCCTTCTGTTCTTTCTCTTGGATTCCGACAATTATCGCAAAGTTCGTTGCATTTTTTCTCTTCAAAAAATTCTCCGAAATAATGTAAAATGAATTTTCTTCTGCAAACGGAAGTTTCAGAATAAGAAACAATTTCATTCAATAATTGACGTCCGATTTCTTGCTCAGATACAGGTTTTCCTTGCAGAAATTTTTCAAGTTTTTCAATATCTTTATAACTGTAAAAAGCCACACACTCTCCTGCTCCACCATCTCTTCCTGCACGACCAGTTTCCTGATAATAACTTTCCAAAGATTTAGGAATATCGTGGTGGATAACATAACGTACATCTGGTTTGTCAATTCCCATTCCAAATGCAATTGTTGCGACTATTACCTCAGCTTCTTCCATCAAAAACATATCTTGATGTTTTCCACGAGTTCCAGCATCTAATCCGGCATGATAAGGTAAGGCATTGATTCCATTAATCTGGAGTAATTCAGCAATTTCTTCAACTTTTTTACGACTAAGGCAATAAATAATTCCGCTTTCACCTTGGTGGTTTCGAATGTATTTAATTATCTGTTTTTCAACTTCACTCTTAAGGCGAATTTCGTAATATAAATTATCGCGATTGAAAGATGATTTAAACACATCGGCATCCAACATATTTAAGTTCTTCTGAATATCATATTGAACTTTTGGTGTGGCAGTAGCAGTCAGAGCAATAACTGGAACATTTGAAATTTTCTCGAAAATATCTCTAAGTCTTCTATATTCTGGACGGAAATCATGTCCCCATTCTGAAATACAATGCGCTTCATCGATAGCAAAAAATGATATTTCAACAGAGGTTAGAAAATCAATATTCTCTTGTTTTGTCAAGGATTCAGGAGCTACGTAGAGCATTTTTGTCTTTCCATCCTTGATATCCTTTCGGACTTGAGTGATTTCTGTTTTTGTTAGCGACGAATTCAAAAAATGTGCAACGCTATCGTTTTCACTTACATTTCTAATGGCATCAACTTGATTTTTCATCAACGCAATGAGCGGAGAAACTATAATTGCTGTGCCATTCATGATGAGCGCTGGGAGCTGGTAACACATTGATTTTCCACCACCAGTTGGCATTATAACGAAAGAGTTTTTTCCATTGAGCAAGTTTCTAATTATAGTTTCTTGCTGGCCTTTGAAAACTTCAAAACCGAAATATTTCCTTAATGCTGATTTTAAATCAACGTTGTCTGTATTAATCCTTTGATTCACGATAATTTCCTCCATGTCAGAAAAACAAAAAGTTAGTATGTTGTTCTGTTAAATTTAGTAATAAATAAAGAGATAAGAAAAGAAAATGCATAATAAAATACTTGAATCTTATTTCTTTAAGTAAATTTTAGCCATTAATTGCAACAACCTCTTTCACTTCTGGTAAATGTTGTTTCAGTAAATTTTCAATTCCACCTTTTAACGTTGCAGTAGAAGAAGGACAACCAGAACAAGATCCTTTCAATTGAACAGTTACTTTTCCGTCTTCAAAACCAATAAAATCGATAGCTCCACCGTCATTTTCAACAGCTGGACGAACGTACTGATCTAATAAGGCTCGAATTGGGTCGTCAAATTCACTTGGATTAAACTCAATTTTATTACCTGAAGATTCTGTTTCGATAACTTTTGGCTCTGGCATTTGAATCAAAACATCTTTCCCTGTTGAAATCCATTCCTTTATAAACTCACGCAATTCCATTGTGATAAAATCCCAAGGAACATTATCTGTTTTTGTGATTGTTATGAAATTTGAAGCAATGAAAACATTTTTTACAAATGGAAGGTCAAAAAGGGCTTCTGCCATTGGAGAAAAACCTTTAGCCTCTTTGCGCAAAGTGAATTCAACGGAATCTCCTGATGTTAGTAAATATTTGTTGACAACGAATTTCATCGTTGTTGGATTAGGTGTCATTTCTGTATAAACAGTAATTGGAGCATTCATTTATAATTTTTAATCAAATTTACAAAGAATGTTTCTTTAATAGCCCCAACTGACGTTATTGAAATAAGAAAAAATCAACTTTAACGCAAAAATTAATTTTCTTTAGCTAAATGTGGTTCGTTTAGTAAGTCTAAAACGGTCTTTACGGGACTAAATGTTTCATTTGGAACTTCAATAAATAGCGTATTCCAATTTGCCATTCCACCATTCCACAAACCAGGAAGTTCGACAAAACGTACTTGTTTTCCTTTTTGCTTTTTGGAAACAACGAAATACTTGCCGTCATCACTAAATTGACTTAAATCTATTTTATTTCCATCAAGATCGAAAATACATAAAACCATCATAACTGGATTGAAATGAGTGCTTTGAACCATTTGTTTGTATTGCTCAGGATTGTTAGAAATCTGGGCTTTTTCAACTATTTGCTTTGTAACAATACCATTTTCTTCCACTTGAAAAGGTCCGCCCCCTGGTTGTCCTTCGTTTCGCACCATTCCACAAATTCGTATTGGACGATTTATCAGTTGAAGAATAGCCTCTTTTGTTGTAATAGACTCAATTTCAGATGGTGTAAATAGTTGAAATTGAGTATTTATCTCTTTTAATTTATCAATCTCTGGATTTCTTTTCAATTCAACTAATTGCTCTTTTAATTTCAGTAGTAATGTTCCTATTGCACTCCAAACTTTAATCGACTGCTTAGACTTTGAATAATGTTGTACGTTATCAATGTTTTTCACAAAAATCAATTCACTATCAATTTCTTGTAAATTATGTAAAAGTGCGCCATGCCCAGCTGGTCTGCGTAAAGGTTGATTTTCTTCATTTAAAACAACATTTCCTTCCAAATCAAATACATACGAATCTGTATCTTGATTTTGTTCAGAATAAGAAACATTAAAATTTGCTCCCGTTAAGCCTTCTATTTGAGTAATTGTTTTTTTGAAAAGTCCTTCAAACTTCCGTTGTATTGTAAAATGAAAATGAAGATGACTTTTACCTAACAAATTGGTTTGAACTATGTGCTCTTGAATTGGGTTTAAAACAAAAGGTTCCTGCACATGAAATGGAATCAATCCTTTAGGTAATTCTCCAAAACCCATTCCTTCTTTTTGTAATAAATAAGTGACAAAATCTTCTAATGATAATTCAAAATTTAAAAGCTTCGTTTGTAAATCCTTAGGTAAATGTCTGAAAAAAGCAAACTTTTGAATCCTATTCAAAAAGCGTTCAACGGAACTTCTATTTTCGTCTGTTGGATCACTTAAAAAATCAAATAAAAACTCAAACATACGCGAACCAGAGCCAGAGGCAGGAATAAAAACACCTATTTTACAATTCAAATTTTGAAATTCGTCAAAGTAGAAGTCCCAATCTTTTTCCGAAAGTCTCATAATTCCATTACCAATTTTACAAGGTGCAACGATATGAAGTTTTGGATTTGGCTGGCTAACTTTCTCACGTTGAGAATTAATTTGTTGTTCTTGAGCAGTTGTCATTGATATTAAATTCTAAAATTGTTTCTTTGTGCTGTGAATATAGCTTTCGAATATATAAAATATAAATGGAATGCAAAGGGACGTCATGGTATCCATTCGCCTTTTATTTTTGAATTAGTAGACAAAACTTTCAAGATTGAATTTACATCCCCGGTAAAATCGTTTTTAAATGCAACGTTCGATGAGCTTGGAAACACAAACAAAATGATTGAAATCAAAGATTTTGGAGCTGGTTCTCATAAACTTGGAAAGAGTAGAAAAATTAATCAAATTTTCAACACAAGTTCAAGCAAGGAAAATATGGTAAAATTCTTTTTCAACTTACAACTCATTTTCAGCCAAAAAAAATTCTTGAATTTGGCACTTCACTCGGTGTTGGCACACTACATTTTCATTTGGGAAATCCTTCAGCCAAAATCACCACAATCGATGCATGTCCCGAAACAGCACGATTTGCACGTAATTATTTAAAAGATAAAGTTTCTAATGTAGATTTTATAGAGTCCACTTTCTTGGATTTTCTTTCAAAACTTGAAATCGAAAGATATGACTTAATTTTTGTGGATGGTCATCACGATGGAAACGCAACTTTAGCCTACATGACACAACTTGAAAAACATGCGCATAATGATACGATTTTCATTCTCGATGACATTCGTTGGAGCGATGCTATGTTTTATACTTGGAATCTTCTTTGTAAATCGGATAAATACCATGTTTCAATAGATTTATTCCGAATGGGAATTTTGATTCCGAGAAAACAACAAGAAAAGGAACATTTCGTATTGAGAGCTTATTGAAACAGTATTAATACGTTGCGAAAAGTAAGTCTAAAATTTCTGGTTGTTCACTAACTGGTTTAAAAGGAATGGTTTTATACTCCGTATCTTTTGTGTTTTCTGAAACATATTTAGAAAAAACTAAAGATTGATCATCAGCAATTGAGCTTGCTTTTTGATTAGAGAAGTATCCTAAATTAGTTGGTTCGGAAAAAGCAATCGCAACGTTTTCCTTCTCTACATCTTGTTCGAAGTAATTTATTGTTGACGCAATCGCAGTTTGTTTTATAATACCTTCATTTAAAAGGTCAGGTAGAATTAAATTATCTTCACTTTTATTTTTAATCTTATTAACTATCGGAATTTCACTTTTCACTTTTACCTTTTCTTTTTTATCTTTCTTGACACTAGTTGTTTCCCTTTTTGCTTTTAGATTGGTATTAGTTTGAGGAATTTGCGTAGATAAAAAATAACTAATTCCAACTAAAAAAACTAAACCAAAAGCCAATTGAAAACCTGGTTGCAGAATAATTGGTTTAATAATTGGAAAAAAGAAATTCTTCCAATCAAAAGCAGGTTTAGTGCTATGAACTTGTGTGAATAAATCATCTAATTCTTTTTTACGCGTCGGAATTTCTTGCTCATTAGCAAACTTATATGTCTGGACACCGACAAAAAGATGCTGTAAATCTAAAAACTCCTCTTCGTTAGTAAACCAATCTTTTAACACTTCTTTTTCAGAAAAAGTTAAATCTTGATATGATTTATTACGAATTAACTCGATTTGATATTCTTCCATATTTAGTAATTTAAAACTGGATTATAAACTTTTAATTTTTCTGCAAGAAATTTAGTTGCGTAGAAAAGACGTGACTTCACCGTTCCTTCATTAATTTGCATGACATCCGCAATTTCTTTCATGGACAATCCATCTAAATGACGCAAAGCAAAAACTTCACGGTGCTTTTCATCCATATTGGCTAAACTCTTCTCGAAAGCTTCCTGAAATTGAAAATCTTGTACTTCAGAAAGTACATTTGAGTTCGAAGAAATTCCGCGATGTTCCTCCACGCCTGTTGAGGTGTTTTTTCTGACAGCTTGTTTTTTATATTCGTTTTTACACATGTTACTTGCTACTGAAAAAAGCCAGGTTCTGAACGAGCGATCTGTATCAAAATAAGCTGGGTTTTTAATGATTTTTGCAAAAATATCGTGCACCATATCTTCCGCTTTTTCGCGGTCTCCCCAAAGCATATTTTTAAAATAACCTAAGAGCTGCCCATAAAAACGATTATACAACTCGTCGAAAGCTCCTTGATTTCCCTTTGATAAGGATTTCATCAATTCTTCGTCCGATAAGGAAGTATATTTCGGTTTAAATAATTGCATTAATTTCTTTTTTTCAAACTTGTTGATTTTCCTGATTTTAATTCAACTTGCTGAATATCTTTTCCGATTCTTTGCTGATTATTCAACTCATTTTGCTGCTCATAATAGGTTCTTAAATAAATTAACATAGGTAAATAATTGCCAGCGTAAGCGTTGCTTAAACTTGATTTATAAGTAGTTATAACCTTTTTATTCAATTGATTATTCCATAAATCTTCCAATCTTTCATTGTTAGAAATAGTAGAACTTTCTCGATACTCAAAAACCAAACCAGAAGGATATAATTTAGATTGAATTGGAATTAAATATTCTTTCGGTAAGGTCATTGAAATGGCAATATTTTTATCTGCATTCAATTCACAAAAAGACTTCAAATAGGCCACGTTTACATCGTTTTGATTTGGAATGTCGTACCCTTTGGTACTCAAAATTGCTCGATAAGATTGACTTTGCATAAAATCCAAGGAAATCACTGATAGATTTTGGTCTCGGTTATTATTCAATTGATTTTGGTAAACACCATAACTATCGTTGAATCCATGCGTAATTAGTGTTGAATTTCCTGCTGCTGATTGAATAACATCAGAAGTATAATCAATTGTTTCTACTTGAATTACATGCCTAAATTCAAGTTGATTTAAGTATTCTTTTGCATTCAATGTATCGCCTTTAACAAGTGCATTAGCAGCTGATAACTTTAATACTTCTATACTTCCTGGTTGTTGTAGTTCCGCAATTTTCAACGACTCTTCTCGACTTACATCGTAATTTCCAGCTGAATAATTGAAAAGATTATATTCAAAAGAAGTTGGGGCAATCACTTCTAATTCATCTACTTTCGAATCTAGTGTTTGTTGCATTTGAGGAGTTGGTGAACGTTGTGTTTTCTGGTTAGTAGAAATTGATTTCGTTTTTGAAAATTCAGTTGTGATAACCACTTTTTGATTTATCGATTTCTCCAATAATTGCTCACTATTTTTTACCTCGGTTAAGCTCCTTGTTCCAACTTTTTTTTCAGTTTTGTCTTTATCTTTTTTCTCAATAGAATTGTCATTTAAGTAAACAGTTGTGTCACTCCATCCATTTTGATTTGAATTGTTTAATATAGTTGTTGAAGGAACAATAAAATTTACGGCATTTCCATTTGAATTAGTGGAATTGCTCTCTGGGATTTGGCTTGCACAAGAATACGCTGAAAAAAGTAACAAGATGAGTAAATTGAATTTCATTTTTTCTTTATTTTGTATTGTTTACATCCAACAATATAATTGGTTCAAAAAAAAATAGCATTTTTATGAAAATAGCGCATTTTAATAAATTGACTTTGATTCAAAGACTTAAATTAGTTAAAGAAAACGGAATATACATCGGTGCGCGAGAAAACATTAATCATTTTATTTACCTTTTTAGCCTTGACGCTCTTTACGTTGAAGTTTTTATGTACAAACAATTAAATCAAATTCAATGGATAGAATTACAACACAACCAAAATATTATCTCCGAATACGTTCAAAAAGTAAATATTCAAAACCTATTTGATTAAAGTTGCCAAAAATCATCAATAAAATTTAGCTTTGTGCGTTGTTTAACTATGAAAAATAGAATACTTTATTTACCAGTTATTGCCCTTTTATCATTGTTAGCATTAACGAACTGTGGCAAAAAGCAATTTCTTTCAAAAAAAAATCTTTCTTTTTCAGTTGACACTGTTGTTTTCGACACCGTTTTTACGACCATCGGTTCAACAACTAAACAATTTAAAATTTACAACAATGAAAATCGTACGGTAAACATTGAAGAAATTGAACTTGTAGGAGGTGAAAATTCTGCTTTTAGAATAAATGTGGACGGCGTAAAAGGTACAAAAATCACCAATATGGAATTAGAAGGTAACGATTCTTTATTTGTTTTTGTGGAAGTGACCCTCGATATTAACGCACAAAATTTACCGATGGTCGTGGAAGATTCGATTCGTTTTCGGACAAATGGCGTCGACCAATATGTTAAACTTGCCGTTTGGGGACAAGATGCTTATTTTCATTATAAAGACCTAAACGAAGGAACGTGGCCAAATGACAAACCGCATGTAATCTATGGTTTTGCGGCTGTGGATTCTGCAAAAACACTAAATATTACTGCTGGAACTCAAGTTTACTTACATAAGAATGCGATTTTTTATGTTTACAAATCGACTTTGAATGTTCAAGGAACTTTAGGGAACGAAGTCGTTTTTCAAGGTGACCGATTAGAAGCTGCCTACGATGATGTTTCTGGTCAATTTTACGGAATCTATTTTCAAGAAGCGAAACACAGCACGATTGATTATGCTATTATAAAGAACGGTACTGCTGGGATTCATCTTTATTCCGAAGATGCGGCAAACACGGATTACACCTTGGTTTTAACGAACACGATTATCCAGAATCAAGCGCGTTACGGTGTTTTTATCTATTCAGGGGCGAAAGTAAAAGCGGAAAATTGCATCGTTTCAAAGTGTGGAACGCATGCACTTTTGGTTTTAGAAGGTGGTGATTTTAATTTCAATCATTGTAATTTATTGGGATATGGTTCTTCCTCTTCTCCAGCTGTCGGAATCAGTAATTACTTTAGTAATGGTTTTACAAACACGACCACTATTGCTTCTATCAACGAGGGAAGTTTGACAAATTGCATTTTAACTGGGAATTTAGAAACCGAATTAGCGATTGACACTGTTTTAGTTTCTGGAGTCACCGTAAATTTTGACTTTAGAAATTGCCTTATTAAATCAAAGACAGTTCAAACAGATGTTTTTTATCAGTCAATTCTCTGGAATAACAATCCAAATTTCAGAGATATTCCAGCATTTGATTATGGTTTTGAAAATAATTCAATACTCAACGGAAATGGAATTATAAGTTCCGTTGTTACTGATATTTTTGGAAACCCAAGGAATAATCCACCAGATATTGGCGCTATTGAGGTGAATTAAGTTTGATTGAAAGAAGGTTAACTAATTTAAATTCCAAAGAAAGAAATTATAATTCTAATATTCGTGGTCTAAGTTTTTACCACGAATTAAACAAATTACACGAAAAACAAAGTTTATTTTACTAAATCAATTTGATTCATTTAATTCTGAACTTCGATTGTCAGCTTCCTAAAAAACAACTCAAATTAGAATTTTTGACTTGCAATTAATTCGTGTGATTCGTATAATTCGTGATCTAATTTTTTTTACCACGAATTAAACTAATTACACGAAAAACAAAGTTTATTTTACTAAATCAATTTGATTCCTTTAATTCAAAACTTCGATTCGTAGCTCGTTAAAAACTATTCAATTATCCGCTTGTGATTTTTTTTTGATGTAAGCTGTATGATCAGCTTTTGAAAACGCACTGAATAAAAAGATAAAATAGACAGTTACGAAAGTCTTGGTGTAGTTATAAATAAACAGATTATAAAACTAAATCACCATATAAATCGTAATGATCTGCACTTGTTATCTTAATATTGGAAAAATCACCAAGTCGGATATAATTTTCAGAAGATTTTTTTACCAATACTTCATTATCAACTTCTGGAGAATCAAATTCTGTTCGACCGATGAAATAATCTCCCTCTACCCTATCAAACAAAACTTTGTAGGTGTTTCCGGTCTTAAGCTGGTTTAAATCGTGACTAATTCCAGCCTGTAAATCCATAATTAAATCGGCACGTTTCTTTTTTAACTTGGCCGAAACATCGTCTTTAAACTCATAAGCATGCGTATTTTCTTCATGCGAATAAGTAAAAATCCCTAGGCGGTCAAAACGACTTCTTTCCACAAAATCATACATTTCTTGAAAATCAGCTGCCGTTTCGCCAGGATAACCAGCAATTAAAGTTGTTCTTAAAGCAATTCCTGGGACTTTAGCTCGTATTTGAGCTACTAAATCTTCCGTTTTCTCTCGCGTAATTCCACGACGCATTGCCTGCAAAATTTTCGTTGAACCATGCTGTAATGGCATATCAAGGTATTTACAAACATTACTTCTTTCGTTCATTACATCTAACACATCCATTGGGAAACCAGAAGGAAAAGCATAATGTAAACGAATCCATTCAATTCCTTCGATGTCTGACAAACGTTTAATTAAGTCGGAGAGTGCCCTTTTTTTATAAATATCTAAACCGTAATACGTTAAATCTTGGGCTATCAACATCAATTCTTTAACCCCTTTAGCGGCCAAACTTTTTGCTTGAATTACTAAATCTTCAATTGGTGTTGAAAGGTGTTTTCCTCGCATAATTGGAATGGCACAAAACGAACACGGACGATCACAACCTTCCGCAATTTTGAAATAGGCATAGTGATTTGGAGTTGTCAATAAACGTTCTCCAACTAGTTCGTGTTTGTAATCCGCTTTTAATGTTTTCAATAAGCGCGGTAAATCTCTTGTACCGAAAAAAGCATCTACCTCCGGGATTTCTTTCTCTAGCTCATCTTTATAACGCTCTGATAGACATCCAGTTACATAAACCTTATCGACTAGACCTTCTGCTTTTGCTTCTGCATAACGAATGATTGTATCTATTGATTCTTGCTTTGCGTTATCTATAAAACCACATGTGTTAATAATTACAATTGACGCATCATCTTCCAATGATTCGTGTTCAACATCAAAAGAATTGGCCTTTAATTGAGCCATCATTACTTCTGAATCGTATATGTTTTTTGAACATCCCAAGGTAACAACGTTAACCTTGTTCTTTTTTAGTGTTTTTGTTTTCATTTAACCGTAAAATTACGCTACTTTCGTGAAACACTTGATTTAATATGACAAGAATCTCATTTTTTATCTCGCTTTTTGGACTTCTGATACTTTTTTCGAACAGTTCATGCTCTAAGAAAACAACTTTTGATGCTGCATCGATAACTGGAGGTTCGTTAGAAAAATATGATTTGTTGGCGAAAGTCAGCGCATTTGAATCTTCACCACTTATTTTAATAAAAGATCTTCGGGTGGATTCTAACGTTTTGTTTTTCAATATTGAATACGAAGGCTCATGTTCAAAAGATGAAGTATTTGAATGCGTGGGCTTAGAAAAATATAACGACCAAATTTATCCACCAATTCGTCAAGTGAAATTGCAATTCAGGCCTTTTGCAGATACCTGTCAAGAGTTAAAAACAAGAACTTTAATTGTTAACATCAGAGAATTAGCGGTAGAAAAAATGCGCGACTTTGAAACAGATTTACAAATTAGTGGCTGGCGCTCAAAAATAAGATATGTTTATATTCCATAAGATTTAAGTGTAAATTATAAAAGCGTTAATTTGAGTGAAACTTTAAATTTAGAGTTTGGATTTTTTTTCTATTCATCTATTAATGTTGATTTCTCTGCGTTTGAAATAATTTTTTAGAGGAAGAAATGGAAAAGTAACGAAATTGCTGTTTTGATCCCTTTCTTTTATCTCTTATTTGGTTATTTCCGAAACAAGTAAAAAATCGTGCTCGTCTTTGGGAGGTAAATTGGCAGTTTAAACCATTAATTTATCGAATACAAAAACCAAGGACAACTTCGAAGAACTCCTCTGGCGCCTCAGCATGTACCCAATGTCCTGAATTTTCTACTGTTTCAATTTGGGAGTCAGGAAAATAGGATTCAATTTGCTCAAAATCTTCATCTTCGATATAATTAGACAATGCGCCCCTCACAAATAAGGTGGGAACCATCACTTCTTTAAAAGGCAAACCACTTAAAATCTCGCCCATTTCACGATCTAAAACGGGAAAATTAACACGCCAAGCGAGTTTACCTTTGTCTTTCCAATAGAGGTTTTTGAGTAAAAATTGACGGACTCCATTCGATTCAACAAATTGAGCTAATAATTTTTCAGCCTCACTTCTTGCCGTTAGTTTTGTTAAATCAATATTTTTGAAAGAATCCAAAATATGTTGGTGATGCAATGGATAGGATTTAACACCCATGTCCACAATTACTAATTTTTCAAGTGTTTTTGGGAACTGTTGGGCAAAAAGCATCGCCGTTTTTCCACCCATTGAATGACCAACTAAAATACACTTTGAAATTTCTAAGTCATCAACTAATTCCTTAACGTCATCAACCATTAATTGATAGGAAAATTCATCCGACCAGGGAGAATGTCCATGATTTCGGAGATCAACAAGAATAACACGAAAATAAGAAGCGAATTTTTTGGCGTGTGAAACCCAATTATCAGAAAAACCAAAAAGTCCATGAAGAATAATTAATGGTTTTCCTTCACCAAATTCTTTGTAAGCAAGCTTCATTTATTGAATGACAATTGCTGAAAGAATGTCAAGTAAATTTGGAATTTCAAAAGTGGTTTCTGAAACGTTAACTTTTCGATTTTCAGAAGATTCATTGCCTTTGACAGAATTTTCAACTACTGTAGATCCGATAATATCCACCGAAAATTGACCTTTATTTAATTTCTCAATTCGATCTACTATCTCTTTTCTGGAAATTAATCTATTGTCATAAGTGATTTTTACGATTTGCTTTTCTTTGTCTTCATCAAAATCAACTTCAACTCGACTTACCGCATTTGTTCCTTTTAGCTCTTTACGAATCGATCCGCCACAACCCATGGAACAAACCATTCCTTCAACTTCGGTAACTAGTGTTTCATTTGAAACAGCGACTTGCTCTTTTTTTTCTTTACTATTTTGTTGAGTAGCATCTGAACAAGAAAAAAGACCAATAAAAAGTGATAAAGCAAAAACTCGTTTCATGTAATAATTTTAATACATACAAATTTAACTTTTTATAAGATGAATTAAAATAATGTTTCAGTATTTTTGCCAAAAAAAATTAAATATGAAAAAATTAATGACTTACAGCTTTGCATTACTGATTGCAAGCACACTTATTAGCTCTTGTAGCAAGTATGAAGAAGGTCCAAAACTTGCTCTTTCATCAAAAAAAGCGCGTTTGGTTGGTGATTGGAAACTAACAAAACAGGTTGAAAATGATGTAGAGGAAAATCTTGAAAATTATGTGTTAAATTTGACGATTTCCGAAGATAATTCAATAAAACTGGAAGCTATTTACACGGTTTTAGGTGTTCCATTCACGACTACTAAGGAAGGAACGTGGGATTTTAATAGTGATAAAACTCAAATTCAAGTTACAGAAACGGGTAATTCATCAAGTAATAGTTATATCATCGTAAAACTAGCAACTAAAGAATTAAAATTAAAGGAAGTTGACGGTTCTGATATTACCGTTTCGACATACGAACCTAGATAATTTATTCAAATTCACTAAAAGCTATTCAATTTGAGTAGCTTTTTTTTTGTAGTGCCATTTTTTATACTAAATTTGAAAAAAAAACTTAAAATGAGATTATTCGCACTTAGTTTAATAGCAATTTCTTTCTTGACAATTTCATCATGCAGCAAATACAGTGATGGTCCTAGTATTTCTTTTACATCGAGAAAAGCAAGACTTTGCAATGATTGGATTTTGGAATCTTATTTCAAAAATGAAACCGACTTTACAGACGACGAACAAACTGTTAAATTAGTTTTTGACAAAGACGGCACTTATTCTATGTCAACAATTAAAAATTATGCAGGACAATTGCAAGGGGTTTATGAAAACGGAACATGGGTTTTTGAAGATAATAAGGGTCAAGTCTTACTGTTTAACAATGTAGACGAAGATCCAATTCACGTATATGTTATAAAAGAATTGAGAAGAAAAAGATTGAAACTTGTGGAAACGTTTTCTTCCATTGGCTTGACAAATACTTACCAATTTATCGTATTATAATTAATAAGCGGATTTAAACAAAACGCTCATCAATTTCCATAACGTGACTACAATTCTTGCACGTTCTCATTTCTTCTGAGTTATAAAACTCTTTAAAACGTGGTATAAAATCTTTCTCGATATTTTCTAACGGAAACTTGTATTCTTTTAGTTTTGTGTTGCATTGATCGCAAAACCACATTAAGCCATCCATTAAATTAGTTCCTTTTCGTACTTTTTCAATCACCAAACCAACAGTATTTTCACCACGTATTGGAGAATGAGGAATGTTTCCAGGCAATAAAAACATTTCACCTTGTTTAATTTGAATGTCTTTTGCTTTTCCCTCCGATTGAACTCTTACTGTGATATCACCTTCGAGTTGGTAATACAGTTCTTCACTTTCATTAAAATGATAATCTTTTCTCGCATTTGGTCCACCGACAACCATGACGATGAAATCTCCAGCTTCTTTGTACAAATTTTTATTTCCAACAGGCGGTTTTAACAAATCACGATTTTCATCAATCCATTGTTGTAAGTTAAAAGGCATCAACATATTTTCGATTTTACTTTAAAGATAATTCTTTTATCCTTTAAAAGTTAAAAAAGTAACCGAAAACTACTCTATTTAAAATGGATTAAAAAATTCTTACTAAAACAAGATTTAGAGTTAGCAATCACTAAAAAAGGTAGATATAAAACAAAAAAACGAGAAATAGTGTTATATTCACACTTGAAAAAACGTTTGAAAAAATAAAACATGAATTCAAACCTGAACCAAAACATACTTTTCTTAGGGAATCGTGCTACAAAAATCAGCGCAAGGATGCAGCTCAAAGAATTAGGAATTGGCTTTTCTACCTTGACCTTTAATGCAGCTTTGCCATTTTTAAAAGAGAAGAATTCACTTTTAGCAGATTCCAATTTATTGAAAATTGATTGTGATTATTCCATTGAAGAATTGAAAAATGAGTTGATTGAATTAATTCAAACACAGCAACTAAATGGTTCATTTAAGCTTATTATTGGCGATCCTTCTGAAATTTTATATCAAGCTTTTGGCTCTGCACTCCTAGAAACGCAGCTTTATAACCAAAGGGCATCCCATGAAGTACATTTATGGCTTTACCCCATGGGAATGACGAGTTTAGACATAAGAAAGGAACTAGCACAATTTATTTATAAGCTCAAAAAAAATGAAACACAAGTGTTGCTTTTGAGAAAAAACACCAACGAATCAATTGAACTTTTAAACACATTAATCACAAAAATAGATTTAACTTCTTTTTATGAATTAGAAGAAAAAATGGATGGATTAGAATACTTAATTGGAAAACAAAGTGCCAATTTAATAGATGGATAAACAATTACAAGAAGCTGTTTTTAATGAAGTTATGAATCGATATGGAAGATTCATATACATGTTGATTCGTGAAAAATTTGAAGGTGAAGATGTAAAAGATATGTACCAAGATTTTTCCATTTTCCTCTTTCAGCAAATTGGAAAATTCTACGCTGATTCAGCCAATTTATTTGATACCAAAGCTTGGATTAGAACAGTAACCAATAATTTCTGTATCTCTGAATTGCGCCGTAGAAATGCAAAAAAGAAACTAAAATTTATTTCCGAAGAAAAATCCAAAGTAATCCGTTTACATTTTGCAGATGAATCAATGGATAGTTCAGAATTATTTGACTTACGAAATTCGCAAGACCTAAATAAAGCAATGGATGATTTATTGCAATTTCTTTCAAAACGAGATGCACTGATTTTAAAAATGAAATATTTTTATGGAAAGCCATCTGCCTACATTAGTCGAAAAATGAACGAATCACACGTTGACGTTTACATCGGCAGGTTGAAAGAAAGAATTAAGAAAAAAAGTGGAATTCAAGATATCCAAGACTTTTTTGAAAAATACAAAACGGAAGTTTAAAAAACCTACGATTTCAAATTAATTTCCATCAAAGAAAGTGGTTTTTCACTATTTAATTTAAACTTAACCCAACTTGCAGTTTTTAAAAGTTAACTTATTTAAAATCAAGGTATTAATTTTTTAATTTTACTTTTCGGGGCAAACAATATGTTTCCTTTTGAAAGCTTCATTTTTATAATTTAGAGC
>Ga0105050_10000912_pt1 | contig 45132 bp, 38 predicted proteins | sample FRY01_FD_78088 | JGI IMG/M metagenome (GOLD analysis project Ga0105050, IMG submission 78088) | Freshwater microbial communities from Lake Fryxell liftoff mats and glacier meltwater in Antarctica - FRY-01 | ecosystem: Environmental > Aquatic > Freshwater > Ice > Glacier meltwater ...
AATCATAACTTAAAAATGCAAGGTTTACCCATTAAAGATACGGTTTTAGGTAGATATGAACGGTGTTTTTTGTGCTTAAGTTATTAACAATCAAAGTGTTAAATACTTTTTAAGGGTCGACTACTTATGCGTAACGCTGTTTTAGACATTAATTCTCTTTTTAAATCATTGATTTAAAGAAATACTTCTTTCAAAATAATGTAAATCCCCATTATTAAAACAAACCAGCCAAAGGCTTTTTTCAACTTAACACTTGGGATTTTTTTGGCAAGCAAAATACCGATAAAAATTCCAATCACAGAAGCGATAGAGAATATAATCAACAATTTCCAATCAATTATTTCGTCACCATTTAAGTCGCCTGTAAAACCGATTAATGATTTTACTGCAATAATAAACAAGGAAGTTCCAACAGCCATTTTCATAGGCATTTTCGCCAATAAAACAAGCGCCGGAATAATTAAGAAGCCACCCCCTGCTCCTACTAAACCGGTTAATATTCCAACAACTAGACCTTCAACTAGAATCAGTGGATAATTGTATTTCATCTCAATAGATTGATTTGCTATTGCATTCTTTTCTTTCTTGATCATTGAAATAGATGCTGCAATCATCACTATCGCAAAAAGCAACATTAACAAAATTGATTTCGTAAGCTCAAAACCAAAAAGAGTAAAAACGTGTTGCGGAATGAGTGGAACGATAAATGCGCGCGTTGCAAAAACAGAAATGACAGAGGGAATCCCAAATATTAATACCGTTTTAAAATCAACTCGACCTTGAAAAGCACTTTGTACTCCTCCAAATAAGGCTGCTACTCCTACAATAAATAAGGAATAAGCAGTGGCAAGTACCGGATCGACTCCCATAACATACACAAGAATCGGCACTGTAAGTATAGATCCTCCACTACCGATTAAACCCAGAGAAACACCTACTAATATTGCCAATACATAACCTAAAATGATCATTCGCTAAATGTATAAAATTCATTTAGGACAAATATCATTCAAAGCAGGTAATTTTTACGTAACCTTGGTTACCTAAAAAAAATATCTTTTTAAAAACGACTTATTTCTTTCTCTTTTTTAGGACTTCCAAGACATTATTCAACTCAAATCCTTTCGCTTTTAATAAAACCAAATAGTGGAAAAGCAAATCTGCACTTTCTTCCAGAAATAAGTGATCATCATTTCTTAAGGCTTCTATCACTGTTTCAACAGCTTCTTCTCCAACCTTTTGTGCAATTTTATGTGTTCCTGACTTTTTAAGCGAAGCGATATAAGAATCGGTGTCTTCATTGACCCATCTTTCGTCAATAGTAGATTCTAAGTCTTTCAAAATACCATATATTGCAGAATCTTCCTCTTGCCAACATGTTTTTGTTCCCGTGTGACAGGTTGGTCCATTTGGTAACACCTGAAACAGCAAACTATCTTGATCACAATCCAGTTTCACCGATTGAAGCTCCAAATAATGTCCGCTTTCTTCCCCTTTTGTCCACAATCTATTTTTAGTCCTCGAAAAAAAGGTGATTCGTTTTTCAGCAAGTGTTTTTATAAGCGCTTCTTCATTCATATAGCCCAGCATCAAAACCTGCATTGTTTCTGCATCTTGAATAATTGCTGGCATCAAACCATTTACTTTCTCAAAGTCGAGTTCATTCACATTGATCATCTTATTTCAATTTTATTGATTCTTAAATAATTTTTCAATTCAGGGATTTTAATTTCCCCAAAATGAAATACACTTGCAGCTAAAGCAGCATCAACGCGTGTCTGTTGGAATACTTCTAGAAAATGTACTGAACTTCCACATCCACCTGAAGCAATGATGGGAACATTTACTAATGACGCCAAGCGATCCAAGGCTTCTAGTGCAAATCCGGTTTTCGTTCCATCGTGATCCATTGAGGTGAAAAGAATCTCACCAGCGCCTAATTCTACTCCTTTTTTTGCCCAATCAAAAAGATTCAATGCTGTTTTAACTTTTCCTCCTGATAGAAAAACTGTCCAGTTTCCATCTATTAATTTTGCGTCAATCGCCAAAACAACACATTGATTTCCAAATCGTTCAGCCAAATCACTTAACAGTTGTGGATTGCGAACAGCTGACGAATTCACACTGATTTTATCCGCACCATTTTTCAATAACTGATAGGCATCTTCAACGGTTGAAATTCCACCGCCAACTGTAAAAGGAATATTGATTTGCTGCGCCACTTTTCTCACCATGTCGACCATTGTCTTTCGACCTTCTTGCGTTGCTGTGATATCAAGAAACACCAATTCATCTGCTCCTTGTTGCGAGTATAATTTTGCCAATTCAACTGGATCACCAGCGTCTCTCAAGCCTTCAAAATTGATTCCTTTAACAGTTCTACCGTCTTTTATATCCAAACAAGGAATAATGCGTTTTTTCAACATACCTTCGAATTCATACTATAATTTATAACTCATTATTCAACATTCCTAATTCGTTTAAATCAATCAATCCCTCGTAAATTGCTTTACCGATCACAACAGCAGGAATATAGTTGCTCTTTAACAAATGAACATCATGAATTCCTGAAACGCCACCACTTGCAATCAATTGAAGAGCTGGAAAACGGAGCATTAAGTCATTGTATAACTCAAATGCAGGTCCTTGAAGCATTCCATCTTTTGAAATATCAGTACACAAAACATGACGAATTCCCAATTCATAGTACGATTGAACGAAATCATTCAATTCTAACTGACTGGTTTCTAACCACCCTGAAATAGCAATTTTCCCTTCCTTAACATCAGCCCCAATGATAAAAGTCTCTGCACCATAACATTCGATCCATTCCTTGACTAATTCAGGTTTCTGAACAGCTAAACTACCTATTGTTACTTGTTTTGCACCTGCATTAAGGACTTTTTTTAAATCAACTTCCGTTTTAATTCCACCACCAAAATCAACCGTTAATGACGTTTGAGAACAAATACGCTCAAGTACAGCTAAGTTAATTACCTTCCCAGCTTTCGCACCGTCTAAATCAACTAAATGAAGTCGTTTAAAACCAGCTTCTTCGAAACGTTTAGCTATTTCAAGTGGATCAGTACTGTAAATTTTCTTGGTATCGTATTCGCCTTTGGTGAGTCGAACACAGTCACCATCTATAAGATCTATTGCGGGGATTATTGTCATCGGATTGTATTTGAAAATTTGATTGAATTGATTGTTCTGACTTGTTACAAATCTGTTATTGTTTCGTGTTTTTGTTGCGCCAGCCTCGACTCATTAGCCACAGCTGACACTCGACGGCTTTGTTTATTCTTCACATTTTATTTGTCTTTAAAAATTTTCTTAGTATAATTTCACCAACCGCACCACTCTTCTCAGGGTGAAACTGACAAGCGATAAAATTATCTTTTTGTAAGGCTGCGGAAAATCCAAAAGGATAGTTTGTTTCTGCAATGGTATATTGACTCAAGGGTGCATAATAACTATGAACGAAATAAACGGGATCCACTATTTCTGCTAAAAGTCCTTTTGAATTGGTTAACTCATTCCAGCCCATGTGCGGAACTTTTAACCGATCATCAAAACGTTGAACCTTTACCTTATCGAAAATCGACAATCCTTTAGTATCTCCTTCCTCACTTGACTCACACATTAATTGCATGCCAAGACAAATTCCGAGAACGGGCTGTTTTAAATTGGGAATCAATCGATCCAACTGGCTTTCTTTCAATTGCTGCATTGCTGAAGCTGCATGTCCAACTCCTGGAAAGACAACTAAATCTGAGGATTCAATTTCTACTGGATCAGCTGTTATGATTGGTTCGATACCCAGTCGCTCAAAAGCTGATTTCACAGAGAAAATGTTCCCCGCTCCGTAATTGATAATTGCTAATTTCATCTTTAATCTCTAGTTTCTAATAGCTAATTCCGCCACCTCGTTACATTCCGATAATCCGCTGCGCTTCTATCGGAACACTCGGCTGGCTCTAAATTCTAGTTCCGCCACCTCGATACATTCCGATAATCCACTGCGCTTCTATCGGAACAATCGGCTGGCTCTAAATTCTAGTTCCGCCACCTCGATACATTCCGATAATCCGCTGCGCTTATATCGGAACACTCGGCTGGCTCTAAATTCTAGTTAGCAGTTTCTACAAAATTCCTTTTGTCGATGGCAGTACTGCATTAACTCCATCTCGTCTTTTTGCCATTTTAATTGATTTTGCGAAAGCCTTAAAAATTGCTTCAATCTTGTGGTGTTCATTTACTCCTTCCGCTTTGATGTTCAAGTTACATTTCGCACCATCCGTAAAGGATTTAAAAAAGTGAAAAAACATTTCAGTTGGCATTTGTCCAATCATTTCTCGTTTGAATTCCACCTCCCATTCCAACCAATTTCTGCCTCCAAAGTCAATACTTACTTGCGCCAAACAATCATCCATTGGCAGACAAAATCCATAACGCTCAATACCGATTTTTGAGCCTAGCGCTTTTGCGAAGCATTCTCCAAGCGCAATCGCTGTATCTTCAATTGTATGGTGTTCATCCACTTCTAAATCACCTTTTACATCAATTTTTAAATTCAGAGAACCATGACGTGCAATCTGATCCAACATGTGGTCAAAAAATGCAATACCTGTATCAATTTGTGACTTTCCTGTGCCGTCTAAATCCAATTCGATTGAAATGTTCGTTTCATTGGTTTTGCGCTCGTAACTCGAAGTGCGTTGACCTAACTTTAGAAATGTATAAATCGCTTCCCAATCAGTACTTTGAAGCGCTACATGCGTCATTAATTCTTCCTGTTCAATTGTGACTTCAAATTTACCTGGATCATTTTCATTCAGCATATATATGGCTTTCGAACCCAGATTCTTTGCTAATTCAACATCCGTCAAACGATCACCAATAACAAAAGAGTTTGTTAAATCATACTCACCTGTCAGGTACTTGCCTAAAAGTCCCGTTCTTGGTTTGCGTGTCACAGCATTCTCTTCTGGATAAGTTCTATCAATAAACTCCTCAGTAAATTGAATTCCTTCAGAAAGTAAAGCTTCCACCATTAACTTGTGCGGTCCAATAAACGATTCAAATGAATAATTCGCTGTTCCTAATCCATCTTGATTGGTCACCATTACCAATTCAAAATCAAGTTCGCGCGCAATTTTCCCTAAACCAGAGAAAACTTTCGGATAGAATTTTAACTTTTCAAATGAATCCACTTGAAAGTCAATTGGTGGCTCAAGAATCAAGGTTCCATCTCGGTCAATAAACAATACTTTCTTCATTTTCTTATTTTAATAAAATCTATAATTCATTCAGGAGTAGCGGATATAACGCTCAACTCATAATTCCCTTAACACTTCCACTAATTTCCTATTCTCCTCAGGCGTTCCCACAGTCAACCTCAAGGTATTTAAACACAAGTGTTGATTTGACCGATCTCTGACAACTATTCCTTTTGATATCAAATAGTTATATGTTTTATTCGCATCTTTAATTTTAATCAAAATAAAATTTGAATCACTTGGATAAATCACTTCAATCAACTCAATTTCTTTCAAGTGATCCTTTATTCTTTCGCGTTCTACTTTAATAGATGCTATCTCCGAATTCACCTTTGTTAAATCACTCAATTTCTCCAAAGCAAAGTCCTGTGTCAATTGATTGATGTTGTATGGTGGCTTAATTTTATTGATCCAACTGATGATTTCCGCTGACGCAAATAACATCCCTAAACGAATTCCAGCCATTCCATATGCTTTTGAAAAGGTTTGCGTTACCACCAGATTTGGGAAATTTGTTAATTCAGTAATCATACTTTCTTCCTCCGAAAAATCGATATATGCTTCATCAATCACCACAATTCCATTGAACTTTCGAACAAGATCGATGAGTTGATTCTTCGGAAAGCTTTGCCCAGTGGGATTGTTTGGAGAACATAAAAACAACAATTTACAGCCAATTGCCCCTTCCAACAGTTGATTTACATCCAAGGAAAAATCTGCTTGTAGCGATATTTGCTTCAACTCTACTTGATTAATCTTCGCAGAAACGCCATACATTCCGTACGAAGGAGAGATAGCCGCAGCAGTATCAATTCCTGGTTGACAAAGTAAACGAAACAACAAATCAATGCATTCATCCGATCCATTTCCAAGGAAAATCTGATTCACCTTTGTTTTTTTTATATCGGCTATTCGTGTTTTCAACTTCAACTGCAAAGGATCTGGATAACGATTAACACCATTGTTATAGGGATTTTCATTCGCATCCAAAAAAACCGATGCTTCACCCTTAAATTCATCTCTTGCTGAGGAATACGCTTGCAAAGTCAACAAATCTGGACGTATCAATTCTTCAATATTCATCTCTCTTACTTTATACTATTTAATCGAACCGTCACAGCGTTTTTGTGTGCGTCTAATCCTTCTGCCTCTGCCATTAATTCGATTGTTTCTCCTAGATTTTGAATTCCTTCCTTCGTTATTTCCTGAAAAGTAATTTTCTTTACAAACGAATCCAATGAAACGCCAGAATACTGTTTAGCATAGCCATTTGTTGGCAAGGTGTGATTGGTGCCAGAAGCATAATCACCCGCACTTTCAGGAGTATAAGCCCCAATAAATACTGATCCAGCATTGATTATTCCATCTAACAACTCCATGTTAAAATCTGTTTGAAGGATTAAGTGTTCCGGTGCATACTCATTAATAATTGACAATATTTCAGCTTGTTGCACAACAATTGCTGAAGAATTTTCCAGCGATTTTGTGGCAAATTCTTTTCGCGGTAAGACTTCCAATTGAACTTTTATTTCACTTTCAATTTGTTCCACCATTTCCTTATCCGTAGAAACCAACACCACTTGTGAATCTGCTCCGTGTTCCGCTTGAGACAATAAATCGGCCGCAATAAAAACAGAATTAGAAGTCTTATCAGCAATCACCATCACTTCACTTGGTCCAGCAGGCATATCGATTGCCAATCCCAATTTTTGAGCATATTGCTTGGCAGCTGTGACATATTGATTGCCGGGTCCAAAAATCTTATACACTTTTGGAATCGATTCTGTTCCAACTGATAGCGCTGCGATGGCTTGAATTCCACCGACTTTATAAATTTCAGTAATTCCAATGAACTGAGCAGCGAATAAAATGGCAGAGTGAACTTTTCCATCCTTACCGCACGGCGTGCAAATAACAAGTCTTTTACATCCAGCAATATTCGCAGGAATTCCCAACATTAATACAGTAGAGAACAAAGGAGCCGTTCCTCCGGGAATATATAAACCAACCTTTTCAATTCCAACCGATTTTCGCCAGCATGTAACACCCGGCATCGTTTCAATTTTCTGAACCGTTTCTTTTTGTGCTTCATGGAATGTTTGAATATTTTTCGCAGCTGTTTCAATTGCTTTTTTTAATTCTTCTGAGATATTTTGAGCAGCTTCTTGCATTTCCTCCCTAGAAACTTTCAAAGAAGTCACATCAAGCTGCTCAAACTGTTGAACGTATTCTCTTACACCTTTATCCCCTTTTGATTTCACGGTATCAAAAATCTCTTTTACCAAACTTTCAAGGTCAATAGAATTCAATTCTGGACGCTGTAAAGCTTCGATTAAATCTGCACTATTCGGATATATTAATTTTTTCATACACATTGTTAATTTTTAATTCAGAATTTGGAGTTCAGGAATTAATTCTTTAATTCATCATTAAAGTTTTACGCCTCAAGCCTTTTTTACAAAACCATTTTCTCTATCGGCACGATCAAAATCCCTTCTGCGCCTGCGTTTTTTAAAGCATCAATCTTTTCCCAGAACTGATCTTCTGAAATTACCGAGTGCAAAGAACTCCAACCTGCTTCTGCTAAAGGTAAGACAGTTGGACTTTTCATTCCTGGAAGAATCCGCGAAATTTCTGCAATTGCTTCATTTGGTGCGTTCAAAAGAATGTATTTTGAATTTCTTGATGACAAAACGGCTTTCATTCGAAAGATTAACTTTTCAAGGATTTCATTTTTCTCTGCAGAAAGTTTCGAATTCTTCACAAGGACCGCTTCAGACTTCAGAATCACTTCCAATTCTCTTAAACCATTCATGAAGAGCGTATTTCCTGAAGAAACGATATCACAAATTCCATCCGCTAATCCAATTGTAGGAGCCACTTCTACAGAACCTGAAATCGTGTGTATTTCGGCTTTAACACCATTTTTACTAAGATAATTTTGAACAGTTTTGGGATACGACGTTGCAATCTTTTTTCCTTCAAAATCTTTAACCGATTGAATATCCGAATTCTTAGGCACCGCCAATGAAACGCGACACTTAGAAAAACCCAATGGCAGCATCATCTCTAATTTCGATTCTTCTTCAATCAATAAGTTTTCTCCAATGATGGCGATATCTACTACTCCATCTTCTACGTATTGTGGGATATCTGAATTCCGAAGAAACAACACTTCTAATGGGAAATTCGGAACAACCGATTTAAGCTTACCATTAGAGGCATCTACTTTCAACCCACATTCTTTGAGAATTTGCAACGATTCTTCTTGTAATCGACCTGATTTTTGAACAGCTATTCTTAACATTTGCTTTTTAAAATGCTGGATCATTCACTTTAGCGGAGAAACAAAAAACCCGCTTGAATGATCCAAGCGGGTTTAACAATTTATGTATACACAATTAAAACTCACACTCGGAAAACCAAAGTAAGATGATGATGCAATTGTGTGTTTTTCATATTCATGGGACAAATATAAACGAATGTTATTTATTCTAACAAGTTTCACGTTCTTTTTTTTCAAATCAGTTTCTTAATCCACTTGAAATACTTGAATGGCGGATATTTGAAAGGCAAATCAATCCATGTTAAGGAAGTAACAACTCCACGTCGATGACTAAACACATCATAAGTTCCTTTTCCGTGATAACTTCCCATTCCACTATTGCCTACTCCGCCAAAAGGCAAGTTGTCATTGGCAATTTGCATGAGCGTATCATTTATTGAAGCGCCACCTGATGATGTTTTAGAGAGAACCTCTCTTGCTTTTGTCTTTTCTCCAAAATAATACAAAGCCAATGGTTTTTCCTTTGAATTAATGTATGTAATCACTTGATCGATTCTTGAAAATGTAAACATTGGTAATATGGGACCAAAAATCTCGCCTTGCATAATTAACGAATCATCCTTTAGATTATCAATAATAGTTGGTTCAATAAACAAACTTTCTTTGTCCATTTTACCACCAATACGAACAACACCTTCTTTTAATAATTTTTCTAAGCGATCAAAAGCTTCATTATTCACAATTCGAGCATAGTATGGGTTTTTATCTATTTCCTCACCAAACAGCAGGACAAGCGCATTTTTCATTTCTTGAATCAGTTTTTCCTTCACATTTTCGTGCACAAAAACATAATCAGGCGCTATGCATGTTTGACCAGCATTTATTGTTTTTCCCCAAATAATTCGTTTAGCAGCTATTGCCAAATTAGCTTCTTCATCAATAATACAAGGACTTTTACCACCCAATTCTAGAATTACAGGTGTCAAATGCTCAGCTGCTGCTCGCATGACAACCTTCCCAACGAACGAACTTCCTGTGAAAAAAATAAGATCAAATCGTTCTTTCAATAATTCTTCATTTACCTCTCTTCCTCCTTGAATTACATGCACATATTGTTCATCAAAAATGGATTGAATTATTTCTTCCATAACTGCGGCAATTCTTGGCGCGGCGGGTGAAGGTCTCAAAACAACACAACAACCAGAGGATAATGCACCAACGAGTGGATTGAACAATAATTGAAAAGGATAATTCCAAGGTGCGATAATCAATGCGACTCCTAATGGCTCGTTCCATAGTTTACTCCTTGAAGGAAACATAAATAAAGGAGTTGAAACACTTTCAGGACGAGACCAATAATCTAAATTTTTAAGATGATAATCTATTTCCTTCAATACGAAACTGATTTCTGTCAAATAAGCTTCTTCATGCGATTTATGCAAATCTAACCAAAGCGCCTCGCTAATTTTCTTCTCATTCGCAACAATCGCCTGTTTTAATTTTTTTAATTGAATTTTTCTAAAAGCAATCTCTTTCGTTTGATGCGTTCCAAAAAATGTTCGCAATTCTTGTACTTTTTCCTGAATTGTCATTGCTTTCAAGTTAATTCAACATACACGATATAATCCTTCTTAAACAACCAAAGAACTCAACATGCATGAAAGATAGTAAAGGAAATTATATTTTATTTTTTTAAAAGCGTCGCGAAATCCTTCGCAAAATAAGTCAGAATTGCATCAGCTCCAGCTCTGCGCATACTCAAGAGCATTTCACTAATCGCCATATCATAATTCAACCATCCTTTTTCAGCTGCTGCATACACCATTGCACATTCACCACTTACATTGTAAGCGGTAATTGGAATATTGAAATTTTCTCTCAAGACATGAATGATATCCAAATAACAAAGAGCGGGTTTCACCATTAACATATCAGCTCCTTCTTCAAAGTCTAATTCAGCTTCTAACAGCGCTTCACGTTTATTTGCAGGATTCATTTGATACGTCTTCTTGTCGCCATGTTTTGGTGCAGAATTCAATGCATCGCGAAACGGACCGTAGAAAGCACTTGCATATTTTGCTGTATATGACATAATTGAAACATCAGTAAAACCATTTATATCTAAGGTTTCACGAATACTCCCCACACGACCGTCCATCATGTCTGACGGACCAATAATGTCAATTCCAGCTTGCGCTTGCGCCAAAGACATCTTGTTTAAAATCGGTAGCGTTTCATCGTTTAAAATACGACCATTTGAAACAAATCCGTCGTGTCCATCTGATGAATATGGATCCATAGCAACGTCACTCATCAATACAATTTCAGGAAATGTTTCTTTGATTTTCCTGATGGCATGCAAATAAAAATTCTCTTCTGCATAACTGTACGTTGCCAATGTATCTTTCAAATGATCGTCTACAGCGGGAAACATATCATACGTCATTATTCCTAAATTCATGCATGCTTCCAATTCAGGTAAAAGCTGATCAATGGACCATCTATAATTTTTTGGTAAGGATGAAATCTCTTCCTTAATATTTTTACCATCCTTTAAAAAAATTGGGTAAATAAGATGTTCTGCTCCAATTTTCGTTTCTTCAACCATGTGTCGAATAGCAGCGGATTTGCGGTTTCTTCTTGGGCGGATATTCATGTTCTTTTTTTTGTAAAGTTAATCACATCCCTATAAATATTAAACAATTCTCTACAGAAGATAAAAACTGTTAGTATCATAGATTTTTTTTCTTATTTTTATAACCGACTTAACACTATCATATGAAAACAACATTCTTTAGATTGTTCCTTCTAACTTCTGGTCTTGCATTATTTGCAAGTTGTGGAAATGGAGAAGGAGATGACAAACAACAAGTAGACAAGGAAATTATTGATCCAAATCAATCCTTAAACACAAATTTTGACGGAAAGATATTCAGTATTCCTTCTCCTGTTCAAACAGCTTTATTAATTAAACAAGCGAATCTTCCCTTCAATCAAGATTTACTTAATCCAATTGAAAATGCCTCAAATTATTCTACGGAATACAAACAAGCATTAAATTTAGGTATCTATGGAACCGATTTAGGTTATTCATCCTTGTATGAGCAAAAATCTGTTTCCCTAAAATATCTTTCAGTTGTTGAGAAATTAACTGGTCAATTAGGACTAGAAAAAGCATTTGACAAGAAATTTATGTCTCGTTTTGAAAAGAATAGTGATAATCAAGATTCGGTGATGATGATTGTTTCTGATGCATTTAGAAAAGCAGATAATTTCTTGAAGAGTTCTAATAGAAAATCAACATCAGCGCTTATTTTAACAGGTGGTTGGATTGAGTCCTTGTATTTTGCTTGTGAATTGAACAAGACGAAAGAAAATCAAAAAATTATCGAGCGTATTGGTGAGCAACAACAAACCTTGTACACAATTATTGATATTCTAAAGGAATATAACAAATCAAACACTAACAATGATTTGATTCAGGACTTAGAAGATTTGAGATTTTTCTTTGATAAAGTGATTATTGATTATCAATTTGTTGAGCCGAAAACTGATTCAAAAAATAAAATAACAACATTACAACACGACATTTCCGTAAGAATCGATACAGATGTATTGAATCAAATCACCTTAAAAGTGAGATCAATTCGTGAAAACATTTTAAATTAAGAAACGATGAATTACTTAAAAATACTTTTATTATCCTTCGTTGTTGTATCAGGAACAGCAAGCGCACAAGATTGTGAGAAAATCGTAAAACTTTGTGAATCATACCTAAATGGAACCAGCGGAAAAGCAAGATTTGTGTCTGATGGTCAGGTTTATACTGCATTTTTAGATCGAGAGAAAGCTGAATTTAAAACTACATTCTATGGTGGTTCTACTTATCGTATTGCGGCTAGCGCAGGTTCAGATGATGAATATGTTATTTTCACTGTAAAGGATCCAAACGGAAATATACTTTTCACTAATAAGAATTTTAAAAATTCTGCTTATTGGGATTTCAAAGTGCCAAAAACAATTCCAGTTACAATTGAAACTGAATTAGATTTGGACAAGAAAGTGACAGGTTGTGCAGTTATGCTTATTGGTTTCAAGCAATAGAAAGCTTCCCAAATGAGTGAAAGGATTCTTCGTGCACTAATGCAACTCTTCGCGATTATCGCGCAAGTTGATGAGCAAAATGATACGGTAGATGAAAGTCAAACCGTAAAGAGTTCGAAAGCCATTCAGATTATTGAATCCTTTTTGAGGACTGAAATTAATGCGCAATTGATTGGCCAATACATCGAGCTTTTCAATGAACACTTAAATACGCTTCACCAAAAACAATCACATAAAGACGGGGCTAAAAAACGCACTTCCGTTAACTCTGTAAAAGTTTTACGCATCTGTTCACAGATTAACGAAGAACTAACGCAAAAACAAAAGGTAATTGTACTCATTCGAATCATTGAATTTATTCAATCAAACGAATCAGTTACTGAACAAGAAGTTGAATTTGTAAATACTGTTGCTGAATCATTTAATATTGAAAAGGTTGAGTACGATGTCATTACCGATTTCATCCTGAGTTCCGCTTTTCACCGTGTACAGAGTGAAGATATTTTCTATATTTTTCCTCCGAAACATACTGTTGATGAAAATAGCACAAATCTAGAGGGATTAGACGAAGAAATCCGTATCCTCTTTGTTCGAAGTGTAAATATCATTTTCTTCCGTTATTTTGGTAAAGATGAATTAAGTATTAATGGTCAGTTTATTTTAAATGACCGTACACACATTTTTACGCAAGGATCAACATTAAGGACGCATAAAAGTAAACACCTATATCATGCAGATATTCTAAGACATTTCTTAAAATCAAAGCAATTAAACAAACTAACTTTTAAAGTTGATAAATTAGCCTATTCATTCAAAACAGGTGGTTTCGGTTTAAGACCTATTGATTTTGTCGAAGAATCAGGAAATCTAGTTGGAATCATGGGAGGTTCTGGAACAGGAAAATCAACCTTTCTTAATATTCTGAACGGAAATTATGAACCAACTGAAGGAACTGTTACCATTAACGGAATTAATGTTCATACCGAAAAAGATAAATTACAAGGAATCATTGGCTTTGTTAGTCAAGATGATCTTTTAATTGATGAATTATCTGTCTACCAAAATCTGTACTTTAATGCTAAGCTTTGTTTTGGAAATCTGAATGAACGCGAACTAAAACGCAAGGTTATTGATGTCCTCTACTCTATAGGTTTGTATGAAGTGAAGGATTTAATTGTTGGGAATCCCTTGCAAAAAACTATTTCTGGTGGACAACGGAAGCGTTTAAATATAGCACTAGAATTGATCCGTGAACCCGAAGTTCTTTTTGTTGATGAACCTACATCTGGATTGTCGTCAAGGGATTCTGAGAACATAATGGATTTATTAAAGGAAATGACCTTCCGAGGTAAACTTATTTTTGTTGTCATTCACCAACCAAGTTCAGATATTTACAAGCAATTCGATCGCTTATTTATAATTGACAAAGGTGGGCACCCTGTTTTTGATGGAAACCCAGTAGATGCTGTAGTTTACTTCAAACATCACATTCACCACGGAAATGCGGACGAGCGCGAATGTGCTATTTGTGGAAATGTGAATCCAGAACAGATTTTTAACATCATTGATTCGAAAATAGTTGATGAATACGGAAACCTGACTGCACACCGTAAAACGACTCCAGAAGAATGGTATCAAAAATATGGAGCATTAAAACCAGCATCTACCATAAATGAACAGACGGCTCTTCCCTTAGGTCAATCTGTTATTGCTAAGCGAAAAAAACAATTTGGTGTATTTTTCTTACGTGATTTATTAAGTAAATTATCCAATCGTCAATACATTCAAGTAACGCTCTTAGAAGCACCTGTTTTAGCATTGGTCCTCGCTTTTGTTGTCAAGTATTTCAATGGACCTAGCGATGCAGATGGTAATCTAAGTTATTCATTTTTTCATAATGAGAACATTCCACAATACATATTTATTGCGGTTGTAGTCTCACTCTTCCTTGGTTTAACAGTTGCAGCAGAAGAAATCAACAAGGATAAAAAAATATTGAAAAGAGAAAGTTTTTTGAACCTCTCTAAAGGCGCCTATTTATTTTCAAAAATTATTATTCTTTTCATAATTTCTGCTATTCAATCATTACTTTTTGTGCTTATCGGAAACTATATTCTCGAAATCAAAGGAATGTGGTTTGAGTATTGGTTCATCCTTTTCTCAACTTCATGTGTGGCCAATGTAATGGGATTGAACATATCAAGTACATTTAATTCAGCCAAGGTTATTTATATAATAGTTCCCATTATTATCATTCCACAACTACTCTTTAGTGGTGTAATTGTGAAATTCGATAAATTGCATCCTGCTTTTTCAAGAGATGTTGAAGTGCCATGGATAGGTAATATAATGCCTTCCCGTTGGGCGTATGAAGCGATTACAGTAACTCAAACCAAAGACAATTCTTTAGATGCTCAATTCTATGAGCTGCACAAAATCAAAAGTAATGCAGCTTGGAAGAAGGATTATTGGTTACCTGAAATGAATAATCAATTAGACATTCTACAATCGGCGCGCGCAAAAAAGGAACAAGTATTAAAAGCATTGGAAATTATCAAAAATGAATTAGCAAGGGAAGAATTGTTATGGGACGGCTTAGCTTGTAAAGATTGCCACGAAGAATTAAGTAAATTCAGCTACGGTCAACCATTGGCTAATCGCTTAAATATTGACCAATTCTTAACAATTGTTCGTTTACAATACACAAAATTCTATACAGATCAGCTGGATAAAATTGAGGCGCTAAAAAATAAAATAGGCCCAAAAAAATTCAATCAATTAAAAGAGGATTACACCAACGAAGCCTTGATAGATCAATTAAGTAATCGAAGAGAAACAGTGAAATTCGTAACTGAAGATGGATATATCAAACGGAAAGACACTCCTATTTATTACGAAGCGAAAGACCTGCGTTTTTTAAATGCTCCTTTTTATGCGCCAAATAAGTATTTCTTAGGAAGCAAGATTAGTACTTTCTGGGGCAATGCAATTGTCTTATGGATTTTTGTGCTTGTTTTCTGGATTGCACTTTACTTTGACGCTTTGAAGAAATGTATTGATCAATTTGCCTATTGGAAACAGCGAATTTCGGCTTCAAAAAAATAAACGAAAAAAAAGCAGTCACTTTTTCAAATGACTGCTTCATAATTTTATTTGTTTCGTTTACATCAACATTCCACCACAAACATGAATTGTTTGACCCGTAACATAAGTTGACATATCAGAAGCTAAGAATACGGTTGCATTCGCTACGTCTAAAGGAGTCCCCCCTCTTTTCAATGGAATAGAATCCCTCCAGCCTTGAACAACCTTAGGATCTAATACCTCCGTCATTTCAGTTTCTATAAATCCAGGAGCTATTGCGTTGCAACGAATATTTCTCGAACCTAATTCTTGTGCTATTGACTTCGTAAATCCAATTAATCCTGCTTTCGAAGCTGCATAGTTTGATTGACCCGCATTTCCGCTCACACCAACAACTGATGACATATTTATAATTGAACCGCTGCGCGCCTTCAACATTGGACGTTGAACTGCTTTAGTTAAATTGAACGCTGATTTCAAGTTTGTATTCATTACATCGTCCCATTGTTCTTCGGTCATTCTCATAAGCAATGTATCTCTTGTTATACCTGCATTATTCACTAATACATCGATCGTACCAAATTCAGCCACAACATCATCAACTAACTTCTGTGCGTCGTCGTATTTCGATGCATCACTTTTAAAACCTTTTGCAATACCACCGCTTCCAGTCAATTCGGCCTCTAAGGCTTTTGCTTTTTCGTCGGAAGACAAATAGGTGAACGCTACTTTAGCTCCTTGTTTAACACATTCCTCAGCGATTGCTTTACCAATACCGCGGGATGCACCTGTGATAAGGACAATTTTATCTTGTAATAATTTCATACGATTAATTTTGGGTAAAGATAGAAAAGTTGAATGACTAGAGCTCTTGATGTCTAGAAACAAATTAAGAGATAATTGTGAATAATAAAATACACTAATTAAAGAAATCCCACGTCAACCCAACCCGAAATTGTCCGCCCGTAATAGGATAATCTTCTAACAGCTCAATTGCGTTATCATTCCAAAAATAGCCTAGATTCTCAAAACGCACAAAGAATCGAAATTGATCAATCTGAAATCCACCAAAAACGTGAAGATTATTAAAACTATTGATTGTTAAACCGCTGGAATTAGTAGAATAAACATCCATAGCGGGAACAAAACTCAAGGGATCAAAACTTGACAGATAAACGACATCTACCCCAATATAAGTTTTCATTTTTTTAGCTTTAAACAATGCCCCTTTAAGTAAAACACGCGCACGCAATGTGTGCGTTGGAACTATTTGTATTTCAGTAGGTCGAATTGTAAAAGTGTACTCCGGTTGCACATGCAGGATGCCCCATTTAACGCCAAAACGCAAACCGATTCTGTGGAAAGAAAAATTAGTCAAAGTATCATTTCGCCATTGCCCATTTAAAAAGAGGTAATTATTTTTAAATAAAGAAGATTGATGAGTTAAAACGGTTTCAATTCCTTTTACAGAAGTTACCAAGGTATTGACCATATTCAACCTGAATTGATGCTCATACGACGGCAACTGATAAGAAAAATTGTTTGCAAAATAATGTCGTTGAAAAACATCTGGTAACACACTCTCTGCATTTGTTGTGTTTCTCCATTCTATACGACCAAAACGAGCAGTAATATCAACTCCTGTTCTCCACTCATTCTTAGCGCCAGCTAGATTAACATCTAGTTTGTGTTGTAATGTCCAATTGTTGCGAACATATTTCAAATCAGTCGTTAAAGAAAATTCTGTAGTATCATGGTCTTTGTCCAAATTGAAATACTTCCAATAACTTGCATTGACATTTGCAGCTGCAAAAAACTGATTTTTCCTATAAAAAAATCCAGCGCCATTCGCAATTTTTGAAAACTGATAAAAATCACTTGTTTCAAGTGTATCAATATTTATTTGGTTATAAATTCCAAACAAGGTATCGATCTCTGAATAACGTCGCTGACGAATACTTAACTGGTGATTCGTCATAAAACCAATTGCAACTATTGAATCCTTATTGAAATCCAAGTAATTCTCCCAATTCACATAAGTGGATTGATGCTCACTTCTCGCATTTTCCTTTGCAACAGGCAAAAAGATCAACGGAAATGTTACTGGATCTGCTAAGGCAGTAATACCGCCATTTAAACCACTATTATCTGAATTGTAAGACGCATTAAGTACAAAAGAATAAATTCGACCTGACTTCAATAGATTGAGGTGTGCATTGTTCTTCGTAAAATCACTGTTTCTCAAAAAACCATTGGAACGATTGTTCTCATAAGTTAGATTCACCAATACTTTTCGTGAAAATAATTGCTGATAATTCAATTGCGAAATTTGTGTTCCTTGTGTTCCAAATGAGTATGCAAAACCAATGTGAGGAATTGCTGAAAAACGATATCTAGGAAAAGTTACTCGTTCAACGTTTCTTAATCCTCCAATCTGCTTATAAAAAAACCCACCACTTGGAATTGATTGATATTGATTGTTGCCACCACCAGGATGCGTTGAGGAGTTGTTGAAAGAAGTTATATCTATTGAATCCAACTCGCCATTCGTTCTAAAATCCCCTTTCAATGTGTCATAACTAAGCACTGATGGAACAAATTGTCCAAATAAATGTGTGTAATTACAAATCAAGAAAATAACGACTAGGTATTTCATTCTGGATTTAAAGGTAAAAAAAAAGGGGCATAAGCCCCTCAAAATATTGTAGTAAAAGAATTACAATTTATTCACTTTCAACTGAAGACCAGATTTAAGGTTAGCAGCTTTGTTTTTGTGAATAATATTGCGTTTCGCTAATTTATCCAGCATAGAAACTACACCATTCATTAACGTTTCCGCTTCTTTCTTATCAGTTAACGTACGTAATCTACGAACAGCATTACGCGTTGTTTTGTGCTGATATTTGTTACGAAGTCTTTTTACTTCGTTAGATCTGTTTCTTTTTTGCGCTGACTTATGATTCGCCATTTTAATTTATTTATTTAATTAGTTAAAACTTGTAGCCCATAGGAGAATCGAACTCCTGTTTCCAGGATGAAAACCTGATATCCTAACCACTAGATGAATGGGCCATAATATTTTGTAGCCCATAGGAGAATCGAACTCCTATTTTACGGATGAAAACCGCATGTCCTAACCGTTAGACGAATGGGCCAGTAATTCAAATTGTGGATTAGAAGGTTTGTCTAATAAAAAAGACCGACTTCTCTATGCTTCAAACCCTCTTTCCGTTGAATTTGGGAGTGCAAATATATACTGAAAATCTTTAATAGCAAACGTCTTTGCGTATTTTTTTAAAAAAAATCGTTATCATCCGATTTCATCTTGAAACCTAGACGCTTACCTGTTTGTATTTGGAGGTTGTTACTGATCAGTTGAATTTCACCAACTGTTAAATCTGCAACTATCTCATATGGTGGAATTAAAAGGTCGAATTCAATGGCAAAAACGAAGGACATTTGCACCACAAGTTTTGCTGCATCCTTAGTTAATAACATGTTTTGCGGATCGCGAAATAAAAATCCTAGTTGACCCTTTCCTTCAATCATAAAATGGCGTTCATGGTTCATAAACAACCTTCCGATTAAATTACCTTGGTCATTTGAACGGTTTTGAATGAAACTTTCTGCAAGAAAATTATAAATATAAATGATTCCAAAAAATCCGTTATCATCGTTTTCTTTAAAATATTGTGTTCCCCACAAAGGATTGTCATCTGGCAAACGGAAAACATTATTATGCAAGTGAAAAACCAATACATCACTTCCGATATACACATGAATTTCAAAATTGCCAATTTCCTTACAACTTAAACGAATCCTCGGATCTTTCACCAACTTACTTAAGGCTTCGATTTCTTTCTTAATGACTTCCTTAAAGATTAAAAACATTTTCTCAGAATCATCTGCAATATTTTGTTTTAAAGCCGCTTTGTGCAACAATAAATCAAGAATTGCTTTTCTGTTTTCTTCTATTTTCATATCAATATGCTTTGGCGAAAATAACTCTTCCTTTAGATGGTTTGCCGGTCACCATACAAAAACCAGCTTCTTCTTTCTGATCTAAAGGAATACAACGAATCGTTGCTTGCGTCTCTTCCTTCACTTTCGATTCAGTTTCAGCTGTTCCATCCCAATGAGCAAGGAAAAAACCTCCATTATCTATCTTTTGCTTGAATTCTTCATACGTATCAACTGTAAACGTATTTTTATCCCTAAATGAGCGCGCTTTCTCTAATAAATTCGATTGAATATCAGCCAATAATTGCTCTATATAGTTTTCTAAACCTTCGAAATCAACAACTTCCTTCGTTTTTAAATCACGTCGAGCTATTTCCGCTTTACCATTTTCTAAATCTCTTGGTCCCATTGCCACCCGAACAGGAATCCCCTTCGCTTCATATTCTGCGAACTTCCAACCTGGTCGACGGTTATCGTCATTGTCATATTTAAATGAGATTCCTTTCGCTTTTAATTTAGCACTTAACTCAGCCATTTTTTCGCTTATCGAATCAAATTCCTCTTCTGTCTTGTAAATTGGAATAGCTACGACTTGAATTGGTGCTAAAGCTGGAGGAACAACAAAACCTTCATCGTCAGAATGCGTCATAATCAATGCCCCCATTAAACGAGTCGAAACTCCCCATGATGTTGCCCAAACATATTCCAATTTGCCTTCCTTATCTGCAAATTTTACCTCAAATGCCTTAGCAAAATTTTGACCTAAAAAATGTGAAGTTCCTGCTTGTAAAGCCTTTCCGTCCTGCATCATTGCTTCTATGCACAAGGTGTCTAGCGCTCCTGCAAAACGTTCTGATTCAGTTTTACGACCTTTAATTACAGGCATTGCCATATATTTCTCTGCAAATTCTGCATAAACATCTAGCATTAATGCTGCCTCACTGATCGCTTCATCCTTTGTGGCATGCGCTGTATGTCCTTCCTGCCATAAGAACTCAGCAGTGCGCAAGAACAATCGTGTCCGCATTTCCCACCGTACAACATTTGCCCATTGATTTATTAAAATAGGAAGATCTCTATATGATTGAATCCAATTTTTATATGAATTCCAAATAATTGTTTCAGATGTTGGACGAATGATTAATTCTTCTTCCAATTTTGCCGCTGGATCGACGATAATGCCACTCCCATCCTCTGCGTTTTTCAAGCGATAATGAGTGACAACTGCACATTCCTTCGCAAAACCATCTATATGACTTGCCTCTTTACTGAGGTAAGACTTAGGAATTAAAAGCGGAAAATAAGCATTTGAATGACCTGTCTCCTTGAATTTAGCATCCAGAACTGCTTTCATGTTTTCCCAAATCGCATAACCATGCGGTTTAATCACCATGCAACCTCTTACATCTGAGTGTTCAGCTAAGTCAGCTCTATAAACTAATTCATTGTACCATTTAGAATAATCCTCTTCTCGTGTTGCGTATTTTTGAGCCATAAAAAAGTTAAAAAAATAATTTTGTAAAGTTAGAAATTAAACAATACCTTTATAGAAATCGTTAATCTAAGCATGATGAAAAGATCAAAAATAGTATTCGCACTTTCAATTTTAAGTCTCTTTATCACTTCTTGCTATTCACCAAAACTGTTGGTTGATGATGATGTTTATGTTTTAAAGAGCAATGATCTCCCTATTGGTGAATCGTTGAACGATGAAACATCTTATGCGACTTTTAAAAATAAGCAAAATTCAGGAATGGTTTCATCTAACTATTACAACAACTTTGATGACTTAAGCTATTATCCTTTATGCAGAAATTCATCGACTTTCTTTATTGGATGTGGATGCTCATTTTATGCATATTCACATTTTTACGGCAATAGACCCTACAATCAATTTGGTAACTCATCCATGTTTTACAATCCATATTCTCCTTTTGGATACGATCCATTTTATAACACCATGGGATATTATAATCCTTATGGCTACAATCCATACGACTTAAATGGAGCTGGCTTCGGAAACTTTGGAAATACGTCTTATAATCCAGGAAATGCAACTACAAATTACAATCATCATTCTGGTCCTAGAGGTTCAATGTCTGGAATCGGTAACCCAAATGGACGACCTCAAGGTAATACGGTGAAATCTACTTTCGCTTCCACCTCGGCAACCAAACCTTTGCAACAACAAGCGTTAAATAACCGCAAAATTAATTCGTCAATGGTAGTAGGTCAAAGTAATCCTACAAAACCAACTTTTTCTCAATCCGCAGGAAAAAGCACGACAACTAAGCCAATTAATTACACTTCTGCATCTAATAGAATTGTTCGATCTAACACTAATGGTCTACCATCCAATAATAATTCAGGAAGATCAACATCTCCTTCTCGAGGAGGATCTATTGGTGGAAACGAACCAAGTGGAGGAAGATTGAATCCTGGGTCTATTTCTACAGGTGGCTCTCAAGGGGGAACATCAGGTGGCGGTAGAGCGGGAAGTGGAAGTCCTTCAGGTACGGGAAGAAGAAATTAAATCCCTCAAATGAAAATAGCATTTTTCTTACTTTCTCTTTGTTTTACAATACATTTATGGGGACAAAACGAAACGGATTTGTATCGTTTTTCCAGAACAAGCTACAATGGTTCTGCTCGATTTGAAGCAATGGGTGGTTCGTTTGGTGCGCTTGGTGCCGATTTAAGTAGCTCTCAAATAAATCCAGCTGGTTACGGTAGATATTCTAGTTCACAATTTGGAATGTCTGCTTATGGTGGTGCTATAACCAATAATTCCACGTTCAATGAAAATTCTGTAAAAAACACCACTGCGTATGGTGGAATTTCCAATTTTACAGTGGTGATTACCGAAGATATATCCAAAGAAACGACCGGTAAACTATATGAACAATTTGGCTTCGGAATGAACCGAATTGAAAATTTCAAAAGTACAATCCGTTATTCTGGAGAACAATATGCTTCATTACTGGATGAATTCACTTCCCAAGCTTTTGGATATGAACCGCAATTCCTGAATGAATCATTTCCATTTAGTTCTTCTTTAGCTTATGAAAGTTATGCAATAAATTGGGATCCTAGTACCTCTTCCTATTATTCATTATTGAATTCTGGCGATGTAAAACATGATCGAACAATTGAATCACAAGGTGGACAAACAGAATTATTTTTGTCATACAGTTTCAATTATTTGAATAAATTATACCTTGGCGCTAACATTGGATTTAAGTACCATAATTATGAAGAAAATATAAATCATACTGAAACCTTAACAGACCTTTCAGGTACAACAATGCGTTCATTTAATTATACGTATGACCTTACGACTAAAGGCTGGAGCACAAATTTAAAGATTGGAGCAATTTATTTATTTTCAGAGGCTTTTAGAGTTGGACTAGCTATACACACTCCTAATTTCGGTAAGTTAACTGATGAATGGACGGCTAATATGTCAACTACTTTTGATGATTCAATAAAAACTATTCCACTTGATTTAATTCCAACTGGAGATTACAAATATCGAATTAGAAGTCCATTCAGAGTTATTGGCTCTTTAGCATATATCTTTGGTACACATGGTTGTTTGAATTTAGATATTGAAGCGTTGGACTACAAACAAGCTCATTTTAGAACAACGAATGATGCAAATTATACCCCGTACAATTACGAAACAGAAAATAGATATGCTGATAGTGTGTTTAAAACTGCCTTAAATATTCGCCTAGGAGGTGAATTGGTTGTTGTTTCTGGTGTGTTTTTACGTGGAGGCGTTGCATATTACGGAAACGCTTTTAAATCGATTACAGAAGCAGAAAAATCAGGAGATTTTATCTTTTCAGGAGGATTTGGATTTAAAACTAAAACATTTAGTGCCGATATTGCATACAAACAACGAGCAACTAAAAAAAACTATTACGCTTTCGCTAATAGCTTCACAAAAGTTGCTTCAACGAGTCATCAAGTGATTTTAAGTTTAGCAATTCTATTTTAAGCTTTTCTTAACTGCTTCAGACATAGATACTTTATTAATTTTACTTTCGACCCATGCTGTAATGTTAAAATACTCTAACACTACCCTTTCATTGTGATCCTGCAAAAGAATATCTAACTCTTCCTTCATTGAAATAAATACAGCGGTACGTTCATTTTGACTAAGAATTTTTGAAAGTTTACGGATATGCTTAATGCAAACCGTTTCAACTTCAAAATCCCGTTCTTGTTTGCTGAAATAGCGATTTGTTGACTTAATAATATATTCTAAGAAGTCATAATTCTCTAACTCAAAATGCAATACAAGATTAAATAACCGGGCAAAACTATAGATATCTTGACGTAGATTTTGTTCATTATCATTCAATACCAAATTAATATAGTACAAGGCTTTTTTATAATCTCCTACACCAAAGTAACTATGCGCTTTGCTATAAGTCAATAAAATTTCCTGTTCTTTCGATACCTTATCGCCAAATTGCTCTTCAAGAGTTTCAATTTTAGGAATTAAATCAACACTTTTCTGAAATTCACCTTGTGCATGAAAAAGAGACAGCTCAAGATTATAGGTTATTGTAAAAAGTCTAACAGTAATATCAGTTGAATTAAAACCCTTTGTTCCTTCCAGTGCTCGTAAATCATTTATCAATGTCTGTGCTTGATTAAAGTTTTTTCCATCGATATAACATCTCAATAAATGAGAAAGAGTTAAGACATATCGTTGTCCAGAATCTGATTTAATATTAGGATTTTTATCAAGAATTTCGCGCGTTTTATTGAAAAATTGATAACTATCATCAAAGTTTCTATTCGTAGCTGCACATAGACCTTTTATGTAATAACACATGGAAGAAGCTCGTGTGGATATTGCTGTATTCTTTCCTTTAATTAAATGATAATCGGCAATTCCTTCAACAACTTTTCGTTCATTTTCATTTCTCGTAAAACCGCCAATTCTAAAAATAAGATTGATTTTAGAATAAACAATCTGATATTCTGCCAAATTTCGAAGCTTAGCAATTACCATTTCTTCCTCTTCAATTAACTCATCCAAATCTCTTGAAAACTCCCCTGATTCATATGCCTCTTCCAGCAGTTTCTTTTCCCAAGAAAGTAATTCAAACCAATAATAAAATTTTTCATGATCTCGAGCTACTTCTTTAGCGCGCACTACAAATTTTTCACATTCCTTATACAATGCTTTATTGTAAAGTATCTCAACATTCTTTATTTCTTGCTTTAAAATACTACTAATTGATTGTTCGCTGTAATAAGAACGTAAACTTTTTAAAATCAGTTTATACAAGTGATTTTTCTCAGAAGGTAAGTGCTTTACAAAGGTTTCAGATTTAAACGCTTCCTTTAATGAATCTTCATCATATTTTGATTGACCCTCAATATAATCAAAAATCTTTAGGTAATTTTTATCACCTGATTGCAAGGAAGAACTCAGTTTAAAAAACCGTTTTTCAGATTTAGTAAGCGATTTAATTAATTTATACAACTCCGTTGAAGGTTTCATGTAGCTAAATTTGAATCCTAAAATACAGAATAACTTTTAAATAATGTATCGAATACTCAAACTTGTTTATTAAAAGGTAAAATCGATTTAGTAAACGGTGAAAATTGAAAAGTTGTTGTATTCCTATTTCAATTTAACGGATTTAGCAATACAAGAAAAGCACTGGTCTCCCAGTGCTTTTCTAACAAACAACAACAAACTAAAAAACCTCACATTGCCTATCGGAATTAACCGAACAAATTACTAACGGAGGATAACTTTTTCTCCTTTGGACAGTATTTGTCCCTCTGAAGAAAATTCATTCAATTTCATAATTTTTTCTGGAGAAATAGCCTCGATTTGAGATAGCTGATTCACCGTCATTGATTCATTAAGTACTATAAATTTATTTTTTGAGCGATTTCTTTTTGGTTGAATATATACGATATCTCCCTCGACTAACACATCTTTTTTAGTGTCAAAATCATTGTATTTGTAAAGTTGCCAAAGTGCTAAACCCGTTTCTTGTGCTATTCGATAGAATGTATCACCTTTTTTGACAACAACAAATTTCACCTTATTACTATGGTTGAAAACTTGATGATTTGTTGCCTTGATTATTGTTTCCTTTTTTACATTTTCAGCTAAAACCGGGGCAACTTCGTTATTTTGAACTCCTAACTGATCTAACTCCTCTAATTTCAAATCTTCAATAATTCCAATCAATAAATCTGGATATTTAGGATTAGTAGCATATCCAGCTTCTTTTAAGCCTTTAGCCCAAGCTTTGTAATCCGTTTGCTCCAAAACAAACAATTTTGAATACCTCTGTTTACTTTTTAGAAAATCACTATGGTCAACATACGATTCATCTGCACTTTCATATACACGAAAACACTCTCCTTTCTTATCGTCATCTATATATATTGTTTGACCTGTCCAATCATGGCATTTAATCCCAAAATGATTGTTTCCATTTTTCGCTAATTCAGAATTCCCACTACCCGACTCCAAAATAGCTTGCGCCAAAGTAATACTAGCTGGAATTTTGTGTTGAACCATTTGTTGAACTGCAGTAGATCGCCATTGATCAACATATTCCTTTTTTGAAAGTTGTTTTTCATTGTTCCCCAAAACAATTGAAGAAACTGCACAAATAAGAAAAAGAGATGTTAATTTCATAACTCCTGTGTTTATTTCAAGTACTACGCAAGTTATTAACAATGGTTACAATTCATGTTAATAAGTTAAAATAATATGTTCATATCTATAAAAAATATCACCTTTGAGACATAATGTCACTTGAAAACATACTAAACTGCCATTTTAACATATAAGGACTCTATGTTCCCTATTGGTTTATAATTTGACGAACGAATGGAAACCAAAATTACTATGGACATCAATAAGTTTACGTTAAAATCACAAGAAGCGATACAAATGGCGCAACAGATTGCTGAATCAAATAGAAATCAAGCTGTTGAAACAGGACATTTGCTCAAAGGCATTTTTCTTACCGACAAAGATATTACCCCTTATATTCTAAAAAAAGCCAATACAAATCCTGAAATCATTGAAAAAGCAATTGATCGAATAATCGAAAGTTATCCAAAAGTTGAAGGAGGCAATTTATATCTTTCTCAAAACACAAATAAAGTTTTAAATTTTGCGCTAAGTGAATTAAAAAACTTTGGAGACGATTTTGTTGCTATCGAATTGATTCTCTATTCATTAATTGACGCAGGTGACACAATCGGCACATTATTAAAAGATAATAAACTAAGTAAAAGTACCCTTAAACAAGCCATCATGGATTTAAGAAACGGAGAAAAAGTCACTTCAAATAGTCAAGAAGGAACTTACAAATCATTAGAAAAATATGCTAAAAACTTAAATGAATTAGCAAAAGCAGGCAAACTTGATCCGGTAATTGGCAGAGATGATGAGATTAGACGCGTACTTCAAATTCTAACAAGAAGAACTAAAAACAATCCCATTCTCATCGGTGAACCTGGAGTGGGTAAAACGGCAATTGCAGAAGGACTCGCGCATCGAATTGTAGATGGAGACGTGCCTGAAAACCTAAAATCAAAAATAGTTTATTCCTTGGATATGGGTGCATTAATTGCGGGGGCCAAATACAAAGGAGAGTTTGAAGAGCGATTAAAATCAGTCATAAAAGAGGTAATCAGTGCTGAAGGAGAAATAATTCTATTTATTGATGAAATACACACTTTAGTTGGAGCTGGCGGTGGAGATGGAGCAATGGATGCGGCTAATATTTTAAAACCAGCACTCGCAAGAGGGGAATTAAGAGCAGTTGGTGCTACAACCCTTAATGAATATCAAAAATACTTTGAAAAAGATAAAGCTTTAGTTCGTCGTTTTCAAACAGTTTTAGTGGATGAACCTACAACAGAAGATGCTATTTCAATTCTTCGAGGTATTAAAGAAAAATATGAAAATCACCACAAAGTACTCATTAAAGATGCTGCAATTATTGCTGCTGTTGAACTTTCACAACGCTACATTACTGATCGCCACTTGCCAGACAAAGCAATCGACCTCATAGACGAAGCTGCATCTAAATTGCGTATGGAAATTAATTCTAAACCTGAGGAACTAGACGAATTAGAAAGAAAAATAATGCAGTTTGAAATTGAGCGTGAAGCATTGAAACGCGAGAAAGACACGAAAAAGGTGGAAGTTGTAGAAAAAGAACTTGCTAACCTCATCGAACAACGGGACGCTTTTAAAGCCAAATGGCAGGCTGAACGCGATGTTGTTGACACCATTCAGAAATCAAAAGAAGTAATTGAAAGCTATAAATTTGAGGCTGATCAAGCAGAAAAACAAGGTGATTATGGAAAAGTGGCAGAAATTCGATATGGAAGAATCAAAGAGGCAGAAGAGAAATTAGAAGTCTTAAAAAATCAATTGGTGGAGATGCAATCGAAATCAAAAATGATCAAGGAAGAAGTGGATGTCGAAGAAATTGCGGAAGTCGTATCGAAATGGACAGGTATTCCAATCAATAAAATGATTGAAAGTGAAATTACTAAGCTTCTAAAATTGGAAGATGAATTGAGAAAACGTGTAATTGGTCAAGACGAAGCTATCATTGCTGTTTCTGACGCTGTTCGTCGCTCACGGGCCGGACTTCAAGATCCTAAAAAACCTATTGGATCATTCATTTTCCTTGGAACTACTGGTGTAGGCAAAACCGAACTGGCTAAAGCACTGGCTGACTATCTCTTTAATGATGAAAATGCTATGACGCGAATTGATATGAGTGAATACCAAGAAAAACACTCGGTAAGTAGACTTGTAGGTGCGCCTCCTGGATACGTAGGCTACGAAGAAGGCGGACAGTTGACAGAAGCTGTGCGTCGTCGTCCCTACTCGATTATTTTACTCGATGAAATAGAGAAGGCTCACCCAGATGTTTTTAACGTTCTTCTTCAGGTTCTTGATGATGGTCGGTTAACCGACAATAAAGGTCGTGTGGTAAATTTCAAGAATACAATTATCATCATGACCTCCAATCTTGGTTCTCATTTAATTCATGAAAACTTTGATCATATCAAGCCAGTTGAATATGAACGAGCAGCTGAAAAAGCAAAAATCCAAGTACTGGAATTATTAAGACAGACCATACGTCCTGAGTTTTTGAATAGAATTGACGAAACAATACTTTTCTTGCCTTTGACGCGACAAAATATTGAAGAGATTGTTGAATTACAACTAAATATTTTGAAGAAACAATTGAAAGAAAAAGATATCAATTTACTGATTACAAAAGATGCTTTCAATTGGATTACAGAAGCAGGTTACGATCCTTTCTTTGGGGCTAGACCTGTGAAACGTGTCATTCAAAAACAAGTATTGAACGAATTATCAAAAGCACTTATTAGCGGTTCTATTGATAGAAGTGAAAATGTTGTGATGGATGTTTTTGATGATAAGATTATCTATCGAAAATCAATAAAGAGTGATATTTTGAGATAACGAAATAAATAGAGGATACAAAAAAGCCTTGTCAGATTGACAAGGCTTTTTTCATTCATTTATTATTCCTTTGACTTTGCTTTTGTTTTACCTTTTTCAATTTTAACCGTTAGCTCTTCAGCACCGTCTTTGATATCTATCTTAATCTTATCACCTTGATGAAGATGAGAATTAATGATTTCCTCCGCTAGTGGATCTTCAATATACTTTTGAATGGCTCTTTTTAAAGGACGCGCACCAAACTTTTCATCGTAACCATTGTCTACAATAAAGTCTTTAGCTTTTGATGTAATTTCAATTTGGTAACCTAAATCATTAATTCTACCGTATAATTTAGACAATTCAAGATCGATGATTCCATGAATATCTTCACGAGTCAATGATTTGAATAAAATCATATCATCTACACGATTTAAAAACTCTGGAGAGAAAGCTTTTCTCAAAGCGTTTTGCACAACAGACTTCGCATTTTCGTCACGCGATTCCTCTCTTGATTTAGTTCCAAATCCAACACCCGTTCCGAAATCAGCTAACTGACGAGCACCAATGTTAGATGTCATGATGATAATCGTATTCTTGAAATCAATTTTACGACCTAGACCATCTGTCATATGTCCATCATCCAAAACCTGTAGCAATAAATTGAAAACATCAGGATGCGCTTTTTCGATCTCATCCAACAAAATGATAGAATAAGGTTTTCTTCTCACTTTTTCAGTTAATTGTCCACCTTCTTCGTATCCTACGTATCCTGGAGGTGCACCAACTAAACGAGAGATAGAAAATTTCTCCATGTACTCAGACATATCTATGCGAATCAAAGAATCTTCAGAATCAAATAAATATTTCGCAAGCACCTTCGCTAACTGAGTCTTTCCAACACCTGTTGGTCCTAGGAAGAAAAACGAACCAATTGGTTTATTTGGATCCTTTAAACCAGCTCTATTTCGTTGAATCGCTTTAACCACTTTCATTACCGCTTCGTCCTGACCGATAACCTTCCCTTTCATTTCCGTCGCCATGGTCGCAAGTTTGCCCATTTCGGATTGAGAAATTCTAGTTACAGGGATACCACACATCATAGATACAACCTCAGCTACATGATCTTCAGTTACAACAACACGATTACTTTTTGTTTCTTCTTCCCATTTTTTCTTAGCGACTTCAAGTTGGTCTTGCAATTTACGCTCGTTATCACGTAATTCAGCCGCCTTCTCATATTGCTGAGATTTAATTACCTCATTTTTTTGATCTTTCAAAAGATCAATTTGACCTTCAATATCAAGAATTTCTTGAGGAACATGAATGTTTGTTAAATGAACACGTGATCCAACCTCATCCAATGCATCAATAGCTTTGTCTGGTAAATGGCGATCTGTAATATATCTTTCTGTCAATTTAACACAAGAAGCAATTGCCTCATCTGTATAGGTAACTGAGTGATGTTCTTCGTAACGCTCCTTGATATTGCTTAATATCTGAACTGTTTCTTCAATTGTTGTTGGCTCAATGATTACTTTTTGGAATCGTCTTTCTAAAGCCCCATCCTTCTCGATGTATTGACGGTATTCGTCAAGCGTAGTTGCACCAATTACTTGCATCTCACCCCTCGCCAAAGCTGGCTTGAACATGTTTGAAGCATCTAGTGAGCCGCTTGCTCCACCTGCACCAATAATAGTGTGTATTTCATCAATAAATAAAATAACATCTGGATTTTTTTCAATCTCTTGCATCACCGCTTTCATCCGCTCTTCAAACTGACCACGGTATTTTGTACCAGCCACCAAAGACGCTAAATCAAGTGAAACAACACGCTTGTTAAAAAGAACACGTGAAACCTTACGCTGAACAATTCTCAAAGCTAAACCTTCAGCAATGGCACTTTTACCAACACCGGGCTCACCAATCAAAATTGGGTTATTCTTTTTTCTACGAGAAAGAATTTGACTTACTCGTTCAATTTCTTTTTCACGACCAACAATTGGGTCCAATTTTCCAACTTCTGCCATTTTAGTAAGATCTCTACCGAAATTATCTAAAACAGGGGTTTTGGATTTTGGATCAGCCGTTTTACGTTGTGGAGCAAATTGGTCTCCTTCTTCTTCTTGTCCACCAGGGAATTCTGCACGTGGGCTTGTGTTTTCTTCGATCATTGCTTCTAATTCGTCTTTAGCGTTTTCGTATATAACTCCGTATTTGTTAAGCACTTTACATGCAAAACTATTTTCATCCTTTAATATCGACAAGAGCAAATGCTCAGTACCAATCATTGGACTTTTGTACAATTTAGCTTCGAGATAAGTCATCTTCAACACCTTTTCCGCTTGTTTTACCAACGGAATGTTTGCCATTGATTGGTGGATTGTTTTTGATGACTTTAATAAACTCTGTTCAATTTCATTTCGAATGTGCTTCAAATCTAAATGAAATTCATTCAATATTTTAATTCCAGTTCCTTCCCCTTCGCGGATTAATCCAAGCAAAAGATGCTCAACGCCGATGAAATCATTTCCCAAACGCAGTGCTTCTTCCCTACTATAACTAATCACATCTTTTACTCGCGGTGAAAACTTTGCTTCCATAACGCTTAATTTAATTGGTTAAAAATGCACATTTATCGCATCACTCAAAAGTAAAACGAAAAAATTGTTGATAAGTGTTCAAAAAACTCAATTTTCCACAGATTTTTGTTAGTAAAAAGGACTTTTTAATAAGTCCGTTTCATTGAAAATATGACTAATTTCGAAACTTGCTTTCACCCACACAAAATGTGTGCTAAATTAAATTACTCGACAAAATGGCAGATGGAGAAAAAATAATCCAAATAAACATTGAAGATGAAATGAAGTCCGCGTACATTGATTATTCAATGTCCGTTATTGTATCAAGGGCTTTGCCGGATGTGCGCGACGGTTTTAAACCAGTTCACAGACGTGTATTATATGGTATGCAAGATTTAGGTGTATTTTCCAATAAACCTCATAAAAAATCAGCAAGAATAGTCGGTGAAGTACTTGGTAAGTACCACCCGCATGGAGATAGTTCGGTATACGACACAATGGTTCGTATGGCGCAACCTTGGTCGCTTCGTTATCCTTTAGTGGATGGACAAGGTAACTTTGGCTCAGTGGATGGTGATAGTCCAGCAGCAATGAGATATACGGAAGCTCGTTTGCGTAAAATTGCTGAGGAAATGCTCGACGATTTAGATAAAGATACAGTTGACTTTAGGCCAAACTTTGATGATAGTTTAACAGAGCCAACTGTAATGCCTTCTAAAATTCCTAACCTATTGATAAATGGTGCTTCTGGGATTGCAGTTGGTATGGCTACAAATATGGCACCTCACAATTTGACGGAAGTTATTGATGGTATTATTGCCTATATTGATGATAATGAAATCGAAATTGAAGATTTATTAAAATACGTAAAAGCACCAGATTTCCCAACAGGAGGAATAATTTATGGATACGAAGGTGTTCGTGATGCACTTTTAACAGGTCGCGGACGTATTGTAATGCGCGCAAAAGCGGAAATTGAAGAAGTAAATGGTCGCGAACAAATTATCGTAACTGAAATACCTTACCAAGTAAATAAGTCCGAATTAATCAAAAAAACGGCAGAATTAGTTAATGACAAAAAAATAGAAGGTATTTCTGATTTACGCGATGAATCAGATAGAAATGGTATGCGTATCGTTTATGAAATAAAGCGTGATGCTATTGCAAACGTCGTATTGAATAAATTATATAAATTCACTTCTTTACAAACTTCTTTCTCTGTAAATAATATTTGTTTAGTTGACGGTCGTCCTCAAATGTTGAATTTGAAAGATCTGATTAAGTATTTTGTGGAATTCCGTCACGAAGTAGTTATCCGTCGAACTAAATTTGAATTAAAGAAAGCCGAAGATAGAGCGCACATTTTAGAAGGATTAATTATCGCTTCTGACAACATTGATGAAGTAATTGAAATCATTAAGGCTTCTTCAAGTCCTGATGACGCGCGTGAACGTTTAATTGCTAGATTTAGTTTGTCAGACCTACAATCACGTGCCATTGTAGATATGCGTCTTCGTCACTTAACTGGTCTAGAACAAGACAAACTGCGATCTGAGTTTGATGATTTAATGAAGTTAATTACTGATTTAAAAGATATTCTTGATCGCGTAGAGCGCAGAATGGAAATCATCAAAAATGAAATGTTAGATATCCGTGATAAATACGGTGACGAGCGTCGTTCGAGAATTGAATACTCTGCAAGCGAAATGCGAATGGAAGATTTGATCGCTGATGAAGAAGTTATTATTACTATTTCTCATGCTGGTTATATTAAACGGACAAGTTTAACAGAATTTAAAGTTCAAAACAGAGGTGGAATGGGATCGAAAGGTTCAACTACGCGAGATAAAGATTTCTTAGAGCATTTATTTGTTGCAACAAATCACAATTACTTATTGATCTTCACAGAAAAAGGTAGATGTTTCTGGATGCGTGTTTATGAAATTCCTGAAGGAAATAAAACTGCAAAAGGAAGAGCTATTCAGAACCTAATCAATATCCCTCAAGATGATAAGGTAAAGGCTTATGTGAAAGTTCAAGACTTGACAGATAAAGAATATGTAGATAATAACTTTATTATCATGTGTTCTAAGCAAGGTATTATTAAGAAAACATCATTGGCTTCTTATTCTCGTCCGCGTGCAAATGGGATCAATGCTATATCAATTCGTGAGAACGATGAATTATTAGAAGCTAAATTGACAAACGGTACAAATGAAATCATCTTAGCAACAAGCTCAGGTAGAGCGATTCGATTCAATGAATCAACAGTTCGACCAATGGGAAGAAATGCTTCTGGTGTGAAAGGTGTTACCATGTTAAATGATAAAGATGCAGTTGTAGGAATGATTTGCGCTGAAGATGTATTCTCGACAATCTTAGTTGTATCTGAAAAAGGTTATGGCAAACGTACTTATTTGAATGATCCAGAAGATAATGAACCAGTTTACAGAATCACTAATAGAGGTGGAAAAGGTGTCAAGACATTGAATATCACTGATAAGACTGGACCTTTAATGGCTATTAAGAATGTAACTGACGAAGAAGATTTAATGATCATAACGAAGTCTGGTATTACAATTCGTATGCACATTGATACAATTCGTACGATGGGACGCGCTGCACAGGGTGTCAGATTAATTAATCTTAAAGGAAGTGCAGAAATTGCAGCTATAGCTCGTGTTCCTCGTTCAGAAGATGAAGATGAAATCGAATTAGATGAAGATGGAAATCCGATTATACCAGAAAATGGAACGGATATTGAAAATGGCACGGATATTGAAAAAGACGAGTCTGAAAATCCAGATGTGGAATAATTAAAAAAATTCATCACAAAGAAAAAACAATGAAAAATAAAGTTGCTAAAACTAGTCTTATCGCAGGTGCATTAATCATTTCTGCAAGTACATTTGCTCAAAAGAAGAATGAAACCAGCGCTGCTGTAGAGTTTAAAAATAAATATCAAATGTCAATGGCGACAGGTGATGTGGAATCTGCGAAGAAAGCTTTGATTGCTGCAAAAGGATTTATTGATCTCGCAGCAGAGCATATTGAGACAAAGGAAAGTCCAAAAACACTTTTCTACAAAGGAGAAATTTATGCAAATTTCTTAATGTTGGGAATGCAAACGATGGACACCACTTTTATCAAATTAGTTGGTGAAGACGCTTTAGATGTGGCAATTGCAGCCTACAAAAAAGGGTTTGACGTAAGTGATAAGTTCGATGGAGAGATAAAAGATGCTGTTAATCAAAAGAAAGCACTTCTTGATCCTTATGCAAACATGATGTACAAAAACAATATGTTTAATGAGGCTGGAGAATTGTATATGACGCAAGCAGATTTCTCCAATGCAATTAGCGAATTAGACAGTACCTCTATCTTTAATGGTTCACTTTGTTTTGAAAAAGGAAGTGAGTTCATTAAAGCTGCCGAAGGTTATGAAAAATTAGCTAGAGTTGGATACAAAGGAACTACTACTTACGTTCTAGCATCAAGTGCTTACCGTAAAGGAGGAGACATAGAAAAAGCAAGAGCAATTGTTGCTGAAGGTCGAAAAGCACATCCATCTGATCGTGATTTGTTGTTAGAATTAGTAAATACTAATATTGATGCTGGTGATGCCGCAGGTGCAGAAGCAGCATTGAATGAAGCAATTACCAAAGATCCAAACAATCAGCAATTGCATTATACTATTGGAACAATTTATATTGATTTGAAAGAAAATGAAAAGGCTGAAAAAGCCTTGAACAAATCATTAGAAATTGATCCAGATTATGCAGATGCTTTATACCAATTAGGTGCTCACCTTGTAACTTGGGCTGGAGATACTAAAACTGCAGCAAATCAATTGAAATTTGGAGATCCAAACTACAATAAAATGCTTCAACAAGCTGATGATACATACAAAAGAGCACTAATCCCTCTAGAGAAGTACACTAGTATGAGACCTGAAGATTGTGATGTATTAAACATTTTATTTCAAATCCAAAAAAGTATTGGGGATTCTGAAAAAGCACTTGAATATAAGAGAAAAGTGGATAATCCTGCAGAACCAGTTGCTCCATACGGTAAAGCTGATGACACTAGTAGATTAACTCAAGGAGAATATACTATAATCTCATACACGTACAATTGTTACGCTGGCAAATTTATAAGAATAACTTTTACTAAAGGAAAAACTGGATGTTGGAAAAGGGAAGAATATCAGAGTTCGCCTTGTAAATAGGATTAATATTTATTATTCAAAAGCTGCATTCGTGCAGCTTTTTTTATGTTAAATTATTTTAGTCTCTCTGAAAATACTTTTTTAAACTTCTCAACCTTTGGTCGAACAACCGATTGACAATACATATTTTCTGGATGGAGTTCAAAATAATTGACGTGATAATCTTCCGCCTTATAAAAGTTGTTAATTGGTTCGATTAGTGTGACAATTTGCATCTCCCAAACTTCACGATCAGTCAGTTGTTGTTTAATTGTTTCTGCAGCAATTCGTTGCGCTTCATCGTGATAAAAAATAACGCTACGATATTGTGTGCCTATATCATTTCCTTGTCTATTTAGTTGCGTGGGATCGTGTACAAACCAAAAAACTTCTAATAACTCATCAAAAGAAATAAGTGCATCATCGTATTTAACTCTTGCCACTTCTGCGTGACCAGTATTCCCACCGCATACTTGCTCATAGGTTGGATTTAATGCTTTTCCTCCGGCATAACCAGGATAGACATCAATTACACCTTTAAGTTCTTTGTAACATGCCTCGATACACCAAAAACATCCAGCTCCTAATGTTGCTTCTTTAACCATGATTTTAAAATTTGAGATATTACATCAAAGATATTCTACTTTCTATTATGTAAAGCATTTATCAGCTTTTAACTAAGTAATAAACAGTATTTTTGCCAATATGTTTTCAGGTTACGGTAAAAATTTTTGGATCATTTGTGCTTCGATGTTGTTGTTCATGATCAGTTTCAACTTAATCATTCCTGAACTCAATCAATTCATCACCAACCTTGGAGGAGAAAATCAAAAAGGATTAATTATTTCTCTTTTCACAATTTCTGCTGGAATTTCGCGCCCTTTTTCCGGTAAACTTTCCGATAAAATCGGTCGAAAAAAAGTAATGATTTTCGGAATAATAGTTTGTTTCATTATTTCGATGTTATATCCACTTACACTTTCGGTTCTTTTCTTTTTAATTCTGCGTTTCCTTCATGGATTCAGTGCAGGATTCACTCCTACTGGCGCTACAGCCTTAATAACTGACATTCTACCTGCCAACAAAAGAGGACAAGGAATGGGGATTTGGGGAACATTTATTTCTCTCGGAATAGGAATCGGTTATTCGCTAGGTTCTATTATTTATGAAAATTTTGGCATGAACAATCTTTTCTTTATTTCCGCTGCAACCGCCGCTATATCTGCTGTATTATTTTTACAAGTTAAAGAAACCTTACCTGAACCAAAAAAATTTCAATTCAACTTTTTGAAAATTAAATGGAAGGATATTTTTGAACCTACCGTGCTTCCTGCAGCTATGGTGATGTTCTTGACCGCGCCTGCCTCTGGAATTATATTTGTTTTGACTCCCGATATGTCTGAATACCTCGGAATCAATAACAAAGGTTGGTTTTTTGGAATATATGTCATCTCCACAATCACTATCCGCCTTTTTACAGGAAAATTATCTGATACCATTGGTCGTCGCAAAACTTTATTAATTGGCACAAGTATTTTAGTTATAAGTATGTATTTAATAGGTTCATCAACTACCGTGACGGAATATACAACTGCTGCTTTGATATTTGGAATCGCAACTGGAATTTCTAGTCCGACAATATTTGCCTGGACAGCAGATCTCTCTCCTACTCACCGAAGAGGTGTTGGTTCGGGAACAATGTTTATAGCCTTAGAATTTGGAATAATGGCAGGCTCCATGTCAACAATGTACACTTATGACAACACAAAAAATACCTTATTTATAGGCTTCAGCATCGGAATAGTATTAGCAATGATTGCTATATTATATTTGATTTGGCATCTCTATAGAAGACAATCGCAAACATAGATTCAGACACGTAAATATTTCCGAATTAAATAATGTCCTACATAAATTAAGGGTGTTAAGGAAATTGCAATCACAATTTTCAAAACATAGTTTGTTGGAGCAATGGACATATAATCTGAAAAACTCATGTTTCCAGGTAAAACAAACGCGATATATAATACAACATACGTATCAATTAATTGCGAAACCAAGGTGCTTCCAGTACTTCTCATCCAAATAAATCTGTTACCTGTTTTTGATTTTATAAAGTGAAAGACAAAAACATCTAATAATTGTGAAAGTAGAAAAGCCGAGATACTTCCGATAATGACCATTTGTGCTTGTCCAAAAACCGCATTAAATTGCGTATTCGTTGCTAACGAGGAACCGCTAATTTCCTTCGCTGGTAATGCCATAGCAAATGTCACAATAATGAAACAAAAGGCAATCATCACAGCGGTAATCCAAGACAATCTTCTTACAGCCTTTTCACCATAAAACTCATTTAACAAATCAGTCAATAAAAAGACAATTGGCCATGGTAAAACACCAACAATTGTTGTGAATGGTCCAAGATTTTTTCCAAAAAAATCAAACTGTAAAGGAATATCAATAAGCTTGTTAGAAATGAGTTCAGCAGTTATTGCACAGGTAATAAATAGTCCTGATAGAAAAACAAACAACCAAATTCTTCGTTCATTTTCAATACCATTTATTTCGGATAAATTCACTTTTTGTTCTTTAGTAATTCGTCTAATTTAAACAAAAAAGATAGAAAGAAGTTTACTCTTCCACACCGTAATCCAAACGTTTTGCCTTTAAAAATCGTGGAATATAATATTTACTTGTTAAGAAATTATCGATTACAACTCCTCTTGAAGTTGAGGAATGAATGAATTTAATTACGCCTGGTGAAACCTCCACAACCATTGCAACATGGCCTATTTGAGTCGAATTAACATTTCTTCCCTTGAAAAACATTAAATCACCTGGTCTCAAATCAGAAATTTTAACGGTTCTTCCAAACTCTGCAAGTCCATAACTTGTTCTTGTTAAACTAAAGCCAAAATTACCCATTACGTAGTAAATAAATCCTGAGCAATCGAAACCAGAAGGAGTTGATCCAGCATAATGATAGGGCGTTCCTAAAAATTTCTTTGCAAAAGAAATTATCTCGTCAACGTGCTTACTATTCTTAGGAATCGAATCTTGTTTAACAATAGAATCATTTATAACGACCTGCAAAGAATCTGGAGTAACTACTTGTGTTACTCCTATTAAAGGAAATAACACTCCAATAATTAACGAAAAAATAGACTTGATAATAATTCCTTGCATTGCGATTGTAAAATTATAACTATTTTCGGGAATATTTCAAACCTTTTTCAGGTGCAAATCGAGATCGAAAAACTAACCAAGCTCTATTATACTATTGGAGAAGTCGCAGACATGTTCAGTGTCAATGCTTCTTTGTTACGTTTTTGGGAAAAAGAATTTGTTATTATTCAGCCAAAGAAAAACAAAAAAGGAAATCGACTATTTACAACTAAAGACATTGAAAATTTCAACAAAATCTATTATTTAGTTAAAATCAATGGCTATACCTTGGACGGAGCAAAGAAGGCTTTGAAGAACAAAAATTCCATTCAAGAAGAAACGCTAGTATCAAATAACAATAGCTTTATAATTACAAAATTAGATGAAATCAAAAAACGTCTTCTAAAGCTAAAAGATTAAACTATTTTTGTTTTTTAACTTTTAATATTCGCACCATTCCTTCATTTTCATGGTACATCATACAAACCATTCTTCCATCCATTTCTGGACAATTCGATTCTAATTTATAACTTACTTGAACCTTGTCACCTTCATTGAAATCACTTAACTTATTGATATTACATACCAAAAAATCCTTTTCTAGAATTCGAATATATGTTCCAGTACAATCTCTAGTGACGCTTGCCTCTGCCCCATTTCTCTTCGTACAAGACATGGTTAGTACAGCTAAAAATAGTATGATAAGGGAATTTTTCATTTGATAAATTTAGGTTTTCTCTCTCAAAGATAATGTCCACAATGTCAATTCTCGAAATATTCTGTTACTTTTAAATAATATCGACTTATTCAGTGTGTAAAAGAGATGTAAATGCGGTTCGTATTCATTTTTCTAGTTTTAGCAGCACTGACAGGATGTGAAAATCATTCTGTCAGTTCATTTTTTGGACAAATCTCACCAAGCGAAAATCAGTTATCCAATCGCATAGATACTGCTGGAATGACCATATCAAAGCGATTCAATGTGCCAGATGGATATGAACGAGTAGCTTTGGATTCAACTTCTTTTGGTTTTTATCTTCGAAATTTCCCCTTAAACCCTACGGATTATTTAGTGCATTATTTTGATGGTAGAGAAAAAACAAAGCAAAATGTTTATTGCTCAGTATTAAAACAAGAAATTGATCCAGTTGATTTACAGCAGTGTGCAGATGCAGTGATGCGATTGAGAGGGGAATATCTATTTGAACAAAGACGCTACAAAGAAATTCATTTTAATTTTGTATCTGATAATAAGCCACATTATTTTAAAGAATATGCCAATGGGGATTTTTCGTACAAAAAATTTCGATCGTACATGAAATACATATTTTCATATGCCAATACAGGTTCACTTAAAAAAGAATTAACACCAGTCTCATCTATAAATGAAATTCAACCTGGCGATGTATTTATTCAGTCAGGAAATCCTTATGGTCATGCTATAATTGTTATGGATGTAGCGATTTCACCAGATGGTTCCAAATTATTTTTATTGGCTCAAAGTTACATGCCCGCACAAGAAACGCAAATTTTGATTAATCCGCTTGATTCTCAACTTTCTCCTTGGTATGAAGCCAAGGAAGGAGAATTGATTACACCTGAATGGAAATTTAATTCAAGTGATTTAAGACGCTTCAATACCAATTAATAGTTGATCCTCGACAGAAATTCCATTGTATCAACACCATCTGCAAAATCACTTAATTTGGGACATTGCGCTTCGCCAAAAGGAATAAAATCTCTTCCAACGATTGCTTGAATCTTGTCTTTATTCTCTACTAAGTAATTCTCCAGCTCACTTTGATTCGCATAATATTGATAATGAAGCATTGCTAAAGGTGAAAAAAGATCTTTACTCTCTCTTAATAATACGAAATTATTATCTAACACATTCTGTAAATTCATCATCATAATCGCACGATTGTAGTCGTAATTATTCGCGTATTTATGATGATTAATAATGTCTCCTAAGGTGTAAAAAGCTTCAAATAAACGATTCACATCAAAACCTGTAGGAATTAGTACATGAGAAACATTCCGACAACCTAAACCGAAATAGGCGAAGATATCTTTACCTAAATTCACTAATTCTTCTGGAGTTTCTTCACCTGTTAATACAGCCAAAGATGTTCTATTAGATCTAAAAACATGCGGATAACGTCCAAAATATTGCTCAAAGTAACGTGTTGAATTATCGTTACCTGTTGCAATTACAGCATCAATTTGTCCCATTTTAGCTTCAGAGAATTCTATTCTTTTTTCTAAATCAGGAACGAATTGTACTAAACACTTAGAAAAGGCTGGCAATAGGGTTTTATCATTACTGCTTAATTTACAAACAGCTGAATTTCCTGAAAGTAACACACAAATGAAATCATGAAACCCCACAAGAGGAATATTCCCTGCCATGATAACACCTACTCTTTTGGGTTTTGTCGCATAAGAATAAATCTTCAACCACTCTTCCAATTGCTCTTCATTCAATTGAGAACCTAAAGCAGATAGTGCTTGCCGAACATTATCTGTGGTAAACCAACCATTAAAATATTGCTGACGAAGTATTAACTCATTGATAGAATTGTATTCTTCTTCTGTTAAACCAATAGAATAATCTACCCATTCTTTATTCTCACCAAGTGAAACCATCAACTTACCAAGTTGACATAGACCTTTAATAATTGTATTTCTTTCCACATTGCAAAGGTAAATAACACAATGAATATTGAATGAAAAAATAATTTTAAGAAAAATGAACCTTTCGTTTGCTAAAGCGTTGCTATATTTGTAATCTAAAACAAAAGAATATTGTCATGGCGATAATGATTACCGATGAATGCATTAACTGTGGGGCTTGTGAGCCGGAATGTCCAAATAATGCTATTTACGAAGGTGGAGCAGAATGGAAATACTCGGATGGAACGACCTTAAAAGGAATTATTACGACGCTAGATGGTGAAGATATTTTAGCCGATAAGCCTTTTGAGCCAGTAGATATGGACGTTTATTTCATTGCACATGATAAATGTACAGAATGTGTTGGTTTCCATGATGAGCCACAGTGCGCAGCAGTTTGTCCTGTTGACTGTTGTGTTGATGATCCAAATTACCGTGAAACCGAGGATGAATTGTTAGCGAAGAAAAGCTTCTTACATTTGTAAAAAGAGGTTCAATCATCCATCTTTCGAATAGGGTATAAACTTGGATTTACGTCAGGTGTAATTGGTTCTTCGATTGGAAGTTCAGAATTTACTTTTTCTTTTATTGATTGAATTTCAGTTAAAAAAACTTCTTTGTTTCGTCCTCCAATTAAACGTCCAATTTCCTTTCCTTCAGGATTTAAAAACAAGAGTGTTGGATAAGCATTGATTTTATAATCATACTTTTCTAATTTACCTTCAAGACTTGCCGCGTTTGATCGAACAGATATAAAATGCTCATTTATAAAAGCACTTACCTTTGGATCGGTAAAAACATCATTTTCCATTATTTTACACGGAGGACAAGTTGTTGAATAAAAGTCAATAAAGACCATTTTATTTTCTTTTTGAGCCAACGTTATCGCTTGTTTAATTGTTAGATTTTTAAAATCAATGTTTGAAAAAGATAAAAAACTCATTGACACAAAACATACCGCTACAACTCTCTGAATGAATTTCATAATTTCCAATTTCAAGGCAATAGCCAAATATTGTTCCAAAAAAAAGTCTAGACTTTCATCTAGACTTTTTTGCTCAAATTATTAATATTCATTACTAGTAAGCTGCGAAGATTTTATAATCGAACTCAGTTTAATAACTTGTAGTTACTCCAATTGGTTTTTTGTAGTCGTAACCATCATAAATTAAAGTTCCGCCATTCTTTTTCGCTAATTTCTTAATATAACGAGTTCCGCCTTTACCACCTTTTTTTGTTAGGTTCATGTAAATTCCTTTACCCATCTTTCCTCCAGAAAAATAACCTTCGAAAGTACCGTTTCCTTTTACTTTTGCAACACCATATCCGCTTTGACAGTTTCCGTACATACAACCATTCTCAACACCGACTGTTGGTTTTAATTCAGCTTCAAAACAGAATCCATATGAAGTGTAACGGTAAAAATCATCGTATTTGATATATACAAAGCCATCATCTCCCCAGTTTTCACCCCAAGAATTAACGACAGTAAAGCATCCACCTAATTTTTCGTCGTCATATCCAACGACTGCCATTGCATGACCACCTCTTAAATCATTGCTGTTATTTGAAACAAAAACGCCATCAGATCCAACACTGAAAAATGTAATTGGCAAATTCATACCGAAAAGTACAGGATGATTTAGTGATAAGGCATAACAAACAGATTCAATTGTCTCATCTCGATCGGTGTACATGTTAAACAAACGATAGTAATCTGTGAAATCAACTAATGCATTTGTTCTTTCCCAATTTGGAATATTTCCGCAAGAAGTTTCATCAATTTCTTTTCTTTTCGTGTCATTGTTAACGATGAATTCGCAAGCGTCATCTAAATATGTTCCATCAACACACTCCTTATAATCGCCACCTTCTTCTGGAATAATATTCATATAAGTGTATAATGGATCATAAACCCATGCGCTAATATCATTTCGATTCATCCTACTAGTTAAAATCGCAAACTCCATTGATGCAACATTGTATGTGGATGCCCATCCAACACAAGTGCCCATATCTCCTTGGTCACCAATTTTTGGTACGTAACTTTTCAACGAAACTCTTTTTGGTAAATTATCGCCAAATCCTAATGGTTTTTCAATCATAGGAACTGCTTTATAAGCAGCATCATCGAACAAAAGACCTGTCTTTCGTATCTGCGCATTATATGCGCTTGTGCTCACAATTAGAAGAGCAACAACTAAACTTGTTTTTTTCATGTGGTTGATTATTTGTGGTAAAAAATTTAATTTATTGTATATAAAACCCATTTATCAATGCATTTTTCTTGATTTAGAAAAACCATCATTTTATTTTTTGGAAATAAGTATATAAAGCCTTGGCGAGATGCCATGATTACTTCAGGAAAACCATAAGCTTCAATTAATTGTCGCTCAGTGGATCCTACTTTAGTGCCTTTGACCATTTTGCCAGCGTAATTTGCTTTTGTTGAGTGGAAAACGATTCCTTCACCTGATTTTGCGCTGATCATCATTATTACCGAAGAATCTCTTAAGCCACAAAGCAAGGAATTGTTTCTTGAATACAAGATTTCTTCTTTTACCGCTTGAATATTGTCAAAATCACGAATTCCTTCAATTCTTTCAACTTGTGGACGTGTAGTTTGTGGTGAGGCTACTGCAGCTAAATCCTCATCTTCCCAACCAATTGGTCGACCTTTTGATTTAATTTGGCTTAGGTCACCACCACTAATAATATTTTTATTGTAAATCGCTAAATCATGTCCTTTTGAGCTTAGTTCATTTAACAAGCTTTCAGTTAACGTTTTGTCTCCTTCCGGATTTTGGTGATTCAATATGGCTAAAACTAATTTTGCATTGTCTTCAACATTTTTTCGGCCTTCGGCTTTTGCATATTTTGATGCATATTTAAGACTTATTTCTGCTTCATCGTAAATTTTGAGCACTGTTTGGGCACACGCTAAATTCAAATAACCAGTAGAATATGTTTTATCAAAACGGGTTGCTTGCTCAAATTTTTCTTTTGCCTTCTCAAATAATTGAATAGCGGCATCACCCATTCCTTTAGATCCTCCTCCTCTAATTCTGCTTTCAAGATCAATTTCAACTGGATATATGTATGAAATATCTTCTCCTACTTCTTCAATACCTTTTAGAAAATAGGCTACACCCAAATTATTGTAAATCTCTCGACTGTGAAAACCTTTGCCAATTACAAATTCGTAACATTGTATTGTTACATCATATTCCTTTAAAAGCATAGCGTAATTACCAGCTTCGAAAACCTTGATATAAGAAGATACAATTGAATCTTGTTTCTGT
>Ga0105050_10000915_pt1 | contig 45093 bp, 39 predicted proteins | sample FRY01_FD_78088 | JGI IMG/M metagenome (GOLD analysis project Ga0105050, IMG submission 78088) | Freshwater microbial communities from Lake Fryxell liftoff mats and glacier meltwater in Antarctica - FRY-01 | ecosystem: Environmental > Aquatic > Freshwater > Ice > Glacier meltwater ...
GCCGACGACACCGCCGCATAGACTGCAAACGGCGCAAACCACATCACCATCATCGTCACTTTCAGCATCACGTAGGACACACCTTCCAGCGCATCCACGAGCGCAGTGGCCGGTTTACCGACGGCTGCACAACCAACGCCGAAAAACACGGAAAACACGACAATCTGCAGGATTTCATTGCGGGCCATGCCGTCGACGATGCTGGTTGGCACAAGATGCAGGAGGAATTCCTGGAAGGTCAGTGCAGAGGCTGTGATGCCGCTCGTGGTACCGGCATCCGGCAATTCGATACCCAGATTGACGCCTGGCTCAAAGAAGTTGACGAGCACCAGGCCCAGGGACAGGGACACCAGGGAAGCGCCGACAAACCAGGCCATCGCCTTGATGCCGATCCGTCCCACCGCCTCGACTTCACCCATTTTGGCGATGCCGACCACCAGCGTGGCAAACACCAGCGGCGCGATCACCATTTTGATGAGCCGCAAAAACAGCGAGGTGACCATGCCGCAGACTTCGATCCAGGTTGCCGGATCGATCGACAGTGCCCGCAGTATGAGGCCACTGGCAATCGCCACAACCAGTGCGATGAGGATCCAGCGGGTCAGGGAGTTGCTCGCGTTCATGGGGGGTCCTGCTCAGGGGTGGCGTCAGTATCCTTGTTCGGGGTAGGTCGCACTACTCTTGTCGGACACCCTTGCCGGCCGGCGTGCCTTTTGTCTTCCATCCATGCCTGAAGCGCACGTGCCCGCGCCTCCCCGTTGTCTTCATGGAGTTGGGTGAGTACCGTCTTGCCAGGGACCAGTCACAGGCGATGTCTGGCGATCAGCGCAAATGTGCAACAGCTTGTTGAGCAAGCCCCAGCGACTGGTCAATGCGGGTTCGCAACTCTGGCAGATCAATGCCTTCGCTGCTTTTTTTGCCCTCCATGTAACGTGCATATACACCATGAATGATGGCAGCCGACTTCCAGCGGTTGAACCCGATGTAATAATCCAGTCGCGACAGGTCCCGCCCGGTGCGGGTTGCATAACGATCTTTGAGCTGCGTCCTGGCTGGAAAGCCCGGCACTCCCAATGCCGCTGTCGCCGGTGGCGCAGTCGTGTCGGTCGGATCCGGCCATGGATTCAGCGCATAGGCCAGATCAGCCAAGGGGTCGCCCAGGGTGGAAATTTCCCAATCAACAACGGCAGCGACGGCGCCATCCGGGCCGATCAGCACGTTATGCACGCCGTAGTCACCATGCACTATCCGTGCAGGCCCCTGATCAGGCAGGTTGGCCAGAAAAAACTCCTGCAAAGAATGGGCGCGCGGATCATCGTATTGCGCACCGGCTACGGACGCCGTCCACGAGCGATACCAGGTTTTCAATTGCCGGCCCACATAACTGTCGGCTTTGCCAAGATCGCCGAGTCCAACCGCATTCGGATCGACACTGTGCAGGTCAGCCAGTACATCGATGAACGAAAACGCCATCCCCTGTCGCAACGACTCAGGCACCCATTTGCGCGTGTCATCCGAGTTGTAGAGGGGATGTCCGTTGATGTGCCCCATGACATAAAAAAGCGCGCCGGTGACCGAAGTATCACTGCAGAATCCCAGCGCGGCAGGCACCGGTACGGATGTTTTTCCAAGCGCCGAGATCAATGACCACTCCCGTGCCATGTCGTGCGCCTTGGGCAACAACTCTCCCATCGGCGGACGTCGAATCACTGCCTTGTTACCGCGGCTGTCTTCCAGCATGTACGTGAGGTTCGAGTGGCCGCCTTCCAGTTTGGTCCAGCGCAGTGGCGGTACAAGGCCGGGAACATGCGTACTCATCCATCTTTCAACGTTGGAAATGTCGTAGCCTGGCAAGCCTGTATCGTTCATGCGGTTGTGCTCACACCGGGATAACTGGGATTGGTTCGCTTGCGAATCTTACCTTTTGCTGCTTGCAAGATGTCACTGCGCCGGGAGTTTGAACGCATGAAGCCCATCACCACGCGCCGTCCCGAGCCCGCCGTGTCCACCTGCAGCAACCACGACAAACTGCTCGCCATCAATCTCATAGCTGATCGGCGTGGCATTGGCTGACGTCGGCAGGCGCGCCTTCCAGAGTTCCTTGCCGTCTTTCACGTCAAAGGCTCGAAATGCATGTTCAGCAGCCGCACCGATAAAAATCAGGCCGCTGGCCGTGACCAGTGGACCACCGATATTCGGCATGCCCCATTCGAAGTTCGGGACGATGGCCGGAGCCAGATCCTCAACTGTGCCCAGGGGCCGCTCCCACAGGATGGTCGACGTACGCAGATCGACGGCAACGAGTTTTCCCCACGGCGGTTGTGTGCACGGCAGGCCGAGTGGCGACAGGAAAATCCGGCGTGCCATCAGGTAAGGTGTCCCCTGCATGCGTGCCAGATCCCAACCTTCGAGCTCACCGGAATCAATCATCGCCTGCGCGGATTCACGGGGAATGAGTCGCACGAGACCAGGCAACTGATTGACGTTGGCAATGGCAATCTGCCGCTCCGGGTCAATGGCTACCCCACCCCAGTTGATGCCGCCAGCCCAGCCCGGATTCATGATCGAACCCTGCAGCGATGGCGGCGTGAAGATGCCTTCCGTGCGCAGACTGGTGAGCAGGTCCGCGCAGGCCAGCCGATCAAAATATACCAACCCGAAGGCATCCTGCGCAGTCAGTGCCTTCTGCGATACCAGTGCCGGGATGGATGAAAAGGGCTGCGTCGGCGACAGACGTTCGCCACGAACATCGGAAGCCGGCACGGCACGTTCTTCCATGCCATGGATGGGTACACCATCATTGCGCCGAAAGCTGAACAACATGCCGGTCTTGGTGGCGACCACCACCGCAGGAACACGCTCACCTTTGACGTCCAGTTCCACCAGCACCGGCTGCGCCGGTACGTCGTAGTCCCACACATCGTGATGGACTAGCTGCTGATGCCACACCACCTGTCCGGTCTGCGCGTTCAGCGCCACGATGGAATTGGCATACCGATTGTCGCCCAGTCGCTCACCGCCATAGAAGTCCGGGCTCGGCGATGAAGTGGGTACAAATACCAGACCAAGGGGGACATCGATTGACAAAGGTGCCCACGCATTGGCCGCCCCGGTACGACTGGCGCTCTCCCCTTCCCAGGTTGAACTTGCCGGGTCATCGGGCTGCCGTGGAATCGGGTCGAAGCGCCAGACCTCCTTCCCTGTTTGTGCGTTGATCGCCCGCACCAGACCGCGTTCCAGTGCCACCGCGCGATTGTCGCCGATCGCCGAACCGACAATGAGCAGGTCGCCATACACCACCGGTGGCGACGTGATGCCGTAGTCCCCGAGCCCGAGTTCGATGTCTGCCTGCGCAGGCAGTGCACTCGCCCGCAGGTCCGCAACGCCCGCCTTGCCAAAGTCAGTACACGCTCTGCCGGTCAGCGCATCGAGCGCAGCCATGGTTCCCACACGGGTGGGCAGAAATACCCTGTGCGAACACAGGACATCGCTACTGCTACTGACAGTTGCACCTGCAGCGTGCCAGAGCGTGACCCCTCGCGAGGCATGTTCGGAGTAGTCCGTATCCTTCCTTGGAATCCGTGCGTCGAAACGCCAGAGCTCCCTGCCAGTAGCTGCATCGATGGCAATCGCAAGCCCCCCGCTGGTGCTGAAAAAGAGCGATTGGTTCCAGAGTACGGGCGAAGTCTGGAAGCTGTACTCCTTGTTCTGGAATCCTTCACCAAAATCGCCGGTGTGGAAGGTCCACGCCTCGACCAGGGTATGCACGTTGGCGGGTGTGATCTGTTGCAGGGAAACGTGTTTGGTACCGCCAATGCCACCGTAGGCTTCGGCAGCCAGACCTGGATTCGAAACCCCGATCAGTATGAGCGCCAGCAACCTGAAAACTCTGGAACGGCCTTCCTTGCCAGGCACGTGCTCGGAGCTCAATCCTTCACCGCTCTGTGGGCCGCGGTCTGATACCCCGAGTATCTCGGCTGATCGATTGACGCCTGATTGACGACGGTCTGTCTGAGGTGATCGGTGAGTGACTGGTCATCGAGACTGATGGACCCTGTGCGCAATCGCTCAGCCAGAGCACTGCGCAGTTCCAGCAACGATCCTGAACGACCCAGCAATGCCTGCAGCCGGGCGAGTTCTTCTGCACGATGGGTTGAACCGATCGCCAGATCCCGCAGCACGATATCCAGGGAGTTGCCAGCGACACGGGCAAGAAAGTTGGTGCGTCCCTGCGTAGCCTTCATCACATCCCCATGCAGGAAGTCACGGACGCTGCCGAGCAGCTCATCGAGCCGTGGCATGTCGCCGTCGTTTGCAGGCGTGCCTTCGAGCAGGCGCACCGGACCGGGAATCAGCAGGTTCACACAGTCCACCTGACATTCCGACGAACGTCGACCGATACCGGGCCGCTCAACGGTCTTGTCAGGGCCGGATCGATAGTGTTCGGCCATGCCGAGGCAGCCGATGGCCCACCAGAACGAACCAAACACTTCCCAGAATTTCACGTGTTGTGGATCAACCGGTTTGCCCGAGACACTTTCATAGCCGGCAAACAGATCCCTGTATTCACCAAAACCGCCTACCGGCAATTCAGTGCGACCAAAACGCCACGAATTGGTACAGATCCAGCCCAGGTCGCGCATCGGATCGCCGATATGCGCCACCTCCCAATCGAGCACGGCCACGATCCCGTCTGGATTGAACATGATGTTGCCGTTGCGGAAATCGTTGTGCACCAGCGCGGGTTGCGTGGTCTCGGGCAGATGTGTGAGCAACCAGCGTGCGGCATAGTCGATCATAGGTTGAGGCGTGCCGAGCAGCTGGTAGCGATCCCAGGTCTGACGCACAAACTCTTCCGCCGTCAGGCGGCCAAGTCGCTCTGACAAACCGGTAGCCACAAAGTCGACGCTGTGAATGCGTGCCAGTGTCTGGCCGCACAGAAAAGCCAGCCGCGGACGAATGGCATCAAACTCGGGCGCCTTGACGATTCGTGCGCCGAGGGCTTCACCTTCCAGCCATTCCATGATGAAACCATCGCCTAGACCATCGGCATCCGTCAACACGTGACGAACCTCCGGTTCCGGCACACCGGCATCCCGTGCCACCTGCATCAGCAGGGCCTCCGTCGCAAGGCCAGGGTGCTGCGCCACCGTTGCCACCTTGATGCCCCCCGGTGCGCGGCGCATGCAGAGTTTCTGCTCACCGGCGTCGGTAGCCATGACGATGCGATAGGTTTCCTGGCTGGCGCCTCCCGACAAGCGCTCACACGTGTTGAGATCGCGGAATTCTGCGATCTCACGTGCCAGTACCGCTTTCAGGAGTGACTGGAATTCACTCATGCGCATACCCTTGGTGTTGGTGAAGAGCAACGATCTCTTACCTGTTCGCGGTCGGAGACCGCTCCTGCGATCCGACCAACCTTGTGGGAGCGATCTCCCGATCGCGAACCCATGTGGCGGTCTACCGAGCTTTATTCCCTGACGCCCTTCGGAGCCCGCTGCTTCATGAAGCCGAACATGTAGCCGGCAATACGCCGCATCTGGATTTCCTCGGAGCCTTCGGTGATGCGGTAACGGCGATGATGGCGATAGATGTGCTCAAACGGCTTGTGCCTTGAGTAACCCAATCCACCGTGCACCTGCATCGCGCGGTCGGCCGCTTCGCAGCACAACCGGTTTGCCCAGTAGTTGCACATCGAGACCTTGTCCGAGACCGTGAAAGCGCCGTAGGTATCCATCTGCCACGCAGTCTTGTGAATCAGCGCGCGAATCATCTCGCACTGGGTCTGCAGTTCCACGAGCGGGAACTGGATGGCCTGGTTGGTGGACAGTGGCTTGCCAAAGGGTTTGCGATTTTTTGCGTATTCCACACTCTCGTTGATGCAGAACTGTGCCGCACCAAGGCTTGAAGCAGCCTGGCGAATGCGGTTTTCATTGAAAAAATGCTGAACGATCTGCAGGCCGCGGCCTTCACCACCAAAGATCGAAGAATGTGGCACCCGTACGTCCTTCAGTGAAATACGTCCATGGTCGGTTGGCATGTTGAAAGTCCAGAGCATCTCCTCGACCTTGAAGCCTTCGGCGTTGGTCGGAGTCAGAAATGCCGTGATGCCTTCGCCATCACCTGGCTTGCCGCTGGTGCGCGCCATGATCATGTCGTACTTGGCCTTGTGAATACCTGTGTTCCAGGTCTTGGCGCCGTTGATCACCCACTCGTCACCATCCTTGTGCGCGTTGGTTTCCATGTGGGTAGCATCGGAGCCGTGATCCGGCTCGGTGATTCCGAAGGCAAAGCCACGACGGCCTTCCGCCATGTCTTCGATCCACTCTTTTTTCTGCTCTTCCGTGCCGTACAGAATCATCAGCATGAGGCCGACATTGTTGCCGACGATGGAGTGTTCGTTCTGCAGATCGTTGTGCAGACCAAGCCCCTTGCTGGCGAAGTGTTCGCGAATCACTGCCATGTCGAGGTTGCTGCCCGCTTTGCCGCCGTACTCCACCGGCTGCGCATACCGGAAGTGACCTGCCTTGTCGGCGATGCGCTTCACCCGGTGCAGCAGTTCTTCCCAATCTTCGGTGGGCAAGCCACCCTTGTCCCAGTCGGTGCGTGCATCTTCCCGTCGATGGTCGAAAAACCGGATGTTGTCATCGGCGTTTTCGATTGGCTTGATCTCGCGCTCGATGAATTCATCCAGTTCCTTCAGATAGTTCTGAAGTCTTTCCGGAATATCAAAGTTCATGGTCTTCCCCCAGTAGATTGAATCTGCATCATAGGGCGAGCCGATGGAGTTTGACCAGCCGATGACCTGGCGGGGGACTCGTTTTGCTGATCGTGTGGGAGCGGTCTCTGACCGCGATCGGATACCAGGATTGAGTGCATTCGCGATCAGGAGATCGCTCCCACAAGGCTGAGCAGGTGCTGGGAGTGGCCTCCCACAAGGCTGAACAGATTGCGGGAGCGGTCTCCGACCGCGAACAGCCACCCGCAAGACTGCGCCTGCCTCATCGCACTTGCACGAAACCTCCCAAGGGGCAAGCATGGTGTCATCCATGAGGGAGTGAGTCGCTCTTGAGCCTGGGCATCCAGAGCAAGCGTTATCTGCTGATCAGCATCGGCGCCGTGAGTCTGGTACTCGGGTTGATCGGCATCGTTGTGCCACTGCTCCCGACCACACCCTTTCTGCTGCTGTCCGCAGTCTGCTTTGCGAACAGTTCACCACGATTGCATGCATGGCTGATTGATCACCCGCAATTTGGTCCACCCATCAAGGCATGGCAGCAACATCACGCCATTGCTCGCCCGGCGAAGGTGCTCGGCAGTGTCAGTATGGGTGTCATGCTGCTCGCCGGATGGTGGTTTGGTTTACCACCCTGGATACTCGGTGTGCAGGCCGCTGCGTTGGCAGGCGTTTCACTCTTTCTGTGGACCAGACCCGAACCACCGACCGCTGACTGAACACTGCCGCTTGCCACCTCCCGCAATTCGCGATTGCGAGGTGGACTCCCCTCCTCTACCCTCGCCTTTTCTGCCCAGGCTGTCTCCACGTGTTCGAACACCCCGCTCGCCGCCGCATCTTTCTCATGCGTCATGCCGAAGCCGCTTATGTCCATGCCGATGGCAGCATGGTGCCGGATGAACGCATCGTGCCGTTGTCCGAACGTGGACGAACACAAGCTGCGAGGCAGGCGCAAGCGCTGACTTCGATCAGCTTCGACCGCGCCATCTGTTCGTCCCTGCCGCGTACACAGGAAACGGCGCGCATCGTGCTCGACGATCGGCAGGGCATCACACTGGAGCCGATCTCCGCGCTTCAAGAAGTGAAACCGGGTTGGCAGACAGTGATCGAAACACTTTCGCCAGCAGAAAAACGTGACTGGGTAGCCCGCATCGCCAACCCGTGGATCGATGCGCACGATCCGAATGCCCGTTTCATCGGTGGTGAAACGTTTGGCGAATTCGAAGCCAGGGTGCTTCCAGCCTGGGCGAAGGTCCTCGCGGATGATTCGTGGACTACCTTGTTGGCCGTGCTGCACGGCGCCGTCAACAGGTTGCTCATCCACCACATGATGAAGATGCCGTGGGGTAGTGTCGGCATCGAGCAGGACAACGCCTGCATCAACGTGATCGACGTCGACACCGCGCCGCAACATCGTGTCCTCCTGCGCATGCTGAACTTCACCAGCTACAACCCGGCCAAGGAAGGGTTATGGCTGACGACGATGGAAGAAGCGGCGGCGAGGATTGCGAAGAATCTGACCAGGAATTGACCTGTGCCTGAGACCTGTGCCTGAGACCTGTGCCTGAGACCGTGCCCGAGACCGTGCCTGAGATAGTGACGGTGCATTTTGTGGATCGCAGATCGCGACTTCAGCCGTTTCACGAAACTTGCCGCGCCGTCCTCTGATCACTGCGTAGTGATGGCGACTGGACCCCGGCAGAACGCCACAGTCTGGCAAGGATCTGTGAACTGAATCCCATTGCTCCGGTGAACCTGCCCATATCATGGCGGTGACCAGTTCCAAGGATTGAACTTCATGAAACAAACCCATTTGACCCGCCGTCTTGAAGGACGACTGTTTGCCGAGGCAGGTACCATGTTCATGGTCCTTGATGCAGACGATCACTCCGGTACCGCCCGGGTCAGTTGTAGTCTGGATGGTGAACAGCAGGTGGTCGAGATGCCGCTCGCGGAGGTCGTGCGCCGGATCAGCACCGCCAGCACACTGATTCTCGACAACATGAACAGCCCGGAATCCCTGCGCAGAATTACCCGCCAGGGCGACAACTGGTACTTTGCTTCGCGGGAAGGATCGATCGGACCCTACCTGTCGAAGGCCGACGCCGCCCAGAATCTTTGCCGATACATCCTGGCGATGCAGACCACACCACCTCTGGAGCTGCCAGCCACCGCGTCGATTTCCGTTGACACACTGGCGTGTGCACCCACGAGTCGGCGGTCACGCGATCAACTGCCGCAGATGAAGATCGCGGCGGGTTGAGGCGTTTGACTTTCCTGAAGATCCTCTGAACGCTTCGCGTTCCGAGCCCAATGCGGTAAAAAGAGGCCAGCGTTTTACGCTGGAAAATGGTGGTGCATCCATGTACCACTCATGTACCACTCATGTACCACTCATGTACCACTCATGTACCACTCCTGTACCACTCTTGTACCACTGGGGAAACTGCGCTTGAGCAGAGTTTTCCTGACAGACTGAAGCGGCCACCGCTACTCCACGGTCACGCTCTTGGCGAGGTTTCTAGGCTTGTCCACATCACAGCCTCGCGCCAGCGCGGCGTGATAAGCGAAAAACTGCAGCGGAATCAGCATGAGAATCGGATCCAGCAGCGGGTGACTGCGCGGAACCCGGATGTAATCATCAACATCCGCTGCCAGCACCTCACTCTGTCCAATGGCCAGGACAGGTCCCTTTCGAGCCTTGATCTCAGCGATGCTGGACAGGTTTTTCGCCAGAAGATCATCGTCAGGAACCAGCGCTATGGTCGGTGTCCTGGGATCGATGAGCGCCAGTGGCCCATGTTTGAGCTCAGACGCCGGATAGGCTTCGGCATGAATGTACGAGATCTCCTTGAGCTTGAGCGCACCTTCACGGGCGAGCCCAAAACCTTCGCATCGACCGATGAAGTAGGCTCGATCAAATTGCGCGTACCGGGTCGCCACTTCGGCAAATTCAGCGGCCCGATCAATCAGCCCCTGCACCTGGTCAGGCAGTGCTTCCAGCGCCTGGATGATTCGTTTTCCTGCAGCAGGCGACACGTCTCGCATACGCCCGAGGTGCAGAGCCAGCAGCGCAAACGCAGCCAGTGTGTTGGTGAATGTTTTGGTGGAGACGACAGCCACCTCCGGTCCGGCATGCAGGTAGATGCCCGCACCACACTGACGTGCGATGCTGCTGCCCACAACGTTGACCATGCCGAGCACGGTGCCACCTTTACGCTGGATTTCCTGCACGGCGGCCAGCGTGTCATAGGTTTCGCCGGACTGACTGACAGCAAAATACAGGGTATCGGGTTCGATGATCGGATCGCGATAGCGGAATTCTGCTGCCGACTCTGCATCAGCCGGCAGACGCGCCAGTCGTTCGATCATCGACGCTCCAATGGTTGCCGACAGATAGGCGCTGCCACATCCCAGCAGCTTGATGCGCTTGAACGCCATGAGCTGTCTCGGTTCAAGGTTGAGACCACCAAAATGGGCCGTGGAAAAGCGGGTATCAAGCCGTCCCCTCAGTACACTGCGCAGCGTTTCCGGTTGCTCGCAGATCTCCTTGAGCGTGAAGTGTTCATGATTGCCACGACTCGCAAGCACAGTTTCGGCATCGATGGTTGCTGTTGTTCGTCGCGACTGGTTGGTATTCAGGTCCTGGATTTCGTAGGTCCGAGGCGTGAGTCGTGCCACTTCGCCATCTTCGAGATAAACCACCTGGCGTGTGTGCGGGACCAGTGCGGAAGTATCCGACGCCGCCAGCATTTCGTGTTCACCGATACCGATGATGACCGGGCTGCCATTACGCCCCAGAACCAGCTCGTCTGGGTGCGCTGCGTGAACCACGGCAAGCCCATAGGTTCCAGCCACCCGGGACAACGCGCAGCGCACCGCCGCCAGCAGGTCGCCCGTATATTCATCTGCAATCAGGGCGGCCAGCACTTCGGAATCGGTTTCGGAGACAAAGATTGCGCCTTTGGCTTCGAGATAGGCTTTGAGTTCACGGGCATTTTCGACGATGCCGTTGTGCACGATGGCGAGGTCGCCACACACGTGCGGGTGGGCGTTGAGATCACTGGGTTCGCCGTGGGTGGCCCAGCGGGTGTGGGCGATGCCGGCCGTGGCAGCATTTCGTTTTGGCAGTGCTGCGCGCAGTTCTGCGACACGTCCACGCTTCTTGATCACTTCAACACGATCGCGTCGCAGAAGCGCGATACCCGCGGAGTCATAACCCCGGTATTCAAGGCGTCCCAATCCTTCGATGAGGATCGGCATCGCCTGCCGGTTGCCTACGTAGCCGACAATTCCACACATCTGTCCATTCCTTTACCGCGCAGACGCCTAGCCGTAAATCAGCCGGCGAATCTGCCGTTCACTGAGGGCTGGAGCTACAAAACGACGACCGGCAACCTCGGTGAGCACCTGCTCATAGATTGCCGGGTTCTTGTAGCCGCTTGCTTTCAACTCCAGATGCCGACGCTGCACAAACTGATCCACGGTTTCATCGAACTGGGCAAGGATGTCCTGCACCAGCCGCTCGCACTGACCTGCCGGCAGGCCGGTCAGGCGCTTGAGATAACCAATGAGTTCTGGTTCTGCAACGGGGGTCACCGGGAAATCGTCCACAATCAGATCTGACCTATCAAATAATTTGCCCGATTATGGGCAATATATGCGATTAAATATCTGCAATCACGCAAAAACAACCAGTCGTTCTATCGACCAGAACACTGCGAGCGCACCTACCGAATACGCAGCAGCCCGCGTAAGGAGCAAAGTCTTGACACTGTCAGTACGAATTCTGGAGATCAGCGCGACCACCAGCACGAGCACCAGAACAAAGCCCAACTGCCCGACTTCGACGCCCAGATTGAAAGCCAGGAGGGCAACCAGCGATTCGTGGTCTGGCAATCCGATCTCACTGAGCACCGCCGCAAAACCGAACCCGTGCAGCAGACCGAAGAGTGCGGCAACCAGGATGGGGTGGCGCCACGTGAGTGTGTCCCGTCGTTCCCGGGCGAGTTCCGCCGCGAGAAAGACAATGCTGAGCGCAATGACCGCCTCGACCGGTGTCGCCGGTACGCGGACTGTCCCGAGGGCTGCTGCCCCCAGCGTGATCGAATGTGCTGCCGTAAAGCCGGTTACCGCCAATGCGGTGCGCTTGAAACTGCCCGCCAGCAGCACCAGGCAGGCGACAAAGAGGAGGTGGTCGTATCCCGTCAGGATGTGCTCGATGCCAAGCACGACATATTGTTGCAGGACACCGCCAGTCGATTCGCGGCCCGGGATACGAATCTCGCGCACGCCGGGCGCTGCATGTACGGTCTTTGACGAGCCATCCGACCACTGAACACGAACCAGGGTTGCGAGCGATGGTGCCACGTCCGGAAAGTTCAGGACAACGCTCTGGTCTGCATCAATGCTTTCACAAGTGTACCAACGTATTCCCTGAAGTGACTTGGATTCCGGTGAGTTATGGCCTGACTCCTTCGCCCGGTCGGAATCTGGTGCTGCAGTACATCCGCCGGTGAGCACGACAAGGGGTGCATCCTCTGGATACACGCTATCCGGAACCTTCCAGAACACCAGCGCCTGGCCATCATCCCGCAGATCAATCTGCACGAAGACCGGACGACTGTCGTGCGCCCAGGTGTTGCCAGCAAACAAGAGGCTGCCCGTAAAAAAGATGCTGCCGACCAACAAGGTTGTACACAGTCTGGTCAGCCCCATGTTTTTCATGGCGCTGCAGCCGGTTGCAGATCTGCATCGAGGTCTATCCGGTACTCACCGATAATCCGCTTGATGAAACCGGCTTTGTGTTCCCGCAACTGCTCCGCCCGGAAATCCTGGAGCACCTGCGATCGAACCTCGGTAAATTCCGGCACACGCGCTGACACGCTTTTTGTGAGCAGCACAAGGTGTTTCCCGAAGGATGACGTATACACCCCATGCCACTGTCCGCCGTTTGGTTCCAGTTTGAACAGTCCATCGGTCATTTCTGGCCCGAAGTGGCCTGCCACATCGTCGCGCGTTCGCTCCACGTAGTTCACCTGGTAGGGGAAACGCTCACCAAAACCGGTGGCACCGGTGAGCGGCACGTGTCGAAGATTGAGTTCGATCAAGGCATCTGCCGCCAACTCGGCCGCCTTTTCTTCTCCGTGTCGACTGGCGCTGAAGAACACATGCGTGAAGGAAATTTGCGCAGGTTCGATGTACTCCTCCTGATGACGCTGGTAGAAATCACAAAGTACGGTATCTGACGGAATCGCTGGCTCACCCGCCATGCCTTCAGCCATGTACTCCATTTTCTGCACCAGACGTTGTTTGATGACGTAGTCATCCACACCCAGACCCAGTGCCTGCGCAGATCGATACAGAGCTTCCTCACGCACATAGGCACTCACGACATCCGCCAGTGCTTCCGGCGAAAACGACGCAAGCCGGGCCTGTGCATCGGCGTCATCAAAAGCACGCATGCGCAACTGGATGAACTCAAGCAATGCCGCTCGATCAACCCGGATGGTATTCGGGTCATCGTCAGCGCGGCCCGGATGGAGGTAGTTCCATACACCGAACAACGCAGCACCCAGCAGGATGAAGTGGAACAGAGGGTCAGTCAGCAGGCGTTTCATTGATCTGAGGGTTCAGTTCATGGAGGTGAATGTGGTCGGTGTGGGAGAGATTTCCCGTCGGAAGGGATTCTTGTGGGAAGGGATTCTTGCGGGAAGGGTTTCTTGTGGGAAAGGTCTCCCGACCACGAAATAACTCAGGCTGGAGTTCGCGATCAGGAGATCGCACCCACACCTCAGGGCACCTGATGACCCACAACGGGTTTCACCCCCTACGGCGTGTACCAGATCGGCGAGGTGTACGCACGGTCCTGAACGCTTCTGGGAATCTCCGGGGGAAGCTGTGTGCCAAAAAAGGCGGCGTCCACCGTCGACCAGCGTGGCCGCGGTATTTCCAGCACGCGTGCGTAATAAAACGCACGTTCCCGGGCGTCAAAATCCGGATCTGTCCAGACCGCAGCCAGATCGCCGGTACCGATGGCGTTCGTGTACGTCGCCTTGTCAACATCGACTGTCGATCCCACAGGTGGGAGCTTGCCGGTCTGCGGATCGATCACGCGGTCACCGGACCAGTCCACGTCGTACACTTTTTCCTGCAGTTCACCTTTTGCATCGAGCCAGCCCTTGATGATCTGGATACGATCAAGATTCGCGCCTTCCGGGTCTTTCGCCGCAACCACCATGAAGCTCGGTGCCTGGTTGGCTGGTGCAGCGGTGAGATCACCACCCATGGGAACACCCTTGCCATAAGCAATGTCGAGCCACGATGGATCCACAAGATCATCGGCGTGATAGCCGAAGCCGCCGAAGAAACGGACTTCCATGCGAGACCCGGTAGTGGCATATACCTCCCGACGCTGCATCGCTTCGAACAGCGCCGCGCGGGTGTTGTCTGCCGCCCACACCGCTGCATAACCAGACGCGACCAGCTTCCAGTTCGGATCAAGCTGTCTGGCCAACCTGGTGGTCAATCGGTCTGCCATCGGCTCCGATTCGGGGAACTTGCCGAAAAAATTGTCCTCTTCCGCAGTGGAGATGGAATTGTGACCATCGGTCGAACCGATAAGACCAAACTTGAACGGGTTGACGCCCAGTTGCGCTTCTTTGCGCAGACCATGTTTGAGCACACCACGCGCATACTCGTACTGCAGCATCCAGTCTTCTTTTTTCCGGGTGTTGCTGATGTTGAACGTATCCCAGTTTTCGAAGTCCGCAAATTCGTCACTCGGTGAGAGCTTTGGATGCGACTCGCTGTCGCCTTTCACCTGTGAAACTTCAAACAAGGGCTCCCACCGGTTGCTCATTTTTGCGTAGGCGCGATCCAGAGGTTCGCCGTCGAGCGTCTTTTCGCCGTACATCACCCCGTTCGAGAGATTACCGTTGTGGCCGATCGCCAGGACCTCTCCATCCATCTTCACTTCATAGTCGGCAAGTGAAGCCCACAGGTCACGTGCATCGATGCTGTCCTGCGCACTGAACGGCGGCCATTGTGCCACCTTGTCAGCACCATCCTTGTAGATCACCACCCGATGCAGGTTGTTGCCGTTGACCATCGAAGTCCATTCGTAGCCGATGAACGCGGTGAAGCTGCCAGGGTCGTCATGCTCATCAGCAGTCATCGCCACGTCGGTCCAGATCTTTCGACGCACATCCTCGGGAAAGGCTGGATTGTTCGCAGGATCATTGATGCTGCCGGTAAAGGCGGCCATCATCCTGGTCGAATTGCCTTGCGCAAGAAACTGCTGCCACTGCCGGCCGGTCTCGGTGTTGCGCACCAGCGGATCATTGACGTTGAACCGATAGTAGCCGCCGAGATATTCGGCATGATCGGATACCACCAGGAAGTCGAGCGGACGACGCAGCTTCACCCGCATGCCGTTGTGGGCAATCACTTCCTGCCCTCGCGCAAACCGGAATGCATCATCGGGTGTGAGGTTCATGTTGCCCAGCGAATAGGCGTCCGCCGAATTACGCGTGTGCAGGTGGGTGTCGCCGAAGTACACACGTTGCGGGTACTCCTTGCCAACCGGCGGTGAGTATTCAGCCGCGGCCGCTGCTCCGCACGCCAGCGCCAGCAGCCAGCAGATCCCCATGAATCTGCAGACCATCGATGTCGCGCCAGGGGCTCGCATGTTCAAGCTCCGAAAAACCGATTGGTAACTTGAGTGGTCAAGCCCCCATCTGCTGCAACGTGATTGGCTTCTGCGGTTCGTCACTTTCCTCTACCTTGAAATTGAAATCATGCCGGCTCACCGGGAGTTCACGAATGCGATGTCCGGTTGCATCGAAGATGGCGTTGGCCAGCGCAGGGGCAATACCCGGCGTGCCTGGTTCACCACCGCCTCCCATGGCTTCGCCACTGTTGATGATGTGCACTTCGATGGTGGGTGCATCGTTCATGCGCACCATGGGATAGTCATGGAAATTGCTTTGCACGACGACGCCCTTGTCGATGGTGATCTCACCGTACAACGCAGCCGTCAGGCCATAGAGGATGCCGGACTCCATCTGCGCGGCCAGGCCATCTGGCGACACCGCAAACCCACAATCCACGACGCAAACCACGTTCTTTACCTTCACTCCGGCCTGGTCTACCGTCACATCGGCCACCGTTGCAACGATCGAATCAAACGACTGCTGAAGGGCAATACCCCGACCACTGCCAGCCGCCCGCTTTTCGGACCAGTTGGCCTTTGCCGCCGCCAGTTCCAGCACTGCCCTGTGACGTGGCTTGTCAGCCAGCAGTTCACGACGTAATTCGAACGGGTCCCTGCCAGCAGCCGTCGCGACTTCATCGAAAAATCCTTCCGTAAAAAAGCCATGCTGGGAATGGTCGACACTGCGCCATGGCCCGAAACGAACGTGTGTCGGGCTGTTCGCAAAGTGGATCAACTGGTTGGGCACGGCATACGGAATATGTGGCGCTTCCTTCGGTTCATGTTTGTCGACAAACTGGTTTTCCCAGGCGACAACCGCACCACTTTCGTCAAACGCTGCTCGGAACACCGAGATCGCCGCCGGACGATAGTGATCGTGGCGCATGTCCTCTTCACGCGACCAGATCAGTTTGACGGGCACTCCCGCCTGGCGGGCGATGAGCGCGGCCTGCAGCGAAGTGTCATCGGTGGCACGACGACCAAAACCACCACCCATCATGTGATTGTGTACAGTCACCTGGTCAGCTTCGAAGCCGAGCGCGCCGGCCACGGCATGTTTGGTGCCGAGCGGATTCTGGCTGCCCAGCCAGATCTCGCACTTGCCATCCGCAACCAGCGCGGTGGCGTTCATCGGTTCCATGCAGGCGTGCGCGAGATACGGTACCCGGTAGACCGCCTCGATCATGCGATGTGCCGACTTCAGGGTGCCCCGGGCATCACCCTTGCTGAGGTCTTCCTTTTCGTTGCCATCCGCGACCGCCTGATCCATAGCCCGCTTGAATGCGGCATAGATCGATTCACTCGAGGCACTATCCGCCGGCGTTTCGGTCCACACCGGCGACAGCGCCGCTACGGCCTGTCGGGCCTGCCACCAGCCATCCGCAACGACGGCGACGGCGTCATCCAGTTCAACCACCGAGTGCACACCTGGCATCAACTTCGCCGCCGCGCCATCAACGGACTTGAGCCTGGCGCCCAGCACCGGCGCTGCCTGAATAGCCGCATACTTCATGCCCGGCACCACCACGTCGATACCAAACAGTGCGCTGCCGTCGACCTTGGCAGGGATATCGATGCGCGGCACGCTTTTGCCCATGATGCGGAACTGATCGCGGGTCTTGAGCCTGGGATGCACCGGCGGCGCATGCGCACCGGCCGCTGCCGCAAACTCCGCATACGGTGCGGATTTGCCGGTAGGTGGATGGGACAGGACGCTGTTCCGGGTAACAATTTCACCCACGGGAACGTTCCACGCCTGTGCCGCTGCCGCAGCCAGCATCTCGCGCGCTGCAGCCCCGGCCATGCGCATGCCGTGCAGCCCGGTGGCCCGGATGCTCGCGCTGCCCCCGGTGATCTGCAGATGCATGGCCTTTGAGACCTGCAGGAACGCGCCATCGACGGTCGGTTCCAGAAATGCAGGGAACGTCTGGCCACCCAGAATGAAGCCACGGCCAAGCGCATAATTGGCGTATTCGTCTTCAGCAGGTGCTTCCAGGAAGCGCACCAGATTCCAGTCAGCATCCAGTTCGTCCGCCAGCATCTGCGCCAGTGCGGTCTGTGCGCCCTGCCCCATTTCGGAGTGTGGGACAATCGCCGTAACGATATTGTCAGCACCGATCTTGACCCAGGCGTTGATCAGCTGCTCGCCCTCGCCGGTAACCAGAGGCGCAAGCCTTGGCACACGATGCCCGGGGCGAATGGCAACACCAACCGCCAGCGCCCCACCGGCAACCACACCAGCGGTGATGAGACCTCGTCGTGTCCACTTACCCATGTTGCACCTCCCGCAATCCCATGATTGAAGGTTCGTAAATGCTCACTGCACTGTCCACCTGACTCTCCAGTTGTTCCACCGTCGGCACACTGACCCGCTGTATCGCCCTGCGGACGCGGCCGTACATACCGCAGCGGCAGATGTTGCCCTGCATCGCTTCCGTGATTGCCGCTTCATCCGGCGAGGGATTCGTGGTCAGCAGCGCCACCGCTGACATGATCTGTCCAGACTGGCAGTAACCGCACTGTGGCACCTGCTCATCGATCCAGGCCTGCTGCACCGGATGCAGCTGACCATCAACCGCAATGCCTTCGATGGTGACGATCGCCGCGCCTGCCACTGCGGATACCGGCGTGACACAGGATCGGACTGCAGCGCCGTTCATGTGAATCGTGCAGGCACCACACTGGGCAATCCCGCAACCAAACTTGGTGCCCGTCAACCCTAGTTGCTCCCGGATCACCCACAGCAGTGGTGTCGACGGATCAACATCAACCTGCATGACCCGACCATTGATATTCAGATCGATCACAAATCCTCTCCAGCTGGACATATGTCCGCAGGATTCTACGTCATCAATTGCGGCCGCGCCCCTGGTGGACAGTTCGCCAGAACATCGCCTCTAATACGGGCTACAGTTCATTCACCTGATGGGAGACCTGACATGTCCTGGGGCTTTGATACCGATCCTGAATTCCAGCCGGTGCTCGACTGGATGGAGACCTTTGTCCGTGACAAGGTTGAACCCCTCGACATGGTGCTGGAGGACTCCTACGACGTAAAAAATCCGGACTTCATCCGTCTGGTTCGACCACTGCAGCAGGAAGTGAAGGACCGCGGCTTGTGGGCCTGTCACCTGGGCCCCGATCTTGGCGGGCCAGGCTTTGGTCAACTGAAGCTTGCGCTCATGAACGAGGTGCTCGGCAAATCGCGTTTTGCGCCCATCACCTTTGGTTGTCAGGCGCCGGACACGGGCAACTCCGAAATCCTCGCCCACTACGGCACCAAAGAGCACAAGACCCGCTACCTGCAGCCGTTGCTGGATGGCGAGATCGTGTCGTGCTTTTCGATGACCGAACCGCTCGGCGGAGCCGACCCGACGATGTTTACCTGCCGTGCCACGCAGGACGGTGATGACTTTGTCATCAACGGTGAAAAGTGGTTTTCGTCGAATGCCCGCTGGGCCTCGTTTCTGATCGTCATGGCCGTCACCGATCCGGATGCCGCACCGCACAAGCGGATGACGATGTTCATCGTGCCGAGCGAAACACCCGGCATCAACATCGTGCGCAATACCGGCGTTGGCACCGAGCCTCGTGGACACGGCAGCCACGCCTACATCCGCTATGAAAACGTCCGCATTCCAAAAGCGAACATGCTGGGTGCCCGTGGCCAGGCATTTGCCGTGGCACAGACACGGCTCGGCGGTGGTCGTATCCATCACGCGATGCGCACCATGGGTCAGCTGCAGCGCGCCTTCGACATGATGTGTGAACGTGTGCTGTCGCGCTCAACCAAGGGCGAAATGCTGGCAGACAAACAAAGTGTGCAGGAGAAAATCGCCGATTCGTGGATGGAAATGGAACAGTTCCGGCTGATCGTGCTGCGTACCGCGTGGCGCATCGACCAGTACGGGGACTATATGAAGGTGCGTAAAGATATCGCCGCCATCAAGGCGCTGATGCCGAAGGTCTACCACGATGTCGTGTCACGCGCCTTGCACCTGCACGGCTCCATCGGGGTGTCCAATGAAATGCCGTTCACCGGCATGTTGATCGGCTCGTACACCATGGGTCTGGCGGACGGTCCAACAGAAGTACACAAGGTGACGGTCGCCAGGCAGGTCCTGCGAGACTACAAACCAACCAAGGACCTGTTCCCGGATTACCACCTGCCACGTCGATACAACGAGGCCGTGGCGCAGTATGGTGCGCAGATCGAACGCGAACTGGCCAACTGGTGATGGCAATCCTCACGCGCAGTGATGTCGATCTGTACTACGAAGTGCACGGCAGTGGCCCTGCCATCCTGCTGACACACGGCTATTCGGCCGACACCCGGATGTGGGCACCCAATATCACCGCGCTATCGGCAACCCACCAGCTCATTCTCTGGGACGTGCGTGGCCATGGTCGCTCCAGTGCACCTGATGATTCCGCGTTGTATTCCCGTGACAAGACCCTGAACGATATGGTCGCACTGCTCGATCATCTGCAAGTCGGGCAGGCAGTTTCGGCGGCCTGTCACTGGGTGGTTACCTGTCGCTGGCCTTCAATGTCTTTCATTCAGATCGTGTGCGGGGGCTGTTGATTTTCGATACCGGCCCCGGCTATCGGAATGATGAAGCGCGAGAAGGCTGGAACCGGATGGCCATTGAATCCGGCGAAAAACACGCAAGTCTCGGCCTGCGTCTGGCGGCACGCGGCATCCTCACCCAGCAGGATTCGAAGGCGCTGGATTCCATGCCCGACATCGCGGTCCCAACCCTGGTGCTGGCCGGTGCCAACGACAGGCCGTTTCTCAAGGCCACGGACTACATGGCTGCGAAGATTCCCGGAGCCCGCAAGGTGATCATCGAAAATGCAGGCCACACTGCGAACCTCGATCAGCCCGATGAGTTCAACCGGGTAGTCGCGCAGTTTCTGGCAGATCACTCGCTCTGAATAGTCCCCAGACGACCGGCGCGGCCAGCAGGATGATGGCCGCTGCCAGCCACAACGTCAGCCGCGTGCCGTAAATCGTCGCCAGACCACCCCCCACCAGGGCACCGAACAGCGTTGCCAGCTGACTGATTCCCCGCAACGCCGCATCAACCCGACCACGAATTGCCGCAGGTGAGTGAATCTGCCGCAGCGTACGGCTGTGGATCATGGCCACCACACTGCCGGAGTCGCCGACGATCTGATGCCCGATCAGCAATGCGGCGCCAATCACGCCCGCGGCGGGTGCCAACGGGATGAACAATGCGCCGATGCCAGCACCCACCAGACCGACCGCCAGCGCATTGGTGCTCCCCAACAGGTTACCCAGACGCGAGGCAATCGCCGCACCGGCCAGCGAACCCAGGGCGCCTGTCGCAAAAATCAGACCGAGCAGACCCGTCTCGAAAGCAAGGTCCCTCGACACGAAGATCATGTAACTGGCGCCGGTGATACTGAAGCCAAGCGCCAGGAACACATCGCACACTGCGAGTGAACGAAGCACTGGCTTCGAGCCGACCAGCCTGAAACCGGCAACCGCCTCCTGCATCCATTTGCCGGCAACCGTTCTCGCTGCATCCGGTTGGGCAGGTGCCTCCGCGAGGCCACGCAGACACAGCGCCGACAGCACACAGGAAACGGCATCAATGACCAGCGCAAATATCGGTCCCAGCCACTGATAGATCCAGCCGCCTGACGCAAAGGCAACGGACTCCGAGGTGCTCGATGCCGCAGACATCTGAGAATTCCGGACGGTCAACTCGGCGTGTGGAACATGTTCGGCGAGCCAGGCAGACCGTGCGATGGCAAAAACCATGGCCAGCACACCGTTCATCGCCGACTGCAGCACGAGAACCCAGAACGACAGGGACTCCATGAACAGGAGGATGGCAACCGCGCCGATAACTACCGCGCGTGCCACATCGCTAACAATCATGAGGTTTTTCTTGCTGGTTCGATCGACAAGACTGCCGACGAACAAGCTGCCCAACGCTCCCGCCGCAACATCGGCAATCACCAGCCACGCCATCTGCAGTGGCGTTGCTTCGAGGACCAGCGCCGCTATCCACGGAATCGCCAGGCGCGACAGCATCGAGCCAAAGTTTGACGCGACCTCCGATGCCAGCAAGCGTCGCATGCCCGCTGATACATCAATCGACCCGCCCGGTTCACTTATGGGCTGCATCCTGTTCAGCTTCTCAATGGGCGATCAGCCAAAGGTATAGGACGACTGCAATCCCAGCGGCAGATCCAACATCCAGAAGGCCAGCAGAAATATCGTCCAGCTCACCAGAAAGGCCATCGAATAGGGCAACATCATCGCCACTACCGTGCCGATCCCGGTAGTCCCGACGTAGCGCTGACAGAACACCACCACGAGGGGGAAATACGGCATCAGCGGTGTGATGATATTGGTGGATGAGTCACCTACGCGATAGGCGGCCTGGGTGAGGTCCGGAGAAATGCCGGTTTGCATCAGCATCGGCACAAGGATCGGCGCCAGCAGCGCCCACTTGGCGGAACTCGAACCGATGAACAGGTTTACGATCGTGGTGATGAAAATGATCCCCATCACCATCAGTGGCACGGGTAACGCGGCACTGACAAGCCAGGCTGCGCCTTGCAGCGCCAGCAGCGCGCCCAGATTCGATCGCCCAAACTCGGCAATGAAAAGTGCTGCAAAAAATGCGATCACGATGTAATAACCCATGCCGCTCATCGCCTGGGTCATGCCGGCCACGACGTCACGATGGGTCTTCACCGTCCCGGCGACATAGCCGTAGACCACGCCAGGCAGCAGGAACAGCAGGAAAATCAGCGGCACGATGCTTTTCATCAGCGGCGCGTCAGACGCCGTCAGTCCACCCGTCACCGAGCGCCAGGCCGAGGTATCCGACCAGGCCGACATCATCAGGACAATGATCCCGCCCAGCATGGTGAAACCTGCCCACCGCAGTCCCCGCGACTCCTGGGCCGACAACACTTCAAGACGAGGCGCATCGGCAAAGTCACCGTCCAGCTTCAGTGTTCGCAGGCGAGGCTCGACAATCCGGTCCGTAACAAACCATCCCACCAGGATGATCAGCAACGTTGAAGACGCCGTGAAATACCAGTTGTTGAGCGGATTGAGTGTGACCTCCGGTTGCAGCAACTGGGCGGCAGCCTGGGTGATGCCCTGTAGCATGGGATCCAGCGCCGAGGGGATCGGATTGGCACTGAACCCTCCGGAAACACCTGCAAATGCGACGGCGATACCCACCAGCGGATGACGCCCGGCCGAATGAAAAATCACCGCGCCAAGCGGTATCACCAGCACATAACCGGCATCCACTGCGCTGTGGCTGACAATGGCAATGAAAAACAGCATCGGTGTCAGCAGCGCAGGCGAGGTGCGGCTGAGCAAGGAACGCAGCGTCGCCCGAATGAAACCGGTGTAGTCGGCCACACCAATGCCAAGCATGGCCACCAGCACGACACCCAGAGGATGAAACGTAGCAAACGTAGTCACCATCCCGGAGAGAAAGGTCGTGAAGGCAGTACCCGTCAGCAGATTCTGCACCACCAGCGGTGCCTGCGTGCGCGGGTCGATATGTGTGTAGTCACCGCCGGCCAGTATTGCCGACAGGATCCAGACCAGGATCAGCAGCAGCAGGAACAGCAGGGCAGGATCCGGCAGTGCATTGCCAAGGCGTTCGATCCGATTCAGGATGCCCTTGTTCTGCACCGCCTTGTTGTCAGCTGATGTGTCTTCCGCCGCCACGTCGTCACCCCGCTGTTTTGCAGTCAATCGCTGCAGTCGGTCCCCTCAGTACGCAAAGTAACCACCGTCGATCAGGAAGGTCTCGGCGGTGTGAAAGCTGCTGGACTCGCTCATGATGTAGATCGCAATCGCGGCAAAGTCTGCGGGTTTACCCCACCGCCGCACCGGCATCCGCTTGAAGACGTTTTCGACGAACCTGGGATTGCTGAAGGCACCTTGTGTCATGTCCGTTTCTGTACAGCCGGGCAGCAGCGTGTGCGCGGTCACGTTGTAACGCGCATATTCAACAGCCAGTGCCTTGATCATGGCCACCAGCCCGCCTTTGCTCTGGGCATAGTGCTCACCCCGGGCCTGGCCGGAAATCGCCGCCAGGCTGGCGGTGCCGACCAGCCGTCCAAACGCATCACCGTGCAGCGCCCGTTCTTTCATGTGACGGGCGGCTGCACGAAAGGTGTAGAACACACCACTCTGATTGACACCGATGACACGATCCCACTCTTCGGTGGTCATCTCGTCGAACGCGGTATTGCGACCACCCACACCGGCGTTGGCAAAACACCCATCGATGCGACCATGGGTCTTGAGACTGGCCGCAAACGTGGTCTCAACGGCGGCTTCATTGGCAACATCACAAATGAACGCACTGACCTTCGGGCCGATCCCTGCCAGTTCAGCGAGTGCGCTTTCATTCTTGGCTGGATTGGTTCCCCAGATGCAGATTTCACAGCCTGCCTGGGCAAGCCCCCTGGCCATGCCGAGGCCAATTCCGCCATTGCCCCCGGTGATGAGCGCCACACGCCCGGAAAGATCAAATCCTGGAAATGCCATGTCCGTCCCACCACAAGTCTGAAACGCGCTGCACCTTAACAAGCGCAGGGACTGAACAGAAGGGAGCGAACAAAAAGTGGCCTTCGGCAACGGAAACCGCTAAACAGACATGGTGTCGACAATGTATTTGAAGGTTTGGGGGAACAGACATGACCACGCTCGAACAACGCATTCAGGTCCTCGAGGACATCGAGGCCATCCGCAAGCTGAAGGCACTGTACTGCGCAGCCTGCGACGACGACCACAATCCCGACAAGCTGGGTCCGCTGTTTGCGCAGGACGCAACCTGGGAAGCTACCGTCATGGGCAAGGCCGAAGGACGCGAAGCGATCAAGGCCTATCTGGCTGCGGTGGGCACCAGCGGGCGCATCCGCAATTCGGCGCACCACGCGCTCAATCCGATCATTGATGTTCAGGGGGATCGTGCCACCGGCCACTGGCGCCTGATCATGCTGTATACGGAAAATCTCGGTGCCGGCAAGGTTCGTTATCAGCGCATCATTGGCTGGTATTGCGAGACCTATGTGCGGACCACAGCAGGCTGGTTATTCCAGACGCTCTTCTGTCAGGTGGAAGAATCAGCGCCGTACAGCGTGGCAGAGGCGTGACCCGGACGAGCCTCGGGCGCGCCGTAGTCGAGCCTGGAACCGTAGTGCAAGATACACCAGACAGTGCAGCGAGTGATCAACTCGCGTGAACGGCGACCGCTGACGCCGTGTCGAGCAGACGATCAATCGGCTTCGGCTTTTCGATGGCCCAGCCTTGCAGATAGTCGACACCGATTTCACACGCCAGTTGACGCGTAACATCGTCGTGGACGTATTCGGCCACGGTCCTTTTGCCGAGAAAGTGGCCGATTTCGTTGATGGAGCGTACCACTGCCCGATCACCTTCATCAGTTGCCATGTTCTTGACGAAGGAGCCGTCTATCTTCAGATAGTCGACTGGCAGTTTCCGCAGATAACCGTAGGAAGACATCCCACTGCCAAAGTCATCCAGCGAGAAGCGACATCCCATCACCTTGAATTTCTGCATGAACTCGGTGGCGCGGAACATGTTGCCGATCGCCGCGGTTTCCGTAATCTCGAAACACACCTTCTGCGGTGATGCGCCACTCTTCTCGAACAGATCGAGCACAAAACCCAGGAAGTCTTCCTGGATCATCGACTGACCGGACAGGTTGATCGAAAAACCCGATGTTCCATCCAGTGCCTCCGGGTGCTTGCCCATCCAGTCCAGCACTCCGGCAACCACAAAACGATCCACCAACGGCATCTTGCTGTGCCGTTCGGCAGCTTCTATGAACTTCACTGGTGAACCTTTCTTGCCGTCGTCATCGGTGTAGGTGATCAGCACTTCATGGTGTGGCAGCAGGCCGGGATTGCCATCTGCAGGCTCAATCAGCTGAACGTTCAGGCGCACCCTGCCGTCGGCAAGATGTCTTTCGATCTGACTGGCGAGTTGCATGACCTCTTGTGCGGCCCTGAGCGCCTCATCGTCCTCCTTGAATGAGCAGGCGCGATCACCCCCGAGTTCCTTGCCCCGACGACAAGCTCCGGCAAGATTGTTCAGTACGTGCCGGGTGCTTTCCGTGCTTCGATCGATTCCCATCACGCCGATCGTCGCCGTAACCCCGCTCTGTTGTCCTTGCCAACTGATGGTCGTCTCGCGAATGGCGCTGTTGAGGGAGTCTGCCAATTGCATGCCCTGGGTGACGTCCATGTCCAGCAACACCATGCCAAACTCGTCGGCACCTATCCGGGCGATAGACGCATCCAGGCCATCCAGAATTTCTTCGATCAGACGGGCGATCCGCTTGAGCAGTTGGTCCCCGCCATCAAACCCGCAGGCAGAATTGAACATGCGGAATCGATCCAGGTCTATCTGCAGAACGCAGTGTGTCGAGTCACTCTGGCGCGCGAGGTCCAGTGCTTTGTCGACGGATCGTTCATGGGCTTTGCGATTGGCAATCCGGGTAAGCTCGTCCTGTTGCGTATCGGTTGTTACCCGCGTGTGCGCCCGGTGCACCATGCGATCACTCACCCGATCAACCAGCGAAGCGTCATACCCATCAAGAATGGTTATGGCGCCGGAATGCAGTCCATCGGTAAGTTCACCAAGGCTGAGAGCATGGGATTGCAGGCCCCGTCGATTGACAAATACAAATTGCTCCCCTGCCGAATCAACCCAAGCCAGTATGGCAATCTGCGCGGATTTGTCCGTCGCGAAAAACTTGACGCTGGTGCCAGTCTGCAGGACCCGTGCCCGCCGCAGGTTATCGAGCCATCGGGAACGCTCCCGATCATCTCTGCTGGGGGGCATGGGGTCTTGAGACTGGGTGGAATCCGACCAGCCAAACAAGTGTGCCAGGCGTTCCGTTTCGATCCGGATCAGCGTGTCCGTGCCAAAATCACCAGCGAGCAGTGCCCGTAACCGATCCAGCAGACCTGAATCCGGGCTGGCGCCAATCGATACCAGACCGTCCGCCAGGCAACGCAACATCACTTCCGTACTGCCATCGTCTGTTGTGTTCAAATACTTGTCACGGGTCTGTAGATCGAGACGATGCACCAGACGCTGCAGCAGTTGCAACTGCTGCTTCCATTCCATGGATCGTGTGCCGTTCCGGAGTGCAGTATTGACGAGCAGATTGCGCCAGGACGGATTGATGACCTGCATCAGCACCGATGGTACTTCGTGATTGTCGAGCAACTCCACAAGACGCCGCAGCACAACCTGCCGCGCGCGTCGCAGACGTGAGCGGCCTTCACAGGCACTGATCACACGCTCGACATTGCGGGCATAGATTTTTTTCTGGCGATCTACCAGCGGTGTCATTTGCTGCACCGCCTCTTCGAAGGCCCGGGTATTGCCATCCCAGTCATTCATCAAACGCGTCATGATCGTCGCCACCTGGTCGCCGGCTACGCTCTGGTTCTCCTGAAGGTCATTGTCACCACCATCAACACCTTCAAGTTGATTGAGAATCTCCAGCGCAGGATGTGGCAACAACTCATCGCTGTGCGACTCCAGATTCCGCAGCACTTCCTTGCCGAGAGTAATTTCCAGCCTGCGAACCAGATTGCGCAGTGACCTGGACAGCAACTCATCTTCCTGAACGGACTCGACAAAAAAGTCGACGACATCGAGAGAGGCCTCGGTTCGGGCTGGCAATCGCACCGGAACACCACTGGCTGCTGACAGCTGTTGCACCAACAGGGTTTTGAGATCCAGCTCACCCAACTGATCGCCAGAGACAGCCATCTTGTTCTGCAGTGAAGCCAGCAGCTTGAGCACAGTGTCGACGTCCACAACCGGTTGTCCGGTCGTCGCAGCTGGCGGATGGCTGTCACGTCCCATCTGGAGGATACGACCGACACTCGACGTTGCCGCATCACTCTGACGCGTGTCATGGCGGGAGGACTCATGATCGTCACTCTGCCGCGGCGAACCTGTATCACCTGATCCCCCCGACACACTCGACCGGGGTCCGCCTGATGGCATGTGCTGTCGGAGCTGTTCATTGACAACAGATTCAATGCTCGGGAACAGCCCGGTTTTTTCCAGGCTGGAAATGAGCTTGTCGTAAAACGCGCCCAGACGCGATTGCGCAATTCTTGCAAAACACCCGAAGGCTACACGAATGACCTCCTCGCGCAGCTGCAATGGCATCAAGGCCTGTTTGAGACTGCGCGCCACCACGGCCGGGCACACCGGGTTGGCATCCTTGTTTTTCCAGGCCGGCTGGATTCTGCCGAGCCAGGAACGCAAAACCAGTATCTCGTCCTGCAATTCCTGTTCTATGTAGGAAACGGTTTCTGCAACCACCAACCACTGTTCAAATTCTTCCTTCTCGACGAGGGCAAGATTCGAAATGCCACCAAATCTGAGCCCTTTGCCTTGTGCGCTGACGGCCGGTTCGGCAGGTGCGGGCTTCGGGACATCCGCCATGCCTGGCGCTGCTGGAGGTTTCTGGTCACGCAACAACTCGACGATCCAGTTCACAAATCGCGAGCGCACTTCCTTGCCGGCTCTGGGCAACAAGCGTTTCGCTGATCCAAATGACTCGCGCTCCTGCATCGAAGACGCACGGCGTTCGCAACCGTCGAGTTCCTCATCAAAAAGCGCAAAAAATTCATCGGCGAGTTTACCGATGGCAACCTCAGCGGCCTGGCTGCAGGCCACCGCAAGTTTGCGGCCCTTGCCGGGCTCCAGGGATTGATCAGTTTCTATCGGTGATCGGGAGGGACTACGCGACTCCGGGCGAGCCGAAGAATCAGCCATCGCGCGTCTCGCCAGCGCTGCCATGACCTCCTTGTCGATGCCGCCGGCAAAATGCACCCCTATCGCATCATCGAGACGTCTGACTACTTTGCCGACCAGTTGAAAATGCCGGTCGCGGCCTTTGGCATCGCTGGCTGTAAAGTGAATCTCGAGCGGGCCTGCGTCATCAGTATCGCCCATGGATCGACGCAGCGCACTGGCATCGCCCTTGATGAACATGCCTGCGCTGCAAAAGTCGCGAATGGTGCAGACCCAGGACTTGCCAGCACGAAAATTGACCAGCGCATCCTGTACTACCGACGTGCGGGGTTCACGCCTTCTGTCGGGGATAGATTGTTTCAAGGAACTTCCGGAAAGCCCATCCGTTGGCAATGCCCGCCAGTCTAGACAAACCGACTCTGACGGTTTGTGATGTAATGCCCAGGTGATCCAGGCGCGCGCGGAGAAGGGGAGAAAAAATGAACACGCAGGCTCACTGCGGTGCAGGCTTGGAACAACGCCTTGTTATTCCGTACCGTGCTTGTTTCATTCGCACGTGCCCGGCCCGGTATGCTCTGGCATTTGAATCACGCGGTCACTGCGACCTGCTTCACCTGCAGAATGAGACTTGCTGGTCACAAACCCGATCAAAAACTGAAGGCACCATTCATTGACCAAGCCTTTGACCCAGCCATTTCCTCGCCCAATCATTGGCTGGAGCGTCCTGGCACTGCTGGTGTTTGCATCACTGGTGTCGTTTGTCGACCGACAGATTGTCGCCATCGTCGTTGAGCCCATGAAACACGATCTCGACCTCTCGGACTCCGAGATTGGCTGGTTGTACGGCATCTTCGCCGTCTTCTACGCCCTTGCTGCCCTGCCCATCGCCTGGCTTGCGGACAATCGCAATCGAACGGTCATCATCAGTATCGGCATCGGTTTCTGGTCAGCAATGACGGCCGCTTGCGGTCTGGCTCAGAGCTTCTGGCAGGTGCTGCTGGCACGTATGGGTGTTGGTGTCGGTGAAGCCACACTGACCCCTGCCACCAATTCACTGCTTGGCGACTACTTTCCGCGCGAGCGTCTGCCGCTGGCCATGAGCATCTATCAGCTCGGACCGATCCTCGGCTCCGGTATCGCCTTTGTCATCGGCGGCGTCGTGCTCAATCTGGTCCAGGATCTGGGGCCGATGACGATTCCCGGCATTGGTACATTGCACCCATGGCAGCAGACCTTTGTATATCTGGGCGCACCGGGCCTCCTGCTGGCGTTGGCATTCCTGTTGCTGCCAGAACCGGTACGACGGGTCGCGCCCAGCGGTACACGCATGGCTTTTGACGAAGTTCTGCTGTTTTACCGTCAGAACACCAGGACATTGACCTATCATCATCTCGGCTTTCTCTTCCTCAACCTGATGGGCTATGCATTTGTCTTCTGGACCGTCTCGTTTTTTGTACGTGTGCATCACCTGGAGGCAGCTGATGCCTCGCAGACTTTCGGCTGGATCTTCGCAGTCTTTGGGGCGATGGGTCCGCTCGTGATCGCCTGGCTGGGTCGCCAGCTGGAGATTCGCGGCCGCGCTGATGCCAACATCACGGCAGGTATGATCGGCGGTGCGCTCGCCATTCCGGCGATCCTCGCGGTGCAGTTTGCGCCGGATCCGACCACAGCATTCATCCTCTATGCACCGGCCATGCTGTTCATCAACTCGCCATTCGGGATCGCGGCCGGTGCGCTGCCGGTGATCGCACCACCTACCATTCGCGCCCAGGTGGCTGCCATCAACATGCTGGTGGGTTCCTTCGGGATGATGCTCGGCCCGCCACTGGCAGGTTATTTCAATACTGCCGTCTTCCCGGGCCCGGAAGGTGTGCGCTATTCGATCATTACTCTGGTACTGTTTTTTGGCATTCTCGGCTGCAGCCTGCTGTGGCTCGGACGCAAGCCATACGCCGAGAGCTATCGCCGCGCGCAACTCGCCTACTCATGAGACAGAACCAGACAAGGAAACATGATGGCCAGACTTGATGCCTTCAATCTGTTCGATGACTCCGTTCGTGAATGCCCTTTTGCATACCTGCAGACCATCAGGCAGGAAAGCCCGGTCTATTTCATGAAGGAGCTGGGTTCCTTTTACGTCTCCCGTTATGAAGACATCCGCTATGTAAAAAAACATCCCGAGCTGTTTTCCAACAACATCTACGAATACGGCAGTCAACGCGGGGGCAACGTCAGGAACATCGCCGAAACCTGGCGCGCCGAGAACGGTTGGAAGCGTGTTTCCACACTGCAGCGGACCGATCCCCCAGTGCATACGATGTATCGCAGCCTCATCAACGATGCGTTTTCCGTGGCCCGGGTCCGCAATATGACCGACTACGTCGAGACCTGTGTCAATGATCTGATCGACCAGTTTATCGACCGCGGTGAATGCGACTTCATCGCCGAATATGCCATTCCGCTCCCCTGCACAGTCATCGCCGACCAGCTCGGGGTGCCACGTGACCGGATCCGGGACCTGAAGCGCTGGTCCGACGCGATGCTTGCGCCGGGTGGCGGTTTTGTTGATGACGATGCAGCCCTCGAATGTGCGAAGCAGGTAGTGGACGCACAGAAATTTTTTGCATCGGTGATGGACGATCGTCGGCAGGAACCAAGAGACGACATCATTTCCGACCTGGTTCATGCCAAGGTTACTGATGGCAGCGGAGCCAACCGCCCACTCGACATGTTCGAATTGCAGGATCTGCTCGACCAGTTGCTCACCGGTGGCAATGAGACAACCACCAATGCAATTGGCTCGGCCATGATGCTGCTGTTGCAGCGACCCGGCACCATCGAGCGCATGCAGGAAGACCCCAGGCTGATTCGCAACTTCATCGAAGAATCGTTGCGCTACGAAACACCCGTGTTGCATCTGTGGCGTGCAGCAACCTGTGACACAGAAATTGGTGGTGTGCAGATTCCCAAAGGATCCAGCATTGCGCTTGGTTATGCGTCAGCCAATCGAGACGAAGCGGTATTCGTCGAAGGAGAAGGCTTTGATATCGAACGGAAAAAGGCTGGTGCCCATCTGGCTTTTGGCTCCGGACCACACCACTGTCCAGGTGCCGCTCTGGCCAGACAGGAAATGTATTCGACGTTCACGATTCTTCTGAAGCGGCTCTCGAACATTCATCTGGTGCATCAGGATGACAATTTTGCACACGTTCCCAGCCTGTTTCTGAGGGGCCTCAAGTCGTTACAGATCCGATTCGACGTTGCGCATCGGGAGCGCTATGCCCCGGGGGCCTGCGTCTATTAGCTGGAGCGGTCTATTCGAGCTTCGGCAGATAAGCCGACGCAAGCACCTCCTCGAACCAGACGTCGTGCGCTGCAAGCATGGCCCCACCCCACCACGCGTGAATCCTGGCGAGCGGAAACGCAGGTCCCGGGCAATCCGTGTGGCTGCCACGGATCTGGCGATGACCCCCTAAGGTTATCGCCGGGTAACGTCGGTGAATGCCCGCGAGAAGTTCACGCAGGGCAACCAGCTGCGGATCATCATCCGCAACCTCCGCACAGTTGCCTGCCAATCCAATCGCAATCGTCTTTCTGTGTGCGCTCTGGTCCGCTTCGGCCATGAGCGACTCAGACCTGCCATCCGGATGAATCCGGTAGTGCAGAGGAGCCGGGCACAAAACACCGTGCAGAATGACAAAATTGCTCATGAGACTTGCGTCAGATGGTCGGCGGCAGGGAAGATCAAAGTCTACAAACAAGGAAGCAGAAGCCCAAGTGAAACTCTACGACGTCACCAATGCACCCAATCCACGCCGGGTCCGAATCTTCATTGCTGAAAAAGGCATACCGGTCGAATTTGTCCAGGTGGACATGATGGCTGGCGCGCACAAACAACCTGATTTTCTTGACAAGCATCCCAGCGGCAAGGTCCCGGCACTGGAAACCGATGACCGGCAGTTCATTGGTGAAAGCGTCGCCATCTGCCGCTATCTCGAAGCACTGCAACCCGAGCCGAATCTGTTTGGTCGCTCACCTTACGAGCTGGGCAGAATCGAGATGCACAATCGCATTCTCGAACTCGAACTGTGGACACAGATCGGTACCAGCTGGGTGAACGGTCCGATCGTCGCCAAAATGGCAGCCGGTCGATTCAAGCAGATCCCCGAGGCGAAGACGGCGAGCGATGCCAATGTGCACCGATTTTATGCCCGGCTGAACAGCGAACTGGAAAAGCGGCAGTACATGGCCGGCGATCGTTACACCATCGCCGATATTACCGCCCTCACGGCGATTGACTTCGCCACGGCACTCGTGGGCTTGAAGCCGGTCGACGATCTGCCGTACCTGTGGGCATGGCATGAGCGGGTCAGCAGCAGGCCAAGCGCGAAGGCGTGAGGCTGGCTTTCAACTGCCAGTGAAATTGCCAAGGAGATAGTCGAATTCTGTCGATGCCCGGCAGCCCTGGACCATGCGGCGTTCATCACTGGCAGTCCGTCCACACCAGAGCGGTCCCCGGATCGCAGGGCAGGAGGATCACGTCACCCTGATACGGAAATAATGCGCCGTATAAGGCATTTTATACGATCAGGCGATTATAAAACGTCAAATTAGTCTCTTTAGGTCAACATTGGCAGTTGCGCCTATTAAAACGTCATATACTGCGCATTAACCTCATAAAGCCCTCTAAAGATTTGAATATGGCCTTTTCAATCGACTTTAATAGTGCCAGCAGCGAACAAATTGAAAACGCGCTGCTTGAACGCCTGGAGACTATCCGGCTGGCCCGTAACCTGACTCAGACCCAGCTGGCGACGATGACCGGTCTCTCACTGCGAACGATCAACCGGCTTGGCAAGGGAGGCGGCACGTCACTCGATACCTTCATTCGAGTGCTCACCGCCCTCGGCCTGCAGGCGAATCTCGCCACGCTGCTTCCTGACCCCGTGATTCGTCCGGTTGAACGAATGGCACATGGCCAGGAGCGCCGACGCGCACGCCCCCGGAACACATCGTCAACAACCGGTACTGCGTGGCAGTGGGCAGAGGATGAGTCGGCCAATGACTGACGCTCATGTTCGGATGTGGGGGCGGGAAATAGGCGCCGTGTCGTGGATCCCCGAGCGTGAACTCGGTGTCTTTCAGTACACGCCGGAGTTTGCACGCAGCGGAATCGAGATTGCACCGATCACCCTGCCCCTGCGTGATTTCCCCTACGAATTCCCGGCGCTGCCACGCAACACCTTCAAAGGTCTGCCGGGACTGCTTGCCGATTCACTGCCTGACAAGTGGGGCAACGCCATCATCGATGCGTGGCTGGCGCGTCAAGGTCGTACCGCCGAGTCCTTCAACCCCGTGGAGCGATTGTGTTACCTCGGCAGACGTGGCATGGGCGCCCTCGAATTTGAACCTGCGCTGCTTGGACCACGCACACACGCCAGAGAGGTCGATATCGCTGCGTTGGTCGACTTGTCAGGACGGATTCTGAATGCCCGCGAAAGTCTGCGGGGTGAACTGCATGGCGAGGATGATCGCGAAGCGATGGAAAATATCCTGCGTGTCGGCACCTCGGCAGGGGGAGCCAGGGCGAAGGCGATCCTCGACTGGAATCCGCAAACCGGTGCGTTTCGTTCCGGGCAGTTGCCCGTGGGTGAAGGATTCCAGTATTGGCTCTTCAAGTTTGATGGCATCAGCAACAATCGTGATCGTGAACTCGCCGATCCCGCAGGTTTCGGCCGCATCGAGTATGCCTATGCGCTGATGGCGCAAGCTGCAGGGATACAGATGTCTCAATGCCGACTGCACGAAGAAGGCGGTCGCGCACACTTCATGACCCAACGATTTGATCGCACCAATGAGGGACGCAAACTGCATATGCTCTCCCTGTGCGCGATGGCCCATTACGATTTTAATCAGGCAGACGCATGGAGCTACGAACAGGCCATTGCAGTGATTCGTCGGCTGGGCCTGGGGATGGACGCCATTGAAGAGCAGGTGCGCCGGGCAATCTTCAACGTCCTCTCCCGCAACCAGGACGATCACGTGAAGAACATCGCCTTCCTCATGAATCAGCAGGGACACTGGCGACTCTCGCCAGCCTTCGACATTGCCTACGCCTGGAATCCAGGCGGATTGTGGACCGGTAGACACCAGATGAGCCTGGCCGGCAAGCGGGATGATTTTTCGCGCGATGACCTGCTTGTCTTCGCAGCCACCGCAGGTGTCAGAACCGGGCGGGCAAAACAGATCATTGAAGCGGTCGTTGCCGCAGTTCAACAGTGGTTTGAATTTTCCGGCACAGCCGGCGTCGATACTGCGCGTGCCCACCAGATTGCACAGGCACACAGAAAGCTCTGATCTGCAGGTGGATCAGCCCCGTTTCTTGCCTGTGATCAGCGGCGTGATCATTCCTGTGATCCCACTCCCGCGACTCGAACGGATGAAAGTCGAAGGTCGTGCTGGTATGTTGTCGTCTTCCGCGCTCGTAGCTCAGATGGATAGAGTATTGGCCTCCGAAGCCAAGGGTCGCGCGTTCGAATCGCGCCGGGCGCACCATTTTTCCTTATCGGCAGCTTGCCGGTACCGAACCGGCCTATAGTCGCTGGGGTTCAGTCCTTGACACGGAGTGTTAATGAACCGACTCACTTTTCTCGTCCCATGCGCCTTGATTGTGTTCAGTACGACAAACGCTTTTGCTGAACCTCTTGCCGCCGAAGTCTATGGTCGCCTGCCGGCCATCTTCGACGTTGCCCTATCTCAAGACGGTTACCGAATTGTTGTCGGACGCAACGACACGGACGGCGCAAACCGGGTGCTTGTCCTGGATACTGACCGGGGCACCGTCATCAGTTCTGTCCAGAGGCGCGATTACCAGCACGTTGACAGGCGGGATCGCATTCACGCCGTACCGTGGGCAGACCGGGATCGAATCGGCTATCTGCTGAACGCGATCACACCTGCAGGCCCGGTTCGATCGATCGATGTCTTCAATCTGTTTCGCACGACCTTGCTGGACACCCGCGTCAGCAAGAGTTACATGATCCAGCAGGGCGGATTGCAGGCCAACCTGAGCCAAATGCTTGCACCAATCGCTGATGACCCTGAATCTGGTCGCGCCGTGTTACGTTCCAGTGTCTACCGGGTCGATCTGCAGGATGGCAGGACACGACTGCTGCAGAAGGGCTCCCCATACACCGAGCGGTTTGCCTTCAATCAGGCGGGTGTTGCGATTGCCCGCCTTGACGTTGAGCGCCACAAGAATCAATGGGAAATCCGTGACATTCGGGAAGGCCGCGACCAGGTGATCGCAAGCGGGGATTGAAGACCTCGGACAGTTGGCCTTTGCGGGTGCCCTGGCAAACGGCGAAACTGCCGTCGTCGGGCGCCCTGACCAGCAGGACAACGACCTGCTGTACAGCGTCAACCCGGATACCGGCGCTGACTCGATAGTGCTCGAAGCTCCAGACCAGGACGTTTCTCGGGCCATAACCGACCCGTGGCTGCACGTCATCATTGGGGCTTCCTGGGGAGGCGACCTCTACTCCGAGAGCTACGTGGACCCCCAACTCGACAATGTTTATCGGAAGCTTGCGTCCATCGTCCCCGGTGGATCGATCCATCTGCGGACATGGACTGCGGACCGATCCCGCATCGTCGTCTATCTGGAAACCACCAGGGACGCAGGCGGTTTCTACCTCTTTGACGTGGCCAGGTCGCAACTCAGCCTGATCGGCATGCTGCACCCGGAAATCAAAGGCATCGCCACGATTGGCGATCGTCGCGTCATCACCTATCCAGCCCGGGATGGAACGCGAATACCGGCCGTGTTGACTCTGCCCGCCAGCAAGCCGGCGGCGGCGGGACCACTGCCGCTCGTTGTCCTGTCTGATGGCGACGCGCGTGATCGTGCCGACCTCGGTTATTCATGGCTGGCCAGTTTTCTGGCCTCGCGGGGTTATGCGGTCGTTGAACCGAACGAACGCGGCACCTATGGCTACGGTGACGCCTGGAAAGTGGCGGGTGATGGCCAATGGGCCCACCTGATGAACAACGACATCGAGGACGCAGCAACCGCCCTCGCCAAGGCCGGCCTGATTGACATAAACAATGTGTGTACGGTCGGGGTCGGCGATGGAGGTTACTCTGCGTTGCTCAGCGCGACCTCACCATCCATCCGTTACCGCTGCGCGGTCAGCGTAAACGGCATCGCCGACATTCCCAGGTTCATGACCTACCTGAAACTCAGAACCCGGACGTACTCCACATTCCGGCGCTGGTATACGAGGCTGCTGGGCACAGACAAGGAGACCAACAAGGCGATGAAAGCCATCTCGCCGGCCCATCGTGCCAATGCCGTCCAGGCCGCCGTCCTCTTGATCCACGATGAAAGTGACACCATCTCGCCGCTGGCCCAGTCGGATTCCATGGCTGCTGCGCTGGAAAAATCCGGCAAAAGCGTGCAGCAGACAACCCTGCGCGGCGAAGACCACTACCTCGAAGAGCCCGAGACCCGGATCAGGATTCTCCAGGAGATCGAGACCTTCCTCGCGGACCACATGAAGCCACTGCCAGCCGGGCCAGGTGGCTGAGGTGAACTCTATCCCTGTGGCGGTTGCCCACCGGTGTGCGCGTAGGTCTTGTTGGTGATCTGCCAACGACCCTCGATACGCGCCACGGAGAAGTAATCGACAAAGTCACAACCCAGGAAGTCGGTCTCGGCGAGCACGGCAACACCGGCGTCTTCGGTGATGTCGATCGACCGCACGATCGCCTTGTAGTTCGGTCCGGCCATACCGGGCTGTTTCGCCACCATATCGAAAAAAGACGATATCGGGACATAGGTATCCATCGCGCCGATGTGTCCCATCATGTGGGCATCACGATGAAAGGCAGTGCGCAGCTTGGCCACGTCGCCATTGGCGCCATCCACGTACAATTGTATGACTGCTCGCACGTCTTCGAGATCCTGCACATAGTTCGCCATGACTGATACTCCACCCGTTGATTGAACCTGTTGTATGCCAACGATGCTCATGCGCTGCCTTGTCGACCACCCCGGCATGGCGTTACCGGGTGTAAGCCCGATAACGGGATAGCCGGAATGCAGAAAAAACACGCACCTTTGAATGGCGCAGGCCTGCCAGCAGCCCAGCGTCGGCGCAGTACCACCAACCCTCAGACCACCAACCCTCAGACCACCAACCCTCAGACCGCCTTGCCCCTGAGCGCCATCAACGGCAACCACACTGGCCATCGTATCGATCATCTCGAGCAACTGGCAAGCCACTGCATCATGAATTCCCGGCCAGCCGTCCCATACACGGCAGTTCGCGCCTGATCCCGCACTCCCAAACAGATATCCGGAGTATCCCACGCCGAACCGGCAAACGACGCGTGCATGCGTGGCGAGCGACGGGAGCTTCCTATTACACTCCACCACTGTGATCCGCCGGAGGGCGAGCGGAATCCAAGCAACCGAAGTGACAGGGGGAGTAGCCAAATGACACCAATCAAACCGGGACTGAAACTCAAGAGCGCCGTCTGCGCTGCCGAAGTGATGGTCATCAAAGCCCCGGCTGACGCCACCCTGACCTGTGGTGGAGCGGGCATGCTCGGCCAGAAGGACACCGCGCCTGGAGGTGTCATCATCGATGCCAGCCAGAAAGCCGGCTGCCAGGTCGGCAAGCGTTACGTGAACGATGATCAGAGTCTTGAGGTGCTGTGCGTGAAAGCCGGCGAAGGTACCCTGGCGTGCAATGGCGCGGCGCTGGTCACGAAGGAATCCAAGAAGCTGCCCTCCTCGGACTAAAATCCATGAATATCTCGATGTTCCTGCAGATGGCGGCCGAGACCTGCCCGGACCGTATTGCCCTGTGCAATCCAGACGGCCGCTACACCTATGATGAACTGCACCGCGCGGCACATGCTGCGGCAGTATTGATCAAGGAGAGTGGTTGTGAGTACCTGGTGGTTCTCGACACCTCAAGCGCGGCGGTCGCCATCGGGCTCATGGGCGCCGCGCTGGCGGGCGTGCCCTACGTGCCGCTCAACTACCGTTTGACCGATGCCGAACTCAAGGAATTGCTGGATCGCGTCATGCCGGCGCTCCTGATTGCAAGTCCGGCCCAATTGGAACGAGTGGGTTCACGACCTGATGCAAACATCCACACGCGAGCGCAATTCCTCGAGCACACGTTGTCCACAGACACGCTGCTGGATGAAATCGCAGAAGACCCGTCTGCCGTCGCGGTACAACTTTTTACCAGCGGCACGACAGGGAAACCGAAGGCTGCGATCCTGCGCCACGAACATCTGGTGTCGTACATTCTCGGGTCGGTTGAATTCATGTCCGCCGAGGAAGACGAAGGCACGCTCGTGTCCGTGCCGCCGTACCACATCGCTGGCATCTCGGCGCTGATGAGTTCGATTTATGCCTGCCGGAAAATTGTGCAACTGCCGGACTTCAATGCTGCCGGCTGGCTGGCCGCCTGTCATCGCGAGCAGGTCACCAACGCCTTTTTGGTCCCGACCATGCTGAGCCGCATCATGGAGCACGTTGAAAACCATCCGGCCATGCCGGCACCGGAATCACTTCGAGCGATTGCCTACGGCGGCGGGAAAATGCCCATCCAGGTGATCGAAAAAGCCCTCAGCAGGTTCCCGCAGGTGTCCTTCACCAATGCCTACGGACTGACGGAAACCAGTTCCACCATCGCCCTCCTCGACCCTGATGATCATCGCACTGCTATTGGCAGTGACGACATCGTGATTCGCAGGCGACTGGGTTCGGTCGGCCGCCCATTGCCGAGTCTGGAAATCGAGGTGCGCGACGACGAGGGCAACGTGCTGGGTGCAAACGAACCCGGCGAAATATTCGTTCGCGGGCCACAGGTGTCCGGTGAATATCTTGAGCGCAAGGCCATTCTCGACGATGGCTGGTTCCCGACCCGGGATTCCGGCTACATGGATGAACACGGTTACCTCTACCTCTCTGGTCGGGCAGATGACATCATCGTTCGTGGTGGCGAGAACATCTCGCCATCCGAAATCGAGGAAGTGCTGATGCGGCATCCGGCAGTGCTGGACGTTGCAGTCGTCGGCAAACCGTCCGAAGAATGGGGTGAAGCAGTGGCGGCAGCGGTTGTGCTCCGGGATGGCTACCACATTCCTGCCGCCGACCTGCAGGCCATGGTGCGAACGGAACTGCGCTCTTCACGGGTACCGGAAGCCTTCCATTTTGCGCGTGAATTGCCGTACAACGAAACCGGTAAGCTGCTGCGACGCGTGGTGAGGCAGTATTTCGTCTGAGCCGGCGCACCGTTCCATCCTGATACAGCAGGCTTCCCTGCTGGATGGGCGCATCACCGATGTACGATTGACCGATGGCCAGATCAGCAACATCGGTTCACTCTCACCGGAGCCTTGCGAACTGGTGCTGTCGGCGGCGGGCGGACTACTGCTGCCCGGACTGCATGATCATCACATTCATTTTCGTGCCTTTGCACGGTCGCTCGACTCTACCGCCTGTGGACCACCTGCAGTCAAGAGCCAGGCTGAACTGGCAGCACTCCTCCGTGAGCTGGACGTCGATGCTGCAAACGACTGGATTCGTGGGGTCGGTTACCACGAGAGTGTTGCTGGTGATATCGACCGCGCCTGGCTGGATCGTTTTGTCACCCGACATCCCATCCGTATTCAACATCGATCCGGTCGACTGTGGGTCATGAATTCCAGGGCCGTCGAGATCCTTGCCAGCCGCGCTGTTGCGCGCAATCAGGTGTTGGAGGGTTTGGCAGACGGTCGCTTTTTTGACCAGGATGTCGTGCTCGGACATCTGATCGGTCACCAGGAAGGTAACCTGCATCGAGCCAGCCGGCAACTGGCCGCTCTCGGTATCACCGGCTTCACGGATATGACTCCAGCGAACAACACACAATCGATGGCGGACTTCGCTGCCTGGCAAACGTCGGGGCACCTGTTACAACAGGTACGGGTGGCTGGTGGGGCCAGTCTGTCTGCGGCTGCGCAATCAGGTGGGGTGCGTATCGGCGAAACCAAGTTTCACCTGCACGATCACGCTCTGCCCGCATTTGACGACTACAAAGAACAGATTCGACGAAGTCACCAGGCCGGTCGCACGGTAGCCGTACACTGCGTGACGGAACTCGCTCTGGTGTTCACGTTATCGGCACTGCGCGAAACCGGTGTGATGCCTGGAGACCGGATCGAACATGCCTCACTGACTCCTCCTGCTCTGCTGCCTGAGTTGCACGATCTTGGTCTGCTGGTTGTCACCCAGCCAGATTTCATTGCGCAGCGCGGTGATCAGTACCGCATCGACGTACCCGCAACTGAACACGACTGGTTGTACCGATGCGCATCTTTTGTGAACCATGCAATCGAACTTGCAGCAGGATCCGATGCACCATTTGGCAGTCCTGATCCATGGGCTGCGATGCATGCGGCAGTATCACGCAGAACGGTCTCCGGAGAAATTCTCGGTGCGAGCGAGGCCCTGACGCCAGAAGCTGCGCTTGATCTGTTTCTCGGTTCCCTGGAAAGTCCTGCAAGCAGCAGGCAGATTGGGGTGGGCGCGGAAGCGAGTCTGTGCCTGCTCGACCGCCCCTGGCTGAAACTCAGGCAAAACCTGATTGCTACAGCCTCCGGCGCGTCTGCTGTACGGGCAACGATATGCGGCGGCCAGCTAATCTACGATCGCGTCGATCAATCCCCACGCTAACGCCGTGTGTGCATCCACGTCTTCGCCGAGAATGGCCATCAACGCGGTCCTCTGCCGGCCGATCCGTTTTGGAATGCTGACACAACCACCGGCGCCAGGGATCAAGCCCATCGCCACTTCCGGCAGTCGAAACAAGGTATCGGACGTTGCGACCAGACGCTTTGCAAAAGCCGACAGTTCGATGCCTGCACCAATGGCAGCACCGTGTACCTTGAATTCACAACGATCTGCACAGGCTGCGAGGTACTGAGCGGGCATGCGCTGCATGCGGATGGCATGTGCCATGGCCTGATCCTGCATCGAACCAAATTCCGAGAGGTCACCGCCCGCACTGAAACACGGTCCTTCCGCATCAACGAGCACGGTGTGTATGTCCTCATCCATGAGCACCAGCTTGAAGGCCGACGAGAGTGCATCCCGCATCGCACGTGAGAGCGCATTGCGATTGCGCGCGCTGGCGAGTGTCATATGCAGCAAGGATCCTGAACGCCGCATCAGCAGCGGTGCCTGTTCGCTCTCCGCTCTGGCCGGGTACCTTCCTTGGGTTGCGGTCAACCACGCACTGAATTCCCTGCCCGCCTGCAAGGTGGCATAACCCAGGCTCTCCAATGCCAGCGCACTCGTCACCTCAAGAGTCGCCTGCGCACGCAGTACCTGGACCAACACGGCACTCGCCTGCGGGTTGGCCACAACTTTCTCGTACACTCGTTCGAGCGTTGCGGGATCGTTCACCCGTACATCCACACAATCACAGAGCACTGAAGTCCCGGGTTGGGCATTCAAAGCGATCACCGGCATGGGTTGACGATCCAGCCAACGCACCAGCTTGTTGTGCTGATCGCGAGTGGCCTGATCGGTGTCCAGATTGACCACCAGAGCAACTCCGCTGTCTTCGGCATCGGCTACGTTCGGTTCGAGGCTGAGCTCGATGAGCTGCGCAACACTCAACAGATTCAGGGCACATTCTCCAGGCCGCGGATCTTGCGGTTGTACCACGAGCGGATTTCGCCGGAACGTGGTACCACTTTGATCAGTGTGCTGCCGCCGCTGTAGTGTTTTTTCGTGGCATCCGGTGCGGTATTCAACTGGAACCGGTAGGCCCCGTACTTTTCATCCATCCGTTCAGCAAAGCGCTCGGCAATCGGTCCTTCGTTGTCAACTATCATCGCCTCACCGTTGATGACTACTGCGCGCAGATCGATCCAGCGCTGGCCTTCTTCAACCAGGCAACATACACGGGGATCACGCCGCAGATGGGCGACCTTCGCCGCCCGGGAAGGTGTGCGAAACCAGATCGCGCCCTGATCCCACACGTACCACAAGGGCGTGAGGAATGGTTCGCCCGACTGGCGAATGGTGCCCAGAATCAACGTGTGCCCCTGGTTCAGAAACTCGGCGAGTTCTGAATCGTTCAGCTGTATGCCCACGGCCGCCTCCCGTCGTTTGTCCCCTGCTCTTGTTTCCTGCTCTTCTTTCCCGCGTTCATTCCGGCGTTTTCCGGATGGTAATGTGCCCGTTCAGACACCTGTGCGAAAGCGCGGATTTTCTGCCGGCGGCCAGCCATGTAGGATGCTCCGCCTGAATTGTTTCTCCAGACAGGAAAAATCCACCCATGAGTACGAACTACCCGGAATCCGCAGACTTCCGAACCGAGGCCAAAGCCTGGCTCGCCGCCAATTTTCCGAAGAGCCTGGTCGGCAAGGCTTCGGTGTACATGAGCTTCGAGGGCGAAGTCGCCATGGCGGGTGATGCACTCGCCTGGCGCCAGACGCTGGGTGAAAAAGGATGGGGTACCCCCAGCTGGCCAAAAGAGTATGGCGGCGGCAGTCTGACTGCGACGCAGGCGCGAATTCTGCAGGAAGAGATGAGCGCGATCGGTGCCTTCAACCCAATCCCGATGCTGGCTGGTATGGGAGTCACCATGGTCGGACCAACCATTCTCGAATATGGCACCGAGGATCAGAAAAAGCGGCATCTGCCCGCCACGGCGCGAGGCGAAGTTCGCTGGTGTCTGGGTTATTCCGAGCCCAACGCGGGATCGGACCTTGCAGCGCTTCAGACCAGGGCCGTGGACAAGGGTGACTACTGGGAGATCAACGGACAGAAGGTCTGGACGTCGGGTGCGGACATCTCCCAATGGTGCGGCGCACTCGTGCGTACCGACTCGAACGTTGCCAAGCGAGACGGCATCAGCCTCGTATTGTTACCGATGAACCAGCCCGGTGTGCGGACACGTCCGATCAAGCTGATCTCGGGTTCCTCGCCATTCTGTGAAACGTTTTTTGACAACGCACGCGCCGACAAGCGGGATCTGCTGGGCAAACTCAATGATGGCTGGAGTGTCGGAAAAAGGTTGTTGCAACACGAACGTGCAAGCCAGACCGGGGCATCACCCATGCCTTCCGGCTCCGGTGGAAGTTCATTGGCTGAAATGGCAAAACAGTACGTCGGTGTGAATGATCGTGGCGAGTTGAATGATCCGGACCTGCGCCTTCGACTGGCCCAGCACCTGATGGACTCCAAGGTGCATCAGCTCACGCTCGCCCGAATCACTGCTGAAGCCAGGGGCAACCCCAAAGTCACTGCTGCCGCTTCGATACTCAAGAACTCCGCCACCAACGTGGCCCAGACCCGATCTGAACTGACCCTGGAAATCATGGGCAGTGGCGGCCTCGGCTGGGAAGGCAAGGAATTCAGCGAGGACGAAATCGGCGCCGTTCAAACCTGGCTCTTTGGCAAGGCGATGTCGATCTACGGCGGCTCCTTCGAAGTGCAGAACAACATCATTTCCAAAAACATTCTCGGGCTGCCCGAGACCACCCAAAAAGGTTGATCGACATCATGGCCGTACTTTCAGAAGAGCAGTCGATTCTCAAGGACCAGGCAACTTCCTGGATCACTACCTACGCTCCGGTCAGCAAATTCCGTGCGCTGCGCGACAGCGGCAGTTCGCTGGGCTACGAACCCGCCACCTGGCAGGCCATGTCCGAGATGGGCTGGCCGGGCATTCTTGTGCCGGAGGCTCACGGTGGCTCCGATCTGGGGTATCTCACCTTCGGTTTGATTCTGGAGGAACTGGGCAGGCACCTTACTGCTTCGCCGCTGCTGGCTTCCGGACTGGTTGGCGCCAGCGCGCTGCGACTGGGTGGCAGTGATGCACAACAAAAGGCCTGGCTGCCAGGCGTTGCCGATGGCACCAGAGTCCTGACCCTTGCCATCGATGAATCATCAAGGCACCAACCAGCCGACATCAACCTGCGGGCTGACAAGTCGTCCAACGGCTACGTGTTGAACGGTACCAAGCGGTTCGTGATGGAAGGCGGCGCCGCAACCGACTTCATTGTCGTGGCCCAGGCAACCCATGGTGTCATCCTTGGCCTCGTCAGCGCGAAGGCCGGCGGTGTCGAACGATCCATACTGCGAACCACCGACAGCCGCGGTTACGCCAATGCAACCTTCACCAACGTGGACGTGGCTTCCGCCGATGTACTCGGCGAAGCTGGCAATGGCAGAATCCTGCTGGACCTGATCCTTGATCGTGCCAGTGCAGGAGTCGCCGCGGAAATGCTCGGTACCGCCGCGCAATCCTTCGACATGACCCTCGAGTACCTGAAAACACGCAAGCAGTTTGGTCAGGTCATTGGTTCATTCCAGGCGCTGGGACATCGCGCAGCCGAGCTGTACTCCGAGATGGAGCTGACGCGGTCCGCCGTTGAAGCGGCACTGCAGGCCATCGACGCGGGCGCAAAGGATATCCCGCAGATGTGTTCGCTCGCCAAATGCAAGGCCGGCGCGTTCCTGTTCAGGATGTCAAACCAGCTGATCCAGATTCACGGGGGTATCGGCATGACCGATGAGTTTGATGCAGGCTTTTACCTGAAGCGTGCACGCGCCCTGGAAACCACGTTTGGCAACCAGGCTTATCATCGGGATCGCTTCGCGAGGTTAAGTGGGTTCTAGCAGCCTGTCGGACTTTCACGGACCCGGCTAAGATAACGCGTACCAGAAACAGCGTGTGAAGGCGATGCCGCGATTTCATCCGATTGACCGAGATACGGACTTTCTGTTTCCGCCGTCCA
>Ga0105050_10000916_pt1 | contig 45079 bp, 39 predicted proteins | sample FRY01_FD_78088 | JGI IMG/M metagenome (GOLD analysis project Ga0105050, IMG submission 78088) | Freshwater microbial communities from Lake Fryxell liftoff mats and glacier meltwater in Antarctica - FRY-01 | ecosystem: Environmental > Aquatic > Freshwater > Ice > Glacier meltwater ...
CCCGCAAGCCCAGATAATCGCGCACCCACGGCGCCACCAGCACCCGCATCAAAATCCGGCTGCCAACCCGGGAAATCCTGATCTCGGGCTCATCCAACAAGCGTCATGAATAAGACGGGTTAAATTCCGCGTCACAATCACATCACAGCCCCCAACAATAGCGGCCGCAAGCACATGGCGGTCGTCCGGGTCAGGCAACGTCAAGGTCGGGATCAAAGCCTCATAACCGGTCACAACAGCATCCCGGCTATGCAGGTCCATCAAATCGCGGGTGCGCTCCAGCGCTGCCCTGTCCCGCTGCGGCTGATCGCGAAGCAGCGCCTCCATCCACTCGCGGTGAATATCAGCGCTCCAACGCGCTTTGAACAAGTCACTAACGGCCAGTTGCAAAAACAAATCCCGCATCGGCGCCGGATAAAGCAAATTGGCATCAAGCAATGCCGTAATGTGGCTCACAAACGGCTATAACCCATGTCCTGCACCTGCGCCTCACGCGCCAGCTGATCGAGAACCGCTTCACGCCGCTGCTCAATATCGGCCTTATAAGCCAAAACATCTTCCATACGAACGCGGCGGTGCCTGCCCACCTTACGATGCGGAATATCGTTATTTTCAAGAAGCTTCACAAGAAAAGGCCGTGAGACATTCAAAATCTCCGCCGCCTGCGCGCTGGTCAGTTCAGCCGTCTCCGGAATAACAGTCACGCCCCGGCCTGCGGCCATAGCCTCAAGAATTTCCACCAACAAACTTACCGCGCCCTCCGGCAAGGCCAAAGGCTGGTCCTGCCCGGCCTCCCCAACACGAAGCGTGAGCGGCCGACGTCCCTCGGCATAGCGAGACAATAACTGTCCCGAAGCGCGCGCAATGGCAGCATCCTTAGCAGAAGGCGTCAAATGGCGGGGCGCAAGCATAGTCATATAATACTCCTTACACACGCTTTATACGCAATAAACGAAATAAATGCAACAATCCGCCCCCTACCGACTCAACCACCCCAAAGGATGCCCCACAGCGTTCGGCACCCAGCCCTTCACCTGCGCCGACACCAGCGCCCAGCGCACCTGCGTAAACAGCCCGATCATCGGCGGCCCTGACAGCATTTCCACTTCCGCCTGCGCCAACAGCCGCGCCCGCTCCGCCTGCGGGGCCAACCGCGCCGCGTCCAGCAGCGCATCAGCCGCCGCATTGCAATGCGGCCCCGCCCCGCAGCGAAACCGCGCCAACAGCGCGCCTGCGTCCATCACCCGCGTGGTCGTCTCATCCACCGCCAGATCAAATTTCCCCGCCGCAATCAGCTTCTCACACTCGGCCCGCCGCACCACCAGCACCTGCAAATCCACCCCCAAAGGCCGCCAGTCCGCCGCCACCCGCTCAGCAATGCTTCGATGCTCAAGCCCCGGCGGCAACAGCAACACCAGCTTCAAAGGCGGCAACTCCTCGCCCGCCCTGGCCGCCAGACTGTCCCCGCCCGCCCCCGCCATCCGGCCCGCCGCCGCCATCCGCGCGGCCAAAATAAGCGCCTGCGCCTCAGCCCGCCGCGCCGCCAGCCGGTTCTGGTCCATGCCGCCGTCCCCGGTCAACACCGCCCCCACACCGCCCACTACATTCCCCACCACCGAGCCAACCGCCCCCCCCACAGAGCCCACCGCGCCGCCAACCGCGCCCCCTACAGCCCCCACAGCCCCTCCCACAGCGCCCCCCACGGCACCAGCCGCCCGCCGCAATCCCGCCGCCACACCCGGAACGGGCGCAGGCGCAGGCGCAGGCGCATCATCTGCCACCACAGGGTCCACGGCCGCCGCCACCGGCACCAGCGCAGGCCGTAACCCCGGCGTCAGCAGCCCCGCTTCCGGCCGTACCGCCGTAATCGCCAGCCGGCTGGTCACCCCCGCCCGGTCAATCACATCCGCCAGCGCCCGCCGCAGCCCGGCATCAGCGAGCGGCCCCTTCAGCGCATTGGTCCGCCAGCCATAAACCCCAGCCACCGCATCCAGCCGAAGCGCCTCCCGCGGCGTCACCAGCCGCGCCTCGCCCAGCCCCGCCAGCCCCTCGCCCCTCACCACATCAACACGGCCCGCCTTAAAAGCCGCCACCGCTTTATCGATAGCCTGCGTCACCATAATCCGCACTTCGGCAGGCATCGCCTCCACACTCGGCGCCTTCGCACGCCGCTCCAAAACCGCCGTCACCGTCAGGCCAGACTCCCCCGCTTCAGCCTTTTGCGCATCATCCTGAACAACATAGCGCGCCAACGTCGGCACGGCGGCCCCCCGCTTCTCCGCCCCCTGCTTCTCCGCCCCCTTCTTCGCCGTCCCCAAAACCGCCATCCCCGGCTCCGCCAGCCATTCCAGCGCCAGCGGCGAAGGCCCCACCATCTTCAATTCCACCACCCGAGGCGTCGGCGCCCCCACATCTAAACTCGCCCCCCGCACGCCGCGCGCCGCCTCGTCCGCGCCCAAAACCCCCGCCATCCGAAAGCCCGCAACCGCCGCCGGGGGCCGCGCCGCCCGACTGAAACTCGTAACCACATCCTTGGCCACCAAATCCCGCCCATCGCTCCATTTAACTGGCCGCAGCCGCAAAATCAGATCACGGCCATCATCCAAAAACCGCCAGCTCGTCGCCAGCCCGCCCACCAGCTGCCCCTCATTATTGCGCTCAATCAGCCGAGGCTCCGTCATCTCCAGCGCCATCTCACGCGCCAAAACAGACTCCTCCCCCTCACTCACAACCGCAACGCGCAACACCTCACCCTCAGGCCCGCTCCCGCCGCAGCCCGATAGCAAAAATAACCCTACAATAACAGCCTCTTGCCGCATCATTTCACCCGCTTAAACACATAACCCCCCGCCGCCGGCCCCCAAACCCGCGCGCCCTTGGCATCAACCCCCAGGTCCCAATTCGCATAGCCCTCCGGCGTGGTTATCCCTTGCGAAACCATCCCCACCGCCCCGCGATAATTGTTCTCGCAGCCCTCAGTCTTCGCCGTAAAATGCCCCGCCGCCACAAAAGAAAGCACATTAGGGCACCCCGCCGGCCCCAAATCATCCGCCGTTGGCATCGGCCCCGCATAGCCGGGCCGGCCCAGCCCCACAAAGCGCGCTGGCGCTTTCAACACATAATTATCCCGCCGCAGCTTGCCGTTCGCTTCCTCAATAATATGCCCCACCCGCTGAAAATACGGCTTGGCCAGCGCCGCCGCCCGGCTAACCCCCTCCTGCGTCAAAATTGATTGCTCCTGATACAGCCACACCCCCTCACGGTCCGGCCAAATCCGCACAATTGAGGCGTCCACCTCATCATAACGATCATCCAACTGATGTTGTGCCACCGAAGAAAAATGCCCCACCGCGCTGGTCGCATAGCTATCCAGCACCGGGCCCGCATACGCCCCAGACCCGATCAAACAGCAAGCCGCCAAAACCATCATCCGCATGATCACCCTCCTATCAAACCTCAAAGCACAGCTAGCTTGCCGGCAACCATAGCGAGGGTCTAAACCATGCACCATGGCCCGTCAGCACATAGCCCCCGATATCATCGCACTCATCGGCAACACGCCGCTCATCCGCCTGCGCGGCCCCAGCGACGCGACCGGCTGCGAAATCCTCGCCAAAGCCGAATTCCTCAATCCCGGCGGCAGCGTGAAAGACCGCGCGGCGCTGGCCATCATCGAAGACGCTGAAGCAGGCGGCCAGCTAAAGCCCGGCGGCACCATCGTAGAAGGCACAGCGGGCAACACCGGCATCGGCCTCACCATGGTAGGCGCCGCCCGCGGCTATAAATCCATCATCGTCATGCCAGAAACCCAATCACGAGAAAAACAGGACACCCTGCGCGCGCTCGGTGCCGAACTCGTGCTGGTCCCCGCCGCCCCCTACGCCAACCCCGCCCATTACATCCACACCTCCCGCCGCATCGCCGAAGAAACTAAAGGCGGCGTCTGGGCCAACCAATTCGATAACATCGCCAACCGCCGCGCCCATATCCAAACCACCGCGCCCGAAATCTGGGCCCAAACCGCCGGAAAACTCGATGGTTTCACCTGCGCCGTCGGCACCGGCGGAACCCTCACCGGCGTCGCCATGGGCCTGCGCGACAAAAACCCCAAAATCCGCATCGCCCTCACCGACCCCGAAGGCGCCGCGCTTTATAATCATTTCGCCCACGGCGAACTCCGCGCCGAAGGCTCCAGCGTCTCGGAAGGCATCGGCCAAAGCCGCATCACCGCCAATCTGGAAGGCCTCACCGTAGATACCCAATTCCGCGTGCCGGATACCGAAGCCATGGTCTGGGTCCGCCGCCTCAATGCCGAAGAAGGCCTGTGCCTCGGCCTCTCTTCAGGCATCAACGTGGCGGGTGCCATCCGGCTGGCGCAAGAGATGGGGCCGGGCCACACCATCGTCACCATTTTGTGCGACTCAGGCCTGCGCTACCTCTCCACCATCTGGAACCCGGATTGGCTGACCAAAAAGGGCCTGGCTTGAGGGACCCCACCGCCAAAAACCGCGCCTGGCTGGGCCTCGCTGGGCTGGGAACAATTGTGCTTTTGGTGGTCGCGGCAAGCACTTTGCGTGAACCGCCGGCAAAAAATGCCCCCGAAACCTCCCCGCAAACACCCCTGACAACGCTCGGTCTTGCCCCGGCAGCGCCCGCAAATACCCCGGAAACACCCCCCTAATGCCCCTAAAAACCCCGGAAAACCCCCTAATTCCTACATCCACAGACTTATCCACAGCCAACAGACTATTATTTACTCGTATCAAAATTCGTTAATTTATCTCCATTTTTACCCCGTTTGCCCATGATTGACCATTGAGACCCATGAATTCCCATGGTATGCCTGATCCACAGCAGGTTCTGGGGTCATGTTTTTCGTGTCAGACGAGTTTTTCCATGGTTACGCTCTAAATACGGTCGACGGTAAAAACCGGCTGTCGATCCCGGCTGACTACCGTGACGCCATCCTCGCCCGCTCCGCAGACAAGGTGATTTATATCGGTCCCGGCCACGGCGGGGCGGATTGTCTGATGGCCTATGACAAGAGCTATGATGCTCAACTAATTGCAGATTATCGCGTCCGCCATGGCAGCAGCACAGACCGTAGCCGCTATGATGAAGCCGGCTTTTTGTTCGGCGCCACGGCCCCGGTGAAGATCGATGATGCCGGCCGGATCGTGCTTTCAAACACCCTGAAAGACCTTGGGGACATCAATGGCCATGTCTGGTTCGTGGCCGGAGGGGACTGGTTCGAAATGTGGAATCCGTGGCGCTATCTGGATCGCCCCGGCCTTGACCCCCGGATGATTCGCATTTTGAAGCGTGAGCTGGAAGCCCGGAGCCTTGATCCCGCCAGTGAGCCGCCAAGATGAGCGGCCATGTGCCTGTTCTTTTAGAAGAAACAATGGCCGCGCTGGCTTTGGGCGCGGGCCAGATTTACGTGGACGCCACCCTCGGCGCCGGCGGCTATATGTGTGCCGCGCTGGCCCATGGCGTCACCGGCTATGGTTTTGACCGTGATCCTGATGCCATCGCCCGCAACGCAGACCTGCCCATCACGCTGATCCAGCGGCCTTTTTCCGAGCTGGAACAGGGCTTGGCCGAGCATGGTGTCCATGAAGTGGATGCCATTGCCTTTGATATCGGCGTGTCTTCGATGCAGATCGACAGCCCGGAGCGCGGCTTTTCCTTTCAGGCCGATGGCCCGCTGGATATGCGGATGAGCCAATCCGGCCCCAGTGCGGCTGACATCATCAACACCGCCAGCGAAGCCGAACTTGCTGACATCCTTTACCATCTCGGCGATGAGCCGGGGGCGCGCCGCATCGCCCGCGCTATTGTGGCAGACCGGCCCTTCACCCGCACCTCTGAACTGGCGCGGCTGGTGCGCTCGGTGTTGGGCCAGAAAAGCCCCACCGGCAAAGACCCCGCGACCCGCAGCTTTCAGGCGCTGCGTATCTTTGTGAATGACGAACTGGGCCAGCTGGATGCCGGGCTTGAAGCGGCCGAGCGGCTGCTGCGCCCCGGCGGGCGGCTGGCGGTGGTGAGCTTTCATTCAGCCGAAGACCGTAAGGTGAAGGTCTTCCTGCGAGAACGCTCTGGCAATACGCCCGCCGGCTCCCGCCATCAGCCGGACATCGCCAAACCCCGGCCTGCCAGTTTCAGCCGCCCGGCGCGCGCGGTGAGGCCCGGCGTGGCCGAGCTTGCCGCCAACCCCCGCGCCCGCTCCGCCACCTTGCGCGCCGCCATTCGCACCAACGCCCCCGCTTGGACAGACTCAGCCAGGGCAACCGCTTCCGGGAGGACAGCATGAGAGACTATGCCGGCTCAGCCTTGATGGTAGCCATCACCACGCTTGTGGGGATTGGCTGCTATGCCGCTTCTGCGCATGGCGCGGGGCAGCGCGATGATATTCAGTCCATGCGCCGCCAGCTGGTGAGCGATGTGCGCGCCATTCGTGATCTTGAAGCCGAACTGCGCACCCGCGCCCGGCTGCCACAGCTGGAACGCTGGAACGAGGATGTGCTGAAAATGTCTGCGCCCGCTGCTGGGCAGTTTATGCGCTCGCCGGTGCAGCTTGCCAGCCTGATGACCCCGAAGGCGCCCGCAGACAGCGGACCGCGCGTGCAATATGCCGTCGCTACAGAGGCTCCTGTGGAAGCACTGACAGATACGACAACGCCCAAGCTGCTGCTTGCCGGCTTCACCGCAGCCACGCCCAGTGCGCCGGCTGCTGGCGAGCCCTGAGCCGGCGCGCTGATGGCCAGCCGGGCCTTTCCTGCCTTTTTGGCCCCGCTACCCTCGCTTGGTGCGACGGGTCAGACCTCCCTGCCCGGCCCCCTACACGGCCCCCTACACGGCCCCCTACCCGGCCGCCTACCCGGACAGCGCCAACGCGCACAGATGCAGGCGCGGTATCGGCTGGTAATTATCATGGTGATGTTTTTGGCAGTGCCGCTCGTCATGGCGGCGCGGCTGTTTGATTTAGGCGTATTGGAAGCCCAGCCTGCCAGCACGCGCGCCGCTGTAAACAACGCCCCGCCGCGCGCTGATATCATGGACAGAAACGGCATCGAACTGGCCCGCACCTTTGAAGCCTATAGCCTTTCTGTAGAGCCCCGGAAGCTGATCTCTGAGCCGCATCAACTGGCGCGCCGCATTGCAGCCATCCTCACCGACAAGACCGAAGCCGATATTTACGAACAGATCACCCATCGCGGCACCTTCCGCTATATTGCCCGCCGGGTGTTGCCGAGCGAAGCCAAGCGCATAAACGACTTGGGAGAGCCGGCGATCAATCTGGGCCGCGAAGCCGAACGGCTTTACCCCAATTTCAACCTTGCCGCGCATGTGGTGGGATATAGTGATGATGCCGGGCACGGCATGAGCGGGCTGGAGCGTGCCTTTGATGAGCGGCTTTCCTCTGACGAGGGCCGATCTAAACCACTGATGCTTTCCATCGATGTGCGCGTGCAGCAGGCGCTGGAGCATGAACTTCGGCAGGTTTACATTGATCAGCGCGCCCAAGGCGCTGTCGGCATTGTGATGGACGTAGACACCGGCGAGGTGGTGGCGATGACATCATTGCCGGATTTCAACCCTAACCAGCCCGGCCAATCTGGCGATGCGGGCCGCTACAACAAGGCGAGCTTTGCCACCTATGAACTGGGCAGCACCTTCAAGGCGCTAACGCTGGCCAATGGCATTGAGCATGGCCAGATCCCCGATATGCGCAAGACCTGGGACGCCACCAAGCCGATACAGATGGGCCGTTTCCGCATACGTGATGACCATGCCAAAAACCGCTGGCTGACCGCACCGGAAATCTTCATTCACAGCTCTAACATTGGCACCGCGCGGATTGCAATTGAAACCGGGCGAGACCAGCAACGCGCCATGCTGGAGGCCTTAGGCTTTTTGAAACCGGTGGATATTGAACTCCCCGAACGCGCGCGCCCGCAATTTCCGGAGCTTTCGCGCTGGGGCGAACTTTCCACCATGACCATTGCCTATGGCCATGGCATTTCCGTAACGCCGCTGCATCTGGCCAGTGCCTATGCAACTGTTGTGAATGGCGGTCTGTATCGGCCGCCTACGCTTTTAAAGCGCGAAACAGCGCCGGAAGGGGTGCGGGTGTTTAGCGAACCGACATCCGCCAAGATGCGGGCGCTGCTGCGGCTGGTGGTGACCAATGGAACGGGGCGCAAAGCCAATGCGCCTGGCTACCGCGTGGGCGGCAAGACCGGTACGGCGGAGAAGATTGAGAGCGGCCGCTATGTGCGCGGGGCGAACGTGAGCACTTTTGCGGCGGCCTTCCCTATGGATGCACCGCGCTATGTGGTGATTGCGATGGTGGATGATCCGCGCGGCAGTGCGGAAAGTGCCGGCTTTCGCACCGCCGGCATGGTGGTGGCGCCTGTTGTCAGCCGGCTGGTGCAGCGCATCGGGCCGCTTTTGGGCGTGCAGCCTGATGCCAGCCGGGATGTGGACCTGACCGGGCTCTTGCCTGCCCCGGCGACGGAGGGCTGAGCAAATGCGCCTCGATCAGCTTGTGGCAGAAGGCAACGCCAACACGGTGACAGGCTTTGCGCTGGATCATCGCAAGGTGACGCCGGGCCATATCTTCGGGGCGTTTGTGGGCGCGCGCACCAATGCCGAGCAGTTTATTCCCGCCGCCATCAAAGCGGGCGCGATTGCCGTGGTGGCCCGGCCCGAGGCCGAGGTTTCAGGCGCGCTGCACATCGCCGATGCCAACCCGCGGGCGCGCTTTGCGGCTATAGCGGCGCGGTTTTTTGGGCCGTATCCCGCGCAGGTGGTGGCGGTTACCGGCACCAATGGCAAAACATCGACAGTTGAACTTGCCCGCCAACTATGGGCGCTGGCCGGCACACCGGCTGCCAGCCTTGGCACGCTGGGGCTGAACACCGGTGAAGGTTTACACGCCGCCAGCGGCCTGACCACGCCTGACATCGTGACTTTTCTCCAGACCCTGCAATCGGTCGCTACCCAAGGCATTAACCATCTCGCGTATGAAGCTTCCAGCCATGGGCTTGACCAGCACCGGAGCGAAGGCGTGGCCGTACGCGCCGCGGCTTTCAGCAATCTGAGCCGGGACCATCTTGATTATCACGGCGACATGGAAAGCTATTTCGCCGCCAAGCTGCGGCTGTTTACGCAAGTGCTAAGTGCGCCGGACGGCGTGGCGGTGGTCTGGGCCGATGATGCGCCTTGGTCAGGCCGAGTGGTGGACGCGGTGCGGGCGCGGGGGTTGCGGGTGCTTGAAGTGGGGGCGAGCGCCGGCGCTGATGGCTTGAAGCTGCTGGCACGCACGCCCCGGCCCGAGGGGCAGACGCTGGAGATTTTAGCGTGCGGCAAAAACTACCTTATCGAGCTGCCCCTTATTGGCGCGTTTCAGGCCGCCAATGCGCTGCTGGCCGCCGGGCTGGTGATTGCGGCGGGCGGCGACAAAGCGCAGACCTTGGCCAATCTGGCGCAGCTGAAGCCGGTGCCGGGGCGGCTGGAACTGGCCGCTGTGTCCCGCAAGGGCGCGCCGGTGTTTGTGGATTATGCCCATACGCCCGACGCATTGGCCGCCGCTGCCGGCGCGCTTCGTCCGCATACCAAGGGCCGGCTGATCCTGGTATTTGGCGCCGGCGGCGACCGGGACCAAGGCAAGCGCCCGCTGATGGGCAAAGTGGCAGCGCGCGTCGCTGATATGGTGATCGTGACTGACGATAACCCCCGTTTTGAAGATCCCGCCGCCATCCGCAGCGCCATCCTCACCACCGCTACCGGTGCTCAGGATATTGCGGATCGCAAGGGTGCCATCGCCGCCGGCATCAGTGATGCCGGCGGCGATGATGTAGTGCTGGTGGCCGGCAAGGGCCAAGAGCAGGGGCAGATTATCGGCAGCAACATACTGCCGTTTGATGATGCCACTGTGGCGCGCGAGCTGTGTTCATGACTGAGTTGCGCCCGCTTTGGACAGGGTCCGAAATTGCAGCAGCAACCGGCGGCGTGCTGCACGGCGATTTCACCGCCAATGGCGTGACGTTTGACAGCCGGGAAGTGATCGGCGGCGAATTGTTCGTAGCACTCACCGGCGAGACCACCGACGGGCACCGCTTTCTGGACAGCGCGCGCAGCCGGGGCGCGGCAGGGCTGCTGGTCTCTGCGCCTACTGACGGCCCGCATGTGCTGGTGGCCGATACGATGCTGGCCTTGCGCGCGTTGGCGGCGGCAGCGCGAGACCGGTCAGCCGCTGTTCGTATCGGCGTTACCGGGTCGGTGGGCAAAACCGGCACCAAGGAAGCGCTGAAGCTGGCGCTGGAGCGCTTTGTGACGGGCCGGGTTCATGCCTCGGTGAAGAGCTATAACAACCACACCGGCGTGCCGCTGAGCCTGGCGCGGATGCCGGCGGATAGCCGCTACGGCGTTTTTGAAATGGGCATGAACCATGCGGGCGAGCTGACCGACCTGGCGGCGCTGGTGCAGCCCGATATTGCGGTCATCACTTGGGTGGCTTCCGCGCACCGTGAGTTTTTTGCCCGCGAAGCCGATATTGCTCACGCCAAGGCCGAGGTTTTCTCCGGGCTGAAACCGGGCGGCACCGCGATCTGGCCTTTGGATAATGTGCACCGTGATATCCTGCGCCCCGCCGCACAAGCTGCAGGCCGGGCGATCAGCTTTGGCTTTGATCCCGCCGCTGATGTTCATGCCGAAAAGTTCGTGCTGCATCCGGATTGTTCGTGCGTGACCGCGCGCATTGGCACCGAGCGGCTGACCTACCGGGTCGGCATGGCGGGGCGGCATTGGGTGAGTAATTCGCTGGCCGTGCTGGCGGCGGTGCAGGCAGCGGGCGGCGACCTGGCGCTGGCCGGGCTGGCGCTGGCGGAGCTTTCGGATCTGCCGGGCCGGGGCAAACGGCTGCGGGTGCTGGCCGGCCAAAATGGTTCTGGGGGTCAGGCTATCGTGATTGATGAGAGCTATAATGCCAATCCGGCTTCTATGGCGGCCTCGCTGGCGGTGTTGGGCGAGATAAAACCTGCCGGTAGGCGGCTGGCGGTGCTTGGCGATATGCGGGAATTGGGGACAGGTTCGGCGCAGTTTCATGCCGATTTGGCCGAGCATGTGAAGGCCGCGGGCATAGAGGCGATAATTCTTGTGGGTAACGAGATGAAGGCGCTGGCGCTGGCGCTAGGGCGCGCGTTAGAGGTGCGTCATGTTGCCGATGCGGCGGCGGCCCTCCAGACCTTGGACCCTATGCTGGGTGCTGATGACGTGGTGCTGATAAAAGGCTCAAACAGCCTAGGCCTTGGCGGCGTGGTCGCGGCCCTTGCCGCGCGCGAGCAGGAGGCGGGCCGATGATTAACGCACTGGCCGATTGGGCGGGCTTTGAAGGGGTACTGAACCTCTTCCGCTATATCACCTTCCGCTCGGTGGCGGCGCTGATGACGTCGCTGGCAATTGGGCTTTTAATCGGGCCAAGCTTTATTACGTACCTGCGCTCCAAGCAGGGCAAAGGCCAGCCGATCCGCGAAGATGGCCCGCCTACGCATCTGCTCACCAAAGTGGGCACGCCGACCATGGGCGGGCTGATGATCCTGATTTCACTAACAATTTCCACATTAATGTGGATGGATTTGTCCAATGGCTTCGTCTGGACCTGCCTTGCCGTCACGCTCGGCTTTGGCGCAATCGGGTTTCTGGATGATTATGACAAGGTGACCAAGCGCACGCACAACGGCTTGTCCGGGCGCACGCGCTTGCTCTTGGAGTTCATCATCGCCGGGCTGGCCGTGACCTGGATTTCCAGCCGCACCGGCACCACGCTGTATCTGCCGTTCCTGAAGGACATCGGCATCCCGCTCGGGATTTTTTACATCGGCTTTGGCGCGTTTATCATCGCCGGGTTTGGCAATGCGGTGAACCTCACCGATGGGCTGGACGGGCTGGCGACGATGCCGATGGTGATTGCCGCCGCCGCCTTTGCGATCATTGCCTATCTCATCGGCAATATCCGCTTTTCTGAGTATTTGGGTGTGCATCATGTGCCCGGCTCGGGCGAACTCGCGGTGTTTTGCACGGCGCTCATCGGGGCTTGCCTGGGGTTCCTCTGGTATAATGCGCCGCCGGCGGCGGTGTTCATGGGGGATACCGGCAGTCTGGCACTGGGCGGCGCGCTTGGCACGGTCGCGGTGATTACCAACCATGAGATTGTGTTGCTGATTATCGGCGGGCTGTTTGTGCTGGAGACGGTGAGCGTCATCGTGCAGGTGATTTCCTTCAAAACCACCGGCAAGCGGGTGTTTCGCATGGCGCCGCTGCACCACCATTTTGAGCAAAAAGGCTGGGCGGAATCGACCGTGGTGATCCGCTTCTGGATCATCGCCATCGTGCTGGCGCTGGCCGGCCTGGCTACGTTGAAGCTGCGGTGATTACCAGCCCCGCCTTTTCCGGGAAACGCTACGGCGTGTTCGGCCTGGCCCGTTCCGGGCTGGCGAGCGTGGCGGCGTTGCGGGCGAGCGGGGCCGAGGTTTTGGCCTGGGATGATGGCCCGGCGGCCTTTGAAGGGCCCCTCACGGATTTGAACACGGCTGATCTGGCCGGGCTGGCGGCTATCGTGGTGTCTCCGGGCGTGCCGCATTCCGCGCCGATTTTTGCGCGGGCAAAGGCGGCTGGGGTTCCGATGATCGGCGACATTGAGCTGTTTGCGCAGGCCCGCGCCGATATGCCGGCGCATCGCATCATTGGCATCACCGGCACCAATGGCAAATCGACCACCACCGCGCTTATCCACCATATCCTGAAAAGCGCTGGCCGCTCAGCGGAAATGGGCGGCAACATCGGTTTGCCTATCTTGGCGCAAGACCCCCTGCCCGCAGGCGGCATCTGGGTGCTAGAGCTTTCCAGCTACCAATTGGACATCACCGAGACGCTCGCCTGCGAGGTTGCGCTGCTGCTCAATATCACGCCCGATCATCTGGAGCGGCACGGCAGCATGGCGGCCTATGCGGCGGCCAAGCAGCGGCTGTTTGCGATGCAGACGGCGGAAGGCGCGGCGATTACTGACCGGGCCTCGGCGTCCGCGTGGGCCATGCCCGGCGGCCCGGCGCAAACGGTGATTATCAGCGATGATGTGGCGCTTTCCGGTCAGGCTGATTGGCCGGCGCTGCAAGGCCCACACAATTTCGCCAATGCCCGTGCCGCCGTTGCCGTTGTCCGCGCGCTGGGGATTCGCGAGGCTGAGATTACGCAAGGCCTGCGCAGCTATGCGGGCCTTCCGCACCGCATGGAGCGGATCGGCAGCAAGGGCGGCGTGCTGTATGTGAATGACAGCAAGGCCACCAACCCGGACAGCACCGCGCCGGCGCTGGCCGCCTTCCCGGCGACGCATTGGATTGCCGGCGGCAAAGCCAAGGGCGAGGATCTGGACGCGCTGACGCCCTATCTTGCCGATGTGCGGGCCGCCTATCTCATTGGCGAGGCTGCACCGTTATTTAGACGTCTGCTGGCGGGGCGACTGCTAACGCACCAATGCGGCACGCTTGACCGCGCGGTGAGCGAAGCTGCGAAAGCGGCACGGCCCGGCGAAACCGTGTTGTTCTCGCCTGCCTGCGCCAGCTTTGATCAGTTCCGGGATTTTGAAGCGCGCGGCGATGAGTTCCGCGCGGCTGTGGAGGCGCTGGCATGAGCGCCGAAGCTTTCTCTCGCGGCGACAGGTCGTGGCTGGGCCGCTGGTTCTGGACCATCGACAAGCCGTTGCTCACCGCCGTCTTCACGCTGATCGGCTGCGGGGTGATTGCCGTCGCCGCTGCCTCGCCTGCCGCCGCGCACCGGCTGTCCGGCACCAATTTCCGCTATGATGATCTGTTCTTCCTGAAGCGTCAGGTGCTGTGGGTGCTGGCCGGGCTGCCGCTCTTGTTGGCGGTTTCCATGCTGCCGCTGCAATGGGCGAAGCGGCTTTCCGTGCTGGGCGCAGGCGTGTTCGCGCTCGGCCTGGTGCTGGTGCTGATTGGCGGCTCGGGCGCGGAGAGCAATGGTGCTATGCGCTGGCTGGCAGTGGGCGGGTTTCAGTTCCAGCCGTCCGAGTTTTTGAAGCCGCTGTTTGTAATTACCACCGCGTGGCTGCTGTCAGTGCGGTTTGAAGACCGCAGCCTTCCCACCATGCAGATGAGCTTCGGCTTACTAGCCGCCATTGCGCTGCTGCTGCTGGCCCAGCCTGATCTTGGCCAGACGGTGCTTATCGGCGCGGTATGGCTCATTCAAGCGATGCTGGCGGGCATGCCGCTGGCGCTGTTCGGGCTGTTGCTGCTGGGCGGGCTGCTGATGATCGGCGCCGCCTATCTCATGCTGCCGCACGTGGCGGACCGGATCGACAAGTTCATCACCGGCGGCGGGGACACCTATCAGATCGACAAGGCACTGGATTGCTTCCGCGCCGGCGGGCTGTTCGGCGTGGGCCCCGGCGAAGGCACCATGAAATTCCGCCTGCCGGAGCCACATACAGACTATATCTTCTCGGTGATTGGCGAGGAATTCGGGCTGATTGCCTGCCTGTTCGTGGCCAGCCTGTATATCTTCATCGTCGTGCGCGTGTTCCTCGCCATGCTCGATGAGGAAGACCCGTTTGTGATGCTCGCGGCGTCCGGCCTCGCCGCGCAGTTCGGCTTGCAGGCCAGCATCAACATGGCGGTCAATCTGAAGCTGCTGCCGTCCAAAGGCATGACGCTGCCCTTCATCAGCCATGGCGGCTCGTCCTTTCTGGCGCTGTGCCTCGGCATGGGGCTGCTGCTAGCGCTCACACGGCGCAACCCGTTCCGCAATGCGTCCCCCTATGCTGAACGCTGGAGGACAGCATGATGTCGTTTGCGCCCTCCGGCGCGGGAAGGCCGTTCGTCCTCGCCGCCGGCGGCACCGGGGGGCACATGGTGCCTGCCCATGTGCTGGCCGAAGAATTGCGCGCGCGCGGCGCCAGCGTGCATCTGGTGACGGACGCGCGGGGCCTGCGCTTTCCGGGGCTGTTTGAAGGCGTGCCGCGCACCGTGGTGGAGAGCGGGTCGCCAAATCGCAGCGGCCTTGCCAGCCTGCCCGCAGTCGCCCTTTCGGTGTTTCGCGGCCTTAATGCGGCGCGCCGGCTCTTCCGCGAGCTGCGCCCGCGCGCGGTGATCGGCTTCGGCGGCTACCCTGCCCTTCCCGGCCTGCTGGCGGCGGTGTCCCTGCGCCTGCCCAGCCTTGTCCATGAGCAAAACGCCGTGCTGGGCCGGGTCAACCGGCTGCTCGCGCCGCGCGTAAAAGCAATTGCTACGTCTTACCCAAATGTGCGCCGCATGGCCCCTGAATGGGCCGCGCGGACCACGCTGACCGGCAATCCGGTGCGTGCGCCCATCATCGCGGCGCGCGACGTGCCCTTTGACGCACAAAGCCCCCGCCTCCGCCTGCTGGTAACGGGCGGCAGCCAGGGCGCGATGGTGCTAAACACGGTGGTACCTGCCGCCGTTGCGGCGCTGCCCGAAAGCCTGCGCGCCCGGCTCGATGTCGTACATCAGGGCCGCGATGAAGATGCCGCCGCCATGCGGGCCGCCTATGCCGCTGCGGGCGTCTCCGCCGTCATCCGGGCGTATTTTGAAGACCTGCCATCTGAAATCGCCCGCGCTCATCTGGTGGTGGCGCGCGCCGGGGCCTCCACCGTGGCCGAGCTGACCGTGGCGGGCCGTCCTGCCATCTTCGTGCCGCTGCCCATCGCAGCTGACGATCATCAAACCGACAATGCCCGCGCCATGGCCGGCAGCGGCGGCGCGGTGATGATCCCGCAGCCGCACTTCACCCCGGACCGGCTGGCGTCTGCACTTAAGGCGTGGCTGGCTGACCCCGCTGCCCTCGCCGCCGCCGCGTCCAGCGCCCGCGCGCTGGGCCGGCCCGATGCAGGCGCGCGGCTGGCTGATTTGGTTATGGCCAGCGGAGACCAAGAATGACAAAAACCCTTCGCCCGAATGGCCCCAAAATAGCCGCCTCGTTCCGGACCGATATCGGCATCATCCATTTCGTCGGCATCGGCGGCATCGGCATGTCCGGTATTGCCGAAGTGATGGCGAATATGGGCTTTTCAGTGCAAGGCTCGGATATGGCGGAAGGCTATGTGGTGCAGGGCCTGCGCGACAAAGGCATCGAGATTTTCATCGGCCAGCGCGCTGAAAATGTGGAAAACGCCTCGGTGGTCGTCACCTCTACCGCGATAAAGCGTGACAATCCCGAAGTGATGGCGGCGGCTGCGCTGCGTATCCCGATTGTGCGCCGCGCTGAAATGCTCGCTGAGCTGATGCGGCTGAAAAGCTGCGTCGCGGTGGCTGGCACCCACGGCAAGACCACCACCACCTCCATCGTCGCGGCTCTGCTCGATGCGGGCGGGCTGGACCCCACGGTGATCAACGGCGGCATCATCAACACCTATGGCTCCAACGCCCGGCTGGGCGCCGGCGAATGGATGGTGGTGGAAGCCGATGAGAGCGACGGCAGCTTCCTGCGGCTGGGCGGCACCTTCGGCATCGTCACCAACATCGACCCCGAGCATCTCGACCATTGGGGAGACTTCAACAAAATCCGCGAAGGCTTCCGGCAGTTCATCAACCATGTGCCGTTTTACGGCGCGGGGATTTTGTGCATCGATCACCCGGAAGTTCAGGCGCTTTTGCCCAAGGTCTCTGACCGTCGAATCATCACCTATGGCTTTTCCGCCCCCGCCGATGTGCGCGGCGAGAATGTGACGCCAGTGCCGGGCGGCAACCGCTTTGATGTGGTGGTGCGCGGCCGCGACGAAGACCGGCGCATTACGGACCTGATGCTGCCGATGCCAGGCCGCCATAATGTGTTGAACTCGCTCGCCGCCATCGCCGTGGTGGTGGAGCTGGGCATGGAGGATGACGCCATCCGTGACGGCCTGGCGCGCTTCGGCGGCGTGAAGCGGCGCTTTACCAACGTGGGCGAAGTGGCCACCTCGGGCGACCCTATCACTATCATCGATGATTATGGCCATCATCCGGTCGAAATCCGCGCCGTACTCGCCGCCGCCCGAGAAGGGGCAAGCGCGCGCGTGATCGCCGTGGTGCAGCCGCATCGCTTCACCCGGCTGCGTGATCTGATGGCCGAGTTTCAGGCCGCGTTCAACGATGCCGACCGGGTGTATGTGACGCCAGTTTATGCCGCCGGCGAAGACCCTATCGAGGGCGTGGACGCCCACGCCCTGGTCAATGGCCTGCTCGGGGCCGGGCACCGGGGCGCCGAAACCGTGAGCGATGCCGCTGATCTGGCGCGCGTGCTGGCCGCCGATGCTGGCCCGGGCGATATCGTCGTTTGTCTGGGCGCGGGCGATATCACCAAATGGGCCGCAGGCCTTGCTGATGCCATGACGGCAGTGCGAAAAACATGACCGCGCTGCCTCCCCTTGCCGGCACGCTAAAAGCCAATGCCAGCCTTGCGGATTTCATCTGGTTCCGCACGGGCGGGGCGGCGCAGTGGCTGGTGCGCCCGCAAGATGAGGCCGATCTGGCACAGTTTATGGCCGCCCTTCCGGCCGACATGCCGGTGCTGCCCATCGGTGTTGGCTCAAACATGATCGTGCGCGATGGCGGCGTGCCGGGCGTGACCATCCGCTTGCCCAAGGTGATGGCCGCTATCGATGTTATCGGTGACACCATAACCGCAGGTGCGGCAGCGCTCGGCATCACCGTCGCCAATGCCGCGCGCGATGCGGGCCTCGCGGGCCTTGAGTTTCTGCGCGGGATCCCCGGCACCATTGGCGGCGCGGTGCGGATGAATGCCGGGGCTTATGGGCGGGACATGGCAGACTTGCTGCTGGACGCGCGCATCGTGCGCCGCACCGGCCACACCGAGACGCTGAGCGCCGAGGCGCTGGGCTTTTCCTACCGGCACAGCGCGCTGCCGGCAGGCGACATCGTGGTATCCGCCCGTCTGCAAGGCACACCGGGAGACCGCGCCGTCATCACCGCCGAAATGGAGCGCATCGCCGCTGAACGCGAAGCCAGCCAGCCGCTGCGCTCCCGCACCGGCGGCTCCACCTTCAAAAACCCCCCGGGCCAAAAAGCCTGGGCGCTGGTCGATGCTGCCGGCTGCCGCGGGCTGCATCTGGGGGGCGCGCAGGTGAGTGAGAAACACACGAATTTCCTCATCAACACCGGCACCGCCACCTCGGCTGATATCGAAGCGCTGGGCGAGGAAGTCCGCGCCCGCGTGCTGGCCCATGCCGGCGTGATGCTGGAATGGGAAATTGAGCGGGTAGGCCTCCCGTCATGAAAGTAGCGGTCCTGATGGGCGGCTGGTCCGCCGAGCGCAACGTCTCCCTGTCCTCGGGCGCCGGCGTGGCTGCGGCCTGCCGCAGCCTCGGCCATGACGTGACCGAAATCGACATGGACCGTAATGTGGCCCAGACGCTGGCCGCCGCCGCGCCGGACGTGGTGTTCAACGCGCTGCACGGCACGCCGGGCGAAGACGGCAGCGTGCAAGGCCTGCTCGATCTGATGGGCCTTAAATACACGCACAGCGGCATGACCACCTCGGCCCTCGCCATCGATAAGGAACTGACCAAGCGCATCCTCGTGCCGCACGGCGTCCGCATGCCGGAAGGCCGGATGGTGACGTCTGAGAGCCTCTATGCCCAAGACCCCCTGCCCCGGCCCTATGTGCTGAAGCCGGTGAATGAAGGCTCGTCGGTGGGCGTGGCCATCGTCACCGCCGACACCAATGCGGGCCTGCCGATAGACCGCGCCGCCCCCGGCCCCTGGCAAGAGTTTGCGCTCTTGCTGGCTGAACCGTTCATCCCCGGCAAAGAGTTGACCGTTGCTGTGCTGGGCGACAAAGCGCTGGCTGTCACCGAGCTAAAGCCCGCCAGCGGCTTTTACGATTACACCGCGAAATACACCGATGGCCTGACGCTCCACATCTGCCCCGCCGACCTGCCCGCCGAAATCACAAGCGCCTGCCTCGACACCGCGCTCAAAGCCCATCGCCTGCTCGGCTGCCGGGGCACCTCACGCGCCGATTTCCGCTGGGACGATACGCGCGGCGAGGCCGGGCTGTTTCTGCTCGAGGTCAACACCCAGCCGGGCATGACACCGCTTAGTCTGGTGCCAGAACAAGCGCGCCACCTCGGCCTCAGCTACGAAGAACTGGTGCAGCAGTTGCTCGATGCCGCGATGGAAACGCCATGAGCCGCACCACCAGAAAACGCGCTCCCGCGCGGCCCCCTGCCGTTACCCTACCGTTTGCCGCGCCCACCTTGAAGCGCGGGCTGCTGCTGGGCCTCGGCGCGGTGCTGCTGGTCGGCGGGATTGTCGCCGCCGGCCTCGCCCGCCTGCCCGAACGCAGCCTTGAAATGGCGCGGCTGGCGAGCGCTGATGCGGGCTTTCAGATCCGCCATGTCGATATCTCGGGCACCCATGAAATGACCCGGCTGCAAGTCTATGAAGCCGTGCTTACCGGGCCTGAAAATGCGCTGCTCAGCACCGATCTTGCCGCCATCCGGCAGCGCTTGCTCGCCATGCCCTGGGTGGCCGATGCCAGTGTCAGCCGCCGCCTGCCCGATACGCTGATGGTGCATATCGAAGAGCGCCAGCCGGTAGCCCTTTGGCAGCATCAAGGGCGGTTTCGGCTCATCGATATCAAAGGCCAAGTACTGGCCAAAACCGATCTGGCGCGCTTTTCGGCCCTGCCGTTGGTGGTCGGTGAAGGCGCCAACCGCCGGGTGCGCGAAATGCTGCAACTAAGCGCGGCGGCGGGCGGTATATCCGATCAGATTGAAGCCGGTGTGCTCATTGGCGGGCGGCGCTGGAACATCCATTTCAAATCTGGCGAAACGCTGGCGCTCCCTGATACGCCGGCCGGGGCCAAGGCCGCCATGCTGCGCTTTGCCAAGCTGGAAAGCGATTTGTCAGACAACCAGAAACTGCTTGGCGGCCCCTATGAGCGCTTCGATATGCGCGTGCCCGGCCAGATGACCATTGGCGGCGCGGCCATCAAAGAAGCGCTGGATGCCGCCGCCAAGGCAGCCGGTCGTCAAGCATTGGCCCAAAAGCCGGCGACGATATAATGGCCAAGCTTCCCCTCAGCGCCCCGCGAGGCTCAGATCGGACCGTGGCTGTGCTGGATATCGGCACCTCCAAAGTTGCAGCCCTGATCGCGCGCATCGGCGCAGACGGCATGTTGCAAGTGATCGGCACCGGCCAAAAGCCCTGCGCCGGGCTGAAACGCGGGCTGGTGACGAATTTTGAAAAAACCGAAACCGCCATCCGGGGCGCCATGGATCAGGCCGAGCGCGCCGCCAATGTGCAGGTGCAGTTCGTCCATGCCTCCATCTCGGCAGGCGGCCTGCAATCCACCGTAGCCACCACCGAAATCGACATCGCCGGCGCCAGCATCACGCCCGCAGACATGGATACGCTGCGCATCGCCGGGCGCGAGGCCATCAACCCCGGCACCCGCACCGTGGTGCATGCGCAGCCCGCCCTATATGCGCTGGATGGTCAGGCCGGCGTTGAATCGCCCGTCGGTTTCCATGCGGACCGGCTGGGCATGGATGTCCATGTCGTCACCGCCGACACGCCGCCGCTACGCAATCTCTATCGCGCCATCAACAATGCCCATCTCGGCCTCAGAACGCTTGTGGCCTCGCCGCTCGCCGCCAGCCTTGCCTGCCTTGAAAAAGAAGAGCGGGACCTTGGCGTGGCGCTCATCGAAATCGGCGCGGGCGTCACCACGGTGGCGGTGCACCGGTTCGGCATGCTGGTCGGCGTCGCTACCATCCCGATGGGCGCCAATGATATCACCGCCGATATCGCGTCCACCTTTGCCATAAGGCTTGCCGATGCCGAGCGGCTGAAAGCGCTTGAAGGCGCGGCCATTGCCACCGCCAAAGACAATAGCGAAATCATCGAACTGCCGCCGATGAGCGAAGAAGGCATGGGCGAACAAACCCGCGTGCCGCGCGCCCAGATCATCGCGGTCATCCGGCAGCGGCTGGACATGATCTTCTCCGCCGTGGAGCAGCAACTCGCCAGCTTGGGCTTCACCGGCCCGCGCGCTCGGCAAGTGGTGCTCACCGGCGGCGGCGCAGAACTACGGGCAATTGCAGAATATGCCCAAGGCCTATTGGGCCGCAACGTGCGCATTGGCCGGCCCATGGGCCTTATCGGCCTGCCGCCGTCGCAATCTGGCCCGGCCTTTGCCACACTCGCCGGGCTGGTGATGTTTGCCGCCGCCGAAGAGCCAGACATCTGGCACGCCCCGCCCAACCAACGCGCCGGGCCGGAACGCACCGGACTATTCGCCGCCCTAGATAGGCTCCGAAAAAGCTTCTGAACCTGAATTGCCGCCACCACAAAAACATCATATGATTCAACGCTGGGAGACACGAAATGCTCGAGTTTGAACGCACCCAATTAACCGAACTAAAGCCCCGTATCACCGTCGTCGGTGTCGGCGGCGCCGGCTGCAACGCGGTCGCCAACATGATCGCCGCCGAGCTTCAGGGCGTGGATTTCATCGTCGCCAACACAGACGCGCAATCCCTCGCCGCCAGCAAGGCCGAAACCCGCATCCAGCTGGGCATGAAAATCACTCAAGGTTTGGGCGCAGGTGCCCGGCCAGAAATTGGCCGCGCCGCGGCTGAAGAAACGCTCGATCAGCTCGAAACCAGCCTGGACGGCGCGCATATGTGCTTCATCGCCGCCGGCATGGGCGGCGGCACCGGCACCGGCGCTGCCCCCGTGGTGGCGCGCGCCGCGCGGGATAAAGGCATCCTCACCGTTGGCGTGGTCACCAAGCCTTTCACGTTCGAAGGCTCCAAACGAATGCGCGCCGCCGAAGAAGGCATCGCCGAACTGCAAAAAGTGGTGGACACGCTCATCGTCATCCCCAACCAGAATCTGTTCCTCATCGCCAACGCCTCCACCAGCCTGATCGATGCTTTCGCCATGGCCGATCAAGTGCTGCATCAAGGTGTGCGCGGCATCACCGATCTGATGATCCTGCCCGGCCTCATCAACCTGGATTTCGCCGATATCCGCACCGTCATGCAGGAAATGGGCAAAGCGATGATGGGCACCGGCGAAGCCGAAGGCGAACGCCGCGCGCTGGAAGCAGCCGAAAAAGCCATCGCCAACCCGCTGCTCGATGAAGTTTCGATGCGCGGTGCCAAAGGCGTGATTATCAACATCACCGGCGGCCAAGACCTGACGCTGATGGAAGTGGACGAAGCCGCCACCTATATCCGCGACATGGTGGACCCCGATGCCAATATCATCGTCGGCTCCGCCTTCAACAAGGAGCTGGACGGCAAGATGCGCGTCTCGGTTGTGGCCACAGGCATTGATGCCGCCGCCCAGCCGGAACCCGCCCGAACCCCTGCCAGCCGCAAGAGCAGCGAACCAGCAATCTTCAGCCAGCCCAGCATCTTCGCGACGCCGCCCTCCATCACGCCGGGCCATGACGGCATACCGGTGACCAGCGACGCAGATTTGCAACCTCTACCAGAGCCGGTGGCCAGCGCGCTCGCAGCCAGCGCCCCCGCACCACTTGAGGATGACCTGGACGAGATTGACCTCGCGGCCTTTGGCGAGCCCCTGGAAGACGACGACGCACCCCTGAACCCCTATCGCTTCACGCCTAATGTAGCACCAGTGGTGCCGATTGCCTCAGCGCGTTCTGCGCCCCCGGCAGAGACCGAGACCCACGCCGAACCCATGCTGGAAACACGGGCCCCCACCCTGTTTGAAAAGATGATGGGCCTCTCCGCGAACCGCGCCCCCAAAGCCGAGCCACCAGCCACGCTCGCGCCGGAACCTGAAGCCCGGGAGCCAGACGTTGAAATCCCGCCGTTCTTCAAGCGGCAGGTGAACAATTGAGATAAAGTCAGAAGCCGCCGGCGGCCCATATAACCGCCGGCGGCAACTTCCCTCAACTCGGCGCTAGCACCAGCCGGCCATCGCCTTCATCCACTTTCACTAAGCTGCCATCCGGCACTTTGCCGCTGAGGATCAGATCAGCCAGCGGGTCCTGTAAATGGCGTTGTACGCTGCGCTTCAAAGGCCGTGCGCCATAGACCGGATCATAGCCCACCCGCGCCAGCCAGCGCCGCGCGGCATCGGTCAGTTCCAGCTTAATCTTGCGGTCCTTGAGCAGCGCCTGCACGCGCAATACTTGCAAATCAACGATGGGGGCCATCGCGGCCATGCCAAGCCGTTGGAACAGCACAATTTCATCCAGCCGGTTGAGAAACTCTGGCCGGAAATGCCCGCGCACCACTTCCATCACCTGCGGCTCAGCATCGGCGATCGGCTGATCGTCGCGCAGCCCGGCGATATATTGCGAACCGAGGTTTGAGGTGAGGATAATCAGCGTGTTGGTGAAATCGACGGTGCGGCCCTGCCCATCGGTCAGCCGGCCATCATCAAGCACCTGCAGCAGCACGTTGAACACATCAGCATGCGCCTTTTCCACCTCATCAAACAGCACCACCTGATAGGGACGCCGCCGCACCGCTTCAGTGAGCACCCCGCCCTCTTCATAGCCCACATAGCCCGGAGGCGCACCGATCAGGCGAGAGACCGAATGCTTCTCCATAAACTCGCTCATATCCAGCCGCACCATAGCGCGCGGATCATCGAACAGGAAGTTCGCCAGCGCCTTGGTCAGCTCGGTTTTGCCCACGCCCGTTGGCCCCAGAAACAGGAAGCTCCCCAAAGGCCGGTTAGGATCCTGCAGCCCCGCCCGCGCCCGGCGCACAGCGGCTGAAACAGCAGCCACCGCCGCGTCCTGCCCAATCACTTGAGCTGACAGGATGGACTCCATCTTCAGCAGCTTGTCACGCTCGCCTTCCAGCATCCGCTCCATCGGAATCCCGGTCCAGCGTGACACCACGGCGGCGATATCATCGGCCGTCACATCTTCACGCACCATCGCGCCCTTGGTGGCAGCATCCGCCTCCACAAGCTGCCGCTCCAGCTCCGGAATACGGCTATAGGTCAGCTCACCAGCCCGGGCATAATCGCCGTTACGCTGCGCCTGCTCCACCTCAAACCGCGCCGCATCCAAGGCTTCTTTAATCTTCGTCGCCCCGGCCAGCTTGTCCTTCTCGCCCTGCCAGCGCAGCGTCAGCTCATAAGACTGTTCCTCCAGCCCGGCCAGCTCGGCATTAAGCGCCGTCAGCCGGTCCCGCGAGGCTGCATCCGTCTCCCGGCCCAGCGCCGAAGCTTCAATCTTCAGCTGCACAATCCGCCGGTCCAGCGCTTCAATCTCTTCAGGCTTGCTCTCAACTTCCATCCGCAGCCGCGAGGCCGCCTCATCCATCAGATCAATCGCTTTATCCGGCAAAAACCTGTCCGAAATATAGCGATTAGAGAGCGTCGCCGCCGCCACCAGCGCGCCATCGGTGATCCGCACGCCGTGATGCAGTTCATATTTCTCCTTCAGCCCGCGCAAGATAGAGACCGTGTCCTCCACCGTAGGCTCGCCCACCATCACCGGCTGGAACCGCCGCTCCAGCGCCGCATCCTTCTCCACATGCTTGCGATACTCGTCCAGCGTGGTCGCCCCAATGCAATGCAATTCACCCCGCGCCAGCGCCGGCTTCAGCAGGTTAGACGCATCCATCGCCCCCTCGCCCTTGCCCGCGCCCACCAGCGTGTGCATCTCATCAATAAACAGCACCACATCCGAGCCTTCAGCGCGCACTTCATCAAGCACGCCCTTAAGCCGCTCCTCAAACTCACCGCGATACTTCGCGCCGGCAATCAGCGCCCCCATATCGAGCGACATCAGCCGCTTGTCCTTCAGCCCGTCCGGCACATCACCATTGGCAATGCGCAGCGCCAGCCCTTCAGCAATCGCGGTCTTGCCCACGCCAGGCTCGCCAATCAGCACCGGATTATTCTTGGTCCGCCGCGCCAGCACCTGAATGGTCCGCCGGATTTCCTCATCACGGCCAATCACAGGATCAAGCTTCCCGTCCCGCGCCGCTTGGGTCAGATCACGCGCATATTTGTTCAGCGCATCAAAGCCGTCTTCCGCGCCCGCGCTCGTCGCTGTGCGGCCCTTGCGCGCCGTCTCAATCGCCGTATTCAGCGCTTGCGGCGTAACCCCGGCCGCCGCCAGTGCCTTGCCCGCCGCCGTGCCGCTGGCCAGCGCTATTGCCGTCAACAGCCGCTCCACGGTTACAAATTCATCCTTGGCCTTGGTGGCCAGCTGCTCGGCGGAATCGAGTATCCGTACCGTATCATTATCCCAGCCCACATCCTGCGCGCCGCCGCCTGAAACCTTGGCAATGCGCGCTAACGCTGTATCAACATCGCGCTCAGCCAGTGCCGGATCGCCGCCGCCGGCGCGCACCATGCTCGCCGCCATGCCCTGCTGATCTTCCAAGAGCGCTTTGAGCAAATGCGCCGGCGCCACCCGCTGATGCGAATTTCTGATCGCCACCGTCTGCGCAGCCTGCAAAAAGCCTTTCGCCCGGTCCGTGAACTTCTCGATGTTCATGTCACCAATCCTCCTGATAAGCCTTATGTGGTGTGCTATTTTAGCAACACAAGGCTTCCCGCAGGATCAGTGCACGAAAAATTTCAGCGGGGTTGCGGCACCAATTTCGGCGCCCCCGGTGCCGGCGTTAGCCCGCCCAAAATGATGTTGATGAGCTTGCTATTATCCCATTCCGGCTTACGCGGCGGCGCATAGCCAACTCTGAGCACCACCAGATCCTGCGACGGCACAATATACACAATCTGATTGGAATTGCCGTCAAACATCACCAGGTCATCGGTCAGATAAGGCTCGGAATGCAGCACCTTGGGGCCAGGGCGGCTCTGATTGGCAAAGCCGCGCCGCTCAATATATTTGGGCGCCAGCCACAGCCCCAGACCATACCAAGGGCTCACCTCAGTCGGCGTCTTCATCTGTGTCACATAGCCCTTGGGCAGCAAGCGCTTGCCGTCCCACATCCCGTCCTGCGCCACCAGCATCCCCATGCGCGCAAAGCTCTGCGCCGGCAGCAGCGCACAACAGCCAGAATGCGCCAGCCCGCCTTCGCGGTTCACCCAAACCTGCCCGCCCGGCGCACCAATCGGCTTCAGCACTTCAGTGCCGATAAACTCCGCATAGCGCCGCCCGGTGGCCCGCTCAATGATCAGTGCAATCAGCTCGCCATTGGCGTTCGAATATTCATAAATACTGCCCGGCTTATCGGTCAGCGGATATTCGTTTAGGATGATCTCGTCGTGATAAGGATGAATATAAGCCCGGCTCCAGATGTTCATCTCTTCCAGGGAAAAGCCCTGCGCCAGCAAGCCCGAGGTCATGCTCAGCAACTGCCTAACCGTAATCTCGCCCTGCGGTTTACCCTTCCATTCGGTAATAAAATCGCTGGCCTGCTGATCAAGGCTCTTGATCTTACCCAGCTTGATGGCCCGGCCAATCGCCAACGCCGTAATCGGCTTGGCCAATGATTTGGACACGATCAGGCTATCCGCCTTAGTGTCGCCAAAATAGCTCTCCGCCACCAGCTTGCCGTTCTGAATGACCATGAACGCCAAGCTATTATTTTCGGCTGCATAAGCCTTGGCCTCGGCTAAAGCGGCAGCACTGATCTGGCTGGATTTCGCTACAGGCAATGCGCTGGGTTTCGCACCCACCACAGCCTCCAAGGGCGAATAAACATCAATAGCGCTGGTCGTCTGCGCCACGACTGCGGCAAACCGCTCCTTATACACAGCCTCCACATCAGCCGGATATTCTTTTGCCATCAGGGGCGACCCCAGGGGCGATCCCAGCAGCAACGCCAGACCCAAAACTGTGATTTTCTGCATAAAATCTCCCCTCGCATAAGTCTTCAGTATCACGCTTACGCCCATCATCCACCATCAATCGCCGCAGGTCCATCCGCCAGATGGATAGTTTAAGCAACAATACAGCAGCTATTTAAGCAAGCCCTAAGAAGCTATGCTAAGGCAGAAGATCAACATTCGGGGTGCGTCATGAAAACCTATTCCAAGGCAAGTGTGATCTCCGGCTGGCTCGTCGCCCTCAGCTTCTTCGTCCATTCCCAGATCACCGCGCTTCTTGCGCGCTCCGATCGGTTCCAGCCCATCCGCGAAGAGTATCGCGGCCTGCATTATCTCATCGGCACGCTCGTCCTTGTCGCCGTTATCTGGCGGCTGATTTGCTGGCGGCGTGATGGCGCCGTCCTACCCGCCCCCGGCGTGCCGGACTGGCTGCACAGGTTCGGCCGCGCGCTGGCGCTGTGTGCGTACATCCTGCTGTTCTTCGCGCCCTTCATCGGCGTCATTTACGCTTGGTCCGATGAACTGGTTATCCATCTCGGCCCCATCTCCTTCCCGTCCTTGATGGAGCGTGATCGCGGCGTCTGGATGTTCACCGGCTATTTCCATTCCGGCCTAGGCTTCATGAACCTCACCCTGTCGCTGGGCGCTGTACTAATGACCGCTTGGGGCCTGCTCCGCCATGGCCGCGGCCTCATCGCCCTGTTCCCGCCCGGATACGGCGCGCAAGTCCTGCTCGGCATGAGCGGCACGGTCTATGCCTTCGCCACCTTCCGCTCGCCCGATCCGGGGCCGCGTGCGGTGGCTATTTTCTGGGCGATCTGCGCGGGCGTCTGGCTGGTCAGCCGGCTTATCCACAAAAAACGCCAACCCTCCCGCATCTCTGCGCCTGCTGGCGGTTTTGGCCGCGCCTCAGGCCCGCTTCTGGCAACAGCCTTGGTCATTCTCGGCGCCGCCGGGCCCTGGATGCTGTTCCGCGTCACGCCTTGGCCCATGGGCGTAAAAGTCGCCGCCGCAGAAGGCGTCACCTCGCATCTTATCCGCGCAAACAATGAAGCCGCGCGCGCTCTTCCCACCCCGCCCACACCGTTTGAAGATCAAGTGAAAGTGGAAACTTATAAATGGTGCCGCTTCTGCCACACGGTCGAGAAAAATGGCCACCATCTCGTCGGCCCCAATCTTTACAATATCTTCGGCCAAAAAGCCGGCACCGTGCCCGATTACACCTATTCCAAAGCGCTTGCCGCTGCCGGGGACAAAGGCCTGATCTGGACCGATGAGCGCATCGCTTGGTTCATCGCCGATCCTCAGAAGCATCTGCCCGGCACCACCATGATCATCTCATCGGGCCCCATCCCCGATCCAGACGTGCAAAAAGCCGTGGTCAACCTGCTGCGCCGGGATACGATGCAGGCAGAGTGATCAACCCTATAGTTTATGCTCGATAATATCCCCGTCCTCGCCACCTCGGCGGGCGTCGTCGCGCTGGCGGAAATGGGGGACAAAACACAATTGCTGGCCTTCGTGCTCGCCGCCCGCTTCAGGGCGCCTTTTGCCGTGATGGCTGGCATCCTGCTGGCCACGCTCGCCAATCATGCGCTCGCCGCCTGGGCCGGCATGGCGCTGGCGAGCTGGCTGGACAGCCCGGCCTTCCGCATCGCCGTGGCGCTCGGCTTCCTCGCCATGGCGGCATGGATATTGGTGCCAGATAAGCTAGATGACGCAGAGATAAAAACCCCGTCCCCAACAACCGCTTTGGGCGCGCTGTTCGCCACGACCGTCGCCTTCTTCATCGTTGAAATCGGTGACAAAACCCAAGTTGCCACCATGGCCTTGGCCGCCCGCTACCAAAGCCTGTGGGTGGTCACTGCCGGCACCACACTGGGAATGATGCTCACCAATGCACCGGCGGTATGGCTGGGCGACAAGCTGCTCGCAAAGCTGCCGCTTCCCCTTTTGCGGCGACTGGCGGCGGCGCTGCTGGCCGCCGTTGGCCTTATCGCCCTGTGGCTGGCGCTTTTCTAACCAACAGGCGGACAACGTCGGACTAGTCTGATACACGCCGCGCTACTAAGTACATAGTGAGATGATGGGGACAGACACAAAACAAAAACTTAGCGTCGCGCTTAAGCTCGCTTGGGGCGTCGGCTCGGTCGGCACGGTGAGCGTGCTCACCATCACCGCGCTTTTGCTGTTGTTTTTCATGACCACGGTGCTCGGCATAGAGCCCGCACTCGCCGGCGGCTTGCTGTTCGGGGCCAAGCTGTTTGATGCCTTTGCCGCGCCCATCATGGGCGGAATTTCGGATAATTGGAAAGGCCGCTGGGGCCGCCGCGCGCCGTTTCTCATGGCCGGGTCAGCGGTTTGCGCGCTCGGCGTCATACTGGTCTTCAATCCCCCCGCAGCCCTTGCCGGCACACCGCTTTCAGGCTGGCTGCTGATGAGCCTCGTCACCATCGCGCTGGGCTATACGCTGTTCAACGTGCCCTATCTCGCCATGCCGGCAGAAATGACCAGTGATCGGCTTGAGCGCACCGCCATCATGAGCTGGCGCATCGGCTTCATCTCGCTGGGCGGACTTATCATCGGCCTGATGCCCAAGCTGGCCGCCACCTGGGGCGGCGGGCGCGGCGGCTTTGGCGCTGTCGGGCTGCTGCTCGGCGCCATCATCTTCGCCACCATGCTCACCGCCGGCTTCGCCGCCCTGCGCACCCGCCGGGTCGCCTCCACAAGTGCCAGCGTCACAGGCATCAAACGCTTTGCGCCCGTGCTGGCCAATAAGCCGTTCATGCTCATCATGACGGCCAAGATATTGCAGCTGGTCGGCATCGCCAGCCTCACCGCCTCCATCCTGTTCCTGCTGAAGTTCGTGCTGGGCGCGGACGATTCCGCCGTCGTCTATTATATCAGCGCCGCCACCGCCGGCACCATGCTCACCCTGCCCCTCTGGACGCGGATTAACAGCCGCTTCTCCAAGCAGACGCTCTATATAGCGGCTTGCCTCGGCTATGCGCTGATGGTGCTCAGCTGGTCGCTCGCCGCGCGCGGTGAACCTATCGAAATCATTGCGCTGCGCGGCCTCATCACCGGCATCTTCACCGGCGGCGTGCTGCTAATGGGCCAAAGCCTGCTGCCCGATGCCATTGATGAAGATTGCCGCAAGTCAGGCGTGCGCCGCGAAGGCCTGTATGCCGGCGCCTACAGTCTGATCGAGAAGCTCTCCAGCGCCGCCGGCCCACTCATCATCGGCATCATCCTGTCAGTTTTCAAGTTCAACCCTTCGCTAGGGCAAGGCGTGGACCAGCCCGCAGACGCCATCACCGGCATCTATTTCGGCGCGTCTATCTTGCCCGCTACGCTTTACGCACTTTCAGTGATACCCTTATGGTTCATCAAGCTGGAAACGGTACCAACAACTGAAGCCGAAGCTGACCCTGTAGCAGCCCCAGCAGAATAAAGGAGAAGACCATGCCTTCATTAAACCCGCAACCGATGCGCCAGAGCGGCCGCGCCGCCATGGATTTCATGGCCGCGCTCGGCGAAGCCAGCCGCCTGCTGGGTGCTGCGTTTAACAAGGAACTAGCAGACGCCGGCATCACGGCGGACACGCTGCCCGATGATGTGGAAGATGCCGATGCCGTAATGAAAAGCGCTCTCAAAGACTCGCGCGCCTACAAGATGCAGTTGTTCTTCGGCGATCATCTAAGCAGCCAAATGGGCCAGATTGCCCGTGATGCTTTTGATGAGCAGGCCGATGATTTGATGCCCAAGCTCAAGGAACTGGAAGCCAAAGGCCCGGCCAAACTCCACGCCGATCCCGATCTCAAAATGCCGGCCTATTATGACGGCGTCTGGTTCCACCGCACCACCGGCGGCTGGGACGGCCACCCGGAAATGGGCTTCGTCCACTCCGAATTCATCCACAAAACCTTCGTAAACAAGAACTTCGGCGGCGATATCTTCGGCCAGCGCCGCGCCGTCTTGGGCCGCCTCGGTGATTTCAAACCAAAGCGCATCTGCGAATTTGGCACCAGCTCCGGTCATTTCACCGTCGCGCTCCAGCAAGTCTTCCCGGAGGCCAAAATCACCGGCGTAGAACTGGCGCTACCCATGCTCAAAGAAGCCCAACGCGTCGCCAATGCCAATGGCTGGGACTGGGACCTCTATCAGGCCGCGGCTGAAAACACCCCCTTCGAGGATGAAAGCTTCGATCTCGTCGGCAGCTATATCGTGCTCCACGAAATCCCCGCCGATATCGCGCGGGCGCATTTCGCCGAAGCCTTCCGCCTGCTGGCGCCGGGCGGCCGCGTTATCATGACCGACGTCACCCCCTATAAAGCCCTGGACAAAATGGGCCGCTGGCGCGCCGATTCGCTCGCCCAGCGTACCGGCGAACCTTGGTGGCGCGAAGCCGCCACGCTCGATCTCACCCAGACGGCAAAAGACGCCGGCTTCGTAGACATTGAAGAAGGCGGCCTAGACGGCAAAATCTACCCGTGGATCATCAACGCCCGGAAGCCAGGATGAACGCCGTGCCCGATAACCTCCTGAACGATCCGGGCGCCGACTCCCGCGCCGCCAAGCTCGGCAGCTTCATGGATCCCACCCAGGTCGATGATGTCGCCAACGCGCTACTACTCGTCGCCCGTGAGCTCTGGGTGATGAAAGACCGTCAGCGCGTCCTCGAAGCGCTGCTGGCAGACGCCGGCATCGTAGCACCCGGCGCCGTCGCCGCCCACCAGCCGGGGGAAGCGCTGGCCAAAGACCTGGAAACCGAACGCCGCGCCTTCGCCAAATCCCTCATGGCCGTCCTGTGCCCGGAGACCGCCGCATGAAGCGCGCCCTCGCCCTCATTGGCCTGCTGCTCAGCAGCGCGGTGTCCCTAGCCCAGCCTGCCCCTCAACCATCCCCCGCCGTGCAAGCCATCATGGCCCGGATGAAGTCCATCCCGCAGGACCGCGCGGTTGACGGCGTAGAAGCCTATACCCCCCAGGAAACCGTCGCCGGCGCGCCCCGCGTCCGCAGCCTGCCCAAAGCCTCGCCCCGCAGCGTAGGCCTGGACCCGTTTGCGCTCGAAAAAGCCCAAGCCTGGGCCGATGAGCAACAAAGCTTCGCCCTCCTCATCGCGCGGCGCGGCAAGCTCGTCCATGAACGCTACGCCAAAGGCTACACCGCCGAAAACCGCTACGTCACCGCCTCCATGCACAAAGCCGTGGTCGCCCTAGCCTATGGCCTCGCCATCGCCGACGGCAAGATCAGCCTCGATGATCCGATGGGCAAATATCTAACCGAATTCGCGGACCATCCCAATGGCGCCATCACCATCCGGCAACTGCTGGAAATGACCAGCGGCCTCCAGCCCAGCACGCCCCCCACAGATCTGACAGGCGGGTTCATGGGGCTAATGTTCGCTCAAGATATCCGCATCGCCAGCCAGCCCTATGTGCAAGCCGTCCCGCCCGGCAGCAGCTTCGGCTATGCCAATGTCAGCACGCAGCTCGCCGGCATGGCGCTGGAAGCCGCCATCGGCGAGCGCTATTCCGGCTGGCTCTCCCGCCGCCTCTGGGCGCCCTTGGGGGCCTCAGATGCCGCCGTCTGGATGGACCGTGAAGGCGGCAACCCGCATTATTTCTGCTGCCTCCTCGCCACGCCCCGTGATTGGCTCAAAGTCGGCGAACTCATGCGCAACAAAGGCATGGTCGGTACCACCCGCCTCCTGCCCGAAGGCTGGGTAGACACCGTCACAGCCCCCTCCCCAGGCAACCCTAATTTCGGCATGAACATCTGGCGCGGCAGCCCGCATGATCCCAACCGCGGCTACGGCCTCGGCGTCGCCCTAAAAGTCCCCGCCAAAGACCCCTTCGCCCGCGACGATGTCTATTATGTCGACGGCGCCGGCGGCCAACGCGTCTATGTCGTGCCGTCCGAAGAGCTCACCATCATCCGCATCGGCAAACCATCCCCCACATGGGACGACAGCGCGCTGGTGAACCTCGTGCTGGCAGGTATCAAGAAGAAATAGCCTCCGGCGAGCAAGAGATATTCTGGGGTCTAAGACCCCAGACCCCCTTATATTCTGGGGTCTAAGACCCCAGACCCCCTTAATGAGGACGGTCCATATAAACGGGGTCTGGGGGCCTCGCCCCCAGAATCTTCCTCGCTCGCCAGAGGCCGCTTCCTTAAATAATCCCGCGCGTCTTCAGATCGCCAATCTCGGCTTCGGACATCCCCAAAACCTCGGCATAAACGCTGGAATTATCCTGCCCCACCTCGGTAGGTGCAGCATGGCGAACGCTCCCCGGCGTCTTGGAAAACTTCGGAAACGTATTCTGCATCTTCACCGTGCCCCAACGCGGATGCGGCACATCGATAAGCGCCTCACGCGCCTGAAAATGCGGATCGTCGATCATATCCTGCGGCCGATACAGCTTACCGGCGGGCACGCCATGCTCAATCATCAGATCCTCAAGCTCTTGAACCGTCAGAGTTTTCGTCCATTCGCCGATCAGGTCATCAAGCTCCTTCTGGTGCTTGCCGCGCGCAATATGGCTCACATAACGCGGGTTCTTGGCCAGCTCAGGCTGCCCCATCGCCGTGGTTAAACGACCAAAAACTGAATCCTGATTTCCGCCGATCAGATACTCGCCGTCCTTGCAAGGATAGACGTTGGAAGGCGCAATGCCGGGCAAGACCGAGCCAGACCGCTCGCGCACATAGCCACTCGCCACATATTCCGGCACGAGGCTTTCCATAACCTGCAACACGCCTTCATAAAGCGCGGAATCTACCACCTGGCCCTCGCCGGTCTGGTCCCGGTGCCGCAACGCAGCCAGCGCGCCCATACAGCCATAAGTCGCCGCCAGAGAATCCCCGATAGACACGCCCATGCGCGACGCCGGCCGATCAGGATCGCCGTTGATCGCGCGCCAGCCGCCCATCGCCTCGCCAATGCCGCCAAAGCCGGCCCGGTCAGAATAAGGCCCGGTCTGGCCATAGCCAGAAACCCGCACAATAATCAGCCCCGGATTAACCGCGTGCAATTCCGCCGGCGACATCCCCCATTTTTCCAGCGTACCGGGCCGGAAATTCTCGATAAGAATATCCGCCGTCGCAATCAGCTTACGCGCCAATTCCTGGCCCTCAGCCACACGCAAATCAGCCGTCACAGCCTTTTTGTTGCGCGCCACAACTTCCCACCACAGCGGATAATCGCCGCGCCCCCAAGAGCGCATTGGATCGCCCGCGCCCACGCGCTTGCCATCGGCGCCCACCTTGCCGGGCGGCTCAATCTTGATGATCTCCGCGCCCATATCGCCAAGCAACTGCCCGCAAAACGGCCCCGCAATCAGCTGGCCCATTTCAACAACACGGATGCCCTTCAGCGGCCCCGAAACAGCAACATCACTCATTCTGCCGCCTCAGCCAGACGCGATGTCCAGATCGGCTGCTTAGGCGCCGGCAGGCCGGTTTCGGCCAGACAATTGGCACGCAGCGTCTCGATATCGTCGCCAAAGTTGAAGATAGCGTCCGCATTGTTGCGCTTGCCCGCCAGTTCTTTCCGCAAAGCCGTGGTCGCCGCCATATCAACAGTGCCGTCCGCATCACAGACCACGCCATAAGCCTTAGCGCCCTCAGGCGTCACCAGCCATTGGCGCACTTCTTTGCCCACCAACGCCGGATCACGGTCGAGTGCATTGCCCCAGCCGCCGCCGCCCCAAGTGATGAAATGCAGCACATCGTCCTTGCCCACATCAAGGCTGTCGAGCTTGTTGCCCACCACCGTCTGCGTGCCATCCGGCTTTTCCAGAATCTTCTTGGCCCGTGCGCCGGGCGAGCCGCCATTCACGCCCCAAGGATAGGTAAACCACCGATCATCATGGATGGAAATCGTGCCCGGCTCCAGGAAGCGATAGGACATCAAAATGCCATTGCCGCCCCGGTTAAGCCCAGCCCCGCCGGAATCCGCAATAGCTTCATAACGCTCAATGCGCAGCGGGAAATACCGCTCCAAAAACTCATTGGGCACATTGGTGAAGCCCGGCCACAGCGAATGGCCATCCGGCCCATCACCAAACGGCTTGCCGGGGATGCCGCCAAAGCCAATCTGGAATAGCTGGAACCATTCGCCCTTCGCATCGCGCCCGGAATACATAAGGTGAGGCGAAGACGAGAAACCCGCCGCACAAAGGAAATCAGGCGTGCGCTGGCCGAGAAGCCCGCCCAAGATATCGAAAATCCGGCCCAAAGCATGGGTCCGGCCCGAAAGGGCGGCTGGGAACGCTGGCTTCAGCAGCGAGCCTTCCGGAATCTTCACTTCAATCAGATCATAAAAACCATCGTTAAACATGATCTGCGGATCAAAGACCATGATCATGTAAATCCCGAAAAACATCTTGAACATGTTCTCATTGAGCAGGAAATTGATGGAGGCATCAGACTGCGGATCAGTGCCGGCGAAATCCAGCAGCACCTTGTCGCCCACACGCTGCATGGTGCATTTGATCTTGTACGGCCCAAAGCCTACGCCATCATCGCAGATATAATCTTCAAAGCTCACCGCATCGGTAGACACAGAAGACGCAATCAAAGACTTCATGGCGCGGTGGTTGCGCGCCAAAAGCTCGTCCATGGCGGCGGTGACAACATCATCCCCAAAGCGGACGCACATTTCCTCAATCCGCCGCGCCGCCACCCGGCACGAGGCGATGAGCGCGTTCAAATCCGCCGCACACCAGTCAGGCTTGCGGGTCTGATGCATCACCAGCTTGATCAGGTCTTCGTTATACTCGCCCTTGCGGTAGATCTTAACCGGCGGAATCCGCACGCCTTCTTCAAAAATCGAGCGCGCATCAATCGGCATCGAGCCCGCTACCTTGCCGCCAATGTCAGACTGGTGCCCAAACATCGCCGTCCAGGCAACCAAACGGCCATTATGATAGATCGGCAGAAGCACCAGCCAATCGTTGGAATGGCTCACCGCGCCGTTGCAGCTATAAGGGTCGGAGAGGAAGATCATGTCGCCCTCCTCAATGGTCCCGTCAAAGCCCTTCAAAAAGCCATCAATGAAGCTGCCAAACTGGCCCACGATCATCTTGCCGTCCGGGTTGGCGATCAGCGGAAACGCATCGCCCTGCTCCCGGATACCCGGCGACATGGCGGTGCGCACCAGCGTGGCGTCCATCTCGATACGCGCATTGCGCATCGCATTCTCGATAATATCGAGCGTTACAGGATCAATTTTTGGCCGTGAAAACGGCGTCTTATTGGTCTGGATAATGTGGGCGGGCATTATAGTTCCTCCCTCAAGCCGGATTGATCAAAAGATTGCCGAACGCATCAACCGTTGCGGTATGGCCGATATGCACCAGCGTGGTGGAATCCATCTCGGTAATCACCGCAGGCCCGGCCACAATATTGCCGGCCTTCAGCAATGACCGGTCATAAATCGCCCCGTCCTGCGTCTTGCCATTCATATAGAGCTTATGGTCACGCACCCGCGCCGCCTTGGGGTCTGCATCGCCCACCGGAATGCGTTCAGCGGTCACATTCGCCGCCTTGCCCAGCGCCACCACCCGGATGTTCACAATTTCCTGCGGCACCTGCAGGTTGAAGGTGAACAGCCGCTTGTGTTCAGTGTCAAACTGCTGCGCCAGATCAACTATCTTCGTGCCCGGAGGCGCGCTGAGCGGCACCTCAAAGGCTTGCCCGGCATAACGAATATCCAGCTCGGTAACGATCTCGATATCCTTCTTGGGTACGCCCTCGGCTTCCAATTCCTTGGTCACCTGAATGGTCAGCTCATCAATAACCGCGCTAACGTCCTTGTCGTTGGTATCCGGCACCATCTTGTTGAAGCTGCGCTGCGCATCAACCCGCAGCCGCGTGGTCGCATCGCCGTACGCGCAGAGCACGCCGGGCGAGGGCGGAATAATTACAGGCCAGCTGCTCATCAACATGCCCATGGCATTGCCATGCAGCGGACCAGCCCCGCCAAAGGCCATCAGCGCAAAGTCACGCGGATCATAGCCCTGCTGCACCGAAACCAGCCGCAGCGCGCCGAACATTGTTTCGTTCACGATGGCAATAATACCAGCAGCAGCATCCATCAGGGACATGCCCAGCGCATCCGCCACGGTCTGCACGGCTTTTTCAGCCGCCGGACGATCAAGTTTGAATGTGCCGCCGAGCAGATTTTCCGGCAGATAGCCCAGCACAACGTTGGCATCGGTCACCGTCGGCAATTCGCCGCCGCGCCCGTAAGCCGCCGGGCCGGGAACCGCACCCGCAGATTGCGGCCCCACGCGGAGCGCGCGGGTAAGCTCTGGCACAGCCGCAATAGAACCGCCGCCGGCGCCCACCGTCTTCACATCCAGCGAAGAGGCGCGCACAGTCAGATGGCCCACGCTGGTTTCCCGGCGAAGCCGCGCTTGATGGTTTTCAATCAGCGCTACATCGGTGGAGGTGCCGCCCATATCGAGCGTCAACACATTGGCATGGCCAGAGTTTTTGCTTACCCACACCGCACCCGCCACGCCGCCGGCAGGGCCGGACATCAGCAGATTAACCGGCGCCGTGCTGCTCTTTTCAGCTGACATCAAGCCGCCATCGGAACGCAGCAAATTAAGCTTGGCAGTGGTGCCCCAGCCCTTCAATTCACGCTCCAGATTGCCAACATATTTTGCCACCGTGGGACGCACGGCGGAGTTCGCCACGGTCGTCAACGTGCGCTCATATTCCTGCATTTCCGGCAGAATATCGGCTGAAATGCTGATCGGCAGATCAGGGAATTCTTCAGCGCAAATCTCGGCCACCCGGCGCTCATGCGCGTCATTCATATAGCTGTTGATCAAACAGACGGTGATCGCTTCCACCTTCTCTTCGCCCAGACGCTTCAGATTGGCGCGCAATTTGGCTTCATCAAGCTTGCGAACAATTTTGCCGTCCGCGCCCATGCGCTCCGGTGCTTCCACAGTCGCTTCCAGCGGCGCCATCGGCTCCGGCTTGGGCCAAACGATCCAGGCCGCAATCCCGCCCGGCACAAGGCTGCGGGCAATCTGCAAAACGTGGCGATAGCCTTCGGTAACCACCAGACCAACGCGGGCGACCTTGCCTTCCAGAACGGCGTTTGTGGCCACGGTCGTGCCGTGCAGGAAAAGCCCAAGCTGATCCGGGCTGATGCCGGCTTTTTCGCAAAGCTTCCGGGAGCCGTTGATCACCGCCTGCGAGGGATCATGCGGGGTGCTGGGCACCTTATCGCGCACGGCCTTGCCGGAAACTTCATCAATAACAATAAGATCGGTAAATGTGCCGCCAACATCGACGCCTAAACGATAACTCATGGTGCTACGCGCTCCCCATCTACAGTGAAATCCCCGGCCTTGCCGACGCGGCTGGACAAAGCCCGGCCCATAACGTCAGCAAACCAGCTATTGGCTGCCATAATGGCATCAAGATCATATCCGGTCGAGACCCCGGACCGTTCAAAAAGATACACAAGCTCCTCGGTGCCGACATTCCCTGCCGCACCCGGCGCGAAAGGACAACCGCCCAGACCGCCCAACGCGGAATCAAAAACCCGCACCCCCGCCTGATAGCCAGCCCAGGCATTTCCCGGTGCCATGCCGCGCGTATCATGCAGATGCAGCCGCACCGGAATGGGCGCAATCGCCTCAATCACCATGCCAGACAACTCCCCCACCTGCCCCGGCACGCCCACACCAATCGTATCCGCCAGCGCCACTTCCCGCGCCCCTGCATCCACCATTCTCCTAGCAATATCAACGACACGCTGGGGCGGCACATGACCCTCAAACGGGCAGCCAAAAGAGGCGCCAATGGTCACCTGCGGAAACAGCCCGGCGTCCCCGGCGCTCTTCAGCATCGCCGCATTGGCCGCCAAGCCGTCCTCGATTGTCTGGCCCTGGTTCTTGATTCCAAAGGTGTCGGTCGCCACGATAACGCAGCCGGCTTCATCCAATCCCCTGGCGCCGCCGTCCCGGCTGGCGATGGCGCGGTCTACACCGCGTTGATTGAGGCATAGGCCAATATACCGCACGCCCGGAACATCGGGGAGTCCGGCGACCACGGCTTCCGCATCGGCCATCTGCGGGACTCGGCGGGGATTGACATAGCTGGTCACTTCGATGCGTTTGGCACCAAAGGCTATCAGTCGGTTTATCAGTAACAGCTTGTTTTCTGTACTGATTTCGGCTTTCTCATTTTGGAGGCCGTCTCTGGGAGATACTTCTGTTATTTGGAGCATGGTTTGGCTTACAAAGGGGGGGTTGATATGTATAGGGGTAACAGATGCTAAATGAAGATTATGTGAAGGCTGGCTTTGGGCGGGCGCTGGAATTGGGCAAACGCCCGGCGCTGGTGCTAATTGATTTTGCGGCTGCTTATTATGTAAAGAATTCACCGCTTTACGCCGGCGTGGAGGATGCGCGGGCGAGTGCTTTTCGGGTGGCGGAAGCGGCTAGAAAGGCCGGGATTCCGGTGATTTTTACGCGGGTGGAATATTCTGAAGATGGGCATGAGGGGGGCATGTTTTTCAAGAAAGTTGGGCCTTTGAAATGCTTTATCAAAGGCAATCCGTTGGGGGAGTTTACGCCGGAATTGACGCCGCTGGCCGGGGACCGGGTGCTGACGAAGCATTATCCTTCCTGTTTTGCGGGCACGGCTTTTGCGTCCCAGCTGGTGGCGGAGGGGATTGATACGCTTGTAATTACAGGGCTTTCTACCTCGGGCTGTGTGCGCGCGACGGCTGTGGATGCGCTGGCGCATGGGTTTGTGCCGGTGGTGGTGGCCGAAGCTGTGGGGGACCGGGATCCGGCGATTCACAAGGCCAATATGTTTGATCTGGCGGCCAAAACGGCTGAGGTGATCAGCGAGGCGGAGACCATCAAATATCTGCAGAATCTGTAGGTTTGTAGGAAAAAACGGGGTTTTTCGGGGTGTTTTGGGGGTAGTTTCGGGGCGATTCCGGGACAGATTCAAGGTGACGCGGGTTTGTTCCGGGGTGGTTTCGGGGCGTTTTCGGGGTGGTTTTTGGCTATATTTTGGCGGCAATCATCCAAATGGCCATCCCGATCATCATCAGATTTTCGATGAGGGATACGGCCCCCAGCGGCACATTTGAGCTGCCGCCGACGCACGCGCATTTAATGTCCCGTTTTTGGATATAGACCGCGTAGAAAACTGAAACGGCGCCGATGCCGCCGATGAACAGGGCGAGCGGGGCGCTGATCCAGTGAAGCGCGCCGGAGATCATCAGGACGCCGGCAGCGGCTTCGGCGAACGGGTAAATCCAGGCGTAGGGGAGCCAGCGGCGGGCGAGGAGATCATAGCCGAGGAACATGGTGGCGAAACTATCTAGATCTCGCAGTTTTTGGATGGCGAGGATGCACATGGAGAAGCCGATGAACCATTCGGCGGTGCGGATGGTGAACAGGGTGCCTATGGTGGCCCAGCTTGCGGCCAATGCCATGAGCGCGGCGACGGCGAAGATGGCGATGACGGGGGTGTAAGTTATGGCATTTGGGTCTTTAAGGGGTTTTCCTAAGTAGCGGCGGAGATCGTCGTTGCCGCCGATTCTTTTTCCCTCGATGAAGGTTTGGGGGGTGGTTTTTACGTCGTGTTCGCGTTTGAAGGCGTCGGTTTGTTCGCGGGTGGTGAGCCATTTGTCTTCGACGGTGTAACCGGCCTTTTCCAGCAGGTATCTGCTGCGGAGGCCATAGGGGCAGATGTGTTTTTCCATGACCATACGATAGAGGGTGGCGGTACTCATCGTTTTGCCTTCTCAAACAAGTCTATGAGTTCGTTGAATTTTTGGCGTTGTTCGGCGGGGTCTCCCGAGGTGATGGCTTCAGTGACGCAGCAAGCGGCGTGGGATTTTAGGATTTCGCTTTCGGCTTTGCCGAGGGCGGCTTTTACGGCTTGGACTTGGTGCAGGATGTCTATGCAGTAACGATCATCTTCCAGCATTTGCACCAGCCCGCGCACTTGGCCTTCTATGCGGCGGAGGCGATTTATGGTGGGGTTTTTTGTGGTTTTATACTCCATGGGGGTATATTTTGGGCTTTAAGGCTGGATTTTCAAGGGGGGGTGCGGTCTGTGGTTTTCATGGCGGTGGTGATGGCGACAGTTTCTATGCTGACGCGGACGACTTTGGCGAGCAGGGTTATCATCTGCTCTTTGTAATCGGCGAAGCGATAGGTGTTGAATTTGGCGGCGATGGTCGGGTCTCGCGGCTTTTTTTCTTTGTGTTGATCTAGCACCCAATCGATGGCGCTGCGGTTGCCGAGGCGATAATCCCATGCGTGCTTAGGGATGCCGGTGATCTGGGTGTCTGCATCTATGACGACCACGCCTTTATCGGGGTAGGATTTTAGGATGGGTTTGGGCTGGGTGGCTTTGGCGCGGGTTTGCGGGGTTTCGATGCGCTCGACGGGCCAAGGCTCTACGTCTTCATAGCCGATGTGCAGGGCCATGAGCGCTTCGCCCCAAGCGGCCCAGCGGGCGAAATCTGGATAAAAGGGGATGCGGGGGAATTCGCGCTTGAGGTTTAGCGCATAGGTTTCGCGATAAAGCGGATCGTGGAGGACGGCATAGACATAATGGAAGATGGCATCTTTGCTGATGGGTTTTTTGCCATATTCGGCGATGAACTTGTTCAGCGCCCAATCGGTGATGTTGTCGATGCGCTCGCCGGACCACTTAGGTAGGTAAAGGGCTGGATCAGCGGAATATACATTCAGATTAGGTAATATGGCAGAGCCAAGGACCGAAAACGGCTGTCGGTCGCCATACAAGAGAACCAATGATGGATTTTTCTTGCCCAAAGGAAAAAAACGTTCCGTCCCGCCTCTGCGATCAACGAATACATTTGAGTCATATAGCCATCGTCGCGTAAATGGTCGGTATAGAGTTTTAATAAAGTTACTTTTCAAGAAGTTATCTTTTCGTCCTGACAGCGCTTTGGTTTTTAAGCTACTTGACCATTTTAGCTCGAGTCCGGTCGTTACTTTAGTTTTTCGAGCATCTCGATAAAGACGGCTAAGAGAAACAATTTTTTTAATGAGCGAGTTTTTGTTAATATCTACAACCCACTCATCTCTGTTGGTGGAGGCCCCTAACGAGAAGTCACCAAAAATAGCCTCCTTTTGACCATCAATTTCGGAAGCACGAACCTCTTTACTAGCAATCGGTAAAAAGGTTGCAAAGTGTTCGTCTCCTTGATTGACCCAAACATTCATTTTTGAAGGTTTTATTAGTGTTGTCTGCAAATCTTTTAAGTTAGCTCCGCCAAGCCATCTCAGTTTATCCTCAGCCCTCTCTTCCTCGGGCCGACGAACGTAGCGAATAGCGCAATCTTTCACGGCACTACGCCGTACAAGAAAGCAAACTGCGACGCCTGTCTGTATTCCAAAAACGTTGTGCTTCGTACCGGACAACCTAGGATTTGCACGCACGTCGCCGCCGAGGTCAATAACCCATATTTCGTTAAAGTCTTCCGCAACTATCTTTCGGAAGCCATCAAAGGTGCGGCTTTCGATGAAGCTGCGGTTGGTGACGAAGGCGAGCACGCCTTCATCGCCCAGCCGATCACTGGCCCAGCGGTAGAAGCGGGCATACATATCATAAAGCTTGGTTTTTTGGGCGGTGCTGGCTTTTACATAGGTGTTTTTGATGCGCTTATCGATATGGGCGTAGGCGCGGTTTTTGTTGTTGTCGTTTTCGTTTTGCTGATTGGCATTATAGGGCGGGTTGCCGATGATGACGCTGATTTTGCGGCGATTTTGGCGTTTTATGCGCTCGATGTTTTCATCGCTGAGGCTGCCCAAGAGATCAAATTGGTGGCCGGAATGGATGCCCAGCGCATCGACGTTATCCAGTGTATCGACGAGACAGAGGTTTTCGAACTCAGCGAATTGGCCGGTGATGGCTTGATAGGTGGCTTCGATATTTAGATTGGCGACATAATAGGGCAGGATGGCGACTTCATTGGCGTGAAGCTCTTGCTTGTATTTGTGGCGGAGTTTTTCGGGATGGCCTCGGAAGCTTTCCAGCAGCTCTACGATGAACGTGCCGGTGCCAGTGGCGGGATCTAGGATTTCTACGCCGGAATCTATGAGGTTTTTGCCGAAGTGTTTTTCACAGAGCCAATCGGCGGAGCGGATCATGAAGCGGACGATTTCTCCCGGTGTGTATACGACGCCTAGCCGGTCTGCGGCTTTGGCATTGTAAACCTTGTAGAAATTTTCGTAGAGGCCTTTCAAGAATCCTTGTTTTTCTGAGTGGCTTTGGATGACGGCGGCGGTGTGGCTGATGCCTGCATAATAGGGCTGGAGGGCGCGGAGCAGGCCTTGTTTTTCACCATAGCCCCTGCGTTTCGACGGCCCGATCGAGCCTCATGGTATAACGGTTTTGAGGGTGTTTTAGAGGAAGCGACATGAGGCCCCGGGGGGGGAGGGGCGCTACGGGCGCAAAAGTGTGGGTGGCGTCATCGCCAAAACCGATGTTTGCAATGAGGGCGGTGGCGGGAAGGATGCCGATCATCTCGTTCATCCACATCGAAAAAACCCATTGATAGTCCCATGTGTCGATAGTGCCGCTTTTCGTTTGATCGAACAAATCTGACCAATATTGGATAGCGAAACGGCGCTTGCCGAGCACCGCTGCCACGCGGTGGCGGGCGGCGGGAGAGGGCCAACTTGCCATTTTAAAATCATATTGCTGCCATGCGCGGCGCCAACTCGCCCAACCCCAGATGCACGCATGTTGGGTGAAGCCATAGCTTGCCTCGGATTTGGGCAGGCTGCCGAAGCGGTTGTAGCCGCTGATCATCGCGACTTGCTCATCGTCACGATAGCGTTCCAGCAATGCCTCGCAATAGAGGAAAAAGCTGGGATCGGGGTCGATATCATCTTCAAGGATGATGCCCTCGGCTTCGTTTTCGAAGAACCAGGTGATGCCCTCCGCCACGGCGCGGCCGCAGCCCAGATTATCTTGGCGAAACAGGGTTTTTAGTTCGCACGGCCAATCGACGGCAGTGGCGATGCGGCGGACGGCGGCACAGCGGCCAGCCTCACCGAGGCGGGCGGCGCGGGGACCGTCTGCGGCGACGTAAAGACGTTCGGGCCGGGCGGCGCGAATGGCAGCAAAGCATTGCGCCGTTAGCTCTGGCCGGTTGAAGACCAGCAGGAGCACAGGCGTTTTCATGTTCCCAGAACCGTGCGGAAATAGGCGATGGTTTCAGTCAGGCCGTCGGCAAGCTGCACCTGAGGGTCCCAGCCCAAATGTTGACGCGCGAGCGAGATATCGGGCTGGCGCTGGCGGGGATCATCCTGCGGCAAGGGCTGGAATACCAGTTTTGAGGACCCGCCGACCAAACGCAGCACCGTTTCGGCGAGTTCGATCATGGTGAACTCGGCAGGATTGCCGATGTTAACGGGCCCGGTGAAATTGGCAGGACTATCCATCATCTTGAGCAGCGCCTCGATCAGATCATCAACGTAGCAGAAGCTGCGGCTTTGCAAGCCATCGCCATAAATGGTGATGTCTTCGCCCTTGAGGGCCTGAACGATGAAATTACTGACCACCCGGCCATCATCAGGCTGCATACGCGGGCCATAGGTGTTGAAGATACGCGCTACTTTTATCTCCACGCCGTGCTGACGGTGATAATCGAAGAACAAGGTTTCGGCGCACCGCTTGCCTTCATCATAGCAGCTGCGGATTCCGATGGGATTGACGCGGCCCAGATAGTCTTCGGGCTGCGGATGCACTTCAGGGTCACCATAGACTTCGCTGGTGGAGGCTTGCAGCACCCGCGCGTTTAATCTTTTGGCGAGGCCCAGCATATTGATGGCACCATGCACGCTGGTCTTGGTGGTTTGGACGGGATCACGTTGATAATGGACCGGGCTTGCCGGGCAAGCGAGATTGTAGATGCGATCGACTTCTACATAGAGCGGCATCGTGATGTCGTGACGCATGAGTTCAAAGCGTTTGTGGCCCAGCAAATGGGCGATATTGGCCTTTCGGCCTGTGAAAAAGTTATCGACGCATAACACGTCTTCGCCGCCCGCAATCAATCTGTCGCAGAGATGCGATCCTAGCCCGTCTTATTCGTGACGCTTGCGTGGTGCGCCCGGAATCGGGATTTCCCGGGTTGGCAGCCGGATTTTGATGCGGGTGCTGGTGGCGCCGTGGGTGCGCGATTATCTGGGCTTGCGGGTTGC
>Ga0105050_10000919_pt1 | contig 44963 bp, 42 predicted proteins | sample FRY01_FD_78088 | JGI IMG/M metagenome (GOLD analysis project Ga0105050, IMG submission 78088) | Freshwater microbial communities from Lake Fryxell liftoff mats and glacier meltwater in Antarctica - FRY-01 | ecosystem: Environmental > Aquatic > Freshwater > Ice > Glacier meltwater ...
GTCGTCACGCCGCATGCGGCTGGAGGCGTCTACGACAACGTGCCGCATATCGTGGGCCATATGTTCCGCAATGTCGATCTCTACTTTAATAAAAAAGCCCTAGACGCTGCCGACATCATTGTGGCGCCACCCGCCTAGAGTAATATTCTCGCATTCAATTTTAAAAAATATCAACAATGAGCAGTATCAGGAGAGCACCGTGAGCGGCAAATTTTCTACACAATTTGAGCCTTTAAAAGGGAAAGTCAGCCCCGAAGAATGGGAGACTCGCGTGACCTTAGCCGCGTGTTACCGCCTGATGGACAAGTACGGCATGACCGACATGATCTACAACCACATTACGGCGCGCATTCCCGGCACGGAAGATCTGCTGATCAACCTCTACGGCCTGCTCTACAAAGAAATTACCGCGTCTAGCCTGGTGCGCATTACCGTCGAAGGCGAAATCGTCCGCAAGCCTGATACTGACTACGGGATCAACAAAAGCGGCTATGTGATTCACGGCTGTATCCATACCGCTCGTCCTGATATCGGCTGCGTCATTCATACGCATACCCGCGCCGGCATGGCGGTCTCCTCGATGGACTGTGGTTTGCTCCCCATGACACAAACCGCGAGCCGATTTAACAACCATATCGGCTATCACGACTTTAATGGTCCAGCGATTGATCTCGCTGAGCGCGAAAGCCTAGTTCAGGATCTCGGCCAACACAACGCCATGATTCTTCGCAACCACGGTTTGCTGACAAGTGGCGCGTCGGTACCACAGGCCTTCAACTTAATGTATCAGCTCGAGATGTCCTGTCGGGCACAAGTGGATGCCATGGCAGCAGGCGCGGCACTCTCCATTCCACCCAGGGACATTCTGGAAAGATCCGCACACCTTTACCAACCGGGTGTGCGTCGTCCATACGGTGAACTGGAATGGCATGCCATGCTTAGACTGCTAGACGCTGAGCCTGGCGGCTATCCGCTTTACACTTCCTGATTTTCGGCGGATAGGCCAGCAGCTCAGCGAGCGTCGTGCGAGTGGATTTGTAGTGCCTCAAGAAAGCGCGACACCATGTTGTATGCGCCGATTGTGGCTGTCAGCTCAACAATGAGCCGATCGCGCAGCAATGCCTTGACACCAGCGAAGACCTCCGGCGAGACGTGAATGTCTTTGGTCATCGCATCGGCATAGGCCAACACTGCGCGCTGCGTGGGGTCAAACTGCGTTGAGTCTTGCCAAGTCACTAAGTCATCCAATTGAGCCTGAGTGACACCCTCGCGCAAAGCGATGGGTGCATGTTGCTCGGCTTCATAAGGCGCACCATTCAAAACGGCAATTCGCATGATCACGAGCTCACGCAAAGCGCCCGGCAGAGCGCTTTGTTGGCGAATCGCGGTCAGGTAATTCAGCCAACCACTGGCAACTGGCAGGCTATGCAACAGCATCTGATACACATGTAAAACACTCCCACGTTCAGCCGTGATACGGTCAACGAGGGGCTTCGCTTCAGGATTGCTTAAATCTGCATAAGGAATTCGGGCCATGAGGATGATCTCGACAAAGAATAAAACAACAGTTTACCCAAATCCTGTATTGATAAAAATCCGTCTTTAACGCTCGGCTGCCATGGCACGCTCATGTGCCGCAAGTCTCGCCGCCACTTTGGCGTCATGTTTAGCCTGTCTTCTCTCGACCCACTCTTGAATTTCAACAAAAAATACTGGTACGAGAGCAACCGCCAAGCAAGTAGAGGCGATCATGCCGCTGAACACTGTGATACCGATCGACACGCGGGCCGCCGCGCCTGCACCGGATGCCGTCAATAGCGGCACGACACCCAAAATAAAGGCAATCGAGGTCATGACGATCGGACGAAAGCGCTCATGCGAAGCTTTGAGTGCCGCCTCGACTGCCGAGAGCCCTTTCTTTTGTTCCTCTAGCGCGACCTCAACGATCAAAATCGCATTTTTAGAGGCGAGCGCGATCATCAGTACCAAACCAATCTGTACATAAATGTTGTTGGCCAAGCCTGTCGCAAGCAATGCAATGACCGTGCCAACAAGCGCGAGCGGCACAGCCAAAATCACAGAGATCGGTGCAGCCCAAGATTCATATTGTGCAGCAAGAACGAGGTATACAAGGAGAATAGACAGCGCGAAAACCAGTACCACCGTGTTGCCAACCAATTTTTCCTGATAGGACATCGCTGTCCACTCAAAACTTGCCGACTCTGGCAACGTGGTCCGTGCCAGATCCTCGAGAGCCGTAATGACCTGACCTGAGCTATATCCGTCTGCTGCCGCACCCAAGATCGCCGCTGTCGGGTATATATTGTATTGCGAGGCGATCGCCGGGCCCGTAGTTTCAGTCATCTCGATGAAAGAACCCAACGGCACCATATTGCCGGATTTATTCTTAACATACAGGCGCTCAATCTGATCAGGACTGACACGACTCTTGCCATCTGCCTGGAGAAAGACCTGATAAGTCTGACCGTACTTGAAGAACTGATTGACGTAGGTCGAACCAATCGAAGACTGCAAGACATCGTAGGCGTCCCCTAATGAGACACCTAAGGTTTCGGCGCGACTTGGATTAAAAGTCAGCTTGATCTGAGGCACGTTATTACGAAAAGGCGTAAAAATCGCCATGATCTCGGGACGCTCACGTGCCGCCTTCAAGAAATTATCGGTGATCTGCTCCAGCTTTTTAAAGTCATTACTGCCATCGACCAACTGTAGCTGCATCTGAAATCCGCCCGACAAGCCAAGGCCCGGAATCGCGGGGGGTAACAGCACATTGGCTGAGACTTCTTGAATCGCCTTCAATGCCACATTCATACCCATGAAAATCGATTTCAGATCCTCTCCTTTACCGCGTGCCTCCCATGGTTTTAGGATCACGTACATCACACCCGTGTTCGATTGTGAGCTGTTGTTGCTCAAGGCATTCACGCCACCGATCGAAACCACTTGCTGAACACCAGGTACTTTTTCAATTGCCGTAACGACTTTTGCCATGCCAGCTTGCGTACGCGACAGTGCCGACGCATCCGGCAGCTGCACCGCAACGACCAAATAGCCTTGATCCTCGTTCGGAATAAAACCAGTCGGTAAGCGAATCAAACCAATGATGGCACCGACAATCAACACAAGGCCAAATAAAGAAGTTAGCTTACGATGCGCCATTAAGCCTTGCATCAGATGGGCATACCAGTCGGATATTTTTCCAAAGACCTGATCGAACTTTACAAAGAACCAGTTCTTTTTGGCGCCTGGAAGTTTAGGCGTAATGAACTGAGCCGCTTGGGTCGGTTTGAGTGTGACGGCATTAATCCCGCTAATCAGTGCCGTCGCAGCAATCACGAGAGCAAATTGCCGATACATCTGTCCTGTAATACCCGCAATAAACGATGCGGGTAAAAATACCGCCATCAGTACGAGCGTGATGCCGATAATAGGGCCCAACAACTCTGTCATCGCGTTGATCGCGCCTTGACGCGGCGTTTGACCGAGCTCAACCTTTTTGGCCACACCTTCGACCACCACAATTGCATCGTCGACCACAATGCCGATACACAACACGATGGCAAACAAGGTCAGCAAATTTATCGAAAAACCCATTGCCGCCATGCAGGCAAAAGCCCCAATAATCGTGACAGGCACTGTGGTGGCTGGTACCAGCGTCGCCCGCCAGTCTTGCAAGAACAACATAATGACAAGCAACACCAGAATGCCTGCTTCGAACAGTGTGTGATACACCTCGGTGATCGAAGCCGTCACAAACATGGTCGTATCAAAGGGAATTTCCCACTTGATTTCCTTTGGGAAGGTTCTAGAGATTTTCTCCATCTCGGTCCGAACAGTTTGCGCAACATCAATCGCATTGGCAGCGGGCAACTGATAGATTGCAATGCCGCCTGCAGGCTTGTCGCCTAGGCGGAAAAATTGACTGTAATTCTGACTCCCCATCTCAACCCGCGCGACGTCTTTGAGTCGGGTGATTTCGCCTTGATCGTTGGTTTTGAGCAAAATTTGCTCAAATTGCTCTGGCGTATCGAGTGCACTGGTGACGTTCAGTGTCAGCTGAAAGTCTTGCCCCATCGGCACCGGTGGTGCACCGAGTTGACCGGCGGCCAGCATGACGTTTTGACGACTGATGGCGGTCGATACGTCGGTGGGGGTCAGGTTACGCATCTGTAATTGCGCAGGATCGAGCCAGATCCGCATACTGTAGTTACCGACACCAAATACGTTGGCGGCCGCGACGCCAGGAATTCGCGCCAAGCGATTCTGCAACTGAAGATTGGCGAAATTACTGAGAAACAAAGCATCGTGCTCAGGATTACTGGAGGTCAGAGTCACAAACTGCAAGATTGAGGTGGACTGCACCTTAGTCGTCACACCCTGCTTCTGAACCGCCTGCGGCAGTGAGGCCAGTGCGATCGCAACCCGATTTTGCACCGTCACCTGGGCCATATTGGGATCCGTACCCACCTCAAACGTCACGGTCAGCGTGTAGCGACCGTCATTGGTGGAGTCCGACTGCATGTAGAGCATATTCTCTACACCGTTGACCTGATTCTCAATATTGCTAGCCACCAACTGCTGCACCAGACTCGCACTCGCGCCCGGCCACATCGTTGTGACCTGTACGGTGGGCGGCGTCATCGGGGGATACTGTGCGATCGGGAGTCCGAAAATGGACACGGCACCAATCAGCATCGTGATCAGTGCGATCACATTGCCTAGTACTGGGCGCTCGATGAAAAATTTAGAAAGCATGAATGATCCTGTTGCCCTGTAGAATTAACGCGCAGGCAATGGCGCGACGGTCGTGAGCGCTGGCTTGACGACCAGACCATCTCTCACATTGATAAAACCATTAATAATGACGGTTTCCGAGGCGGTGAGTCCGCTGGTGACTTCTACGAGTGGACTAAATCGCTGACCACGCTTGATATTTTGCCGCTGCGCCTTGTCACCCTCAGCCACCACATAAACATAGTCACCTTGCTGATCTGTCATCACACTCGCATTGGGAATCAACACTGCCTTGCGGGGCTCACCATACTCCACTCGAACTTTGGCATACAGCCCTGGCAACAAACTGTATTGACTATTTGGTAGCTCTGCTCGCAGTTGCAAAGAACCAGTGCTGGTGCTCAATAAATTTGCAGCAAAATCCAGTGTGCCGCGATGCGGATAACCCTCTTCCCCCTGCAACTGCACATGAACAGGCAATTTATTCACTTGGGATTTACGATTGTTTTCATTCACAAAACGCTTTTGGTATTTCAATAAATCACGTTCATTGATCGAGAAATAAACATAGATTGGATCGATTTTCTGAATGGTGGCGAGCTTGATACCCTGAGGGCTTGAGCCAAGATAGTTTCCAATATCAATCAGGTGCCGTCCCATCAGTCCATCAAAAGGTGCACGGACTTCCGTATAGCCGTAATTAATTTGAGCGAGTTTGAAATTAGCCTCGGCCTGCAAGTAGCTAGACATGGCTTTGTCCACAGCAGATTGCGAGGTCGCGTTGTCTTTGAGGAGCGCACGTTGGCGCGTGATTTCAATCTTGGCTTCTTCAAATACAGCACGCGTCAAGTTGACCTGTTGTGTGTATTGATCCTGCTCAATGACAAACAACAATTGATCCTTTTTAACAAAAGCACCGTCGGCAAACTCGATTTTGGTCAAAAAGCCAGGAACACGCGCTTCGAGCTCAACAGAGAGGTAAGCCGAAACATTGCCATCAAAAATCTCAAAGCTGCGGACATCTTGCTCGACCGGCTTGGCCGTTGTCACAGGTGGTGGGGCAGCAACCTTTGGGGCCGCTTTTTTATCACATGCTGAAAGTGTCAACGTGACCACCAAAGCAGCCACTATGACCAGCGTGCTTCGCACAAAGGTGTTGTTTCTCATCGTACTCATTGAATCGTCTCGCTAGACTTCACTAAACGTGGCTCGGCAGGATTGGCCAAGGCATCGCCCCAATTTGTTCTGGCCTGCATTTGCTCAACCATCAAAGGTGGCAAAGCAGGAACGATCAGGTCCCCAGACCAGCCGCCACCGAGCGCTTTGAACGCTGCAACATAGCCTAGTAGGTTATTTGACTGAGTCTGTACGAGGCTGTTTTGCACCAACAAAAGCTGCTGCTGCGCCAAAATAACTGTGTTGTAGTCAGTTTGACCGGCCTTGTAGCGCTCAAGTGCCAAGGTCGCTGCCTGCTGAGCCGCCGTGACAGAACGTTTCAGATCGCCGGCCGAACTACTTGTCGTCGAAATCGAGACCAGTGCCTGCTCGACCTCTTTTTGGGCTTGCAACACCTGATTTTGATAGGTCAGGATGCTTTGTTGAAAGACGGCATCCTGGACACGAATCTGATCAATAATCGCGCCACGATAAAACAAGGGGAACATAAAACTGCCGCCTAGGGAGGCGGTCCGGTTATCCCAAGAAAACAGGCTGGATGACTGATTCAAACTATTCACAGAGACGTTTTGGAAACCAAAAAAACCACTCAACGAAAAGCTTGGATATAACGCGGCCGTATTGACGCCTATCAGCGCCGATTGAGCGGCTGCAGCGTACTCCGCCTGCAACACATCGGGACGACGACGCAGCAGATCCTTGGGAATGCTCACCTGCAACGTTTTGGGGATTTGTAGCGCTGCGGTCGTATTGCCAAAGGTCTTTTCGTAAAAATCCGGCAATTCGCCAAGCAGAATACTCATGGCGTACTCTGCATTTTTCAATGCAGCAATCAACGTTGGAATTTCAGACTTAGTTTGCTCGTACTGCGACTGCGCCTGGCTCAGATCAAGCAAGGAAGTCGCCCCATTTTTAAAACGGGAGGAGGCAATCCTCAAACTTTCTGCCTGCAAAGCCAAGTTTGTCCGGGCAACCTGAATCAAAGACTGGTAGTTACGAATACTAATGTAGGTGTTTGCGACATCGGCTGCCAGAGAGACATCGGCGGCATAGTAAGCCGCAGTCGTTGAAATCAAAGAGGAAACCGTGCTTTCAATGCCGCGTCGAAACTTACCCCAGAAATCAATCTCCCAATTTGCCTGCACAACCATGTTTTGCGTGGTCGATAACGAGGAGGTGTTGAGGAACTGCGTCAGCGCATTAGGCTGATCAGCACGTGTTGCGCTCCCGCCCAAGCTGACGGTCGGCAAGAGACTCGCATCGGACACGCCAAGCTGAGATCTCGCCTGATAGATACGAACCGCTGCACGTTGGAGCGACAAATTGTCTCTCGCTGCGCGCGCGAGCAAATCATTCAAGGTGGGATCGTTAAAACTCGCCCACCAGCTCACCGGATTGGGTGTCGTCTCAAGCGCAGCAGGAATTGCGTCAGTGAACGCTGACTTTTTCGGTTCACTAAATTGCGTCTGAAGCTTGGTCGCAGGTTGCTGAAAGTCCGGCCCCACCATGCAACCAGAAAGAGAAATGGAAATGGCCCCAAAGACAAATAAAAATCGTCTTTGAAGCCATTTATTAAAAAAAACAGTCTGAGATGAGTGCATCAGGGGATTTTACGGTACTTTGGCCCCCCGAGTCGATGCACCCGTCCCCACTGTCTTAATCGACTTTAGCACCTGAAATTTTGACAATTTCAGCCCACTTTTTCATGTCTTCCTTGTGGACGCGTGCGAAGGCCTCGGGACCAGGATCGGCTGCAGGCGTGATGCCCTGTGTGTCTGTCAGCCAAGCTTTGAAAGCTGGCGTTGAAACAATCTTGACGACCTCAGCACTCATTTTGGCTGAAATATCAGCTGGCATCTTGGCTGGACCGAACAAACCATACCAAGTACTGCTCACAAAGCCTGGCAAATTACATGCTTCAGCCACAGTTGGTACGTCTGGTAATGCCGAAAGACGTGTCGGACTCGTCACGGCCAGCGCGATGGTTCGACCGCCTTTGACTGAGGCAATCGAAGGTGCGCTCTGATTAAAGAACATATCCACATCGCCACCGAGCAAGGCGGTCATCGCAGGACCCTGTCCACGATAAGGAATGTGCACCATGTCAATCTTGGCAGCGCTTGCAAATTGAGCGCCAGCCAAATGGGTCGACGCCCCATTCCCCGTCGAACCGTAATTGAGTGTGCCGGGCTTATCTCGCATCAGCTTGAGCAAATCGCCACACGTTTTTATCTCTGGATGCTTTTTGGGATTAATCAACAACACGTTTGGTACATCGCCCAAAATGGCGATCCGTGTGAAATCATTTTCAACATCAAAGCTCAGTTTTTGATAAAGAGCAGGGTTGATCGCATGTGTACCAGCCGTCCCAAACAGGTAGGTGTACCCATCCGGTTGCGCACGCGCAACCAAGTCCGAGGCAATATTGCCCCCTGCACCTGTTTTAGCGTCGACCACAACGGGCACATTCCATGCCGCGGTCAGCGCCTCACCGATTTTGCGCGCATAAATATCGACGCCAGAACCATTAGGAAAGCCCCCGACGATCGTAAGCGCGCGGGTGGGGAATTTGTCAGCCTGAGCAACGGCTGCCGAGCAAGCGGCAGCCGCTAATAGAGCGACTGTCACTTTTTTAAATGTGTCACGCATGGTGATCTCCTTAACGCGGTGTGCCCTGCCCCGAAATTCGGCGGCAGTGGTTTAAAGATGCTTCAATCAAATTGTCACTCGCCTCTGGCGTGCGGAATGCGGAATGGGCCGAGAGCGTCACGTTTTCGACCTTGGTAAAAGGATGATCGGCAGGCAATGGTTCGATCTCAAACACATCCAGCCCAGCATGGGCGATTTTGCCGGAACCCAGCGCCTCAATCAGCGCCTGCTCGTCGATCACCGCTCCGCGAGCAGTATTGACCAAAATCACTCCGTCTTTCATCTGAGCAATACGCTCGCGTGAAATAAAACCTTTTGTTTCATCATTGAGCAGCAAATGCAAGGAAATCACCTGACTTTGCGCCAACAAATCCTCAAGCGAAACGAACGTCACGCCAGGATAAGATTTCGGTGTGCGGTTCCAGGCGATGACTTGCATCCCTGCGCCAAGGGCTAGGCGAGCCATCTCCGCTGCGATCCCGCCAAATCCAATCAATCCCAGGGTTTTACCCGTGAGCTGCACCGCCTCGGTGCGAAGCCAATGACCTGCACGCATGCCCCGATCCATCCGAGCGAAACCCTTGGCCGAAGCCCACATCAGCGCAAAAGCACACTCCGCGACTGCGGTATCGCCATAGCCTTTGATGATGTGCACGTCGACGCCGATTTCGGCGAGCTCTTCGGGGTTCATATAAGAGCGCGCGCCCGTGCCCAAAAACACAACATGCTTTAAGCCCTTGCACTGCTTAGCAATGCTGGTCGGTACCGCTGTGTGATCGACGATCAGGATTTCAGCATCGCCCATGACGCTGGGCACCTGCTCAGGCGTGATGTCAACCTGACGGTTGACCACCAGAGCAATATCATCCGCGCGGTGCAGACGCTCTGCAATGTCACCCAAGGTCGCGCTTGCATCAATAAATACAGCTTTCATCTGAATCAGTTCCCGAGTCAAAGGCCCTCAAGGGCAAAAAATAGAAAAATACATCATACCGGAGAGTACACGCACGACAACAGCCCTTGATGCTACGATGTTTTATCGCAAAAAACCAATAACCTTAGGCTATTTACTTCAGCCCTTTCCAATAAAAATATCCTTATGCCTCAACCAGACCACATTGTCATTATCGGGGCCGGGATTATCGGTGCCGCGAGTGCCTACCAATGCCTGAACGCCGGAATGCGCGTCACGCTCATTGAACCAGAGCAACCTGGAGATGAGCAGGCGGCAAGCTATGGCAATGCCGGGTGGCTGTCCTCTCATTCCGTTCTGCCTCCTGCAGCGCCAGGGGCTTGGAAACAGGTACCTAAGTGGATTGCGGACCCCCTCGGTCCTCTGGCGATCCGCTGGAAATATTTACCAAAAGTATTACCATGGTTGGTGCGTTACTTAAACGCAGCCTCTAATTACAACAAGCTTGAACACACAGCGGTCGCACTTCGCACTTTGCTCAAAGGGGCGCCTGCCATCCACCAAGAAATGGCTGAGCAAGCTGGTGTTGCACATCTCATCATTCGAACGGGTCTTTTGCACGCTTACCTCTCCAAGGCGCATTTCTTGCAAGACGCTAAGGCTTGGGATATCCGCCGTAAAGAAGGGATCTCCTGGCAAGAGCTCGATGCCAGTGCGTTGGCGCTGCTCGAACCTGACTTAGATCGACGCTATACCTTTGGCGTGCTCGTGCCCGAAACAGGCAGTTGCCGAAATCCCGGCGCCTACACTGCAGCCCTCGTCGCCCATGCCCAAGCGCGCGGTGCGCAACGCGTCCATGCCCATGCGACGGGCTTTCGCATTGAACAGGGCAAACTCAAAGCCGTCCTCACCGACCAAGGTGAGGTCGTCTGCGATAAAGCAGTGATTGCTATTGGCGCACGTTCCAAAGCACTCGCACGTCTTGCCGGCGATCACGTCTCACTGGAATCAGAGCGTGGCTACCATGCTGTCGTTCAAGCCCCAGAAGCAGGCCCTCGGACGCCGACCATGTTTGCAGATTGCAAAGTCATCGTGACAGCCATGGAAGGTGGGTTACGCGTTGCCGGCCAAGTCGAAATCGCACAAACAGACGATACGCCAGACTGGCGACGTGCAGAAATTTTACGTCACCATTTGATGACGCTCTACCCGAAACTACCGTCAGACCTACCCACTGAACGGATCAAGATTTGGATGGGACGTCGTCCAAGCACGCCCGACGGTCTGCCTTGTATTGGTGTAGCAAGTGCTTGTGCAGACATCATCCATGCTTATGGTCACGGCCATGTGGGTTTGGTCGGCTCGGCACGGACCGGCCGCTTAGTCGCGCAACTCGCCACAGGCGTAACGCCTGATATTTCCCTAACTCCCTTTAGCCCACAAAGGTTTAAACACATCAGCACATGAGTGATTCACAATGAAACCTTCAGACCTCCACGACGATAGTGAAGACACAGAATTCACCGTCAAGGAGCGCGCAGCCGCCGCCAACAAAAGCACCTGGGTCAGTGTGGGCGTCAACGTCGTACTGGCAACGGCGCAAATCGTCGTGGGTATTTTCGCGAAGTCACAAGCGTTAGTGGCAGATGGTATTCATTCACTCTCGGATCTGATCGGTGACTTCGTTGTTCTATTCGCCAACCATCACAGCCAAAAGGACGCAGACGAAGATCATCCGTATGGGCATCAGCGCTTTGAAACAGCGGCCTCCATGGTGCTTGGCGTGTTGTTGATCGTGGTGGCAGTCGGTATGTTGTGGGCGGCTTTCGAAAAACTCAAAAATCCAGAAGATATTCCAACTGTGCATGGCGCGGCGCTGTGGGTCGTCGGCATTGCACTCGTCTCAAAAGAACTTCTTTTTCGCTACATGCTGCGCATTGCTAAAAAAGTAAAATCAAGCATGTTGGTCGCCAACGCTTGGCATGCGCGCTCAGACGCCGCATCCTCTCTGGTGGTTGCCGTTGGGATCATCGGTAATCTCGCTGGCTATCCAATTCTCGATCCGATTGCGGCCTTATTTGTGGGTCTCATGATTGGAAAAATGGGCTGGAGTTTTGGTTCAGGCGCATTTCATGATCTGATGGATCGCTCTGCAGATGAACAAGAGGTTGCCGCGATCACTGCTACGCTGCGACAAACACCTGGTGTGCTTGGGGTGCATGATGTCCGTACACGCAAAATGGGGGACTTGATTTTAGTGGACGCACATATCGAAGTCGATGCACGACTCACCGTCGAAGTGGGACACGACATCGGTCTGGCCGCACGCCATGCCGTGATGCAACGTCACCGCGTCTTGAACCTCATGACGCACATTGATCCGGTCCCTTCGCATACGGACAAAAACATCACAGCAACGGCGGCGCAAGCATTCAAACTGACCACGCATCCACCACGCAACCCGTCACGGCACCCATGAGGGTTCATTCCATGCCTTCAGTACACTTCGCGAACGCGGCCTCACACTGCGCAATATCAACCTTGGCTTAGACCCTGATCTCACTTTTTCATAACAAAACCAATGATGTCACTTCCTTTAAGCGGCCTACGGGTCATCGAACTTGGCCAGCTGATTGCCGGTCCCTTTGCCTCCAAAATCCTTGCTGAATTTGGTGCAGACGTCATCAAAATCGAGCCACCAAAAGGTGGCGATCCGTTACGCACTTGGCGACTTTTGCATGACGGCACCTCAGTCTGGTGGGCGGCACATGCGCGCAACAAACGTTCCGTCACGCTTGACCTGCGTCAACCAGAGGGCCAAGAGATTATTCGCAAGTTGGCGCAGGACGCGGATATTTTGATTGAAAATTTTCGTCCTGGCGCGATGGAAAAATGGGGTTTGGGCTTTAAAGACTTGCATGCCATTAATCCTAAGCTCATCATGCTCAGAGTCTCAGGCTACGGACAAACCGGCCCTTACCGCGATCGACCCGGCTTCGGCGTCATTGGCGAGGCGATGGGTGGCTTGCGATACCTAAGCGGTGAGCCCGGACGCCCGCCAGTGCGCGTTGGCGTCTCGATCGGAGATACGCTGTCTGGTCTGCATGGAGTGATTGGCGTGATGATGGCACTCAGACATCGTGAGCAACAAGGTGGCTTGGGACAGGAAGTTGATGTTGCGCTCTACGAGTCTGTCTTTAATATGATGGAAAGCCTGCTCCCTGAGTACTCCAAGTTTGGTGTTGTACGCCAACCCTCCGGCGCCAGCATGCCTGGCATCGTTCCCACCAATGCCTATCTTTGCCAGGATGGGCGCTATGCTCTGATCGCTGGCAATGGCGACAGTATCTACAAACGCCTGATGGAGACCATCGGGCGTGCGGACTTAGCCGCCGACCCAACACTCGCCAACAACATCGGTCGGGCTGCGAATGCCGAACGCATCGACGCTGCCATTTCCGCATACACCAAGCAGTTCAGTCTGGATGCCGTACTGGAGGCAATGAATGCGGCGGGTGTCCCGGCTGGAAAGAGCTACGATGCAGCCGATATTGCAAACGATCCGCACTATCAAGCACGCGATATGATTCTAGAAGCCTCCTTGCCAGATGGCTCGACCGTTCAAGTGCCAGGGATTGTGCCAAAATTAAGCCAAACGCCTGGGCAAGTGACGCGTCCTGCACCTGAACTTGGGCAACACACGAGCGAGGTGCTCGACTCTTTAGGCGTCAGCGCCACCGAGCAAGCTGACTGGAAATCACGCGGCATCATCTAAGCTGCAATGAGAGTCGTATTAAGCGTCGTATTAAGAGTCGTATTGACACCCACTTTTATCTATCGCATCCAAATAGACAGACACCATGACAAAAACTATTCGACCCCGAATTTATATGCAAGAAGTCGCCACCCGCGACGGCTTTCAAAACGAAGCGCAGTTCATAGAAACTGAAGATAAAGTGCGCGTCGTCGATGCCTTGAGTCTATGTGGCTTCGCAAAGATTGAAGTGACCTCGTTCACCTCCCCCAAGGCCATCCCGGCTTTGCGTGATGCTGAGCAAGTTATGCACGAAATCACCCGCCAACCCGGTGTCGAATACACCGTGCTCGTACCAAACGTTCGTGGTGCAGAGCGCGCCTTATCTTGTGGGATCGACGAGGCCAACTTGGTCATGTCAATGAGCGAAACACACAATCGATCCAATTTGCGTATGACGCGCGAGCAGTCTTTTGCTCAACTAGAGCAAGTGGTCAGCGCGATCTCTGGGAGCCAGGTGGCCATCAACATTTCTTTATCGACGACCTTTGGTTGTCCGATGGAGGGTGACGTCAGCGAGGACGAGGTCATGCGTTGGCTAGAGCGTTTTGCCAATATCGGCGTCAATCGCGCCACACTCTGTGACACCACTGGGATGGCTTATCCCTCGCAGGTGCGCGCGATCGCCACACGTGCAAAAGCCTTGTTTCCTGAAATGACCTTTACCTTGCATTTCCACAATACACGCTCAATGGCTCAAGCAAACACACTCGCAGCAATCAGCGCGGGTATTGATCGTTTTGATGCTTCATTGGGTGGCATTGGCGGCTGCCCCTATGCGCCAGGCGCAAGCGGCAATGCCTGCACTGAAGACATGGTGCATATGCTTGAACTAGAGGGTTTCAATACAAACATTGACCTTGATCGGCTGTTGAAAGTATCGGCCCTTCTGCCTGGTTTGATCGGTCACGATGTGCCAAGCCAGCTATTAAAAGCAGGCGGACGCAACACACTGCATCCCGCCCCTGCCTACGCTGCTGAGATTGGCGTGGCGAAATAAGACTGAAGGCTTAAGACTGTAGGTTTAGACGATGTGGACTTCAAACTCGCCTAAGCCTGCGATCTGGCCGACGAGCTTATCACCCTTGACCACGGCACCCACACCTTCTGGGGTGCCAGTGAAAATTAAGTCGCCTGCTTTGAGCTCAAAAAGCCCTGACAGATAAGAGATGCTCTCTGGAATATTCCAGATCATCTGCGACAAATCACTGGTTTGCTTTTGTTGGCCGTTGACGTGGAGGGAAATGTTGCCCTCGGATAACGTACCCGTTGCTGAACGGGGATGGATCGGACCAATCGGACCAGACTGATCAAAGCCTTTGCCAACCTCCCATGGTCGCCCTTGCTTTTTGGCTTCGCCCTGCAAGTCACGTCTGGTCATATCCAGACCCAAGGCATAGCCAAAGATACAGTCATTGGCTTTTTCGACAGGGATATCACGACCGCCGCGATCAAGCGCAACCACCAACTCCATCTCGTAATGGAGATTTGAGGTTTTAACGGGATAAGGCATCTTGCCCGCTTGTCCTGCTGGTATTGAAATCAGCGCATCGGCAGGCTTGCAAAAAAAGAAAGGGTCCTCGCGGCCGGTAAAGCCCATTTCCTTGGCATGCTCGGCATAATTACGACCGACACAATAGACACGTCGTACCGGAAAAAGTTTGTCGTGACCAACAACCTGCAAACCGACTGTTGCCTGTGGCTCGAAAACAAAATCAGACATCTTTATTCACATCCTGAAAATTTAAAAAGAGAACAGTTGAGATTAGGCTTTCTTTTGAGGCAGAGGATCAAGTACGGTAACAGGTGCCGGTTCACCAAGACCGGACACAGGGGCACTATCAAAGTACTCTTCAAGATTCTCGCGTTCCGCTAAAGCGTGTGAGGCCGGTAATCGACCTAACTCTCCATCAGGTGCCGCACCAAAGTCCGACCCCAGATCAGCAGATTTGCTCCAATCTGCTGGAAAACCACTGTCTGACAGATAGGACAAACCTTCTGCATGCAAAACACCTGGATCATCGGTGGTATCGGCAACGGGCAAGAATGAATCAACCGCTAAAACAGGCAAAGCCGCACTCACGGCAGTCGCCATGCGCCACTGCGCTGCAGCCTCTGCCGGTCGACCTAGCTTGTCGTATAGGCTTCCGAGCAGCGTGTGCACGCGTGCATCAGCCCGTTTTGCCAAACTGCGCGACAGATAGTTTTCTGCTTGTCCCCAAATCTGACCCACCAAGCACAAGTTACCCACGGCCGCTAATAAGTTCGGATCATTGGGGCGCGTTTTGACCCAAGCCTCAGCCTTTTCGAGACGACGTCCAACTTGCGAAGGTTCGGCACGCGCATACGCCGCTAACAATCTCGGATCAAATGAAATCGGGATCGCTTGTTCGAGCGCACGAGAGGCCTCATCGAGTTGACCACTGGCCTCTAAAGCAGAAGCCCCCGCCAACGCGACCTCTGGCAGGGTTCGCTCATCGGCCTTAAGACTTTTCCAAACCGCTTGCCAGTCCTTGGCAGGCGCTGTATCTCTTAAGAGCGCGGCGACTGCGCCCTCGATGACCTGGCGCGCTTCAGAATCTGGCAAAGCACCGCGGCGATTGAGCGTGCGCGCCAAGGCATACACTTGATCATGTCGATTAAGCTGTCGATAGGCTCGCAAAAGCAACCGTAAACTATGCACATGACGTGCCCCAGACTCTTGCATCGGCAAGAGCTCTCCGAGGGCTTGCGCCGCTAAGCCTTGATCCAGATAGAGGTCCGCTGCTGCAGTTGCGATTGCATCCTTGAGCGAACCATCTGCAGGCATTTTGTCCTTGGCAAGGGCAATCAAATGGTCCCGACGTTCAAACTCACCGAGCGCATGGGCGGCGCGGGCAGCTGACAACGCGGCTAAGACCTGACGGCTAGAGTTCTTGCTTCGACCAAATAACTTGGTTAAATCTTTTTCGGCATGGGAGTAGCGACCCTCGAGGAGCTCCGTCCAACCTTGTTCGAGAAGCTCTTGATCGCGTCGCACTTGACGACGACTACTCCAACCCTTAACGCGCTCTGGTATGCCGGTCAGCCAAGCGGTCAGTCCGAGCATCCAATGCAGTAAAAGAAAGACGCCTAGCAGGCAGATAACAGCAAAAGCCAGCGATATCTGCAAGCGCCAATCATTCACAAGTATCAGCACATGACCTGTGTTTTCTCTCAGGCCGACGGCAAGTACAACGGCCGCAGTCAGCAGCAACAGCATCCAGAACCAAGTTCTCATGATTACTGCCCGCCCGCTGGGGTTGGCTCGGAAGTCCTAACGGACTCAAGCGCGGCCAAACTACCATTGATGTCAGGCAATGGGACGGCTATTTGAATCGCAGCTAACTCGCGCACAAGACGTAATGCCGCCACGGTATCTGGCGCCTTTGGGTCATAGCGTACCTTAAGGCTCTGCTCAATCGCGGCAAGCTCGGCCTTCCAGACGGGCGCCTGATGCATCAACAACGCCATCTGAGCAGTCAGGACGCGCGTACGCAAGTTCGCACGCAGTAAAGCCCCCTGTTCAGGAGACATCAGCAATGCATTCGCATCACTGACACGTTGGATACTCACCACCTCTGCAAACTCCCGTGTCAGAACGGCTGCAGCCGACTTAGACCAAGCGATGCTGCTATCCGTTACCCATGACCACCATCGACCAAAGGCTTCAGCAAAACTGGCAGTATCCGTCGTGGCAACAGTTTGTGCTGGCTTGCTTTGCGTGGATTGCGTTTCTGGGGATTGCGTTTCTAAGGATTGCGCTTGAGTAGATTGCGCTTGACTAGGCTGCACAGGGGCAGCTGGAGTACTTGAGGAGAGTTCGTTCGGTGTGACTTTTGGGGCTGCCGCATCGGGTAACAGCAGAGGGGCGCGCGCGATCAACCCACTCAATCCATCGAGCCGCGTGGAAAGAACAGGTATGTCAACCAAAGGCACAGCCCTCAACCGATCAAGATCAAGGCTGATCGCACGCAGAACAGATGCGAAACGTGGCCGATCCGCACGCGTCAAGGTTGAAAGTGCGGCCTCCATGGTAATAATCGCATTGTTGACATTTCCGGATAGGCGTAATTGCTGATTGGCCGTCGACAACAAACGATCAATATCATTGGCGAGCATGGCGTCTTCGATGCCCTTGTTCGCACCCTGCCATACCTGCTCTAGTGCCTCAAACTGATTTTTAGCTTCGAGTTGCATTTGCTCGAGCTTGGTCAGGCGACCGGCCTGAGACTGCGACAGACTCAATGCCTGAGAAGACTCGCGACGGGTATCGTTGACTTGAGCGGTTAAGCTTTGGACTTGTGTTGCGAACTCGCGGCCGATTTTCTCAAAGCGCTTTTGCTGGAACCAAGCGCCAGTGGCTGCAACCAGCGCAATCAACAAAAAGACGATGGCAAGCACGATCGGCCAAGACGGTCCACTTGAACGCTTTTTCGCTTTCAGCAAGGCAGCGGTCGTGGAAGATTGGCTAGGTGTAGTGGCTTCAGTCATGCCCTGATTGTAGCCTCAGCAACAAAAAAAATCGTCATTTCAGGGAAAACGCGCAGTCCGTTAACCGTTCAATACATGTTTGCTTCGCAATCGCTCAAAACAAGCCAAAATAGACGCATCCTGCGGGTGCGCAACTAGGTAATTGTCTGGAGAAACGGGTTGGGATAACAAATTATTCAGGACGGCACCAATACGCTCATGCGTCAAAATAAATTGTCCTTGTGAGAACCAATCCAGCAAGTCTAACGACACGAGCGTCTTGTGCAGGGCCTCAACGCCTTGAATGCTGGTCAACAGCCAAGTGGCCTTGATACCATTTTGCTTATACGATTGGAGTTGATCCGTCATGGCCTCTGTCCATTGTGCGACTTGTCGATGATAGGATTGCCAAATGGCGACCTCAATGCCGCGCTCGAACAAGCGTTGCCTTAACCACTCCCTACCCTCCTGACCGCGAACAATCAGCACCTTTTTCAGGGGCGGCTTGATCTCAAGTAGCAGGGGCAATAACGCCTCAGAATCCTGTGTATCCCCTGGGCCTGGATACAAAACCGACACAGACAGACCGAAAGCCTGACGAATCGCATCTGCTGTCGCTACACCTACGCATGCCGTCGCTGTTTGAGCGGGCCAGATCAGTGTCGCATCATCCGACAGCTGGCGACGATAGCCCTCCACAGCGGCACGGCTCACAAAAACGACAAGATCAAAAGCCTCAGGCCGAGGAACATCAGTGGTATCGGTCATCGTCGCTTTAATCGCGAGCGCAGGGCATTCAAGTACTGACCAGTGCCGTCTCAGTAAGTCAGTCTTGAGCACACTATTTCGCCCTGCTGGGCGAGTCAGAATTGCAAGTGAATGCCGAGTCGCCATCAGCCGCTATTCAGACTCGGACAAACTAGCCAGAATCTGTCCAGCGCCTTGCTGAATCAAATCATGCGCGACCTGAAGACCAAGTTGCTCAGCTTGCGCACTGGCCCCCTCGCCATGCGCACGATAGATCGTTTGCCCATCAGGGGTCGCCACGAGTGCTTGCAACTTGAGTCGAGCACCCTCCAAGGTTGCGTAGGCGGCGAGCGGAACCTGACAAGACCCACCAAGCGTCCGAGAAACAGCTCGCTCTGCCAAGGCGCAGACCGTCGTCTGCGGACAAGCAAGTGGCGCGAACAATTCAAGTAGGTCCGAACGCGACTGAAGGATTTCAATCCCTAACGCACCCTGCCCTGCAGCAGGCAAAGACTCGCTCACATCCATCCACGCGCGAATCCGGTGACCTAAGCCCAGCCGTTCGAGACCTGCCGCAGCCAAGATGATCGCTGCGTACTGGCCTTGGTCAAGCTTGCCCAAACGCGTGTCTAAGTTACCTCGCAACGGTTTGATCACCAGCTGCGGAAATCTCGCCCTGAGTTGCGCCTCACGTCTTAAGCTCGAAGTCCCCACCACCGCGCCATCAGGAAGTTCCGCAAGTGAGGCGTAATGATTGGATACAAATGCATCGCGACAATCGGCACGAGGCAAAATGGTTGAAAGCTCAAAAGGTGCCTCAATATCAACGGGCACGTCTTTGAGGGAGTGCACGGCGAGATCTGCCCGACCGTCTAGCAAAGCGTGTTCGAGCTCCTTGATAAAGAGCCCCTTGCCGCCGACCTTTGACAAGCTACGGTCAAGTATTTCATCGCCTCGCGTACTCAGCTTAAGCAACTCGACTTGAGCCGTTGGGTACAGTGCCAACAAAAGCGCCTGTACATGCTCAGCCTGCCAAAGCGCCAGACGACTTGCGCGCGTGGCGATCACTAGTTTTCTTGAAAACACGCTATCGACTCTCAGCGAAGATAATTCAGCACGATTGTCAGCACGATCCCGATGACCGCGAGCAAACCAAGCATCTGCAGAATTGTTAAACCGCCCTTTGGCTTGTTGGGTTCCATAATGTGTCCTGTCCTGAATAAATGCGAATTGCACGCGAACAATTTGAACACGTACTACATCTTAATGTCACTCACTGAACCGATCTGACTTGATTTGGAATAACAGTACAAAAAATAAAGACGCCGGCACGTTTTAAGCGTACCGGCGTTGTACGGCCGTCTTTAGAGACCGCTGACCCCAGAGACATAGGCTTTCGCTTATGTCTCTCAGGACACTATTTAAAGTACTGACTTCAGAAGCTTACCCATTTCGGAAGGATTCTTTGTCGTCTTAATCCCGCAGGCTTCCATAATCTCGAGCTTGGCATCTGCTGTATCCGCGCCGCCAGAGATCAAGGCACCGGCGTGACCCATGCGCTTGCCTGCAGGCGCTGTAACACCAGCGATAAAGCCGACTATTGGCTTTTTCATGTTCTCTTTGGCCCACAACGCAGCATTTACTTCGTCGGGTCCGCCGATTTCACCAATCATGATCACAGCGTCAGTATCAGGATCTTCGTTAAAGAGTTTAAGAACATCAATATGCTTCATACCGTTGATTGGATCGCCACCAATGCCAACAGCGCTCGACTGACCCATACCCAACTCGGTCACCTGAGCGACAGCCTCATAAGTCAGCGTCCCTGAACGGCTCACAATACCAATGCGACCCTTGCGATGAATGTGACCTGGCATGATGCCAATCTTAATTTCGTCTGGCGTGATCAAACCGGGACAATTGGGTCCAAGCAGCAAAGTTTTGCTGTTCATTTTCGCCATGCGGTCCTTAATCTCGAGCAAGTCGCGCACTGGAATCCCTTCAGTGATGCAGATCACGAGGTCTAGTTCGGCTTCGATGCCTTCCCAGATCGCAGCGGCAGCACCTGCTGGCGGCACATAAATAACCGAGACGTTTGCGCCTGTTTCGGCTTTTGCATCTTTAACTGAAGCAAAAATCGGTATGCCTTCGAAATCTTCGCCCGCTTTCTTAGGGTGGACACCGGCTACGAAAGCAGCCTGACCGTTGGCATAGGCACGCGAGGTCCGAGTGTGGAATTGACCGGTTTTACCGGTGATGCCCTGCGTGATAACTTTAGTATCTTTGTTGATAAGAATCGACATTTCAGAATCCCTGGCAGATTTATTTGGCTGCTGCGACAACGCGTGTGGCCGCGTCGGCCATCGTGTCAGCGCTGATGATAGGCAGGCCAGAATCGGCCAACATTTTCTTACCTAACTCTTCGTTAGTGCCCTTCATACGCACCACGAGTGGCACGCTGAGGTTCACGGCTTTACACGCGGTGATGATGCCTTGAGCAATCACATCGCAACGCATAATGCCGCCGAAAATATTGACCAGAATGGCTTTGGTGCCCTTGTTGGCGAGCATGATCTTGAATGCTTCTGTCACACGCTCAGCCGTGGCACTGCCGCCCACGTCCAAAAAGTTGGCAGGCTCTCCACCAAACAGCTTGATCGTATCCATCGTCGCCATTGCCAAACCAGCGCCATTCACCAGACAACCGATATTGCCATCGAGTTGAATGTAAGCGAGCTCATGCTTACTGGCTTCGATCTCAGCAGGATCTTCTTCGTCTAGGTCGCGGTATGCAACGATTTCAGGATGACGGAACAGTGCGTTTGGATCGAAGTTGAACTTGGCATCCAAGGCAATGATGTCACCTGAACCGGTCAAAATGAGAGGGTTGATTTCAGCTAACGAAGCGTCTGTATCCCAGTAGGCTTTGTACAGCTTCTGGAATTCGGCGCAGGCTTTTTGCACTGAAGCCTCAGGCACGCCAATGCCACGCGCTAAGCCAGCGGCCTCTTCATCGGTCAAGCCTTTAGCTGGATCCACGAACACCTTGAGAATTTTCTCTGGGTGCTTTTCGGCGACCTCCTCGACATCCATGCCGCCTTCGCTAGACGCCATGACGCACACGCGCTGCGTGCCGCGATCTGTCACGATCCCCACGTAGTATTCTTTTTTGATGTCGGCGCCCTCTTCAACGAGCAAGCGACGTACTTTTTGACCCTGTGGGCTGGTCTGATGGGTAATAAGCTGCATGCCCAGAATTTCTGAGGACAACTGACGGACTTCGTCGATAGAGCGCGCTAGTTTTACGCCGCCACCCTTACCGCGACCACCTGCGTGAATCTGGGCCTTGACCACCCAAACTGGGCCACCGAGTTTTTTAGCCGCCTCAACAGCCTCATCCACAGTAAATGCGGGAAAGCCTTGAGGAACAACTACACCAAATTTCCGAAGCAATTCTTTGCCTTGATACTCATGGATTTTCATGGGAATCCTGTCCGTCCAAAAAAACTATAAAAAGCGATTGCCTGGAATCATAAACACCAGGGACCGGGGGTGTTGCATTTGAATCTACATACCACTGCGGATAATGTTCTTTCGTGACTTCGCCATCAGTTCGCCAGGCATGGCAACCACCGAGCTGAAACGGCTTACGGCCTGCAGTCTCGGCCTCTTCACGCTTCTGACCAGACATACTTTGCACGGCCGCCGTAGGCAGTACCGCTGCAAGTTCTGTCATATGCGTACAGCCTGCTGTCCGACTAAAACGTTCTTTGACCTGCTGACGAAAACTTTTTAATAAATTCATGCCAATGAGGTCTTGATAAGCAGAGGAAATCGCCGTACAAGACTCACCAAAAGGCGAAGCATCATACAACGCAAGCGCCTCTTTAATCTCGAAATTGGTGTCAATTGTGATGCGTAAGTGCATGTGGTGAAACGGCTGACCGGCTGCTTGGACTGCACCACTGCGCTTGCTGTAGGCGTAGGCTTTGCTATCAATCAGCTCAGCCTCGATATCCCAGAGTCCATCTTCTCGCTCGAAGGAGTGCACCTGAATCGAACGGTTATGCATGGGTTTGCGGGGACTAACTGGCGCAGGAAGCGGCATACGGGATCAAATGGTCAATGACACATTGCAACAAAGATTAAAAGTATAGCGCAGGCGAAGCCTTGGCTGCTAAAAATGTCCTTTGAAGCAGTTCCAAACACGCTCAGACTAATTTTCATCCTCTTCGGAATAATTTAAAACGCGACGAATAATATCGGTTGAAAACCCGCGAGATGCTAAAAAACGCCCTTGCCGTGCATACTCTTTGGCGCTCAGTTTTTCGTCAGAAGGCTTAAATTTGCGTGACCAAACTGCGTAAGCGCGTTCAAACTCAGTACTTTTGAGTGAAGCCTGCACTGCAGCCAATGCGTCAGGCTCAATTCCTTGGAATTTGAGCTCGCGCACCACCCGCGAAGTCCCCTGACCTGGAGCCTTGCGGTGTACCCAGCCCTGGGTAAAACGGTCATCCGACTGCCAACCAGCCTGAGTAAGTTCGTCCAATAATTGAGCGAGCGCCTCTTCACTTTCAGCGTGAGGCGCGAGCTTACGCGAGAGCTCTAGTCGACTGTGCTCTCTGCGCGACAGCAAGGAAACGGCCCTCGCCTTGAGGGAAAGGCTGGGCCGCTGTGCTGCACCCGTCTGGGTGACCTCGAACTCATCATCCGTTTTGGGTGGAATCACGACACGAGTTTTGCGACTGAACACAATCAGTCCTTAAGCATTAAAGATCGTCCTCTGCATCGGGTTCGGCCGCGACAAGCTTGCTAGCCTTGGCTGCTGCAGCCTTCGCTGCTGCAGCGGTCGGGGCGGCTGGGGTGGTCGTCGTCGCCGCTGCGCCAGCTGGAGCACCACCCACGCGGGGGACGACCCCAAGCTTTTCACGAACTCGATTTTCAATTTCAAAGGCCATGACAGGACGCTCACGCAAAAATTCGCGCACATTATCCCGACCTTGACCAATACGCTCACCGTTGTAACTAAACCAAGCGCCTGCCTTGTCGACAATACCCGCCGTCACGCCCAAGTCGAGAATTTCGCCCTCACGCGAGATACCAGCGCCATACATGATGTCGAACTCTGCTTGCTTGAAAGGTGGTGCGATCTTATTTTTGACGACTTTGACACGCGTCTCGTTACCGACAATTTCGTCGCCCTTTTTAATCGCACCAATGCGCCGGATGTCCAGACGCACAGAAGCATAAAACTTCAGGGCATTACCACCCGTTGTCGTCTCGGGGTTGCCGAACATGACGCCGATTTTCATACGAATCTGGTTAATGAAAATCACCATGCAATTGGTGCGTTTGATACTGGCGGTGAGCTTACGTAAAGCTTGACTCATGAGTCGGGCTTGTAAACCGGGAAGGGAGTCACCCATTTCGCCTTCAATTTCGGCTTTGGGAACCAAAGCAGCAACTGAGTCGATGACGATCAGATCGACTGACCCCGAGCGCACGAGCGCATCCGTGATTTCGAGTGCCTGCTCTCCGGTATCAGGCTGCGAGATCAACAAATCAGTGAGATTGATACCGAGTTTGGACGCATATTGGACATCTAAAGCATGCTCTGCGTCGATAAACGCACATGTGCCGCCAACCTTTTGCATTTCTGCAATCACCTGCAACGTCAGAGTCGTCTTGCCGGAAGACTCTGGACCGTAAATTTCAATGACGCGCCCTCGAGGCAGTCCACCGACACCCAAGGCGACATCCAAACCCAACGAACCTGTCGAGACAACCTGAATATCGTGTTCCACCTCGTTATCACCATAACGCATGACCGATCCCTTGCCGAACTGCTTCTCGATTTGTGCGAGCGCGGCAGCCAGCGCTTTGCCTTTTTCAGCAGAGCCGGCTTTGAGGGTTTTATCATCCATGGAAGTTCCTTAGGTTGTTGGGGGACTGTTGTTACTAATAATCTGCACTGACTCAATTGAACTGACTTTTGCATATTGGCCGAATTATTGCATCAGATTATACTGTACAAATAAACAGTGTGACAATCTATCAACACGATTTTACTCATTAAACGATTAGGGTTTACGCTGATTCTTGCTTAATGACGTAGGCGTGCTTGCGTAGCTATGCAAGAATGGCTTGGTTATAACCAGAGTACACCCCCCTTCGCGGCACCAGTTTGACAACAGTTTTTTAACGAACGCTCATGCGAATCCTGATCGCCGAAGATGACAGCATCCTGGCCGACGGCCTCACGCGCTCCCTGCGTCTAAATGGCTACGCCGTTGATGCGGTGAGTGACGGCGTCTCCGCCGACTCGGCGCTGAGCTCGCAAGAGTTTGACTTACTCATCTTAGATTTGGGTCTCCCTCGTCTGTCGGGGCTTGAAGTGCTCAGCAAGCTGCGCAGCAAGAACTCGCATCTACCGGTCCTGATTCTGACCGCTGCAGACAGTGTCGAGCAACGCGTCAAAGGCCTAGATCTCGGTGCGGATGACTACATGGCAAAGCCATTTTCCTTGTCTGAGCTTGAGGCGCGTGTCCGCGCACTCGCACGTCGTGGTGCCGGAGGTGGTTCAACGATTCTAAGACACGGAAGACTCAAATTTGATCAGACGGGACGCGTCGCTTCAGTCGACCAACATCCCCTTGAACTGTCTGCGCGTGAAGTCAGCCTGCTTGAAATTCTACTGACTCGCAGCGGGCGGATGGTGAGCAAAACGCAGATTGTGGATCACTTGTGCGAATGGGGCGAGGAAGTCAGCTCAAACGCGATCGAAGTCTACGTTCATCGACTCCGTAAAAAACTTGAACCCAGCGGCGTCAAAATCGCAACCGTGCGCGGTTTAGGATATTGCCTCGAGCGCGACACAAACGCAGCATGAAACGCTTGCGCCCTCCGTCCGTCATAAAAGCCCTTAGGCAAGCAGATGCTCAGCCTGAACTCAAGTAAAACGCATATCAATACTGAAGCGCTGGAGGTGCTCAAAAGCGGCATGGATGGACCGAGTTTTGAACCCTCGCGGCGTTCACTGCTGGGAGAAATTCTAGACTGGATGCTTGCACCGCTCTTCTTGTTGTGGCCAATGAGTATCGCAATCACGTATGTGGTGGCTCAAAATCTAGCCAACATTCCTTATGATCTGAGTCTGGCCAATGCACTTCAAGTGCTGGGTCAACAGGTGGAGGCTGACGAAAACGTGATTGCATTGCGCATGTCCGCACCCGCACGTCTGGCTCTGCGTATTAGAGAAAATGATGGCGTATTTTGGAAGGCCATGGGCCCGAACGGCGAGCTATTAGGGGGAGATGGAGAGTTGCCTACTCCGGAACGTACGGCTGGCGATCTGCCTGACGAAATCTATTACCAAAATCACACGCTTCGAGATTTTGAAATACGTATCGCCTACACGTGGATGGACTTGAGTAGGCGCGGCACAGAGCCCGTGCTGCTTGTTGCGGCTGAGTCAGTTGATCGTCGCACTCAACTTGCGAATGACATCATCAAAGGCGTGATCATTCCACAGTTTATTGTGCTGCCTATTGCAGTGCTATTAGTTTGGTTTGGCTTGTCACGCGGCGTCGCGCCAATCAACGCGCTGCAAAGAAGACTGCGTGCCCGCCGACCGGACGATCTCTCTCCAATAGATGAACGCTTAGCCCCAACGGAAATTGGGCCACTCATCACTGCAATGAATGACTTGCTCAGTCGGCTTGAGGCGACGCTGTTGGCTCAAAAACGGTTTGTCGCTGATGCTGCGCATCAACTCAAAACACCGTTGGCGGGTTTGCGCACGCAGGCAGAGCTTGCCATGCGTGGCACACCGCCTGGCGATACACAAGAGAGTCTGGAACAGATCATTGCCGGCACAACGCGCGCAACAAGACTGGTCAACCAGCTTTTGCTCATGGCAAAGGCAGAGAATCCGAACACAATGGAAATGCCACTCATGGATCTGACACACCTTGCGAAAGAACAAATGCAGCAATGGGTGCACGTTGCAATTAAACAAGGCCTAGATCTAGGTTTTGAAGGCTCGGATCATCCGCTCTACATTAAAGGTCAGAGCTTGCTACTAAGCGAGGCAATTAACAACCTGATCGACAATGCCATTCGCTACACGCCTACCCCAGGTCACGTCACGGTGAGCCTTCATCAGCAAGAAAGCGTAGTGATATTGGCGGTCGAAGACTCAGGACCAGGCATTGCGCCAGAAGAACGCGAGCGCGTCTTTGATCGGTTCTATCGTGTGCTGGGTACGAGGGTTGATGGCAGTGGTCTGGGCCTCGCGATCGTTAAAGAAATCGCCCAACGCCATCACGCCCAAGTTGTCATCACGGATGCGCGTCGCAACCATACCGGACAGTTAGTGTCAGGTGCGCGGATCGAACTTCGCTTTTCAGCTGCAGCGCAGCATTAGGGTGCTCTTAATCTCGGGTTAACCCTTTAGTTTTTCTTCAAAACTATCCGGTATTCGCAGAGTAACAACAGTTCCAACGTCAACCGCAATTTTGTCAGAAAGCCGTCAGAAATCGGACTTAAAGTTCGGTCATCAAAACGCTATAAGAAAAAATCCACGTAGATGTGGATACAAAATTGCCGGGAGACAAAGGTTGTTGCCATTCCTCAATATCTTGCAGTTGCTGTTGTATATCGGCTTACTTGCGCTGATTGGACAGGGCCTTCTATTCCTCATTGTGGGCGCCAAGCGCGATACAAATTTGTTCTATCAATTGTTTCAAGTCATCAACAAGCCTTGGACCAAGCTAGCTGCGCTCATTTCCCCTAAACAAATTGCGACACGCCACCACCCTTTCGTTGCATTTTGCTTGGTAGCAGCACTCTATCTTGCTGTCACAGTCGCAAAAATTGAACATTGTGTTTCCGTGGGAATGGTGGGCTGCAAATGAAAATAGATCTGAATTGGCAAAAATTCAAATGGTGTGCGATCACCTTAATCGTATTTGGTCAGCGTAAACGTGCTGTTGAAATGTTTGAAGACATGCTTAAAGAATATCCCGACGATGTCTACGCGCTCGGCAGCATCGCCCATCTCAAAGCCGAATTGGGTGACAAGAGTGGTGCCATCGAAGACTATCAGCGACTGGTTCAACAACCAGATGCGCCTATTTATGCTTGGTTTAATCTGGGCTTTCTTGAACAAGAACTTGAGCGTCCCGTCGACGCAGAGCGGTCTTTTCGGCGTGCCCTCGCAATGAATCCGAAATTAGATCAAGCCTGGTACGGACTGGGTCTCACACTCATTCAACAAGGTCGCCTTGATGAGGCTGTCGAGGCGCTAGAGCGCAATACCAAATTGCAACCTATGAGCCCCTACGCCTGGTATCAGTTAGCGCGCGTGCATGTTGACCGTCAAGCCCCAGATGAAGCGACAAAGATCATCGAACACCTAAAAGGCTTTGAACCAAAATTTGCGCGTCAACTTGAGCGAGAAACTGGCCTCAAGGTTTGAGCCGAGCAAACACATCACTGACAGATTTTTAATAATTTTTAGTTTTATAGATTTTTTGTTCTTTGGCTTTAACTAGTTTTAGAAGCGTAACAAACCAGGACATCCTGGCCCAATAACGACGAGGAGACTTAACCGTGCAACTGACCGAAAAACATCGGGTGTACTGGCAAAAAAACCTGCGCATCACTTCAATATTGTTGCTGATCTGGTTTGTTGTCACATTTGTGGTGAGCTATAACGCTCGCGAACTGAATTTCACCTTTTTTGGGTGGCCCTTCAGTTTCTGGATGGGGGCACAAGGCTCCTTGGTGGTGTATTGCCTGATTATCGGGTTTTATGCCAGATACATGAACAAGCTTGACGAAGAATGCGGCGTCAGCGAAGACGAGGAGGAATAACATGGCCGGAATGACTCCGAACGAGGGCGGCATATTCGCCTCAAACACAACGAACGCTCAGTTTAGAAAGTCGCTAAACAAGGTTTATACCTGGTACACAGGCGGTTTTTTCCTCTTCGTGATTGCGCTAGCCATTGCTGAGCAAATGGGTTTATCACGTGCTTGGATTGGCTACATTTTCTTAGGGGCAACGGTTTCGCTTTACGCCGGCATCGGCATCATGAGTCGGACCAATGACGCTGCTGAGTATTACGTTGCTGGCCGACGTGTACCTGCGCTATACAACGGTATGGCGACCGGTGCTGACTGGATGTCGGCGGCATCTTTTATCGGTATGGCCGGTACGCTGTACCTGACTGGCTATAGCGGCTTGGCCTTCATTATGGGCTGGACTGGCGGCTACTGTTTAGTCGCATTGTTCCTAGCCCCTTACCTGCGTAAATTTGGACAATTCACGATTCCAGACTTTTTAGGTGAACGCTACGACGGTAATTTGCCGCGTCTGTTGGGTATTATTGCTGCGATTCTGTGCTCCTTCACATATGTGGTTGCGCAGATTTACGGTGTCGGCTTGATTACGACACGTTTGGCAGGCGTACCTTTTGAAATCGGCATCTTCTTGGGTCTTGGCGGCATTCTTGTCTGCTCGTTCCTAGGCGGTATGCGTGCAGTGACCTGGACACAGGTTGCCCAATACATCATCTTGATCGTGGCCTACATGATTCCGGTGGTGTGGCTGTCAGTCAAACAGACTGGTGTACCCGTGCCCCAGGCCATCTATGGCTATCAGCTTGAAAAAGTGACAGCCAAAGAGAAAGAGTTGATGAAGGACCCCAAGGAACTAGAGGTCATTGCGATCTTTAAAAAGCGGTCGGATGACGCCGCTGCTAAGCTAAAGGATATTCCAGCATCGATGGCTGCTGCCAAAGCATCTGCCGAGAAGACACTGGCAGATCTAACTTCAGCAAACGCACCCAAGGCTCAAATTGATGCGGCTACTCTTGCGCTAGCAGCTGTGCCAAAGACTGAAGCCGACGCCAGAAAACTCTGGTCAGGTGAGCAGGCTGCTAACGCAGCGCGTGCACGACCACTGGCCGGTATGCCCCCGCATGCACAGCAGTTTGCAGGCGATCCGAATGGGACTGATGCGCAAAAAATTGCTTATGACACGTCACGTCGTAACTTCCTTGCGTTGATTTTCTGCTTGATGGTCGGTACGGCAGCGCTCCCTCATATCTTGATGCGCTACTACACCACGCCGTCAGTGAGACAGGCTCGAGAGTCAGTGACTTGGTCGCTGTTCTTTATCTTCCTGCTTTACTTCACAGCACCTGCTCTGGCGGTATTGGTGAAATACGAAGTCTTCACTGTGCTGGTCGGGACTCCGTTCGATAAGTTGCCGGGATGGATTGCACAGTGGGTTAGTGTCGATCCATCACTACTCTCGGTGGTCGACGTGAACAAAGATGGTATTTTGCAATTGGGTGAAATGCGTATCGGTGGTGACATCATTGTGTTGGCCACGCCAGAGATCGGTGGCTTACCCTACGTGATCTCGGGCATGGTTGCAGCAGGCGGTTTGGCAGCTGCGCTCTCCACTGCAGACGGCCTGTTACTCACAATCTCGAATGCACTGTCGCACGACCTGTACTTCAAGATGATCAATCCGAATGCGCCAACAGGCACTCGCGTGATGATCTCGAAAATCTTGTTGTTAGTGGTAGCACTTGCTGCAGCATACGTGGCCTCCCAAAAGCCTGCTGACATCTTGTTCCTGGTGTCTGCTGCGTTCTCGTTTGCCGCTGCTGCGTTCTTCCCTGCCCTGACCTTAGGGATTTTCTGGAAGCGCGCTAATAAGTGGGGAGCGGTCGTCGGGATGGCTGGAGGCCTTGGCATCACCTTTTACTACATGGTGACAACTCAAGCTTGGCTACGCGGTATATTTGGCATTACGTCACCGATCGAGCTCTGGTATGGCATTCTGCCGATTTCTGCCGGCGTGTTTGGTGTACCACTTGGCTTTGCCTTGATCATCATTGTGAGCTTGCTGACACCAGCACCTCGCAAAGATATTCAAGAGCTCGTTGATCACGTGCGCTACCCCACTCTGCGTGGCGACTCTGCCCGCGCATAAATAAATAAACTTTCCCCGCCGTCTGAGACTGCTGCGCTCAAACGGCTTTTAGGCCCCTACGGGGGCTTTTTTTTATCCAAACTCTTTTTGATTTAGCTTTTAAGTGGGCAACGCGAGCTTACGTCTCAGTATACGGAGCACGCCACCTAACACGGGGATTTTTTCGTAAAGCTGCTGTGCTGGATCCCAATAGTCCTGATGCAACGTAATCAAACCTGCGTCATTTAATTCGAAATGGGTACTGCCAGAAATAGACATCGCTTGGCCGCGTGTCTCAAAATGAAAATCCCAAGTCATAAAGCCTGACTGATGCACTGAGACCGACTTGGTAATCACAAACCTAGGGCGAACAAGCGTATCAAACATGTGTTGATACACAGCGCGTACCGAGGCGATACCCTTGAGATCGTTAAAGGGATCAATAAAGACCGCATCTGAAGCATAAATCTCCCCCACTACATCCAACGATTCGGGCGTCAAGGCTTGAAACCACGTTGCGATTTCAATAAAGCGAGTGTTAAACATACGCGAACTCACATTGATAGCCGTGACAGCTTGAGCATCACGTCTGATGATTGATATTACATTTTGGTGACTTTATGTAGAAGCGGAAATCTCCAGCAATCTGGCAGAAAGCTGAGTAAACGAAGCGCAGTCGTGAAAACTTTCGGAAATCGAATCTCAAAATGTCCACGCTCAAAGCCTGCAACGATCGCACGCGCCGCATCAACAGGCTTCATCAATCCAGGCATATCAAAATCATTGCGCGACGTCATCGGCGTCTCGACAAAGCCTGGATTAATCAAGTAGACCGATAGGCCTTTGGGTGCCAACTCAAAATAAAGTGTTTCGGTTAGATTATTCAAAGCGGCTTTCGTTGCACCATAAATCACTGCTTTGGGCAAACCTGTATACGCAGAGATACTCGCAATGACAGCCAGACCACCCTCACCTCGTTTCAAAAAATAAGGCACGAGCAGTGCAACACCACGGTAGACACCAACCACATTTAAGTCATAGCTTTTCTCAACATGCTCCATGTCAAGCGACCAACTGTGTGTTGGGTCGTAGCGCGCCGCTCCAAATACCACCAAATCGATATGGCCCATGACAGCAATCGTGCGATCGAACGCATCGGACCACCCACTCATATCGCTCGCATCAAACGCCACAACAAAAGAGTGGGGACTTGATGCAGCGACCTCCTCCAACGCCTCTTGGCGACGAGCTGAAACTGTGACCCATGCACCAGCGTCAAGTAAGGCACGCGCCAAGGCCGCGCCAATCCCACTTGAGGCTCCAACAATCCATACTCGCTTACCTACCCAGCTTTTAATCGGCTGATTTAAGGGGCGCATCACGATGGATTACCCGGTGCACGTTTGCGGAAAAAAAGTGTCACCTCGCCAAGATCGATCCCAAATTTAGACATCGTTGAACGATTCATCATTGAGGACTCATCCAACTGCCACATCCAATCGTCGAAATTAACAAGATACTCTTTACCATCGACGGGGAGTCGCAGAATATAGGTCCAGTGCAGCGCATTACCAGAAACGCGTCCAGTCGCAATGCCAACCACATCATCAGCCGTACCCTGCCACGTCCCATCGGCTTGCTTTTTTAATGTCCAAACTCTACGCTGCTTTTCACCATCTGAATAAGTAAACCGTTCGTCCAGCGTCCCTTCTTGTGGGCTACTCCAATTCGTGAGGATTTCAACATGAAAGCGTCGTGCGACCTCACCATTACGCTTTTGAAAAATACCCCAAGCGTCAATCGTTCCAGTAAAAAATTCAGACAATTCGAGCTTGGGTGTTTCTTTGGCGTAGTGATCCACATCCACGCTTCCACAAGCAGTCATCAGTGCGGCTGTTGCTGAGGCAACGAGAGCTTTGAATTTCATTTTTGAGACTCCTTGCGGAAAAATATCCGCGTTAACTGGTTTTCACTCAACTGCGGAAAAAGAACCGCAATGGCACCAACCTTAAAAATGATTGGCAAAAACACATAGAGGGCAATCAATCCGCTCACGGTCTGTGCCTGCCCAGGCATGTAGCCAAATACTTTTAAACCAGGCAGCGCCAAGCCCGCAGCAAGTGCGAGCGCAAATTTACTAATCAATACCCAGATACCAAAATAAAGCCCCGTGCTTCTGCGCTTGTCCTCGGGGATCGCATCCGCAAGCATGGCAGGCGGCAGCGCAACATCCGCACCCAGCGCTGTCCCCGAAGCAAAACAAATCAACGCAAACCCGACAACATCTCCGGCGCCGATCAAGCTGGCAGAAAGCAACGAAGCTGCCGCCAAGACACTGCCCAACACCCAGGCATTGGCCTTACCAATTCGATCCGACAACGCGACCCAAAGTGGGAGTGTCAGCATGCCAGCTAAAAAATAGACGCCCAAAAAGAGTCCCGCCTGTTGAGGGGCCTGAACCACGTCGTCAATAAAAAAGAGCACAAGCGTTGCGGGAATCGCGACCGAAATCGCGTTGAATAAATAAAACCACATGACTTTTCGAACAGCCAGTGGTGCCAGGGCAGCACGCCAACCTTCGAGTGTGCCTACGACCGAAATTTTGGGCGATGGCGCTATAAAAAGAGTGGTCAACAACCCCGCGACCAACACTGCGACAAAGACCCAAGCAAACCACTGATAGCCTTGACGAGGGCCCCAATCCGCGACCCAGAATGTTGGCAATACCGAAGCCACCACCACCCCAATCAAACCAAACGCCTCACGCCATGCCGTCACACGTGAGCGCTCGGATACATCATCAGTGAGTCTTGCGCCCCAAGTCAGATAACAAATACTCAATAAGCTGTGGGCAAAATACACTATCAACAAGCAAAGCGTTAGCCAGACCAGCAAGCCACTGCCTGACCATTCTGGCGGCGTAAAAAGCATGACAAACCCAAGCGCCAGTAAAACCCCTGCAGCCAGCATGAGCATGCGCCAACCATGACGTTTGCGTTGATATGCATCTACGACACGGCCAAGAAATGGATCCTGAATCGTGTCGAGCATTCGCGTTAGAAACAGCACGGCGCCAAGCGCAGCAAGATCAACGCCGAGCCCATCGCCGTAAAACTTCGGTGAAATCATGTAGATGGGGAGCATCGCCATCGCGAGCGGCAACCCTAAGGCAGCATAGGCGGCTAAGCCACGTACTTTCACTGACTCGCCCCGATCAAGGCCTGGCGCAAGCTCGGCTCACTCGTACGGGGATCGAGCCAGATGGCAAAAAACCAGCGAGCCAAGTCATCATCCATGCGACCTGTTTCGATGTTCATCTGATAAAAAATTGCGCCTTCGCCAGGTCGATAAACGCCTGTCAGTGTGACACCCTTGGAGACGCTCGGGAGAACGCGCGCGAGCTCTGTTACCCAGTTCGGACGTTCATCGACCGGTGCACCCAGCTTACGCATTTGCTCCAAAGAAGACTCCACCAAACGATCTCCTGAGATGGTGCGTTCATAGGTCAGCGCTAAAGCATAGGGCTGACGTGGGTTAAATCGACCCTCGGGAGCATAGAGGCTTGCCTCGTAAATTGACCAGCCAAAACGTTTGAACATTCCTTGGCCCACTTGCTGGGCACCAGGCAATAACGATGTAAAGGTAGGTGCCGCGAAAACGCTCGATAGCGTTAAGGTCAAAAAAAGAGAGATCAGGATTTTGCGCATAGTGTCCATTGTTTGACATCCGTCCTTGCTTGTCTAAAACCGACCTCGCAATAGGCGAGATACATTCTCCAGACGCGAATAAAGGCATCGTCATAACCCTGCTCACGAATCTGCGTCAAACTGTTTTCAAAACGATGCGCCCAACGCTTAAGCGTTTCGGCATAGTCTTGACCAAATCCGTGCATATTCAGCACATTCAGCCCTGCCGCTTCAGACTCTTTTTTGAAGCGCGATGGGCTTGGCAACATACCGCCTGGAAAAATATATTGCTGAATGAAGTCTGTGCCACGTCGGTAAGCATCGAAACGTTCTTCTGTGATGTCGATTGTTTGTACGACGATTTTGCCTCCTGGCTTGAGACAACGCGACAACATCTGAAAATATCCGGGCCAGTGCAAAAGTCCAACTGCTTCAAACATCTCGATCGAGACGATATGATCAAACTGTTCAGGAACATCGCGATAATCTTGTAGTCGCAAATTCACGCGCTCACTGAGCCCCGCGTCTCGCATCCGCTTGGTCGCCCACTCCAGTTGAGCGTCTGACAAGGTGATGCCGACCACATTCAAACCACGACGTGCCGCACGCTCAGCGAACCCGCCCCAGCCACAACCGACTTCAAGAATCGTCTGTCCTGGCTGCGCTTGAAGCTCGTCCAAAATGCGGTCGTACTTCGCATCTTGAGATACCTCAAGTTCTCTCGCGACATCACCCTCAAAAAGACCTGCTGAATACGTCATGGACGGATCCAGCCACAGTCGGTAGAAAGGATTGCCGACGTCGTAGTGGCTCAAGATATTACGACGACTGCCTGCGCGGCTATTGTCCTTGAGGATCCAGTGCGACAAACGCTTGAGCAACAGTGCCCACCAGTGGCCATCGACTGCCTCTGAGATTTGTTCGTTACGGATGGCTAAGGTAAACAAGGCCACTAGATCGGGAGAGTCCACCCAGCCGCGGCGTAAGCTTTCGGCAAAACCGACATCGCCCTGACGCATCATTAAACTCGCAGCACGCCAATCGTGAATGCGTAATTCAGCATGTAAGAGCGCGCCGGATAAGTCTGAGGCACTTTGCCCAAGCATTAACTCAATTCCGTGGGGATCCACGAGCTTGAGTGAACCCGTTGAGATGCGACTCAGTAAATTCACAAGAAGTCTTCCTGACCATGGCATTTTGGCCATCTGTCCTGTCAGACGCTGTTCATTTAGACTCATTAAGAAACCTTTCTGTTGTTAGTCACTTCTTGATTCGGGAGAGACGGAACGGGATGATATTGGGCGCCCTTTCGCCAGAGCTTGAAGGCCTGCCAATGTATGCGCAACATCACGCCAAGTGTCATCATGGGCATCGAGAGCACGCTGCGTAGTAGTGCGCGCGTCGTAAATGGCACGGCCTGTACAACAATCGCAGTCTTGAGCAAAGCGACGGGGTGATCAGCCGCATCAAAATAATCAATCGCCATGCGCTCCTGTGCACCGCGTCGGCTCAGCGTAAATCGATAGGTGCCCTCGACCTCACAAAAGGGAGAGACATGAAATACCTTGCGGCACTCAAGGGCGGTTTCTTCTTGAATCACAGCGAGATTTGCAGCGGTCAGCACATACTGATGGTGCTGACCGAACGTATTGTTGACTTCGGCGATTAAGACGCGCAAAGCGCCCTGCGTGTCATGCACATACCAAAAACTGACTGGATTAAAAACATAGCCCAACACTCTGGGAAAACACTGCAACCAAACCGCGCCAGTCTCAAGCGTCATGCCGCTGTCATTGAGCGTTTTGGTTAACCAAGCTAACAAGTCCGAACCATCGCGTGCGCCATGGTCTCTGGATTGAAAACTGACGATGCGCTTTTTATTCAAACCAAAGAGCCAACTGTTAAAACATCCTAGATTGGCAAGTTGATCGATGCGTAAACGAATACAGAAAACACGATACACAAAACGATGCACGAACGGCTTTAAGCGCGCATGCATCACGCGCCCCCGACAAAGTTCGAACATGATTTCAGTCATAAACAGGCGTCCAGGGGATTGCAACATCGAAGTCTCTGACAACACGTAAGGCAGACTTCAAGCCATCCTCGTGAAAGCCAAAACCCGACCATGCGCCACAGAACCATGCACGATTGTGCCCCTGTATCGTGGGCAGCAATTTCTGCGAAGCGGCGGCGGTCTGATTCAGAATTGGATGCTCATAGTCAAAAGCTCGCAACACCAACTCAGGATCTGGCTCATGCGTCGGGTTGAGCGTCACGATCACAGGTGTCTTGAAAGGCAGAGGTTGCAACTGATTGAGCAAATAACTGACGGCGACTGGACGCCGCACATTTTCGTCGTCCTCGCCTGTAGACGAAAGATAATTCCATGCCGACCAGACTTTCTTGCGACGCGGCAATAATTTGGTATCAATGTGGAGCACCGCCCGGTTTGCCTGATAACGAAACCCAGCAAGCACATTACGTTCAGCATCTGTCACATCAAGCAAAGCCAGTGCGGTCGGTGCGTGACAAGCAAAAATGACTGCATCAAAATGCTCAATGCCTTGGGCAGAGTGGATGACAACCTGATCGCCTTGACGCTGGACGCGGTGGACAGAGCAATTCAACCGCGCATCATTCAGGTCCCGCACCATCGCTTTAACGTACTCTCTGGAGCCTCCAACGACCGTTTTCCACTGAGGTCTATTTTCGATCTGCAGCAATCTGTGATTTAAACAAAATGCCAGAAAAGTACTCGCAGGAAAATCGAGGATGTCTTTGACCGAAGCAGACCAGATCGCAGCAGCCATTGGCAGCAAGTACCAGTCCCGCATTGACTGACCAAAGCGCTCACGTTCAAGGAGCGCACCAAGCGTGACGGGATCATCTGATGTCATGTCAAGGTATCGCTGCGCATTGCGATTGAAGCGCAGGATATCCCTCAACATCTGTAAAAATTTCGGTTTGAAGAGATTGCTTCGCTGGGCAAACACTGTCCCTAGATTGGTCCCCGCCCATTCGATATCAGGCTGTTCGATTGAAACACCAAACGACATATCGCTCGCGTGCACCGAAATATTTAAATGTGCGAACAGTTGGATGAGATTTGGATAGGTCAAATCATTGTGGACAAGAAACCCCGTGTCCACAGGATGCGTCATGCCCTCAAGCGAGACATCAACAGTGTTTGAGTGTCCACCAAAATAAGCGCCTGCCTCAAAGAGAGTGACCTGGGAGTGCTCCTTGAGCAACCAAGCACTCGCCAGGCCTGAAATGCCAGCGCCAATGACGGCGATGCGACTGCCGCGTGGGATAGAAATCGCCCCGCTCATACATGCCTCTCACTTGCTGTTGGACTCGTGACGGGTGTGCCAAGTGATGCAGTAGGATGCGCGCCGAGGAGCGCCTCTCGCAGACTTGGACTGCGGGTTCTCTCATCGAGCCAGATCGCACTAAAAGCCTCAACAAACTCAGCGTCTTCAATCTGTCCTAGTTGCTCTGTCGCGGAGTAAAACGTCACGCGTACCCCGGGTATAAACCATCCCAATAGTCGGTCACCCAGACTGACATCCGGAATGATGCGCATCAGAATGTCAGACCACTGTTTCTGACGTGGCAAATCGACAGCAGACAATCTGGCCATTTCATCGATGGAGGTCGATACAATCTGTTGTCCTGGCAATTTACGTAAGTAATTCAGGTCGAGTAAAAATGGCGCCCTAGGATCGAATCGACCTGTCAGCGTGAATAATCTTGCTTTGTAAAAGCGAAACACGCTCCAGCTGAACACGCCCTCGCCGCACAATTGCCAAACTTCAGGGCATGAGCGGGTGAAGGAATCCGGCAGCATGAGGCCGTGATTTGTCTCAATAGGAGAACCATGAACGCTAGGAGATGGGTGCATAAGCCTACTGAATTGGATTAAATGTAACTAAAGGGATTATATTTTTACATATTAGTATATTTTCTGACTGAATAGTAATATTATGAACTTATTAGAAAGCTCACCAAAATAACTGGTAATATTTAGCATGCAAACCACGGCAAACAATAAACTTTCGTTTAAACAGCAACAGCTGAAATTTCGAGAAAATGCGATTTTGGATGCGGTCAATAGACTCTTAGCCCAAAAAGGGTTTGATCTCATGACCATGGATGAAGTCGCCGCCGATGTAGGCATTGCAAAAGCCAGTCTCTACAAGCACTTTGACTCAAAAGAAACGCTTGCCGCGGCCTCCATGACACGTCTGCTTGAGGATGCGATCAAAATTGTCGAGAGCATGCCTGCCCGAATGACCGCGATTGATCAGCTCAAAGCCACCGTAAGATGGGCCATCAGACTGCATTTGGGCGGCACGATGCCATTGCTACCCTCGACGAGATCGACGATCCAGCAGGCGCTACTTTCTTACCCCCCTTACATTAACAAGCTGGGTGAACTCACCGAAAAACTAGGCGTACTGATCGGGCAAGCACAAGAAGCCGGAACGCTGTCACCCTCCCTGCCTGGTGAGGTCATCCTCTACACGATTTTCGCGCGCTCTTGCGACCCCGTCGCAGACTTCCTCAAAATGGGAGGTGCTTTTTCAGACGAAGACATCGTTGAACTATTGATTCACACCACCTTTCAAGGCATGACTGGACGAAGCTAGCCACGACGCTTCATCAGACCGCAGCGTCATCAGCTAGAATCGATCTCTTTTGCTGAGTGAGTTATGTGGTTTAAAAATCTCAAGCTATTTCGTCTCTCAACCTCCTGGAACTGGACAGCGGAGCAGCTCGATGCCTTACTGGCAAAAGAACAATTTGTCTCAGCCGGAGCCGCGGCGCCTCTTTCAACAGGCTGGATTCCTCCCAGAGAAGATGATGTGCGTTTTGCCTACACCGTAGACAAGCAAATTTTGTGCTCATTTCGTACCGAGAAAAAACTGTTGCCTGCCTCCGTGATCAATCAATTCGTCAAGCTACGCGCAGTCGAGCTTGAAGAGCAGCAGGGTTTCAAGCCCGGCCGCAAGCAACGCCGAGATCTCAAAGAAGAAGTGACCAACGCCTTGATTCCGCGCGCATTTAGTCTGATGCGCGATACGCGAGTCTGGATCGATCCCGTCAACCACTGGCTGGTGATTGATACCGCCTCGGCCTCAAAAGCAGAAGAGATCCTTTCGGCTTTAGGTAAAGCTATTTATCCTTTCCCTGTTGAACCCATTCAAGTCACGATTAGCCCAGCCGTTGCCATGACCCAGTGGATCACGACGGGTCAAGCCCCTGCAAATTTCACTATTGATCAAGATGCTGAGTTACGTGCAGGGGGTGATAAGGCCGCCGCGATTCGCTATGTCAAACATGCCCTAGATAGTATTGATATCGACAAACATATCCAAGAAGGCAAGCAGTGCACAAGACTGGCGCTCACTTGGCATGACAAGGTCTCGTTTGTGTTGACCGAAGCGCTCGATATCAAACGCGTGGCACCTCAGGATATTCTTGACGAATCAGACCAGTCCGCACCAGCCAACGACGCTGAAAAATTCGACGGTGAGTTCACCCTCATGTGCGCGGAACTCAATCTGCTGTTGACGGGCTTGCTAGACGCACTTGAAGAAAAAGTCCTGCAGACAAAAGCAGCCTAACGACTTAACCGACACCACGCAGCGCGACCGACGATCTCTAGACTTGGTCGCGCGTTTAATCTTGTATTCAAAGGAAAAATGATGGACCTGATGATCCAAAGTGCGTTGGTACAAACCGTTGAAGGTGGCGTTCTACTCGACGTATCTGCAGAGGATCTCCATGTCCAAGCTTATGTTGTCATCTCTGCTATTGATCTGAACGTGGTAGAAAAGCTAGTCCCCGCCACTATTTTTGAAAGCGGAGCACAAGTCCATGTTGCGGGCATTCACCCTGAGACCGACGTATCCGAGGAAGTCATACAAATCTTAGAGAATATGTCGCCAAACGATGTCGTGGTCTACTTGTGCGAGGACGCCTTGGTGTATGGAGAAACACTCTCAGTGCTTGGCATCAAGCACTGAGCAAGCACTGCGCGGTACTGGTCAAGTACCGCGAGAGATTATCTCGTGCGCGCGGCGGGGTCCCTCGTGGGCCCCTTTATTCTGCGAGTCAGTAATAACGCCACAACACCGATTGCCATCACGATCAAAGAAATATGGACCGCATCTTTGCTCACTGCGTAAGTCACGCTCGAGTACGTGAGATAGGCGCATGTCAGCGTAAAAAGGATCGGGGTCAGGGGATAGAGTGGCACCTTGAAAGGACGATCTGCCTTGGGATCCCGCACACGCATTACAAAAACTGACAAACCCACCAAGAACAAGAAAAACCAAAAAACCGGAGCGGTAAATTCGACCATGACGCCAAATCCATCCGTCTGCCAAATCCCAAAAATCACCAGCGCTAAGCTGATGACCGACTGAACTAGATAGCCGCGAATCGGTGAGCCACGTCCTCCTTCCCAGTGACCCATAAAGCGCAGCGCCGGCCAGTCTCGTCCCAAGGCAAAGTTGGTACGTGCGCCGACAATCATGGTGGCGTTGATACTGGTCAAGGCTGCGACGGCTACAAAAATACCAAGTGTCCGCTCGCCCCATGGGCCAAAGGCCTTGCCCATTAAGTCTGCCGCGACCGCGCTGCTTTTGGACAAGCCCTCCAAGCCTAAGCCCGCCAGGAGAGCCATGTTCACTAGTAGATAAATCAACGTCAGAATCAGGATGCTGATCAAGATGACTGGAACGATGGCACGACGCCCTCCTCTAACCTCTGCTGAGATGTAGGCGGCTTCATTCCATCCACCGTACGTCAGCAACACAAACACCATCGCCAAGCCGAACATACCTAAACTAGGCGTTGAGGAGAAAAACGGAGGCGAGGCTGGCGCGTCACCGGAGATGTAGAAACCTGCAATGGCCACCATAATGAGACCGACGACTTCGATGATCGTCAACAGTGTCTGAACCCAAGATGTTGCTGAGATTCCAATTAAATTGATCAGTGTCAACACCACGACGACACCTATTGCCCAGATTGCTGAGGAATAAGGCCCTAAATTAATCGCCTTGGTCATGTAATCGCCAAAGACGAAAGCCAACAAGGCGATGGATCCAGTGTTAATCACTGTTGCTTTGGCCCACGCATACAAAAATGAAATATCACGGCCAAATGCACGTGCAAGAAAATGATAGTCGCCGCCTGCGTGCGGATAGGTGGTCGCAAGCTCGGCATAACAGAGCGCCCCTGCCAGTGAAATTAACCCCCCAAGCAGCCATGCCACTAACAGCCACCCGGCATCACCCGTCACCCCTGCCACCATTGAGGGTGTTTTAAAGATACCCGCTCCAATCACAATACCGACAATAATCGCGATAGCACTAAAGGCCGTCAGACGCTGTGTGGGTTCATTTACGAACGAGGTTGGATTGGTCATGAAATCAGGCAGCAGAATGGTTATAAACGTATCAACACGCACGCCGTATCCCGTGTGAGACACACAGGTGACGGCGCGGTGAGGATATGGAGGGTATTAAAAAAGAGTCACTTAGTTACGAACACCAGTGACTTCGTAGAGCGGTGAGTTCTCAAGAACATTTCCGGCAAACGTATTGCCTTTTAAAGTCACATCGACAATGCGGGACTGCCCACTATTGTCCACAAAGCTGAATTTCAGGCGATTGCCATTCAAGTTTGCGCCCAGAACAGGTTGTGATTTGCCATCTACTGACAGTGTGCCACCGACGCGCTGGTAACGCTGAGTCAAATCAAGTGATGCGGTCTTGCTGCCTTCGATCCCTTTGATGGTCCATTTGCCAGCGGCATTGCCGGGAACAACCCAGTGATAGCCCTGTGTGTAGCCGTTACCAATCAACGCATCAGGCTCCCAATCCCCCATATGAAAGGAGTTGGTGACCACGCGTGTGCCTGGAGCCATCTTCAGAATCGTTGGGCGTAATTTCAAATTCAAATCAGGTAAAAGATACATCGTCAGCACGTTGGCCTTGGAAAAGTCCTCAACAAAAATATCACCGTTGATGATTTTGACCTTGTCCGCAACCCCTGCGCGCGCTGCGTTGCGCGTCGCGAGATCTGCCATGTCTTTGTTGTACTCAATGCCAACAGCAGTCGCACCAAAATTTTTGGCGGCTGCGATCGCGATTTTGCCGTCACCGGAACCGAGGTCAAACACTAAATCACCAGGCTTGACGTCTGCCATTTTGAGCATGGCTTCAGCCACTGCGTCGTTTGTTGGTACCCAAATCACATCTTTACCGCTCTGACCTACCGAGGGTTTGTACTTTTCGTCCCCAATTTTTGGTCCATCAGTGGCCTGCGCAAATGCGGTCGCTACAGACATTCCTGCTACTAGAGTCGCTGCAGTTAAAACAAGACGAAAACGCATAGATAACCTCGTGTGTCAGTAAAAGTTAAAAAGCAAGTTGACTAATGGATGAAGCCTATCGCTTCACATGATTGCGAAAAATGTAGCACTCGGCAGCACAGATGACTAGTGCTGCTGTCCCTAATCATGGGCACTCATTTGAATAAATTGAGATGGTGTGTATGAAAAACACCATCTCAGGCCTAAGCAATATTTATCAAAGTGGCTAAGAAACGTCTGGTTCCTCGCCGATCCAAGATATGCGCAACAGATTGGTCGATCCTGGAACGCCAAAGGGTGTGCCCGCGATAATCAATAAAGCTTGTCCGGGCGCACCAAAACCGTATTTTTTAGCAGCACGTGTCGCATGCATCACGATCTCTTCAGTGCTTTCGACGTCTGCAGCCTGAATCGAATGAACCCCCCAAACCAGAGAAAGTCTGCGCGCAGCGGCAGCGACAGGCGTCATGCTCAAAATCGGCGCACGAGGACGCTCATGTGCCACGCGCAGGGTCGTCGCGCCAGAAGACGTATAAGCAACGGTCGCTGCCACCGGCAACGTTTCAGCAATCGTTCTGATTGCAGCCGAAATCGCATCGCGTGCATCGTTTTTCCGTCTAGAGTGCACGGCATCCATTGTCACGCGCTGCAAAGGATCCCGCTCGGTGCTGAGCAAGATACGATCCATCATCGTGACCGCCTCAATCGGGTAAGCCCCCGAGGCTGACTCTGCAGACAACATCACCGCATCAACGCCGTCATACACCGCGGTTGCGACGTCACTGACTTCAGCGCGGGTGGGCACTGGAGATGTAATCATCGACTCAAGCATCTGGGTCGCAACAATCACTGGTTTGCCCGCCTCTCGGCACGCACGCACAATTCTCTTTTGAAGGACGGGGACTTCTTCAGGCGGCAACTCAACACCTAAGTCTCCGCGCGCGACCATCACCCCATCCGAACTCGCCACAATCGCCTCCAGAGAGTCGATGGCAGATGGTTTTTCAAGCTTAGCCATAATCCATGCGCGATTACCGACAATTTCGCGTAGCTCGTTGATATCCTCAGGCCGCTGGACAAAGGACAGCGCAATCCAGTCAACGCCAATGCTCAATCCAAAATCAAGATCCTCGCGGTCTTTAGCCGTGAGTGCGGACATCGGCAAAATAGCCCCGGGTACGTTGACACCCTTGCGGTCTGAAATGACGCCCGCATTCAAAGCCTGAACGTCGGCATGATCCGCTGTGCAAGAAAGCACCCGAAGACGAACTTTGCCATCATCAATGAGCAGATCGTCCCCTGCGCGAATCGCTGCAAAGATCTCAGGATGCAACAAAGGCACACGATTGATGTCACCCGGCGTCGGATCCAGATCAAGACGCAATTTTTGACCAAGGGCGAGCGACAGCTTGCCGTCAACAATTTTGCCCAAACGAAGCTTGGGACCTTGTAAGTCCATCAAAATACCAACGGGACGACCCACATCAGCCTCAATCTGGCGAATCGCGTCGAAGCGTAATTTATGATCCGCATGCGTACCATGGCTGAAATTCAGACGAAAAACATCCACGCCAACATCAAACAACTGCCGAATGATCGCAGGGTCGCTGCTGGCAGGTCCGAGTGTTGCGACGATCTTTGTATTGCGGTGGCGGTGCGAGATCGCATCTAGTTTCATCTTTTAACCCTATGTAAATTAAATGCAGACGCGCATTGCGCGATTGCATTGCATCATTTAACCTAGTTCTCGTCGTAAGCGCAATAAAACTGTTTGAACCGACAGTCGCTTAATGTCCACACGATTCATGAAACTTTCACGGAGTTAGATTATGTCTGTCACAGCCCTTGCACCCATCACCGCTTTGCGTGTGAATGGCGAACGACTTTGGCAAGCCCTCATGGCACTGGCCAAAATCGGTGCCACACCCAAAGGTGGGGTCTGTCGCTTGGCCCTCACAGAGCTTGATCGCCAGGGGCGAGATTACTTTGTGGCACAAGCCAAATCGGCAGGCTGCACGATTCGTATCGATGCGGTTGGCAATATTTTTGCTCGCCGTGCAGGACGCAATAACGACTTGCCCGCAGTCATGACCGGCAGTCACATCGATACGCAGCCAACCGGCGGCAAGTTCGATGGTAACTACGGTGTACTGGCTGGTATCGAGGTGCTGCACACACTGAATGATGCAGGAATCGAAACCGAGGCGCCTCTCGAGGTCGTTGTCTGGACCAATGAAGAAGGATCCCGCTTTGTCCCCGTGATGATGGGCTCGGGCGCGTTCATTGGTGAATTCAAGACTGACTTTATCCTCGAACAAAAAGATCGTGAGGGTATCTCGGTCGGCGAGGCA
>Ga0105050_10000924_pt1 | contig 44869 bp, 43 predicted proteins | sample FRY01_FD_78088 | JGI IMG/M metagenome (GOLD analysis project Ga0105050, IMG submission 78088) | Freshwater microbial communities from Lake Fryxell liftoff mats and glacier meltwater in Antarctica - FRY-01 | ecosystem: Environmental > Aquatic > Freshwater > Ice > Glacier meltwater ...
CCCTCATCGACAGCTTTCCGTTGGTCATCCGCGGCTTCCACTCCGACAATGGCTCGGAGTACATCAACCACCGGGTCGCGAGGCTCCTCCGCAAACTCCACATCGAGTTCACCAAGTCCCGATTCCGCCAGACCAATGACAATGCGCTCGCCGAGAGTAAAAACGCCTCCGTCGTCCGCAAGCAATTCGTTTACGCGCACATTCCCGCGGCCTACGCCGATCAGGTCAACCAGTTCGCGCGCCAGATCCTCACCCCGTACCTGAACTACCATCGACCCTGCCTGTTCCCGGATACCGTCATTGACGACCAAGGACGCCAGCGCAAACGCTACCCCTGTCAGAACCTCAAAACTCCCTATGACAAGCTCAAGTCCGTGCCCGATGCCAAGGCCTGCCTGAAACCCGGCGTCAGCTTCGAACAACTGGATGCAATCGCCTTTGCGGAGTCCGACAGTGACGCCGCCCGCCGCCTTCAAGGGGCGCGGGCTCTACTTTTTCAGTACATCTGGGTATTCCGGGCGACCGTGACCGGTCATTCCGGCCCAACCCCAAAATCGGTCACTATCGACCGGAATCAGTGGTCACGATAAATCAGAATCGCCGGTCACGATCCGCCGGAATCAGCGGTCACGATCGCCAGAATACGCACCATCAACAATTCTTGGAAATCAGCTTCCTGAACGGCTCAATCACCAACTTCTTTCAGGCTCATTTCTGGATTGGAAAATACTGTGAGCAGGCGTTGTTTTTCAGGCTCGCTGATATGGACGCGCAATTGTCGGCGGCAACTGGCTTCCATTGATGCAACCGAAGGAATTGTTGTGGCAGCGTCGCGTCGAGTTGATAGAGGCGCTGCAGGCAGTACAACAGCCAATCGATCCGAGACTTCAGTACGCGGTCTACTGAAGAGGAGAGTTGAGATCATGCATCCAAAACCGGCCCAGCGAACTCTCTGGAATCTTGCGGCGGTACTCACTGCGGCATTGGCTGTGCCATCTCAAGCGAGTGACGACGACGTCCATGCCAAGGTAGATGCGCGTGTGGAAGCGGCGCGGGAGAAGCTCGACGCGGCCGCAGCTGAGCTGCGCGCTGCTGTCGTTGCAGCCTATTTGAATTTCAACACCAAACAGGGAAGAGCCTTCCTCGGCATTCTGTTCGAATACGACGGCGATGAAACGGGCGTGCAGCTGTCGGTGTGACGCCCGGTGGTGGAGCCGCGGCTGCAGGTCTCGCGGCTGGCGACCTGGTTGTTCGCATCGAAGATGTTGATCTTTTGGGCAAGACAGACCCAGCAACTGCTCTGCTCTAAGTTATCCAGACACTCAAGCCTGGTGACGCCGCGAATCTGACCTATCGGCGGGGTGAGACGACAAAAACCGTGAAGGTAATCACGACCGGGATGGTTCGCAGCGCTCTGGCGACGATTGAGCCGAAACTGGCGCCCCGGGTCGAAGAGGAAGATTTCAAGTCCATAACGAGGTTCATGCTGGATCCGGATGCCAGTACCGCGGTTCTGATCGATGTGTGTGGTGATCTGGCGCAGTACTTTGGAGTGCAAAGCGGGATCCTGATCGTGCATGTCCCTGATCTGCCGGCATGTCTGAAAGCGGCTGATTTACTGCTTTCCGTCGATGGGCGAACGCCAATGACGCGCAGACTTTTCTCCTCAAAGGAGAGACGGCAAAGACGGTCCTCGTCCGACGGCTGGGCACACAAACGTCCTTGGTCATCATTCCGGGTGACTATCGAGCGGATGGCCAAAATCGTGTCTATGTCTATCGCTTTGACGAGCGGACGGTGAAGGTTCCGCAGGTTTCACCCAAAAACGCCGCCAGTTACGATGCAGCCGACTAACGAGTGACCTGGTCCGTGAGACAGCGAAAGGTTGCCCTGCCCATGGCTGCGTGTTCCTGGTCATCTACAAGTCCCGTCGCAAGGAGCATCACGCCGTAGAGAGCGGCCCAGCCTCTGGCTCTCAGCATTCGCGAGCTGGTTTCTGCAGGGCTCAGCAAATAGCTGGCCCGGGCAAGATAGTGCTGGATAGCCTCAGTACGGGTCGTTGAATCCTGAATCAGCATCCAGAAGCTGGCGAGATCGCTTGCCGGGTCGCCAATCGTCACATCTCCCCAGTCGATTACTGCAGCCAACGAGCCACTTCTGCACAGCACATTTCGAGCGTGCGGATCACCGTGTGTCCAGACTCGAAGAGACGATGGTGGCTGGAATACTGCGAGTTGCCATATATCTCTTAAGGGACCAGGCACGGGTTCGCTCAGCCTTTCCAGTTGCAGGAGTCTTTCCTCCAGAGTTGCCCGGCGGAAGTTGATGTCCACCCCGCGATACGGATTTCCCGGGGCCGTGGGATCAACGCCAGCCAGATACGGACGGATGAAGGCTTACCATGAACTCGGCCCAGGCCAACGCGCCACGCCTGTTCAGAGGCTGCTTGTTCACGGTTTTGGCTGCAAAATAGGGAAGTAAACTCCAGTGCCAGGGGAACCGGGCGCCAGGCAGTCCGAATATCACTGGTACCGGAATGGGTACATTCAGTCGCTGTCGCAGGAACGGAAGAATCAGCTGTTCATTACGGAGCAGACCATCCGCTGATTGCCGACGTGGCATCCGGACGAGGTGTTTGTCACCCAACCGGAACACCGCGTTATCCCAGCCGATTTCGAAAGGCTTGATGGGCAGTTTTGACCAGGCGGGCGCCTGGCTCTCAAGCACTCGATGGACCAGTGCCGTGTCCAAGGGGAGTTCGGCAGCGGGTGTGCCGCTAGTCACTGACCTGTTCCAGGGTTTCGGCTGCGAGCAACCATTCGCGCTCGATCCCTTCAAGTCGCGTGCGTGTTTTTGCAGCCTCACGGAGCAACTCGTTCATCTCTTCAGCCGATATGCCGTGGTAGATTTCAGGGTCGGCGAGTCGGGTCTCGACAGCAGCCAGCGCAGCGGCCTTGATCTCCATCTCTTTTTCCAGCGACTTCACACGCTTGCGCAACTCTGATTGTCGGAGCCTGCTGGAAGCGCGTTGCTGCCTCTCCAGTTTCTTCGACGCGCCAGTCTGCTCCCCTGCCAGAGCTCCCGGCTTTGTGGTTTCTTCTTTCCGTAGCGCCAGGTAGTCATCCAGATTTCCTGCGAGCCGATCGATGGACCCACCTCTGAGTACCCATAACTCGTCACAGACTGCCTCGATCATGTGCCGATCGTGAGATACCACAACCAGGGCGCCTTCGTAGTTCTGCAGAGACAACGCCAGGGCATCCCGCATGTCGATATCAAGATGGTTGGTAGGCTCGTCGAGCACCAGGATGGCTGGTTTTTCGTGCGCTATCATTGCCAGCACGAGGCGTGCCTTTTCACCCCCTGACAATGTCGAAATCGGGCGCTCCACCATTTTGCCGTCAAACCCCCAGCCGCCAAGCAGATTCCTGATCGCCTGTTCGCTCAGCGTCGGACTGTGGCGGTGAAGCTGCTTCAGTGGTGCCAGTTGCCCGTCAAGTACTTCCATTTGATGCTGTGAGAAATAACCCGTGCTCGCATGCTCCCCGCGGGTCAACTCGCCACTGCGGATTTCAAGATCGCCCACCAGACACCTCAACAGCGTGGTTTTGCCAGCGCCATTGGCACCGAGAACACCAATTCTGTCGCCGGGTAAAATTGACTGGGAGACATTCGAGAGGATGGGTTGCTCTGCATAACCCATCTCTACATCGCGCAAATGCAGCAAAGGATTGGACATCTTCGCCGGATTGGCAAAGTTCACACGATACGGGCTGTCCGCGCGCGCAGGAGCAACTTCCAGTAATTTCTCCAAGGTTCGAATTCGGCTTTGAACCTGGCGTGCCTTGCTCGCCTTGGCGCGAAACCGGGCAACGAACTTGGAGATGTGAGCGATTTCTGCATCGCGCTTTTCAGAGAAGCGGGTTTCGCGCAGTGCTTCTTCTGACCGTGCACGTTCGAACTGGGAATACCCGCCGCGGTACACACGGGCCGTGCCCTGCAGAATGTGCAGTGTGTGCGAGCAAACCCGATCAAGAAATTGCCGATCATGTGCAATCACCAGTAGCGTGCCCTGGAAACGGCCGAGAAACTGTTCAAGCCAGATCGTGGCTTCAAGATCCAGGTGGTTGGTGGGCTCATCGAGCAGCAGAAGTTCAGCCGGGCTCATCAGCGCCTGGGCCAGACCGAGGCGTATTCGCCAGCCGCCGGAAAACGTGTTGAAAGGACGCGTGAATTCGGCGGCTTCAAATCCGAGGCCATGCAGGATCGCGGCTGCGTTTGCTTCGGCTTCATGGCCACCTAGATCCTGAAAGCTGGCATGCAAAGCGGCCAGGCGAGTACCGTCTGGAGCACGCTGGCTGTTGAGGTCTGCCAACTCCTTCTCCACGCGCCGGAGTTCACGATGGCCGTCGATGACGAACTTGAGAGCTGGGCGGTCGGTCTCGTCTATTTCCTGGTGGAGTTGGGAAATTCGCCACTTCGCAGGATATTCGAGGTCACCAATCTCAGGTTCGAGGCCAAAGCCGAAAAACCTGAACAGTGTCGACTTGCCAACTCCGTTGCGCCCAACCACACCGACCTTCTGACCTGCATGGATCACAAACGACATCGCTTCGAAAATAGTCGTTTCGCCTCGTTTGAAGGTGATGTTTGATGCCGTGATCATGGTTTGAATGGTCCGCCGCTTGTGTTCGGCGGCAGCTCAACGAAGGCCTTTCAGGCTCGAGCGGACGTCGAAGGGTCAGGGCGCCGGGATGCCGCGAGGGGCATGGATCTGATGGCGTCCGAAATGCGAGTTTCTCCCAGAGGCTGGGTCTCGATCCAGTGTACTAGAGACTTCCACTCGGCGTACTCCCGCCTTGCGCCGCGAGAATCAGGCAGCTCTGCAATACCGCGCCCGTTTTCCATCGCTTCATGGTAAGCCGGCGTGTCCCGAAACGTTGCCACGCTGGGAACATCGAGACACTCAAGGAAGTGCTGCAGTTTAAGAGCGGTTTCGGACTTGAGCTGTACTCGATTGGCGATGACACCAACCGGTCGGGGTGCCGCACGAAAAATGCGATGTGTCAGTAGTTCGGCAATGAATCTGCCGCCAGCTCTGATATCGATTGGCGAAGCCAGGATCGGTACGAGGATGATGTCGGATTGCTTCAGGAGTGACTCCAGATCACGGTCGCGGGAGTTCGAGTGTGCGTCGACAATCACAACATCAGTATCAAAAGGGATGCGATACGCAAATGATTGCGTCTGGTACATCCCTGCCTTTTGATGCGCTTGAATAACGTGTATGGCGGGTAGATCCGGGCCGCGTTGTTCTGCCCAGAAACTGCTGCTGGCCTGCGGATCGTGGTCGATCAAAACGACCTTTTGGGGGGACTGGCTGCCTTCAGCGGACATGACAGAACGTCTCGCCATCATGGCGGCGAGATTAGTCGCGACAGTCGTCTTGCCGCAACCACCCTTGCCATTCACGACAAGAATGCGACGCGGTGTATCCGCCATAGCGTCTGTGTCCTTTTCATTCAGATCGGAGCTGGAACGCCCAAACTTGAATACTTCCCCCGGAAACCTGGTTTGTCCGATGCGTCATCGGATTCGAACCACCGTTCCGAGCTTCGATACCCCTGACTTCCATGTCTCGGTAGTGGTGTAGCTACCGGTGCTTAGTACTTGTAATCCTTGATATATCTGTAGGGTTTGATTTGCTCGGTCAATCGGACTATAGCACCGCAAAATGTAGGCCATCTAGGTCAACGTACTTATTTCAGGCTTGATTCTGTAAAAACGTGAATTGTGACTGCTTCTGCACGTGAATCAAGTAAGTAAAGTTGCTCGGATACGCTTGTCGCCAGCAACATTCACCTTGTCGCTTCCCCAAGTGCAGGGCTAGGTGCGCCTGGCTGACAGAGACATTTTTTTTGTTAGGAAACCCAGTCACGCGGGACTTCCCGGGTTCACCATTGAGCTGCGGCCGCCCGCCAAGGGCGCCAGAGAACAAATGGAACTGCGGGTTACATCGGCGATTGTTTGCTTCCTTCGATCGGGATCGTTCCTCATAATGTGAATTTTATTCACATAAAAACGCCTACACACAATGCGGGATGCCCTTTTTCTACCCCGTATGTGCAGGTGGGAAAGGCAGGCGCTGACGCGTATCAACGATTTCGTAAGGCCTCGGCCAGCGACGCTCAGGCAATCGCTGGCTGGTGAGCTGCAGAATTGGTCGAGCGTGTCGGATAACTCCTGCGACGTGCACGCTGAATGATCGCGTCCTCTACGTCCATGCGTGTATCAAGCACAAAAGCGAGTTCTTCGAGTCGAAGGCGAAAGTCCCGGAGATTCAGTGGTTGGCCGTTGCCAAATTGATCGCTGAACGCGAGCGATTGCCGTGTGGTGGCCTCGAAAGCAGCGATTTCGTCCAGCGAGGGCGGATAGCGCTCGAGAATCTGAAAGTGTCCGGTCGAAAGATAGTCGACCAATGTATCGCAGAAGCGGATGGTCACCGCTTCTGCGAGGTCTGGCGTGTTTGCATCGATTGCATGACCTAGTTTCAGCAGATAACTGAGTAATCGCTGACGGCCCGAGTAGAAACGGTGGTTGAATTTTTCGTTGGCTGTTGCCATGGCCCCCTCCGCAGTTGAGATTCCTTGTAAACATAGCCTAGGATTGAATTTCTGCCAGTCGCTGAAGGATCAGGATTGAGAAGGGAGCCTGGGCAGTGTCATGTTCCTCGCGCGAACAATCCCCTGGCGCAAACAACGATCAGCAGAACAAAGCCAGCAAGCGCCCCGACGGGGATCAGAACGTCGATGATTGAATCAACTTTCGCACATTCTCCGGTGCCCTGAGTCATGGCGGCCAGCACGTCGGCAAGCGGAAAATTGCTGAACATGTAGCCCAGGTCCGGGCCGCATGAAGGGGCCTCACTTGCTGGCAGCGTCTGCAAGTACAGGTGTCGGATTGAGAAACCGCCGCCGATCCCTGCGGAAGCTGCGCCAACGAGTGGGTAGATGCCTAAACTGCGCCCGTGTGTCAGTCCGGCCACGGCAATGGTGCCAACGATGATCATCCACACACGCTGCATCAGGCACAGCGGACATGGCACCAGCCCCATCAGGTGTTCCATGATCAGAGCGCTGGCCAGCATCGAGCCAGTCAGTGCGATCACCAGCCATTCCCATTGCCATTCCAGGAGCGTCTTGAAGTGCATCATGACTCCTTCATGGACAGCACGATCTTACCGACGGCGCGTCTTTCCATCAGACAGCGCATCGCAGCAGCGCAGTCGTGCATTGCAAACGTGGCACCAACTTTTGCCTGCAGTTTCCCAGCTGAATACAGTGACAGGATTTCCTGCATGTTTTGCGCCGCTCCAGCGGGATCGCGGGCAGTCCAGGCGCCGTAGAACACACCGATCACCTGGCAGCTCTTGAGCAGCACCAGGTTGGTGGGCAGCCTGGGGATTGCCCCATCTGCGAAGCCGATGACAAGTACGCGGCCATACCAGGCGATTGAACGCATGCAGTCATCGAACAATGCTCCGCCAACAGGATCGTAAATGACGTCGACTCCGTTGCCGCCGGTCAATGCCTTGACCTTTTCCTTCAGTTTGCCGTCGGAGTAGTTGATGAGATGGGTTGCACCGGCGCTGGCTGCAAGAGCCAGCTTTTCTTCGGTACTGGCGGCGGCGATCACCCGCGCACCCATCGCACAACCGAGTTCAACCGCGGCAATACCGACCCCGCCGCCCGCGCCGGTGACCAGCAAGGTCTCGCCGGGCTGAAGTGCAGCCCGCTGCTTGAGCGCGTAATAGGACGTGCCGTAAGTTGTGCTGATCCCGGAAGCGGTGACGAAGTCCATGGCTGCCGGGATGCGACGCATCGCACCTGCCTGCACCACAACTTTCTCGGCAAACCCGCCAAATCCGACGCCTCCAAAAACACGATCCCCAACCTGCCAATTGGCGACCGATGCACCGACACCTGCAACGCAGCCGGCAATCTCCGAGCCGGGAGCGAATGGCAAAGGAGGTTGGCTCTGGTACTTTCCCTGGATCATCAGCACATCCGGGAAGTTCAGCGCGCTGGCGTGTACATCGATCAACAACTGCCCCGGACCCGGCACCGGCTCTGGTACCTCAGACAGCACCAGCTCTTCCGGCATTCCATAGTGGGTACAAAGCACTGCTTTCATTGTTGCGCCATCGGTGTGGTTAGGTTGCTGAAGGTTACTGGCAGCCCGACAGGCGTCAACTATGCTTGGTTAATCGCCCTCCAGATGAGTTGATTGAGCAATGCACATTCCTGTTTTTTCAGTTCGAAAGCGCCGGCGAGTCACTCTTGGTACGTTTTGTTCGTTGTTGATGTTTGCGTCATCAGTTGGTGCTCAGGAAGCCGCGCCAGCAGGAGGCGGTGGCGAAGTGGACGAATCCACGGTCCTGTATGCAGAGCTTGATCCTACGTTTGTGACGAATGTGGGGGTATCGGAATCCGGACGTCTTGCGTACATCAAGACGGATGTTGCGCTGCAGGTCAGAGGCCCCGCTGCCCAATCGGCGGTAGTCAACCACAAGCCTGCCTTGCGCAGCATTCTGATCCTCGCGTTGTCACGGCAGGATGAGAATGCCATTTCGACGACAGCGGGACGGGAGAATCTGAAAGAAGTGGCGTTGAAAGAACTGCAAGCTTATCTCCTCGCCGAGGAAGACCTGCCCATGGTGGAAGATCTACTGTTTACGAATTTCATCGTACAGCGCTGAGTTGTTCAGTTCTGAATCAATGAATCGTCGCGCCTCCATCTGCAAGTCGGGGAAGTAACTGTTGAAGTCGGCACACAACGCGTTGCTCAAGACCTGACAGGCAGCGACCGCAGTTTCCGGGAGCTCCGGTTTGCGCAATCTTCGGGCAACGCCTTCCATGCACAGACTGACACCATCCCAGGTGCCATAGGCAGTCAGCAGATCTCGTTCGATGATGAAGTCCAGAAATCGTTCGGCAGAGACCGGCAGTTCCAGATTCCACGCACGCCAGTTACCGATCATGCTGTTGCACTCCTCGATGAAGGAGTGTTTTGGTTGGGCTACGTGGTCTGTCCAGAATCCGGACAACGCAAGATCGGCGTGAATATCCACGAATACTGGCGCAAGACGACGCAGTTCGGCAGGGAAGCGCTGACAACTGCGTCGGATACCCGGATGCTGATTGGAAGCGGCATCGATTCGTCGATGCAACCGAACGCCAGCCTGGATCTCGGGAGGCCAGTGCAGTGGAATAGTGCCTTTCCACAAATCGCCCAGAATGCCACCCGTGATCAGCCCTTCATTTCGAGATTCACTTGCCAGAGCGCCCAGCACGCAGTGGGCGAGAAAATTCACGGCAGTTGCAGATAGGTCTGGAGATGAGTCGAAAGATCCACAGTATCAGCGGCTTCAATCTCTGCCTGATCGGTCAGTGAGCGAGATGCACGTGCAGCAAAAACAGCGCTACTTGCGGCGTCCAGTGGTGTTGAGGCGAAAAGTTCACGCTGCGCCAGAGCCTGATTCATCACCATGCGGAAAAACGTTTCGTTTCTGGCATTCATGCTGGACAGCATTCTCGCTGACGGCGTGAGGTCAGGGTCGTTAATCAGCTCTCGTTGTTTATGTACCTCATTGATATGCGCGTGTGTTTCAAATGCGGCATCCATCCACGAGGCTACATCCTCACAGGCCGCGAGAATTGACATCGACCAATCACGGAGCAGCACAGACGCGTCGCCGTGCGACAGCCTGAGTTCAGGCTCGCGGCCGCGCTGCACGACGGTGACTTGATTGGCGTGCATGCGCACTGACTCAGCAGGACTGTCGTTCGGGCTCTCGGCGAGCAGACAATACATCAGGAATGTATCCAGCAGACGCATCTGCGATGCGTCCAACCCGGCTGGCATGAAGGGATTGAGATCAAGGCAGCGTACTTCAACGTAACCGACTCCGCGGCTTATGAGAGCCGTTAGCGGTCGCTCGCCAGCCTTTAGCGGCTGCTTTGGACGAATGGTTCCATAAAATTCGTTTTCAATCTGGATCAACGTATCGGTCAGTTGCTGATACTCGCCGTTTTTCAGGATGCCAATTTGGGTATAGGGGGGATGATGGATTGACAGTGCTTCGCGAATCGACGTCGCGTATTCAGGGAGGCTGTTGTAGCTGACGTGCAATTGGCGCTGGGCATCGCTCTGGTAACCAAGCGGCCCCATTCGCAGGGACGTTGCGTATGGGAGGTGGAGCGAACCGTCATCAAGTGGCAGCAGACCAGTTGCTTGGGCGGTGCCAAAGCTCTTGCAGATCGCGGGTGATGCACCAAACAGATAGATCAGCAGCCAGGAGTATCGACGAAAATTTCTGATGAGTCCGAAGTAGGCGGCAGTTTTCGACTCCTGGTCTCGTATGCCGAAGCTTTCAAACACGGCATCGGACACAGAAAAGTTGTAGTGAATGCCGGAAATCGTTTGCATCGTTGCGCCGTAACGATTGGCGAGGCCGCGCCGGTATACCGTCTTGGTCAACCCTTTGTTCGAGTTTCCGTAGCGGCCGATCGGAATGTCTGACGCAGGCGGAAGGAGGCAGGGCATGCTTGCCGGCCAGATCAGTTCGCAGCCGAGGTTGGCATGCACGAAACGATGGATGTCCATCAGTTCGCTGAGACAAGATTCGGGGCTCGGATGAACCCCTGTGATCAGTTCAAGTTGAGCTTCGCTGAAATCGGTTGTGATCTGTGGATGCGTCAACGCCGAACCCAATGCGATAGGATGAGGTGTGCTGGCGAGTTGTCCGTCAGGCCGGACCCGAAGGCTTTCCTTTTCGACTCCGCGCAGGATCAGATTGTTCTTGTCAAAACGCGACCGCGACAAAGCGGCGAGTCTCGATTGCTCGACCACAGGCACCAGTTTTTCACTCATACAGCGAGGTTAACTGGTTTGGGCGTCTTTTCCTGCACCTCGGCAGCCGCAGTAGAATGTTCAGGAATAGTCCGTGCTGGAGTTGACGATTGGCGCTCGTTGTTCCTTGCAGCTAACGCGGTCCGGCGCTGACGATAGAGGCTGGTACCTTGAACTTCTTGAAGTTCTCCTTGAACTTGCTTCCCAGGCTGTTCGCCTCTGCATCGTAGGCGGCACTGTCAGGCCATGCGGCTCGCGGGTTCAGCAATTTGCTGTCAACGCCCGGAATAGCCACAGGAATATCGATATTCAGCCCTTCCAGCCGCTGTGTCGCAACCGTATCGAGCGCGCCAGATTGGATGGCTTCGATGATGGCCCGTGTGACGGGGATGTCGAAGCGTTTGCCGACACCATAGCCGCCGCCAGTCCAGCCTGTGTTGACCAGATAGACGCGTGAGCCGAACTCCTCGATGCGTTTGATCAGCAGATCAGCGTACACACCAGCCGGTCGAGGAAAAAAAGCGGCTCCGTAGCAGGTCGAGAAAGTGGCTTTGTACGCTTCGGTTGATCCAACTTCGGTTGAGCCGACCTGTGCGGTATAACCGGACAGAAAGTGGTAGGCCGCCGCTTCCTTGGACAATATCGACACCGGCGGCAGTACACCGCTGACGTCACAGGTCAGGAAGACGATGTTGTTGGGTTCGCCAGCCCGATTGTCATCAACTTTCAATTCGATATTGCTGAGTGGATAACAGGCCCTGGTGTTTTCAGTCAGCGAGCTGTCGGCGTAATCCGGTTCCCGGGTCTCGGCGTTCATGATGACGTTTTCGACGATCGCACCAAACGCGATGGCGTCATAGATTACGGGTTCGTTCTTGCGTGACAGGTTTATGCACTTGGCGTAGCAGCCGCCTTCAAAGTTGAAAACGGTGCCTCGCCCCCAGCCGTGCTCGTCATCGCCGATCAGGTAACGTCCCGGATCTGCAGAGAGTGTTGTCTTGCCGGTGCCTGACAGGCCGAAGAGCAGGGTGACATCGTTCTTTTCACCAACGTTGGCAGAGCAGTGCATGGGTAGAACGTCCTTTTCCGGCAACAGAAAATTGAGGACGGAAAACATGGACTTCTTCATTTCGCCCGCGTATCGCATACCTGCGAGCAGAACCTTGCGTTGTGCAAAGTTGATGATTACGGCGGCTTCACTATTGGTTCCATCTCGCGCCGGATCGCAAACAAAATCTGGAGCGTTGGCGATCTGCCAGACCTGCTTGTTATGTGGATTGAAGTGAGTGGGTACGATGAACAGCGAGCGGCCGAACAAAGCGTGCCAGGCGTATTCGGTAGTGACTTCGATGGGCAGGTAGTGCTCGGGATCAGCACCGACGTGAAGGTGGGAGACATAGGTTGGGCGATCTGCCAGGTGAACCTGAACACGATCCCAAAGCGCGTCGAAGATGTCCGGGGCAATCGGCTGATTGATGGCACCCCAGTCGATGGAGTCGGCCGTGGATGGCTCGTCGACTATGAAACGATCCTTTGGCGAACGACCAGTCCGTTTGCCGGTCCTCACCACGATTGCACCGTTGTTGGCGAACTCACCTTCGCCACGACGAACGGCGTGCTCGGCAAGGGCTGCAGTCGACAAATCGACGTATTCGGTATTCCTGGTGTGTGAGTTTGTAACCTTGGGCTCTGGATAGGCGGCCATCTTCTAGTGTCTTCCCGGGATCTGGTGATAGCGCATTATGCCAGAGGGTCGCGGGTCAGCCACCTGTCGCAGACAGCACTTTGCAAATCGTTCAGGTTTGCATGTGAGACGTTTGTAAGATTGCGGACTTCTGGCCTTGGCCATCGTTGCTCCGCCGCAGCCTGCTGATCTTCTGCCGCGCAGACTCCTAGCCTTCGCCATCCAGTCCCTTCAGCTTGCGGATTTCCCGTCGTTCGTGTTTGTCCGGTTTTGTGGCTGGGGGGATCAGTCCGGCGCGAGCGAGTTTTTGTGCCGCAACTGCTCGCGTGCGCCGGTCGAGGCTTTCTGGCGTTTCAGCGTATAACAGTGCTGCGGCGCAGGCGTCCTTGCGGATGTCGCTCAGTGCAAGAACTTCGATCTCCATCTCGAAGAATGGTCGCGAGAGGCGGATTCGATCTCCAGCACGTACGGGTCGCGAAGGTTTTCCGCGCTGCCCGTCCACCCCGACCTTGCCACCATCAATGGCTGTCTTTGCCATCGTCCGCGTCCGGTAGAAACGCGCAGCCCACAACCACTGATCGAGTCTGACGCGTTCAGTCATCCGTAGCTGGCTTCAGGTAAATGGTTCAGAAAGTCCTGGATCGCGGGATGTTCAAGTCCACTTCGGCCAGGTCGTGAGGAGTCAGGCTGCGCGATGGTTAACAGATGAGCGATTCCGTAGTCTTGCGCAGACCTGAGAACGTGCGCGTTGTCATCGACAAAGAGAGTACGTGCAGGGTCGAAGGGATGTTGTTCGTTCAGACGTCGCCAGAACGTGATGACTTCTTTCGGGACACCGTAGTCGTGTGATGAGACCACGACGTCCATTTCATCGATGATGCCGCAATACGCGTGCTTGATCCGGATACTGTCCCGATGGGCGTTGGTGACGAGTACCAGCCGCTTCCCGCAGGTGCGAAGAGACCGAACCGGGGCGAGGGCGTTGGGTCGCCAGCGAATCAGATGGACGGCCTCTCGATGTGGGGCCATCACATCAAGACCGGTGTGCCTCGCCCAATAATTCAGACAGTAGAATTCGATTTGACCGAAAATTTCCCGCATGTGAGCGGTGAGCTGGGAGCTCGCCTCCTCCAAATCAAGTCCACGGGCCGATGCGAAATGTCTGGGAAGCAGGTGACTCCAGACCTGATTGTCGTAGTGCAGATCGAGCAGTGTGCCATCCATGTCGAGCAGCACAGTATCGATACGATTCCAGTCAATCATGTTGATCGAAGCGGCGAGAGGGGCATCGGGTCGATATGATACGGCTTTGCGTGTTTCGGCGGAGTGACGAATGCAGGACACCCTGGACCAGCTCGCCAAGTGCTGGATGGTAGGTTTCAGCGAGGAACGGGCATGAGCGAAAAGGCGCTGCCGGAGGTGCTGGCCAGTCGCCTGCTGGCGAGAAGTCGATTGTTTTCCATTGAAGAGCTGTCGCTGCGTTTCAGCAATGGTGTTGAGCGTATCTACGAGCGATTACCAGTGCGAGGTCATCCAGCAGTAATCGTGGTGGCGGTCAATGAGCGTCGGGAAGTGATGCTCATTCGGGAATACGCGGCGGGCTTTCACGAAGTCCAGTTGTCTTTACCCAAAGGCGCGGCCGAATTTGGTGAGACTCTCGAGCATGCCGCTGATCGGGAGTTGAAAGAAGAAATCGGTTTTGGAGCCCGGCACGTTGAATTCGTAAAACGCGTGACCCTGGCACCAGGTCACATGGGGTTCACCATCAATGTGATGTTTGCGAAAGACCTCTATGCCGAAAGATTGCCAGGTGACGAGCCCGAACCCATCGAGTTGGTGCCCTGGCCAATCGATGAGCTGGACGAGTTGATTCATGGTGGCGAATTCAATGAGGCGCGTGCGATAGCTGCACTGACACTGACGCGATCCCTGATGGAGAAAGCATGAGTTCGATAGACGTAGAGGCGCTGCTGGTGCTGGTTGAGCAGGCCGGCAAGGCGATCATGGAGATCTACTCGCAGGATTTCGAAGTTCAGACCAAGGGCGATGATACTCCGCTGACGCAGGCTGATCTCGCCGCGCATCGGATCCTTGAAAGTGGACTCCAGAAACTCACACCGGACTTGCCGGTGTTCAGCGAAGAAGGCATCGCACCAGACTATGCAGTACGGCGGAAGTGGGAACGTTACTGGTTGATCGATCCATTGGACGGCACCAAGGAGTTTGTCAGCCGCAATGGAGAATTCACGGTTAACGTGGCATTGATAGATGGGCATCGGGCGGTGTTCGGGTTGGTCGGTGTGCCGGCCCAGAACATCCTGTTCTGGGGTGATGCGATCACCCGGCAGGCGTGGCGCCGACATGAAGGTGTGACCACAGCGATCCATACACGACCTTACCGGGCCTCGGAGCCCCTGGTGGTGGTTGCCAGTCGAAATCATGGTGGCGAACGTCTCGAGCAGTATCTCGATGCGATTGCGACGAAGTTTGGACCGGTTGATCGCACACCGGTCGGTAGCTCGCTGAAGCTGTGTATTCTCGCCGAAGGCAAGGCTGATCTTTATCCCAGGCTTGGGTTGACCTCGGAGTGGGACATTGCTGCCGCTCATGCAGTACTCGTTGCAGCTGGTGGTGACTTGTGGGCTGCGGATGGAACGCCGCTGCGCTACAACGCGAAGGAGTCAGTGCTGAATCCTGAATTCATCGCTGTTGGGGATGCGGAATTTGGCTGGCAGAAAAATTTGCCTTCGGTTCCAGCCTGAGACATCGCCCAGGTAGCAGGGCATAAGCGCTCAGGGAATTGGTCCGATCGAATTTTGCCGGGCCAATAGCGACAGAATGGCCTCAGCCGCCGGGCTGCAATAACGTGTTATCGCCCTGCCGAGGAGAATGACACTGTGTATTCATACAGCCCCGGCGACTGAGACTTAGAAGAATACCCCAACAATCTGGAAAAGAAAGCTCGGTTTGTAAGTCCTTGAGCCGACGGCACCTAACCGTCGTGAAGTGGTCTACATCAGCCGAACTCGCGGCAAAGTTACAACTGCCTGACACAGACGCACAACTTTGCTGACAGATGGATGGGTCTTACAGGTGAGACTTGTCGCTGGGGAGTGTCTTCACCGGTCGCTCCACTGCGACGAGGTAGTTGTCCATGCAGCCAGTTGTTCGATTCAGGCGTTACAGCAATGATCACATTGCCCGCTGGGTGGTATACCTCAGCCCATATTTTTTCTGGGCAGTGGTCTGTGGCACCTGCGGCGGGTTATGGCTGTTCATGGGCTGACAGGCTGCTGCGCCATTTTCGCGCGAGCCACTTGACGGCCATGTCGAAGTCCTCGAACAACTCCGCACGCTCCAGGGCACACGTGAGGCGGAACATCAAAGCGGTGTCGGTTGGTGTCAGATCGGGATCAACCACCACTGCGATATTCCCATCGATCGCCGGGTTGTACTTCTTCAGCAGATAGTGGGTCAGTATCCTGGCGTGGTCATCCGGCAACTCGATCTTCGCTTGCCGTAAGTCCAGAAGCTGAGCCATATCAGCTGCAAACAGAGGGTCTTCAAAGAGCTGCGTGGCGAGGAGTTCCATGTCGCCAGGGCGCAGACCATCCTTGACCCTGACCGTAATCAGGCTTTCATCAGCATCAATGTGGTATTCGAGGCTCACGTGAGTCGGTTAACGTCCGTTGCAACAGGGAAATTGTAGAGGGTCAGGTTTGTGCCCACTGCGATCTGGCGCGCAGCCTGACGTCATCCGTCATAGAAAAACGGCGCATGCAGGCCGAGAAGCTTGGCCTCTCGAGCGCTGCCGATCCTGGATTTCGCCGGTTCATCGACGTGGCTCACAGTGGTCGTCGTGCGTACTCGCTGGGCCAGGTCACGTCGCCCGTAGTGGGCCTGGAGAAAAAACCGACCTTGATCGTCGGGTCCAGCGGGCAATCGACGATGCCATACGTCGGAGACAAAGAGGGCGACATCACCGGCTTTGGCGATCATCGGTTCGACTCGTCTGCCGTCATAGTCGAGATCAACGTCCATCACACGGTCCGACGGCGGGAACTGGCCCGACTTGTGGCTGCGCGGGATGACACCGGTTGGTCCTGACTCGAGTCCGCAATCCTGCACGTAGATATGTGCGCCAATGGCAAACACGGGGTAGGGAATGCGATCGTCCCATGGGATGCCAGCCTCCCGGGGAATGTGAGGACCCGCATCGATGTGCCAGAACCCGCCACCATGCTGGTTTTTTGAACGCGGCGGATTGCGCCAGCATGTGTTGGCAATGATGTGGCAGTCCTCGCCTAACAGAGGCTCGATTACCTGCAGAATGCGCGGATGGCCAATCGTTTGTTGTGCCAGCGCAGATCGGTTGAACATCTCGTAACGGAAATCCTCTCGTTCGTCCGCAGAAAGCCTGGCATTGCGCAGATCTGCTGGCGTAGTTGCATAGACGTCGGTGAGCTCGGTGTGCAGGGCCGCCACCTCTTCGGGGCTGAGCACTCCTCGCAGCACGGCATACCCTTCTTCCTCGAGGTGCCGGCTTGCCGGTGAAGCATTATCGCTCCGAGGGCTCAGATATCCGCCTTTGCGCGTCAGCATGACCACGTCCGTCTACAGCTTTGTTTTACTATCGCTGCTTTCCACGAGACAAGGAAGAGCATGCGGTTCATTGTTTTTGGTGCAGGCGGTGTTGGTGGTTGCATCGGTGCAGGCCTTCAGGATGCCGGTCGGGACGTGGTGCTCATTGCACGTGGTGCCCATCTGGAGGCAATGCAGCAATCGGGCTTGAACATTGTCAGTCCCACAGGGGTCCGGAAAATTGTTGTTCCGGTGGTCGGCGCTCCTTCGGAAATCGACTGGCAAAGCGATGATGTTGTGTTGCTGACCATGAAGGGACAACACACACAGGATGCGTTGCGCTCGCTGGCCAGCGTCCATCCACAAGCACGCATTGTGTGTGCACAAAATGGCGTTGCCAACGAGCGTATGGCCGCAGGTCTGTTTTCGTATGTCGTGGCGATGGTCGTAAATCTGCCGGCCATGCACTTGCGGCCGGGTGAGGTGATCACGCATGCGGTCGGGCGGGGTGGTGTCCTCGACTGCGGATTATTTCCCGCAGGTGTTGATGATCTTGTCGTTACGTTGTGCGCGGCACTCGAAGATGGGGGGTTCAGCGCCCGACCTGATCCCAAGGTGATGCGCTGGAAGTACGCCAAGCTGCTGACCAATCTGGTGAACACCGCACAAGCCTTGCTCGGTGAGGGCGAGGTAGTTGCCGACATTGCGCGCGCTGCGCGTCGGGAAGCGGTTGTGTGTTATGCAGCGCATGGAATCGAATGTGCGACAGTGGACGAAATACGCGAGCGCCAGCAAAACACTTACCGAATGGGCGACATTCCGGGAATTCCGCGCAGTGGTGGCTCAACGTGGCAAAGTCTCGCGCGAGGCACCGGGAACGCCGAGTCGGAGTTTCTCAATGGCGAGATCGAGCGTTTGGGTGCGCAGGCTGGCATTGCGACACCCGTAAACTCGGGTCTGGTTCAAGCGATGCGCGAAGCGCTTCAGGAAGGCGTCCCGGCGGGCACCTTTCCGACGCATCGCCTGCTGGCATTGCTGGGGTTGTAACGGGCGAGCGGGCCAGGTCCAGGACTGTCAGCGATTAAGCGAAATGGTTACGCTGCCGCCTTTCGAATCTGACCAGGGAGTTACTCGTGATCAGCATCAGCGACGATATCCGTGATCGCATCAATGGCGCGATCAATAATCTGAAGACGTTGACCGCCGCCTACGTGGACGAGCATGGCAAACCCCACATCTCCTTCTACGGCAGTGCTCATTTCCATTCGGCGGACACGCTCGCCATCTGGGCGCGCAACCCGGACAGTGCTCTCCTGCGCACTTTGCCGACGAGACCGGACATGGCGTTCATTTACGGCGATATCGCAGATCGTGTCTATTGCACATTGGCGGGAAAGGCACGTGTAGTTACCGATGTGGCGGAACGTCAGCGTATTTACGACCAGATGCACCCCATTGAACGACAATTTGATCCAAACATGGCCGGGGTTGGGATCGTGGTTGATCTGCTGACCGTAACCACGCTGACCAAAGCGGGGAAAGTGGTGCAGACCCGGTGAAAACCTGGTTGGCCCGGACTATTCATGAATTGCCTACTGCGGTCGCCGATAGCAGCAAAAACACCGGGCGTGCTCCTGCCGCGTGCTCGACGTGGTGTCAAGCACGCCTGCGCGCGCTCCAGTCCGCGCCACCATGCGTTTTCACTACTCTCGACGCCCTCGCTACGCCCCTTCATGAATAATGCGGGCTAGCAGTTCGCTCTTATGGTGTCCTTGTGTTTTTGCGCCTGTCCCTCCAGCTGCACGCCCTCGGCAAGCGAGTAGCCCTTGCGTCTGCGCATTTGCACCGAACGCAGATCGGCCCTGGCCTCGGCGCATGCCTGGGAGCGGGACGCCCCGGGTTTTGCCGGCTGCAATCGCGTGCGGGACTGATCAGCAGGTGATGGCCGTTCATCACCAAGGATTGCGCTCAGCTCCGAATCGGTCAGTGCGATGCTCTGCAGCATCGGTACTTCTTTCAACTCCACAATGACTGCATTCCTGCAGGGCCGATCGGAGAACAGAACGGGTTCACCGGGCAAATCGCATCGAAACACCGAACTCAATGCGATCCAGGACAGTCCAAAGGTGGTGGCAAGCATCGTCATGGCGCTATTGTCGAGCTGGCCCACCATCCTGGAATCAGCCGTTTTCTGAGTACCGTGCAGGCTATTCGACAACGCACGCGTAGGCGATTAGCCTTCCATGCATCAGGAAACAACGACCAGAGAGGACTTTTGTCATGCACGATCTCATCATCAAGGGTGGTACGGTCATCGATGGGTCCGGGGATGCGCCCCGTACGGCTGATATCGCCATCGAGGGCGATCGCATTGTGGGGGTGGGGAAGATCTCGGGTTCCGCAAGAGCCACCATCAACGCAAGTGGCGCGCTGGTCACTCCAGGCTGGGTCGACGTGCACACACATTACGACGGCCAGGCTACCTGGGACTCGGTGTTGGCTCCGTCGAGCTGGCATGGTGTGACTACAGCAGTGATGGGCAACTGCGGAGTCGGGTTTGCTCCGGTTCGTCCAGATGCCCATCAATTCCTGATTGAGCTCATGGAAGGGGTCGAAGATATTCCGGGAGCTGCACTTGCCGAAGGGATCGACTGGCAATGGGAGTCATTCGCCCAGTATCTCGATGCCCTGGATCGCAAACCACGCACCATTGATGTCGGTGCACAGGTGCCACATGGCTCCGTGCGAGCCTATGTCATGGGCGAGCGTTGCAACGACCGGGATGTCACACCCACCGCGGCGGAACTCCAGGCGATGCAGGACGAAGTGCGCAAAGGCATGGTTGCAGGTGCACTCGGCTTTTCCAGTTCACGCACCTGGCTGCACACGGACAGGAAAGGTGTGCACGTACCCGGTACGTTTGCCGGTGGTGACGAAATGCTGGCGCTGGGTCTGGCGATGAAGGGGCTCAAGCACGGTGTGTTCGAACTCGTGTCGGATCACCTGGGTGGTGATGAAGAGTGGGCATGGGTCAAGTCGTTCATCAGGCAAACCGGTCGACCTGTCACGCTGGTGGCGACTTCGGCAGCGGCCTACGAAGGCAACAAGATGTATCACATCGCCGAAGATGCACGTCGGGAAGGCTTCGAAGTTCGGCCACAGATGGCAGGGCGGCCAACTGGTGTACTGCACGGCTTGCAGTCGAGCTTTCATGTTTTTGTCAGACATCCAACCTTCCAGAGTGAGCTTGCAGATCTGCCCTTGGCTGATAAGGTGGCGCGCATGCGTCAACCCGAAATGCGAGCGAAAATCCTGAGCGAAACGAGCAGTATCGCCATGACGATGCTTGGTGTACCTCTCGACCAGTTGCTGTGGCAGGTATTTCCGCTTGGTGACAAACCTAACTACGAACCCAATCGCGAGGACAGTGTGGCGGGTATTGCCACCAGCCAGGGGCGAACCAGTTTCGAAGTGATGTACGATCTGTTGCTCGATCATGATGGCCGCGAGCTGTTCTATCAGCCGCTGGGCGGATACCAAACCTATAACTTCGACAACTTCCGCACATCCATGGAACATCCAAACGTGTTGTTCGGCTTGTCAGACGGTGGCGCACACTGTGGAGTCATTGCCGATGCTGGTATGGCCACCTTCATCATGACGCATTGGGGGCGTGATCGAACCAAGGGTGAGCGCATGCCCCTTGAGTTTCTCGTTCGCAAACTGTCGCGTGATACCGCACTCGCTTACGGCATGGAAGATCGTGGCTTGCTGGCGCCGGGAAAACTGGCAGACATCAATATCATCGACTTTGAACGACTTCAGTTGGCTCGACCGGAGGCGATCCATGATCTGCCAGCGGGTGGACGACGATTGGTGCAGCGCGTCGAGGGTTATCAGCACATCATCAAGCGTGGTCAGCCGATCTTCACGAACGGTGAACACACAGGCGTGCTCCCAGGAAAGCTCGTTCGCGGCGGGCGTTAACCCGCCTGTCAGACAAAACCAGCCGGCGGGGTGAAGCGAAAGCCCTGCCGCTCCAGTTCCTGGGCGACGTGAATCGTCAGACGATCATCCCACGTGTCGCCGATGATCTGCACACCGATCGGCAAACCCTCGCTGTCCGGGCCGGTCGGAATCACCGTTGACGGTAGCCGGGATATCCCTGTCAATCCGGCCCAGAAGATCTGCTCCATGTATGGGCGTGAAACGCCGTCCACATTGAGCGAGCGGGCCATCTGCTCGCTGTGGTCGTGGGGGAATGCCGGGGTTGGGGTCTGGGGAGCGAGCAGGATGTCGTAGCTCTGGAAGAATTCGTGCCACGCCCAGCGCAGGTAGTCGCGCTGATTGTTGTAACGAAGCCAGTCGCGATGGGTGAGCGTCGAGAATTTCGGCAGTTGGCCGGCAGGGTCGTTCGAGCCTGCCGGGATCTGCGCCGCGGCCATTTGCAGATCGGCGTATTCGGAGTCTGCCAATCCGCTCGCCATGATCGACCACAGCAAAGCGGAATACACGTCGTGGCTGTGCTGTGCACTTATCTTTGGACGTGCTTCGTAGTTCACGAGTGCGCCGGCCTGAGCGAGTGCATCGGCAACTTTCAAAACACGCGCCTGTGTTTCCCGGGTGACCGGACAAACCTCATCGTTCGCCCAGACGGCAACACGAAGCCGCCCTAGGTCTCTGTAGGGCAGACCCTTGAGTTCGTACCTGACGCCTTTGTCGAGTGCGTCCGGCCCGGCTAGTACATCCATCATCAATTCGAGGTCGAATGCAGACCGTGCCAGTGGACCGACCACGGCGATGTCAGGCTCGGCGATGGCGGGTGGCAGCGCATGACCGCGGGCTGGAATGAGACCCCAGGTTGGTTTGTGTCCAAAAACGCCATTGAAGTGTGCAGGCGTGCGGATCGAACCGCCGATATCCGAGCCTATTTCCATGGCCGCGAAACCAGCGGCCAGCGAGGCCGCTGAACCGCCGGAGGATCCTCCCGGAGAACGACTGGTATCCCAGGGATTGTTTGTCTGGCCATAGATGTCGTTGTAACTCTGGAAGTCTGCCAGATTGATAGGCACATTGGTCTTGCCGTAAACAATCGCACCAGCAGCCTGCACCCGCTCGACGACCACCGCGTTGCTGCTGGCGATGTTGTTGCGAAAGGCAGGTATTCCCCAGGTAGTTGGCGCACCGCTGACGTTGAAAGACTCCTTGACCGTCATGGAGAGCCCCGCCATAGGTAGTGCAGCGCTTGGCTTCGCCGTACTGCCAGCAGCGAGCTTGCGGGCTCGATCACGATCCTGCCACACCAGCGAGTTGATCTTGCCGCCGTGTGCATCCACCTGGGCCAGATGCGCTTCGAGCAATTCAGCTGACGAGTAGTCACCCTTGGCGAGGTGCGCCAGATGCTGCGTCGCTGTGGCAAACACGTCGATCATTTACGTATACCTCCGTTTACTTACACGTAGGCCTGGTTTCGCCCGCCTGGGGCATAACCTGTCGGCACGAAGTCAGGTGCAGTCGCCAGCGGAGAGCCCCATGGAAACAAGAACGCGCAATACGATGATCACGCTCGTGCTGGTAGGCCTGTTTCTGAACCTCGCGTTGGCGATTACGCTCCTGGGCTAAATGGATGCGAGCCATTCGTCGTCGCTGCCCTCATTGATGCCGGCAAACAGTGGCGTGGACAGGTAGCGCTCGCCAGTATCCGGCAGCATGGCAAGGATGACGGACCCTTGGGGCGCTGTTGCTGCGACCTTGAGGGCTGCCGTGAATGTCGCCCCGGATGAAATCCCGACAAAGATGCCTTCTTTCTGAGCCAGTGCCAATGCGTTTGCCATTGACTCGTTTTCATTCACCAGAATGATGTCATCGGCGACTGACCGATCCAGCACTCCTGGCACAAAATCTGGTGTCCAGCCCTGAATCTTGTGGGGGCTGAAAGTACCTCCGGAAAGCAGGGCTGCCTGCTCAGGTTCGGTGGCAATGACCTTGAGTCCCGGTCGTGCCGCTTTCAGGACCCGACCGGCACCTGACAAGGTCCCGCCAGTACCCCAGCCAGTGACCCAGAAGTCGAGTCGGTCGCCGGCAAAGTCACGCAGAATTTCCGGGCCCGTAGTCTGGGCGTGATAGGCAGGATTGGCTGGGTTTTCGAACTGACGGGCAAGGAACCAGCCGTGTTTGGCTGCGAGTTCTGCAGCACGTTTGACCATCCCGCTGCCGCGTTCAGCAGCCTGTGTCAGTATCACCTTCGCACCAAGTGCCCGCATGATCTTTCGACGCTCGATGGAGAAGGTTTCCACCATTGTTGCCACAAACGGATGTCCCAATGCGGCACAGACCATGGCCAGAGCGATGCCAGTGTTCCCGGAAGTGGCTTCGACGACGGTCTGGCCCGGCTTCAATGCGCCGCTGTCGCGAGCATCCTTGATGATTGCGTAGGCGAGACGATCCTTGACCGAGGAGAGCGGATTGAAGGATTCGACCTTCACATACATCGTCACATGAGAGGGCGCGAGTTGGTTGATGCGAACGATTGGCGTGTTGCCGATCGTCTGCAGGATGCTGTCGTAGCGCATGGTTAACCTCCGAGATGTCGTTGCAAGGCTGTCGAAGCCTGATCCAGAGCGATTCTGGCTTTGGCAACGGTGGCATGCATGCCGAAAAATCCGTGTATGACACCGTCATAACGAGTCATGGAAACATCCACTCCAGCTGCCTGCAAGGCATGCGCGTACGCTTCACCCTCATCGCGTAACGGGTCAAACTCAGCGGTGAGGACCAGCGCCGAAGGAAGGCCTTTCAGGTCTTTGGCTTGCGCGGGTGCTGCGTACGCTTCCTTCCGGCCCGCAGGTGTTGGGACGTAGTGATCCCAGAACCACTGCATGGCAGATCGTGTCAGCAGATAACCGCTGGCGTTGGCGGTGTAGGACCCGGTCGTGAAGTTCGCGTCGGTAACGGGATACACGAGCAACTGGAAGCAGATGGGCGGCCCGTTCAGATCACGGGCCCTCAGTGCGACCGCAGCGGCGAGATTGCCACCCGCGCTGTCGCCACCCACGGCAATGCGATTCGAGTCGATCCCAAGGCTGTCGGCTTCTCGAGCGACCCAGGTGGTCACGTCGTAACAGTCGATCATCGGACCGGGATAAGGGGTTTCCGGCGCCAGCCTGTAGTCGACGCTGACAACGATTGAGCCGCTGCCAACACAAAGTCGCCGGCAGGTTTCGTCGTGGCTGTCGAGATTGCCGATCACCCAGCCACCACCATGAAAGTACACCAGTGCTCCGCGTGTCGCAGAGGCGGGTTCGGGATGATAGACCCGGACTGGAATCCGGCACTGTGAACCCTGCACTTCGCGGTTTTCGATACGATGCACGGCGGTGGGTACGGCTGGTGGTGGCGCAAGACTCATTGAGCGAGCTTGTGCTACCGACAGGGTCGAAAACTCGGGGGCACCGAGTTTTGTCAGCAAATCCAGAACGGCTTGAGTATCGTTGTCGACTGGCACGATGACCTGATTCTCCGGTGACCAGGACGAGAGCTTACACCGGCAAACCTGCACATTGCTTGATCGGAAGTGAAGAACGATGAGTGACGAAGACCGCGAGCGATGGAATCAGCGATACCAGGATGGGGCATACGAACAGCGAGCGCATCCGAGCGCCTTGCTTGCCGAATGGATCAATCGACTGCCAACCGGGCGGGCGCTGGATGTCGCGAGTGGTGCGGGTCGCAACGCACGGTTTCTGAATGGCCCCGGTTATTCGGTGACCGCCGTCGACATTTCAGCAGTCGCACTGACCCGCCTCGCCGACCTTCCACAGATCCAGGTCATCGCCCATGATCTCGATTGTGGTTTGCCAGTTCTCAACGGCAGGTTTGATCTGATCCTGATGATGCGCTTCCTCAATCTGGAACTCGTACCCGCGCTGATTGATATTCTGCAGCCTGGAGGCGTTCTGGTGTGCGAGGTCCTGTTGCGCAATGGTGGGAATGGTGTGGCAGAGGTTGGGCCCGCGGCTCCTCGATTCCGAGCTCCACCGGGAGCACTGCGCAGAGCCTCGGAGGCGCTTGTGATGCTGCACGACTACGAAGGAGAGGTCATTGATCCGGATGGGCGATCAGTTCACCTCGCTCAGGTGATCGGCAGGAAGCTGGTTCCTGGATTGTGACTTTGCGCAGGGCTCGGTGCTAATTTAGGACAGGAAACTCACTTCAGGGGGAATGATGGAAACAGGAACGGTGCCTGATCTGGCGATGATCGGAGATCGGCTGGCAATCCAGCAAGTGCTCGCCAAACACAGTCGCGGTGTGGACCGCGCAGATGAGGCGACGCTGAAAGGCTGTTATTGGCCGGATTCGACGGTTGCGTATGGTGGCTTCAATGGCAATGCCCATGAATTCTGCAAGTCTCTGCCGACAGGCATCAAGCGGTTCTGGGCGACGCAGCACACCATCACCAACATTCAGGCCGATATTCGTGGCAACCACGCTGCGGTTGAGACCTATGTGACGGCTTATCACTATCGGCGCGAAGCGGACGGATCAGGCACAGAGATGACCTACCTTGGACGTTATCTCGACAGATTCGAAAAACGAGGCAATGTCTGGAAAATCCGGCATCGCCAGGTGTTGATGGACTGGAACCAGAACACGCAGGCCACATCAATCAACGAGGGGCCCCCGTTTGACGGGCTGGTACGTGGCAGCCGTTATCCTGATGATCCGATGTACACGATGCTGGCCGAGTAGAGGCCAGCGCCGTAACACGCCAGCTCACGGCTGGTGCGTCTGCCAGCCTGGATCAGGTCGGCATGCTGATGGTCGCCGTACCAAAGATGCGCGTCTCGCCTTTCGCGTTTTTGATATGCAGATCAAGTTCAGCCCTGTGCTTTGCCACATCAATGTCGGTGATCACTGCAGTGACGGTGCAAGGTTGGTCGGCAACCAGCGGCGCTCGGAAGACGGTATCAACGTTTTCGATCCTCGCTGCCGGCATTTCACGATGAATCAACGCACAGAGAAATCCCATGCCGAGAATGCCGGGCACGAGCGCGCCGGGATGACCTTCCTGGCGCGCGCCTTCGTGATTTGAGAATCGTGCCGCGTTTGTCCAGCCTACTGCATTGGCAGCGGCGCTTGCGCTCGCCAATGCCGTGTTGGGTGTCCACGGACCGAACTCCATACCGAACTCAAGGTCGGCCATGCTCTGGATGGTCATGCTGTACCTCGTTCGCGGATCACCATTCGGCTGTCGGACAAGGCAAGCAGCGTGTTTTCCTGGTCAAAGATCTCCATTCGAGAGACGAGAAAGACCATTCGACCCGAGCGACCACTCTTGGCGTAGATGTCATGCAGGTGAGTACGGCCATTCAGTGCGACTCCAGCCGGTACCGGCAGGATGCAGGCTACCGCCTTGCCACCATCGACGGGAATGCCTCCGAGAGATGGGAAGTCGATAGGCAGGTGTCGTCCGGCCGACAGGCTGGCCAGATAAGCAGGAAAGACTTCGAAGTCCGGGTGGTCAGGGTCGATGTACTGTGCCCGGGTCTCGCCTGCGAGCCGTGCAAGCGTCGCCGCATTCCCGGCAGGGACCACAAAGTTGCTGCGTGCAAATTCCAGGTTCAGATACCTCGACCTGAGTTCATCGACATCGACCATTGCCTTCCGTACTCCCGTGGCACCAGAGGTGCTGTTGTGACTTCGTTGGCCATAAAACTCTTCGCCAAACCAATCGTCAACGGTGATTCTTCGGCCACTCATTGTAGGTGAGGCAACGCCACAACCATTCGATCGGACCATGGCGGTATCGGGCGAGCCACCATGCACTCCAGGCCAGTTGCACCATCCAGATGACCGCAACCACAATGTAAAGCGCCCAGCGTTCCAACTGGCCGACCAGACCAAACCCGGCTCCCGTGAAGATCAACAGGCAGATCAGCGATTGCGTGAGGTAGTTTGTCAGGGCCATGCGACCGGCAGCAGCCAGGGCTGCGCGCAGCGATGGCAACCAGAGCAGCTTGCAGAGCAGCATCACCCCGCCGACATAACCCAGCGCCATTCCCAGACGACCAAAGTGATAGGTTGGTTGCATGTAGGCAAACGTGTTCGGCACGTCAAAGCCGCTTTGCACCGCCCGTTGCACTTCGTAGCCATTGACGAGCAGCCCCACCGCAAATCCTGCCACACACAATCTGACATAAAACGCGATTGAACGTGATGCGTTCAGTACTCCGAGGCGAAAGAGTGCGATGCCGATGAGCATCATGATGAGGGCATCTGGTAGCAGATAGAGTGGCAGGACAAAGGTGTAGGACTCGATCATCAAGGTGGAATTCCAGGCATACGCCGACGCATAGGAGTTGCGTCGCATCGCCAGTTCGCTGTCAAGGGCATCGGCGGAGGGTCGGAACTGTGCGGTGAGGTCTGCCGCTATGGACTCGGCCTCAGGACCAGCTGACAGGTCCTGAAGAAAATAGCGACTGCCCAGATACATCAGCGAAGTGACTGTGATCAGCGCTCCGGCCGTGACCATCAATCGTCGCGGTGACGCATTTCGCACGAAGTAGAGCAGGAATCCGGCAATCGCGTAGGTCACCAGAATGTCGCCGTTCCAGAGCAGCAGCCAGCCGTTGACCAATCCAAAGACAAGCAGCCACACGTTACGCCGGAAGAAAATGCCCGCTGACCTGCTGGACAGGAAGAGGGCCATTCCTGCGCCGAACAGGAGGGAGAATAGTCCACGCATCGCGCCTTCGAAGAGAATGTCCACGCTGCCCCAGACAGCCAGGTTTATTTCGGGGTGAGTGCCAATACCTTCGAGCGGATTGAAGTAGGCGCTCGATGGCAGGCCGAAGCCGATGATGTTCAGCAGAAGGATGCCGAGAACTGCAAATCCACGCAGGACATCCAGCGCTTCGATCCGGGCATTTTCCGGTGTTGCGAGTACGGTCATGTCAGTACGAATCAGACCTGACGGTCACGATCCTTCCAGAACCGCTCCCTCAGCTCTCGTTTGAGGATCTTGCCGGTTGGTGCTTTTGGCAGACTCTCCACGAATTCCACGGATCTTGGTTTTTGGTACGAAGCCAGGTGTTGTCGGGCCGTGTCGATGATCTCCGCTGCAGTCGCCGAAGTGCCAGGCTTGAGTACCACAACCGCCTTGACCGACTCGCCCCATTGGTCGTCGGGAATGCCAATCACCGCAGCTTCCAGCACCGCCGGGTGCTTGTGAATGGCTGCTTCTACCTGTGTCGAATATATGTTCTCGCCGCCGGAGATGATCATGTCCTTGGCGCGATCGACGATGAAGAGGTAACTGTCCGAATCCCAGGTTGCGATATCACCAGTTCGCATCCAGCCGTTGCGGAATGTCTGTGCGTTCAACTCTTCCTTGCGCCAGTAACCGAGCATATTGGCTTCAGACCGGATTTCGATTTCACCCGGTGTGCTGCCGTCCTTGGGCACCGGTTTGCCGGCTTCATCAACCACCTGCACCCGGGTGATGAATCCTTCCCGCCCGCAGGAGCTCAGTCGCTCTGGATGTACGCCTGCAATGGCATCACGATGGTCTTCCTGCGAGAGGAAGGTCATCGTCATGCCTTCTGTCTGTCCGTATCCCTGGATAAGCGTGCAGGGGAACGCTTCCAGAGCAGCCTTGACAACAGTTGCCGGCATCGGACCACCGCCGTACTGAATGTTGCGCAGACTGGAGATATCGCTGGTCCGAAAATTGGGCGCTGCCATCATCCAGTTGAGCATTGTCGTTATGCCAAGAAACGCTGACACCCGCTCGGCTTCGATGATCTCGATGGCCTTCTGCGCCTCGAAATTCATCAGCACTACCGAACAGCCGTGTGCCATGTAGTTCATCGCCAGCGCAACAGGAATGTGGAACATCTGGCCAGTCAGCATGTAGACGTCAGTGGGTACCACACGCTCCGCAACGGTTTGATTCAGCATGCCCATGAAGAGCGTCTTGTGGGTGTGCAGTGCACCTTTGGAAATCCCTGTCGTACCGCCGGTATAGAGAATCAGGGCTGGATCATTGTCGCCCGTCGTTGCAGAGGCGAAGGGCTCGGTATCGTTTGCCGTGGCCAGGAAGTCTTCGTAGGTACCATCGCTGTTGTCGCCGTACTCGAGCCAGAGAGAGGCATCTACCTCGCGCTGCATCACATTGCGCTCATTGCGGAACTCATCAGCAGACACCACGACAGTCGGTTCGCCATCAGCCAGAATCCTGGCCAGCTCTGGTGCACTCAACCGCCAGTTCAGAGGCTGCGCGATGTAGCCGGCTCGAGCACAGGCGTAGTAGATCTCGAAGTACTCGATCGCGTTTTTCGACAGAACACCGATACGCGAACCTTTGGCGACCTTTTGTTGCGCCAACGCGTTCGCCAGCTTCCGCACACGCCGATCAAGCGCTCCGAAAGTAACGCGCCGACCGGTCGGTACATCCACGATGGCTTCCCGATTCGGGTCGCGGCTTGCCCACTTGGCGGTGATCTGTCCGATATTCATGGTGTCTGCGGCCTCCGGGTCCGACATTGTCTTGAATGTCCGCGCATGCCAGAGGATAACATCCGAACTCAAACGCAGGGGAACGTCATGCCAAAGCTGGTGGTGTTGATAACAAAGCGTCCAGAGATCACGCGAGCGCAATTTCGTGAGTACTACGAAAAGAACCACGCACCGCTGGCCAAACGACTGTTGCCGATGATTGGTCGCTACACGCGTTCATATCTGCCGGATGAGCCGCAGCGACCCAGTCGAGGCGATGCCCCTGACTTCGATGTCGTGACAGAGTTGTGGTTCAAGGACGACACAACGTTCGAGGCGTTTCAGGAGCGTATGGCAGATCCTGTCGTCAGCGCCGCGATTCGAGCGGACGAGGCGAATTTTCTGCTCAGTGACCGGGTGCGTTCCTATCTGGTCACTGAGTGTGGCGATTGCCCAACCTGTTGAGTCAAGACGGGACGCGCGCTTCCGGCCACAGTCGAAGGAAGTTCTCGCTGTAAAAGCGGGTCTTTACGGTTTCATTGCAGCCGGCGAGGCATTTGTCGAATTTGCCGATCGGGTCCCGGCCGCCCTCCACATGCGGGTAGTCACTCGAAAAGAGATAGAGGGCGTCGTTGGATCGAGAGATCAGATCCGCAACGTTTTCGTGGGGGAAAGGAGTAAAACCCATCTGCTCGCTCAGCTGCTGTGATGGTAACCGCTTGAACCGCACGGACTCGTCCACGCGGCCGTATATGCGTACGACATCATCCAGACGACGGACCATTTCCGGTACCCAACCGGCGCCGAGTTCAACGGCGGCGCCACGCAACTTTGGATGCCGTTCGAATACACCATCAAGCAACAACATGCTGATGAAAGTTTCCGGTGGCTGGTGCATGACAGCTGCATCCTTGGTGCGGACGTTTTCACCACCACCCATCCAGTCCCGCGTTGCAGCGCGACCATTGTTGGTCCACGACTTGAGGGTCTGCAGCGGCGAGCCCCCAACGTGCAGCACAAAAGGTACTCCTGCCTCGGCGAGACGTGCCCAGAATGGTTCCAGGTCCACATGCCCCGGCGCAAAACCAATTGGCGCCCGATGCGGGATCCATATGGCCTCGTGGCCAAGCTTCAATGCAAACTCGAGTTCCACCATGGCTTGCGCCGGGTGATCGAGTGGCACCACACCAACACCCATGAGTCGAGAGTCTTCAGTGCAGATTGCGGCCATATGGCGATTTACTGCGCGAGCTGCACCATATCGAAGATCAACGCGGGTACTCGAACTCGGATGGAACGGCTGCACCACCGAGTGGGTTGCGAACACCAGCTGCTTCTTGAACCCGAGCATATCCATAGCGACACTTCGATCCTTGCCATCAAAGGCACCGAGTGCCTGGATTTCCTTGGATTTGGCAATCAGGCCGTCACCGAGTGAAATTTGTGCGGCAATGTGCTGCGGTGAGTGTTTGCCACCCTGGCTGATGATGACCGCCACTTCCTCGTCGGTAACGAGCGATGCGTTGTAGTTCACCAGGGCGATTTCGTCCCGCAACCCGGGATCTGCAAAATCTCGCAAAAAGTTCGGCAGTTCCATCACGTGGCTGTCAGCGTCATAGAAGGGGCGGGCGCTGGGCGCATAAGTCATGGCTGTCTCCGGTCGATCATGCATTTAAGCCCTGATGATTGCGTGACTACAAGGTGCGACTACAATCGTCCCCACCCGGAGGATGCATGATGGGTGGCGAGTTCGACTTTTTCAGTGATAGGTTCCAGCGCGATCCCGGCGCGACATTCACGCGCATGATCAACCAGTGCCCGGTCCACAAATCCGACGAGCACGGCTGGTACTCAGTGTTCCGCTATGTCGATATTGCGCGAATTCTCAGAGACAACGAGACCTTTTCGGCGCGTTTTGGCCTGGGTCCCACCTATGCGCCTCAAGATGGCGCGCCTGTCCTGGTGAGCGCAGATCCACCGCTGCATGGCAAACAGAAACAGGCCATCGTCACTGCGTTCAATGCCGGGACCATCGCCGCCATGGAAGGTCCGATACGGCACTTCGTCAATGAGTGCCTGGACAAGGTCATTCCGTTGGGACATTGCGATGTCATTCAGGATATAGCGGTACCGATTCCGCTGTGGGTGATCTGCCGGATGTTCGACCTGCCTTATGAACGCGACAAAGTCATGCTGCGTGACTGGGTTGAGGTGATGGCTGGAGCTGTTTTCTCCAATGGTCAAGATGAACTCGCTGCAGCACGCATGCAAAAGATGAAATTGCTGATGGACTACTTTGGACCAAATATCAGCGCGAAGGTGGCGATGGATGAGCGAGGGGAGGATCCCGGTGATGACCTCATCGGTCTGCTGACCAAAGGGCGCGTGGATGGCGAGCGAATCAGAATGTCGGAGATGCTCGGGTTTGCCCAGTTCCTGTTGGTTGCCGGCAGTGGCACAACAACCAACCTGATCGGCAACTTTGTCAAACTCATGCTGGCCTATCCCCAGCAGTTTGCAAAACTCAGATCCCACCCGGAACTGCTTGATCAGGCGATCGAAGAGGTACTGCGATTCGAAGCACCGGTACATGGACTGTTTCGTACCAACAACGTCCAGATTGAACTTGGGGGCCATATCATACCGAAGGACACCAAGATCTGTCTGATGTGGGGTAGTGCAAATCGTGATCCCGAACTGTTTGACGACCCGAACACATTCGATATTTCGCGAGATCTGCGCTCGCTGCGGCAGAATCTCACGTTTGGGCAAGGGCTCCACAAGTGTCTGGGAGCGCCGCTGGCGCGTCTTGAGTGCAAGGTTTTTGCTGAAGAATTCATGCGGCGAATCCCGGAGTTCGAAGCCAATGGTGAAGCAGTGCCATTTCCTTATGCGACGCTCAATGGGCTGGATAACCTGCCGATTCGCTTTCCACTCCAGATAAATGGAGAAAAAAATCTATGAACGTTGGCGAATCAATGGAAGCGTGCACCACCACGTGGCAATTCCGCGAGGATTGAGTTCCTGCTGAGATAGTGACACGACGGGGGTTTGCGGCGACTCTCGCATCCAACTCGGAAAGATCAGGGGTGGGACTTTCTGGTGATTAATGACAAGGCGGCCAGACAAGAGATTGGCACTGCAGTCAGAACCGGAAAGGCGGCTGCGTGCGCCGATAAGTCGGAGGGTAACGATCGTACCCATTCGAGCATGAACGTAAGCGCTGCCATGTAACAACCCAATTTTTCAAAGCCCCCTCTTTGGATACCGTGTTACGGCAGAACGATCCTTTCATCTAAGGTGCCGAGTGATTTACTCCTGTACTCCACAACGACCTATTTTGCCGTCTAAAGCCCGAATAGTGTGGCACGATCATTGAGAATCGGAGCCTCCTTTGCGATATTTCAGTTGCGAACCCAGCCCGTGATTCCAAAGGTATGCGTCAATTCACAGGATGCGCGCCTGTGTGTGTTCTTGGCTGTTGGCATCTGGAGAAGAGTTTCATGCCAGCACCGCGCAAGCAGTAAAAAAGGGTCTCGCACTGGAATCAGTTCTGACAACTTACAAACCTACGGAAGCAGACCATGCAGGAAGGCCGGGAGCAAGGGGAAATAAAGCCCACGCGGAGGCTGAGCGGGACTCGAGCGATCACTTTGGTTTGCCTACTCACCATTGTGACTTCCGCGTGCCGATATCAACTATCTGCTGTTGGAGGAGATCAGTCCGGTTTGCTCCTTCCCGATGTACAGTCCGGATTTTCCGAGGAAGGAGTGTTCCAGATCGAGGCGTTATCGCGATCTTACTTTGCACTGAACGAGCAGGGAGCACTCATTCCCCAGCGTAGGCAAGGCAAAAAATACTACAAAGTTGGTGAGGGCCGCTACCGCTTCGTTCGACGTCTTTCAATCGCGAACACAGCCATCGTAGTCATGGACCCATGGGAGGATGTTGGTTCGGATTTTCTGAATCGTCACTATCGACCGATCCTGAAGAAAGCTGTCATTCCGTTGGTGCGCCAAGGTCTTGCATTGGATATTCGCGTTATTGTGCTAACGAATGATCCAGCGAAGAATCCTGCCGATTATGCAAGTGCCATTGATCCGGAACTTCAACAAATGGTGGATGAGGGTCAGGTCGCGCTGTTTTATCATCAGGACTTCACTGCTCAGTCGTTCACAAAATTGTTGAAAGACCAATCAGTGGACACGCTGATTTACAGTGGCTTTGCATCAAATGTTTGCGTCATAGGCCGTGAACTAGGACTGGTGCCGATGCAAAACAAAGGCTTCCGAATATTCTTTGTGCCAGAAGCGTCCGCTGCTGTTGAGTTTGCGAATAGTTGGAAAACTGGAGAGGTACACGAAGATACAACGCGCCTGATTTCCCAGTGGTTGGCGGAGTTGATCGATCTCAACGATTTTTTGAAACTGTCTAAACCAATTGCCGTCCAGAGATAGCACCGGAACGGATTTGAGTGGCGCTCATCCGTTCCGGCCCGACTCAGGACAGGGGATCAGAGCCGCTCTATGATAATCGCAGGTGCCATGCCGCCGGCTGCGCACATGGTGACCAGTCCCGTGCTGAGGCCTCGGCGTTCGAGTTCATCGAGAAGGGTGCCGATCAGTATTGAGCCCGTTCCAGCGATGGGATGACCCAGTGCAATTGCACCCCCATTCACGTTTACCTTCGCGGGATCTACATTCAGGTCGCGCATGAACTTGAATGGCACCACGGCAAATGCTTCATTGATCTCGAAAAGATCGATATCCGACAACGACATGCCGGCTTTTTTCAGGACTTTGCGCGCCGCTGGACCAGGCTCGTTCAGCATGAGTTCCGGGCTGCCTGCAGCATTGGCCATCGCAACGATGCGGGCACGAGGCTTCCAGCCCTGGGACCTGGCGTACTCCGGCGACGCAAGCAGAACTCCACCTGATCCGTCCACGACACCAGACGAATTACCTGCATGATGGATATGGTTGATCTTGATGTCCGGATACGTGCGGCGAACGATGCTGTCAAACGTCTCGCCTGAGTCGTCTACCGGCATCGGCATGAAGTTGGCAAATACAGCCGGCAGCTGGCCCAGGCCTTCGAGGGTTGTCTGCGGGCGCGGGAATTCGTCCTTGTCGAGCGCCAGAGAACCATCGTCGTTGTAGACCGGGACGAGACTTTTCTTGAAATAACCAGCGTCCATCGCGCGCTTGGCCCGCTGCTGACTCTCAAAGGCGAGCTTGTCGACGTCCTCGCGAATAATGCCTTCGAGCGTTGAAATCACATCCGCACACACGCCTTGATGAGGCTGGGGGTGCAGTTCGCGAAGCTTCATGTTGCCAGCATCGAGCAGGCCACCACCGCCTTGAGCCGCGAGGCTTGCGGTATAGGACATCATCTCCACTCCCCCGGCAACCACCAGGTCTTCCATGCCTGACATGATGCTGGCTGCTGCCATGTTTACGGAGGTAATGCCTGAGCCGCAGAAGCGGTCCAGTGTCACACCGCTGGCACGGGTGTCCCAACCCGCTGCCAGCAAGGACATTCGGGCGATGCAGGAGCCCTGCTTGCCGCGCTGGGCGCTACATCCCCAGATCACGTCATCCACCTCGGCGGTGTTGATGCCGTTACGCGCTTTCAGGGCGTTCAGAACGGTGGCGGACAGATGCTGCGGGTGCAGATGCGCGAGCGCACCACGACCCACTTTGCCAATGCCGCGCGGAGTGCGGGCGGTGTCGATGATCCAGGCTTCTTTGGCCAAGGCAGTTCTCCCTTTGGGGTTCAACAGGATTGCGCTCGCGGCGGGTAAGCCGCAGGTGTGCATCGGATTCTACATCAGCATGGTGGGCGCGGCGGTGAGAGGAAGGTGAGGAGTATGGGGTTTCAGTCGGGTGTGGCGACACGGCCTGGTGGTTGAAATCGCCGTGGTGCATAGCCGAAGTCGTGCTGAGCTTCTGCGTTATCCGTCGTCAGATCCACGAACATGCGATCGACCATGGTCTCGCTCAGATACCCAAGGCTTGGCAGTCGACTAGCCATGCGGACAAGCCACCGGTACACGATGCCTGGTATGAGTACCAACCGAGGTGAAATCCCATCCGCCCTGCAGATGCGTCGCACCATTTCTGCGTACTCGATCACTTCGCCGCCGCCAAGGTTGTAAGCGCGATTAAAGGCGGCGGGGTTATTCAGTACCTTCACGCACGCATCCGCCAGGTCTTCTACATGTACGGGCTGACGTAGCCCTCTCGCACCGATCGGGATCGGAAAGGCGCGAAATCGCCGGATCATTGACCGGATGAAACTCACATTCTGATCGGTATCTGCACCGTAGATCATGGTGGGACGGAAGAGGGTCCAATGAAAGTTGTTGGTAGTTGCCAGGGAAGTAAAAGTGTGTTCCGCAGCAAGCTGATCTCGTACGAAGTCCCTTTCGACGTCGGAAGTTGAAGCTGCCTTGGAAAATACTCCGGTCGAGCCAAAAGCAATGACACGTCGAGCGCCCATATGACTCGCTAGTCTGACCACCGCCTCGATTCCCGGCAGTGGGGCGAGTGAAATCAACGCGCTGATCTGAGGGAGCGGTGGGTCAGGAGGAAGAGTGCCGTTTGTGTAAACGTGAATCGGGCATCTGCCAGCCGTTGCACGTGATCGAGAGAGTCCGACGACATCGAGGTTTGCATGGTGCAATGCGGTCATGAGCGCCGGGCCCAGCTGGCTGGATATTCCGATGATCGCCACGATTGGGCGCGGAACACCTGTCATCATCAGAATCCGTTGGACTTTTTGTCAGGGACGCACCCGGACGCAGCGAACAGAATCGATTCGGCGTGCCGACGCATGTCATCTGCTGAAAATCGCTCTTGCACGTAAGCGAGACCCTTCGCACCCATCCTCCGTCGGCCTTGGACATCAGTACTCATTTCCAGTACACGCGCTGCAAGTTCTTCGTCCGAATCCGGCTCGAATGTGTGGCCCGCCCCAGAAGCCTCGACGATGTTCTGAGCCTCACCGCGAATGCCGCAGAGCACAGGCTGGGCGCACGCCATGTAGTCGATGAGTTTTGTCGGGATCGCGCCGTCGAACAGCGGAATGTCGAGCAATGTTGCCAGACAGATGTCCGCGGCACAGATGTAGTCGCGAGCCGAAGTCTTTGGTACAGCTGGCAACATCTGTATATTGCTGATGCGAGATTCGTTGAGCCACAGCTCGGTTGCCCGTCGCTTGATGCCGTTGCCGACCAGAACAAACAGAATGTCTCTGTGGTGTTCCAGTCGCTTGGCTGTGCGCAAAATTACGGGAATGTTGTTCGCTTCACCTAGCGCGCCGAAATATAACACTACGGTCTTGCCAGCCCAGTCCAGGGAATCTCTCATTGCCTGCCGTGCCGACGAGTCGGGATACAGGCGATCAAAATCGACGCCGCAGGTGACCAGCTCAACTTTTTCTTCAGACCAGCCGCGACTGCAAATATCGGAGCGAATCCCATCTGTCAGAACGATGATCCGGTTGGCTTTGTTGTAGAGGGAGCTTTCCATCCAGCCCATGAGACCAATGAGTGCGCGGCTTTTCAGGATTCCCATCTGAACGGCTGACGCTGGCCAAAGATCGCGAACTTCCAAAACGAACGGCATACGCTTCAGCTTGCACACGAGCCAGGCCACAAAAACCGGCACAATCGGTGGCGATGAGGCAAGCACAACATCGGCTTGACCTGCGCGAAGGATTCCAAGTGGGCACGACAAAGAGAACGAGATGAAACTCAGGACCCGACCCAGGTATCCTCGATGCATCTCTGAGTACGTGAAAGTGCGAATGACCCGCACAGTGCCGACGTTTTCGACTCTGACCAGCCTTCGATACCAGGGCAATCCGGTCGATGTTGACTGCATATACCCGGTCTCGCCTGATACCACCGTCACCTCGTGACCTTGTTCCGCAAGATATTGGGTCAACTCATAGATCGATGAATGACCCGGAGATTCTCGATCCTTGTAGTACTGATAGATGACAAGGAGTTTCATCGCAATTGCTCATAGATCCTGAGCAACTTTTTTTCTTCGACTTCCCAGCACACCCGACCTTGCGCGATCTGAAGGTTCCGGCGCCAGTTCACCAGACGTGTTGGCGTGGCGAAAAAGTCGTGGATCATTGCGCGGATGTGTTCTGCCTGCCCGAGGTCTCCAACTTTGCCGATGTCCTGGCCGACAACAATGCGACGGATCTCCGGCAGGTCGCTTGCGAGGATCGGCAACCCTGCGGCAATGAACTCGAACAGCTTGTTGGGTGTGCAGTACAGATTGTTCAGGCAAATGGCCTGATAGGGAATGATGCCTGCGTCTGCAGCGGCTGTTAACGACAGCAGTCGATCTTGAGGGACCGCCGGATGCAGGTGCACACGATCTGTCAATTGATGTCGCTGGACGAGTTTTGCAAGCGTAGTCTGCAGTTCACCGTCCCCCAGCAAAATCAGATGCACCGAGGGGTTTGGCAATCCGAGCATAGCCAGTACCATCTGGTCCAGGTTCCGATTGGCTGAGAGTCCTCCCTGAAAAAGCAGGACCATAGCTTCGGCCGGCAATCCAAAGGTTTCATGCCAATAGCGAGAAGGGATTGGAGGCGCTGAACAACGTTCGGCGTTCAGGATGACGTGTACTCCAGAAAGACCATAGCGGCTTTGCAATTCATCGGCGATGGACTCATTGACCGTGATTACGGCGTTACACCGGTTGATGAACTTTCGCTCTACGGCTTGCCAGCGCATGCGTTCGACAGCCGGAAACTCCTGTTCGCTGTAGAGTTCATGACTGTCGTAGACGAGATGAGCTCCACAGGCGTCAGCCAATTTGGCAGCGACCGGCAACATTGGCAAATCGTTGGCGACTATGACTGAAGCCTTCAGATCTTTGATGGTTGGCCAGTACAGACGAGCATGAAAAGTCTCGTGATCAACCAGGTAGTACCAGGCCTTTTGCTTCAGCCAGCGAATGACGCTGCTGTTTCGACCCATGCGGGTGCGCAGCCAGCGATAAACACAGGCTACGAAGCTCTCCCGACTGACGTCGCCCGTGTTTGAGCCGATGCGCAGTACCCCTTGCTCTGAAGCGAAGTCCGTGTCCACCGGTGCTCCGACGATAGTCACTTCCCATTCTGCCGTACGCAGACTGGTTGCGGCGTTCAGTATGCGGCGATCTATCTGTCGGTCGGCCGTGAGCATGAGGACTTGTCCCGTCATGGCATCGTCTTGCCGACTGAATGCCAAGACGGTGACGTTCCGTCATGAGGAGCCTGGCTGAGCTGGTATCCCATCGGGTGGTGCTGCTGGCGAAATGGAGTTTGCGAGAATAGATGATAACCTCGCATCGGGGGTCACTCGAAGTGCTCTACCTGGAAAGTTGACTGATCTGATGGGCCGATTGAAGTCAGCGGTGTAAAGTGGAGTGGCTCTATGCTTATATAATTGTCTCGGTATTGACGTTGGCTGACTGAGGCGGGCATTCCCACCACTTTTCAGAGTCTGCAGTTGGGAGCAAATTGCCTTTCCGCGCGACTGGTCGTGATTTCAGAAGCTGAGGAAGTGCTCAGGATGGTTGCGCAGCGCCTGTTGTGCACACCGATTAGCCAATGGGGTCTTGTTGCCGGGAAGCACAGGATCAAATCCTGTCTGATGGATCGAAGTGAGCAAACTGTCCTTTTTGATACTGTACAAGCTGGGAGAACCGAACCAGGCGCCGGGCTTTCTGCAGCACCTGGTGTTCTGTTTGCGCAACGCGTTTCCTGACCACCTGTATCTTTACCACGACGTGTCTCTCCCGCTTCCTGAGTACGCAAGGACAGTCCCATTTGACGCAATATTGCTGGATGTTACTTTCCTGGCGATGCGCTGGGCACCGGAAGATCAGTTTGTTGCTTTGAAGAGCCAATATGAGTTTGTCAGGCAACATAAAGCTGTAAAAATTGCCCTCCCGCAGGATGAATACGATTGTCACGAACTCTTGGATGAGTGGCTGGTTGACTGGAGAATCGACCATGTCTTCACAGTCATGCCATCCAGTTGGAAACTGCTTTTTCCAAAGTACTATCAAACTGGGTCTATTCACCTTGGTTATACGGGTTATGTCGATGAATCCCTGTTGAAAGTCAGGCAAAAGTCATTCGACCAGAGACCCTTCGATATCGGGTATCGAGCCCGCAAATTGCCGCCCTACTTTGGACGATTGGGCGAGACCAAGTGGACGATTGGCCGAGACGTCGAGAGGGTGGCAAGTTTGGCGGGGCTCAAGACCAATATCGTCGTTGGATCTTCGGGTACCCTAAACGGGAATGCGTGGTTCCGCCTGATCAACAACTGCAAGTTCATGCTCGGGGCTAACAGCGGCAGCAGTCTGCTGGACCCTCGCGGACATATTCAGAGATCAGTACGGGAATATCTTGCGTTTCATCCTGAAGCATCGTTCGAAGAGGTGGAGAAAAACTGTTTCGCGGGGATGGATGGAAAAACTGCGCTGACCGCGCTTTCTCCAAGGGTCATCGAGGCGGCACTTCTGGGTAGTTGTCAGATTCTGGTCGAAGGTGAATACAGTGGCATCATTCGACCTTGGGTCCACTACATTCCAATTCGACCTGATGCTGCTGATTTTGATCTTGTACTTGGCGCCATGCGAGATCGGGATCTTGTTGGCGAGTTGGTGAAAAATTGCCGGCAGGCAATTCTCGGCTGCGAACCACTCTCTGCCGTGTTCCACGCGAAACGGATCATAGAACTGGTTTCTGCCAGATTGGACATGTCGCGAAGCTCCGCAGGGATGGGGCGAGCACAAGAGGTCGTTGAACGTTACAACCGGGAGATGCCTGCGCGATATTCCAGACTCTGGCGTGAAGTTCGGCGCGATGCTCTTGTCCGATGGGTGCATCAACATCCGCGATTGTCAATTTTGGTGAAGACTGCAAGCGGTCTACGGAAGAAGCTCCGCCGAACAGCGGCCTCTCGCTCGCTGGTGCCACCAGATGCCCCCAAGTAGAATACTTTGATCGGTTCACCGGCGACAGGAGCGAAACCAGTGACGCTACTGGCACAAGCGAAATAGAACCGAGAGAGCGTGGTCGAAAGTCGAGTTTATTTTTCCGATGATACCCCCCATGCCACTGATGGCGGGAGGACACTCAAGGAAGAGGGGTCGCAGAATATGGAATCAATGTTCGTGAGGGGCATGTCGGTATGTGTGGAATAGGCGGTCAGATTCTCCTTCAACCGGCGAGGAGAGTGCTGGAGAAAAGTCTGGATGTGCTTATTGCACGTCAGCGGCACAGAGGGCCTGATGGTGAGGGCACCTGGATCGGCGCCAGCAATCGGATAGGCCTCGCCCACGTTCGCCTCAGTATCATCGATCTTTCGGACTCGGCTGCTCAACCGATGGTGTCCGAGACTGGCAACGTCATCTGTCACAACGGTGAACTCTATAACTATAAAGAGTTGAGAGCCGATATTGGTGCCGCCAACTTCCGCACCACTTCGGATACTGAAGTCGTCTTGCGTGCATACGAACGTTGGGGCGCGGATTGTGTGAAGCGCTTTCGTGGGATGTTCGCTTTTGCTATCTGGGATGAAAAAAAACAGGCGCTGTTTGTTGCGCGTGATCGCTTCGGAATCAAACCGTTCTATTTTCACCGTCATGCCAAAGGGCTGGTGTTCAGTTCGGAGATGAAGGCGCTGACCCCTTTCCTGACCGATGTGATAACCAGTCATGCCGGCCTGCGTGACTATTTCAGCTTCCAGTTCTGCCTGGGTGACCGCACGTTGTTCGACGGTATTGAACAGGTGCAGCCCGGGCATTGTGGCTATTTTCATATGGATGGCCGTGTGGAATTGCACAAGTACTGGGAGGTCTACTACGAACTCGATTGGGAGCACACCGAAAGCTTCTTCATGGGCAAGGTGCGCGAACTCCTGCTCGACTCCGTTGACTTCCATCTGCGTGCGGATGTGGAGGTGGGTGCTTACCTGAGTGGGGGAGTCGATTCGAGTCTGGTTGCCGCTTTGGCACGCGATTTACGACCGGAACAGCGGTTCCAGGCGTTCAACGGGCGATTCCTGGATGGCCAGGCTTACGATGAGTCCCATTATGCGCAAGCCCTGGCAGACAGGTGCGGAATGGAATTGCACATTACCGATATCGACGAAGACGACTTTGTCGACAACATTGGCAACGTGATCTACCACCTGGATCAGCCCGTCGCAGGGCCGGGTTCGTTTCCGCAGTTCATGGTTGCAAAAACTGTACGCCAGCATCTGAAAGTCGTGCTGGGTGGTCAGGGTGGTGATGAGATTTTTGGCGGCTACACCCGTTACCTGCTGGCGTATTTCGAACAGTGCGTCAAGGGTGCCATCAACGGAACCATGAGCTCCGGGAACTTCGTCGTGACGTATGAATCCATCATCCCGAACTTGCGCACTCTGGAACAATACAAGCCACTCATCCAGGAGTTCTGGCGCGAAGGCATCTTTGATGAACGTGACAAACGCTACTTTCGTCTGGTTAACCGATCCAACAACTTTGGCGATCTGATTCGTTGGGACGCGTTGACTGCCGAATCTCCATTCAGCGAATTCCAGAATATCTACTGGGCGGATAACGTGGGTAAGGAGTCCTACTTCGACAGCATGACCCACTTCGACTTCAAGACTCTTTTGCCAGCACTCTTGCACGTGGAAGATCGCATGAGCATGGCCCATGGCATTGAGTCGCGCGTGCCGCTGCTTGATCACGGTCTGGTTGAGCTTGCGGCCACGATTCCGGCCAATATCAAGTTCCAGAACGGCGAATTGAAGCGCCTGCTACGCAACACCTTCCAGGACAAGTTGCCGTCGGAGATCCTTGGCCGCAAAGACAAGATGGGTTTCCCGGTGCCATTGCAGAAGTGGCTGAGCTCACCGGGCCGCGCCCGCGAGTTTGTGCTGGATACGTTTCGCACTGGGGCTGCACGCGATCGCTTTTACCTCGCACCGAACTTCGATTTGGAGCAGGTGATCAATGCCGAAAGTCAATTCGGGCGGAACGTCTGGGCGTTCCTGTGTCTCGAACTCTGGCAAAATCAGTTCCATGACGTGCATGACTCTGCCAAGGCAGAAGCGCTCTGGGCTGCCTGAGGCTGCCTGACGTTGTGCAATGGGTCCCGGGTCACTAGAATCCGGCCTCATTTTCCAAGGGACGGGCGAAATACATGCGCACGCTGATTACAGGGGGCAGCGGACAAATCGGCTCTCATGTGGGAGAACGGTTGCTTGCACGCGGTGATGACGTGCTCAACCTCGACAATCTGGCCACTGGCCGGGCTATGCATCTTCCCGATCAGACTCGACTTCAGAATGTTCGTGGCAGCATTGCCGACAGAGAGCTCGTCAATAGCGTGTTTGATGAGTTCAAGCCGGATGTCGTAGTGCACTGTGCCGCGTCCTACAAAGATCCAGACGATTGGTACAATGATGCACTCGTCAATACGGTCGGCGGTGCAATTCTCATTCACGCAGCCAAACGACTTGGTGTGCAGCGATTCGTCTACTTCAACACAGCACTTACGTATGGTGTAAAGCCGATCGAACAGCCGATAACGCTGGCGCATCCGATCAATCCCGACAACTCCAGTTATTCGATCACCAAAACCACGACTGAGGAGTTTCTCCGACTTTCCGGGCTCGACTTTGTGACGTTTCGATTGGCCAATGTCATCGGACCCCGCTGTGTCAGTGGTCCATTACCGATTTTCTATGAACGACTCGTGCAGGGTAAGCGTTGCTTCGTGACCAAAGCACGACGCGACTTCGTATATGTCAGCGACCTGGCAAAGCAGGTAGTTCGGGCCCTCGATGGAATCGGCCATGGCGCTTATCATTTTTCGACGGGATCTGATATTTCCATCAAAGAACTCTACGATGCACTGGTTACTGCATTGGGAATCAACGAGTACCCCCAACCGGAAATTCGCGAATTGGCGCCTGACGATGCGCCGTCCATCCTGTTGGACCCAACACGAACGTTCAGAGATTTCGGCAACATCGAATTTACCCCACTCGCAGATCTGTGCAAAGCTGCGGTGGAGTACTACAACGAACACGGTGTGCACGGCGGCTATACACACCTCAAGCACGAATAGTCATTTCCGTTTCTTCAGGTTGAATTAGACGCATGCGAATTCTGATTACAGGTGGAGCTGGTTGCCTTGGCACCAGTCTTTTGGACCATTGGTTGCCCATGGGGCACAAGATTCTGGTAGTCGATAACTTTGCTACCGGGCATCGTGGTTCACTTCCGGATCACATCGGTCTCACCATTGTTGAAGGCAGCATCGCTGATGTTGATCTGGTTGAGCGGGTATTTGCATCCTTTAAGCCAGAATGGGTCGTACATTCTGCAGCTGCGTACAAGGACCCAGACAACTGGGCAGAGGACACAAGCACCAATGTCCAAGGCACGATCAACGTAGTCAAGGCCTCTCTCCGTCATGGATCAGCCCGGCTTTTGCACTTCCAGACGGCGCTCTGTTACGGACGTCCGGATGCCGTACCCATTCCGGTCACAGCGCCTGTTTCTCCATTCACGAGCTATGGTATTTCCAAGGCGGCTGGCGAGAACTACATCATGATGTCCGGCTTGTCTGCGGTCTCTCTCCGACTGGCCAACGTGACGGGTCCGCGTCTGGCAATCGGTCCGATTCCGACCTTCTATCAGCGGCTGAAGCAGGGTAAGGAATGTTTCTGTTCGGACTCAGTGCGCGACTTCCTGGACATGAGCGATTTTGTAGCGATTGTTGATCGCGTGTTGCCGCATAGCGGCGTGGCTGGCGTATACAACGTGTCCACAGGTGAAGGCCACACGATCAAGGAAGTATTTGATGAGGTCGTGGCTTACCTTGGTATCACGCCGGAACGGCCAGTGCCTATAGTCCCAGTTGGCGCTGACGACGTACCGGCGGTAGTGCTTGATCCGACGATGACCATCAAGGATCTCGGTTGGTCTGCAAAAGTGGGCTTCAAGGAAACTATTCGCCGAATGCTGAATTGGTACGACGTCCATGGTGTGACGGCCATCTACAGCCATTTAAAAGGCTAGGAGTCTGTCGGACTTGAGCGATCGTAGCGAGCCGAGTGGGAGAGCGAGGACAGTTTTTCACGATTTCGAGGCGCATGGTGGAACCATGCAACGAGAA